>Ga0209415_10015675_pt1 | contig 12261 bp, 11 predicted proteins | sample PeaSoiSIISIP2007_FD_187696 | JGI IMG/M metagenome (GOLD analysis project Ga0209415, IMG submission 187696) | Peat soil microbial communities from Weissenstadt, Germany - SII-SIP-2007 (SPAdes) (version 2) | ecosystem: Environmental > Terrestrial > Soil > Wetlands > Peat | place: Germany... | reverse complement strand
CGGTGAAATCCAGGTTGGATTGGGTTCTACGGAGGGATTCCCCTCATCTCTTCATTGTGCGCGTTGCGACGCGAATCTTGCGCAAATAATCGAAAAATATGATTTTTGGGAGGGGGTTCGCAGGAGGCTTCTTTGAGGATTTCGGTGGGAGGGATTTGCTGGGCGGATTGAGTTCGGAGGTTTCCCAGGTGCCCAAAAGCGAGGCACATGGGGCACCCAGCTTTTGTGGTTGGAATACTTTTTCTGGCACCTGAGGCACCTGCCAAACGACTTGATTGGGTTTGAGACATCAAGGCCGCCGCCGGGCGACCTCGTCATAGACTGCGGCATACTCGCGGGCGGGCTGCTCCCAACTATAGTTTTGCGCCATGCCGTTGAGCATGAGCTTCTGCCAGTTGCTTTTGTCCTTGAAAGCGGTCAGGGCGCGATCCACAGCGGCTAGCAGGCCATCGGCGCTGAGTCCGTAGAACTTGAAGCCGGTGCCAGTTCCCTGCCCCGCATCCCATTCTTCCACGGTATCGTCGAGACCACCGGTGGCGCGCACCACGGGCACGGTGCCGTACTTGAGGGAGTAAATCTGGTTGAGTCCGCAGGGTTCGTAGCGCGAGGGCATCAGGAACATATCCGCGCCAGCTTCGATCTTGTGGGCCAGCGCATCGTCATAGCGGATCTGCACGGCCATCTGGTCTGGGTGGCGATAAGCCCAGTCGCGGAAGAAGCGTTCGTAGTGCGGCTCGCCGGTCCCCAAAGCGACCACGGCAACCTGGCGCTCCATCAGATCAGCGGCGATACGGGCTACGAAATCGAAGCCTTTCTGCGTGGCAAAACGGGAGACGATGCCGATGACCGGGGTGGACTCCGGCACGTTGTTCAGACCAAAGGAGCTGAGCAGATCGGCGCGACAGGCCTGCTTGCCGGTCAGGTCGGTGGGTGAGAAATGCGCGGCGATAAGACTGTCAGCCGCTGGATTCCAGTGCGCATAGTCCACGCCATTGAGAATGCCGCGCAGGTCGGCCGCGCGGCCATGCAGCACGCTCTCCAGCTTTTCGCCGAACTCCGGGGTCTGAATCTCCTGCGCATATTTGCGGCTGACCGTGGTGAGAATATCGGAGAAGACCATGCCACCCTTGAGGCAGTTGAAAGTATCGAAGTGCTCGATCTTATCCAGCGTGAACAGATCCCAGGGAAAGAGCAGCCGCTGGGTGGTGGGCGGCGGAAACCAGCCCTGATAGCCGGCGTTGTGGATGGTCAGCACGGTTCCGCAGTGGCTGAGCATAGGGTCCGCTTGATAGACGGTGCGGAGGTAGACCGGAATCAGCGCAGCCTGCCAGTCGTGCACGTGAAAGACATCCGGCACACCCAGTTGCTTGGTGGCCTCGATCACCGCACGGCAATAAAGGCCGAAGCGCTCCCAGTTATTGGGGTAGTCGCCCTCCTTGGTGCCGTAGAGTCCGGGCCGGTCAAAGAGATCGGGGCAATCGACAAAGTAATGCCGCACCCCGTTGCGCAGGCCACCATCGACGATGCCGACGAAGCGGTTGTAATGCTCGAAGGGAATGGTAATCGAGCGAATGGCAAAGTTCCAGTCGCCAACAATAAACTTCTTGACGCCCTGATAGAGGGGCAGGTAGACGGTGACCTGATGGCCGAGCTTGACCAGTTCCGCGGGCAGCGCGCCCACCACGTCGGCCAGTCCGCCGGTTTTGGCGAAGGGTACGCACTCCGAGGAGGCAAAAACGATATGCATGAAGGCATCTCCGGGACGGCGCGTCGATCAGTCCGGAAGGCAGACGAAAAATGCGCATCCAAAGGGAAAGTCTACTACGCGCAGCGATGAACCTGGCCTCAAGGCGGTTGACAGGCGGCTATCCCAGCAGCGAATCCACGAAATCGGCTGGCGAAAACTCCAGCAGGTCGCCCATCTGCTCGCCGACGCCGACAAAGCGCACGGGCAAATCCAGTTCGCGGGCAATGGCAATGGCGATGCCGCCTTTGGCCGTGCCGTCCAGCTTGGTGAGCACGATGCCGGTGACTCCGGCGGCCTGGGTGAACTGCCGCGCCTGATTCAGGCCGTTCTGGCCGGTGGTGGCATCCATCACTAAAAGCACTTCGTGGGGCGCGCCGGGAATCAGCTTGGATGCCGTTCGGCGCATCTTGTCCAACTCGTCCATGAGGCCGCTTTTGGTGTGCAGCCGCCCGGCGGTATCGACGATCAACTCGTCGATTTTGCGCGCTGTGGCCGCAGTGATCGAATCATAGAGCACGGCGGCGGGGTCGCCTCCGTGGCGGGTCTTGATCATCTCGACGCCGGAGCGCGAGGCCCAGACCTCGAGTTGCTCGATAGCCGCGGCGCGAAAGGTATCGGCGGCGCAGAGCAACACGGTGCGATCCTGGGCGCGGAACCAGGCGGCCAGCTTGCCGCTGGTGGTGGTTTTGCCGGTGCCATTGACGCCCACCAGGAAGGTAACCTTGGGCGGCGCATCGGGATTCACGGCGGGGCGCTGTGGTGCCTCCAGAATTGCGCGCAACTGCGCCTTGAGCAGCGTGCGCAACTCCTCGCCGCCCTCGATGGCCTGATGCCGCGCGTGGTCGCGCAGAGCTTCCAGCACAGTGTTGGTGGTCTGCACACCCAAGTCGCTGGTCAGCAGCACCGTCTCCAGGTCTTCGAGCGTCTTCTCGTCCACGGTGCGGGTGAGCGCGACCAGATTGTCGATTTTGGCCGACAACGACTCGCGGGTGCGCGAGACGGCCTGCTTCATCCGGCTGAAGAAGCCGGTCTTGGGTGCTTCTGCCTCAGCTTTCGCCGCGATTGCGACCGGTTCGGCCGCGTTGACCGCTTCAGGAGCATCGGTCGCCGGGGCCATTGCGTTTTTTTTGCCGCCAAAAAGTTTGAACATAAGAGCCTCTTGCGAATTTACCTTGAGTCAGTGGATCGCGTCCGTAAAGAGTGAGCGGCATCGGCAGGGCCTAAAAGCCTGTGGTGAAAGTAAAAATCTCCCCGAAAGCCATCCCTCAGTGGCTAAAGCCACGTTGATTCTGGTGGGATTTATGTACGGGCTAAAGCCCGTACCCTTCACCGTTCTGAGTTTTCCAGCAGCTCTAAAATCATGCCCTTGAGCCACTTGAAAAATTTGCTTCAGTTTGCAGATTGAGTCAGCCACAGACTCAATCTGCATTTTGCGCGCGTTGCAAAACATTGCAAAAACCTGAGCGAAAAGCCCCAACGACATTGGCAGGGCCTAAAGGCCAAGGTCTATCATTACAGCAATTTCGGCACAACTAAAGTCGTGCCCTGATTACAAAACATCTCATCCAGCAAATGAACAAAGCAAACTTTACCGAGGAATCACGTGCAAAACGAGTATTCATCGATGGAATTCTGAAAAATGCACCCAGTGCTCGATTTCAAGACCAGGGAAACCACAAAAGCGTGTGCTGCTACTCTCCGGCTACCGCCGCGACTATCCCTTCGGCGGCCTGGGGGCGGAAATATCCCCATCCGTGATTACCCGCCGCTACCACCAACGCGGGCGAGGGGTTGACCGGAAATGCGTTGCGCGCGATCTCCAGCATGGCCAGATCGTGAATCGAGTTACCGAAGACCGCATCGGGCCGCGCCAGCCCCAGACGCTGGAGCGATACGGCCTTGCCGGGACCGGTGGGCACATCGACGAGATCGCTGGTCAGCAGCCCGTTCTCGACGCGCACCTCGGCCGCCAACACACGCTCTTCCGGGATGCCCAGCTCGCGGACGCCCTCGGCGACCACCCATTTATTGGTCGAACTGACGGCCCACAGCGTTACGCCGGCCGAGCGGAGTTTGCCCACCAGAGCGCCCATCTCTGCAAAGAGGTTGCGGCGCACAAACTTGTTGACGTATTCGGCCGCGGCGGCGCGCAACTCCTGCTCGCGCAGCCCAGCGTAGATCTGCACCATCTCGCCGCAGATGGCAACTTCGCTGATCTGGCCCTGCTCGTAGGCGCGGTGGCGCGCGTCGATCCACTCGCAGGTGGAGCGCGAAACCAGCCCTTGCTCCAGAGACCAGATCATGAATCCGCTGCCGGAGTCGCCGCCCCAAAGGGTTCCATCACAATCGAAGACCGCAACCTGCGGGTTGCCGTCCAGTACCAGGCGCTCAAATTCTTCAGCGGTCCAACGGGGGGGAGCCATTTGTATTTGCGTCAAGCCTTCCTCACTTCGTGCTAATTGTTATTTCTTGATTTGCTTCGAAAACCTTGTATTTGTATTTTATCGGAACGATGTAGCGTAGCAGGGGTAGAGAGAATATTCGATCCGGCTGAGCCAGAAGCAGCTAAAGTTTTCACTGCCTGGTGATTGCTTCGCAGGCTTTCCTATCAGGCTCATCTTGAGTTGGAAGAGAGTGGCCATTCACGGAAGTATCATCGCCGTGTTACCATTTTGCGGTACTCAAAAAATAACAGTTCAGGGCAACAAACTCTACCCCCCGGAAGTTTGCGTAAAAATGCACTGAATATGAATAGGGAGGAACCATGGAACCACTGCCCAGAGGTCCGTTGCCACCGGTTTTGAAAGGAACCACCCCGTTACCGGTGTGGTCTATTCCAACCGCGCTCCAGCCTGCCCAGGCCGGTCAGCGCGCAACCCAACCAAGCGCCTCCTCGACAAGCGCCCATCAAGCCGAATCCAAGAGTTCGCTGGTGCTTGCCGCTTTCACCTGGTTCTATCTTCTCCGCACCATTCTGTTCCTGTATTGCGCGCTTACCATCTGGGGTGCGCCCGAGTCCGGTTCCACCGCATGGCTTACCGAACATTCCGGGGTCATCCTCAAAATGATTCCCAGGGGCTTTTCTCCCATGACCGCGACGGCCGTGGCCCGGGCCGGCGAGGTGTCCTATGATGCCGAGCAATTGCACACCATACTTTTGATGACCTTCTCCGTTCTTGGCCTGTACTCCGGAGTCGCCTGGTGGATGTTCCTCAATCGCAACTCGAGAATTCGCTGGGCATTGATGTGCTCGAGCGGATATGCCATGTTCCGTATCGCCATGTATCTCGTCCTTCACTCCGCAAGCGGAATCCCTCTTGGCGACAGTCAGGTACAGTTCATGCTGCTGAATTTCCTGGTCAGCTTCGTGATCTTCGGCTTCATGACCTTCGATCCAAAGATCACCAATGAATTCGAGTCCAACGATTGAGTTCGAGTGCTTGGAAAGCCCTGCCGCAAAACTCTCGCCTCCCGCCAGGGCTTTCCTCTGTCCATTCCCGTCGAAAACCTCCCAATTTGCACTTTTCAGTTCAATATTGAGCACATGTGTTCCCAACGAGTGCCAATGTCTGATATAAATCTGCAATTGCAAACGAAATTGTGAAAGAATCCTAGAATGATGCAGTTTCCAAAAATTATCCAGGGTGGCATGGGCGTAGGCGTCTCGAACTGGCGTCTGGCTAATGCGGTCTCCAAACTTGGCCAGCTCGGAGTCGTCTCCGGTACGGCGCTTGACGCGCTTTTTGTGCGTCGTCTGGCCGATGGCGACAAGGACGGCGCCATGCGGCGCGGAATCGATGCTTTCCCCTTCCCGGATATGGCCCGCCGCATCTGGCAGGAATACTTCGTCAGCGACGGCAAGCCGGTCGATGCGCCCTACCCGCTCACGCCCATGCACCAACGCCGCGATCCCCGCAAGCTCGTCGAGCTGTGCATGGTCAGCAACTTCGTCGAAGTTTTCCTGGCCCGGGAAGGCCACAAGAATCCCGTTGGCATCAACTTCCTCGAAAAGGTGCAGATGCCCCATCTCTCCTCGATTTATGGAGCGATGCTGGCCGGCGTCGGCTACGTGCTGATGGGCGCGGGTATTCCGCTGCACATTCCGGGTGTGCTTGACGCATTCGCGATGCATCATCCCTCCGAGTACAAGCTCTCGGTCAGCGGCGCGGTTCCCGGCATGGATACCACCATGACCTTCGATCCGGCCGACTATATCGACGGCCCGGTTCCCATGCTGCAACGGCCGAAGTTCCTGGCGATCGTCTCTTCGAACACTCTGGCGACCACGATGCTGCGACGCGCCAACGGACGCGTCGATGGCCTGATTATCGAAGGCGCAACGGCTGGCGGTCACAATGCTCCGCCGCGTGGCAAGCTTCAGCTCAACGAAAAAGGCGAACCCGTCTACGGCGAGCGGGACCAATTTAATATCGCTGACCTGCGCGCACTCGGCGTTCCCTTCTGGCTGGCCGGCGGCTACGGCGATCCGAAGAAGGTGCGCGAGGCCCTCGATGAAGGTGCCGCCGGTGTGCAGGTTGGCACGGCCTTCGCTTTCGCTGAGGAGTCCGGGCTGCGCGAAGATCTGAAGGAGTCTCTGCTGGCCAAGGCTGTCTCCGGCACCGGTGAGGTCTTCACCGATCCGCTTGCCTCGCCTACAGGCTTCCCTTTCAAGGTGGCGCTGATTGAAGGCTCCTACTCCGACCCCAAAGTTACAGCCGCGCGCACCCGCATCTGCGATCTCGGCTACTTGCGCGAACCCTACTCAACGCCTGAGGGCAATATTGGTTATCGCTGCGCCGCCGAGCCGGTTGAGAACTACCTTGCCAAGGGCGGAAAGATCGAGGAGACCGTTGGAAGAAAGTGCCTCTGCAATGCTCTGATGGCCAATATCGGTCACCAGCAGCACCGCAAGGACGGTTCCGTCGAGCCGCCTCTGGTCACCATCGGCGACGACCTCAATACTGTCGCCCAGTTCGTCAACCCACACCGCGCCACCTACACCGTCGCCGACGTGGTTGACTCGCTCCTCAGCCTGACCAACGATGCCGTTCAGCACGATCAGCTCATGGTTGCCACCGCCTGAGTCCAACCTAAAACTTTTCCAACTCCAAGGGAGGATTCTCAGAATCCTCCTTTTTTCTCTTCCCAAAGGTCTATAGCCCCGTATCATGCCAATCCCCGCGCCTATTTTCTGGCGCGGGCCACGCCGAAGGCGGCTGCCGCACCGCAGGTGCCGCTGGCCCCACAGCGGGTGGAGGTGGGTAGAATAGTTCTATGGCACTTGAACCCCGTTATACCGATGAACACGCCCACGCCGGACTCGATTTCGCCTTCCCGGCCATCGAGACCTGGCAGAATCAATTTCCCGGCTACGAGATTCTCATCGACGATCCCGAGCTGACCTCCGTCTGCCCCAAGACCGGCCTGCCCGACTTCGGCATCCTCACCATCCGCTATATGCCCCGCGAGCGCTGCCTGGAGCTCAAGTCTCTCAAGGAATATCTCTTCTGCTACCGCAATCTGGGCATCTTTCAGGAGAACATCGTCAACCAGGTTCTTGAAGATATCGTCAAAGCCACAGACCCCGTGTGGGCCGTGGTGCGCGGCGAGTTTCGTCCCCGTGGCGGCATCGGTACCACCGTAGAAGCCCGCTGGCCCCGCCCCACGGAAAAGTAATCGCCCCCAAAAGGGCACCATCCCTCGGCCCCGTGTGGCGCGATTCTTGCGCACACGGGCCGAGGGATTTTTGTTGGGCCTTCCCGTTTCACAGCCCCGAGAAAGAAACAGTTTCATGTGCTGCGGGTCGGTAACATTGGAATGAACATGATCGTCAGATGAGGCGAAAGATAAACAAAAGCAGCAAGTTTGCTTCCGCTTCGCGAAAATGGCAAGTTAGCGAGTTCGCTCCAATTCATCCCTTCTGCCGTCCAGCGCTCGAACCTACAAAAATTCCCCAACTTTTCACGAACCCAAGCGTCAATCTTCATCATCCGCAGCACTGACAAAGCCTACGATTGCGGCTAAGCTCCAGAACTGTTTCCCTGTTCGGAGTGACGGCATCTTCGAATGCCCCCAAGGAGCATTTCCGCAATGGCAACCCCAGACGGCCCGGTGAAGAATTTTTCGGTTCGACAGATGACCCACGACGACATTGAAGCCGTCATCGCGCTACAGGAGCGCGCCTTTCCCGGCCAGACACCCTGGCGGCGTCACCATCTCACCCGCCACTTGGAAGTCTTCCCCGAAGGCCAGCTTGTCGTTGCCCGTGAAGATGGGCGCATCCTCGGCTCGGCCAGTTCTTTGCTGATCGACTGGGACGACTACGCAGAATCCGCCAACTGGTCTTCCATTACCGGCGATGGCACCTTCGATACTCACAACTCATTGGGCAAGACCCTCTACGGCGCGGATATGGGTGTGGACCCCGAAGCCCGCCAACTGGGCATCGGAACACTGTTTTACGAGACCCGCAAGGAGCTTATTCGCGAGCGCGGGCTGAAGCGTCTGCTCACTGGAGGGCGCATCCCCGGCTACTCCGCCGTCGCTGACAAGCTGACCGCCAAGGAGTACGTCGCCGAGGTGGTGGACGGCAAACGCCGCGACCCGGCACTGACCTTCCAGCTAGAAAACGGGCTGGTGGTGCTCGATGTGGTTCCCGGCTACATGACCGATGCCGACTCGCACGGCTTCGCCACGGTGCTGGAGTGGCTCAACCCTGAATACACCTCCTCGGTCAGCCTGCAGGCCAGCCTGCAGCACGCCGCACTGGAGCAGGCCGCCGCCGAGGCGATGCGTGGTACGCCGCGTCCCCGCCGTGTGCGCATCGCCGCTGTCCAGTACCTGCTCCGCCCCATCGCCAGCTTTGAGGACTTCGTCCATCAGGTCGAGTTTTTCGTGCGCAGCGCCAAGGAGTACAAGGCGCACTTTCTGCTCTTCCCCGAGTTTTTCACCATGCAATTGCTCAGCTACATCAACGAGCCGGCCCCGGCCATGGCTGTCCGTCGCCTGGCCCGCATGGCACCGCAGTACGAGGAACTCTTCATCCGTCTCGCCAAGGAGACTGGCATCTACATCATTGGCGGAACCCATCCCGTCATTCAACGCGGCAAGGTCTTCAACGCCGCCCACCTCTTCACGCCCAATGGTCAGGTCTTCCGACAGAAGAAGGTACACCTTACCCCCACGGAAAGCGGCCCGTACCAGCTCAGCCGCGGCCACGGCCTCTACCTTTACCACACCGACTTTGGCAATATCGGCATCCTCATCTGCTACGACGTGGAATTCCCTGAAGTGGCGCGCGTCATGGCCGAGGCGGGGGCGGAGATTCTCTTTGTTCCTTCTTGCACCGACGGCCGCGAGGGCTTCTGCCGGGTTCGCTACTGCGCCCAGGCCCGCGCCATCGAGAATCAGATCTACGTCGCCGTCACCGGCACAGTGGGCAACCTGCCTCTGGTCCCTTATATGGCCACCAACTACGGTCAGGCCGCAATTCTTACTCCGTCCGACTACTTCTTCGCGCGCGACGGCATTGCCGCCGAGGGGACCATCAATCAAGAGCAACTCGTGGTGGCCGACGTGGATCTGGACCTGCTGGACGAACAGCGCGTCAACGGCAGCGTGATCCCGTTGCAGGACCTCATCAAAGACGCCTACGATAACGTCGTCCACTTCTCGGATTACAAAGGCCAGAAGAACGTTGGGCCGGAGTTCAACGGCAATACTCGCGACCACGGCAAGACCCCGGAGAGCGTTTCCGCGGACATCTACGCTAACTCCGACCTGGACACGGTTCCCGCCGACTGAATCCGTTGTGTCCTTCTGTAGCCGCGCTGATTAACGCAACTTTTTTTCAGCGCGGCTGGCCGTACTGCGGGTGGCGCTTTTACGCACGGACTCTCGCGCGATCTTGCGCGCCGCGGCTTTGCGCCGCTTCACTTCATCTTCCGAGTACATTGTTCCCCGGCAGCTTTTAGCTCCGCAGTTGCAAGTGGCCTCGTCGTCGCCGCCATCGTAGAGGCAATAATCGTAGGTGATTTCAGCACCGGCGGGGATGTTTTTGATCGCCTTGACCCAAACTCGGCCGTCCTCTTCGCTGGTCTCACAGTTCGCGTCACAGCTGTGGTTGATGAACATGGTCACGCAATGCCCGTCGATGACCATCGCCCCATCCCCGAGTCCAAACAGGTAGGTCACGATGGAGTCCTGATAGCGCTCATCGGCCTCATCCTTGGTAATGCGCTTGCCAGTATATTCGGCAACGCGCGTCCCCTTGCGGATCGGGGTAGTGGTATAGCAGCCGGCGGCGTGGATGGCGGAAGAGCGAACAATGAGTCCCATACGAGTATGCGATGCTTTCTTGAGAGGCGAAATTCTTTCGGCACGAGCGGAGTGCGGCATTCATGCAGCCCTATCCGCCCCCGATTCGTCCAATGAAATGAAGCAGCCTGGATCGAATCGGCGGCGCGGATTTGCCGCCAAGATTGCCGCATCGTAAAAATGCCGTATGGCCGCATCGTACCATTAGTAGGGCACTTCGAAATAGTGGAAGAGGATTGGAAGAGATGAAACGGGGAATTTTGGTGGCATTACTGCTGACGGGGTCTTTCACCGCAGTCGCGCGCATGGGAGCGCAAGCGCCCACCGCTGGCGACTCGACGCCAGCCAAACCAGCCGACGCCGCCAGAAAACCTTCTGAAGCCAATCCCTTCCCCGATGACAATACGAACATTCCCGTCATGCCCTCGAAGGGCGAAGTATTTCTGCCGGACAACAACAACAGCACCGTCAGCCGCCCACTTCCGCTGCCTGGTGAAGAGGCTGATCCCGTCCGCAGCCCCGACGACTCCGCCCCGTCTGAGGCCAGTGGACCCAGCCAGGACGAGAGCAGCAGCCAATCCGGCCTGGATCGCCTATTGCCCAAGGACTACGACGAGAACGGCAAAAGGAAGCGCGCCAAGGCCCCCGAGCATCAGGAGACCGAAGCTGAAGACGTCGAGGTGGGCGGCTACTATCTTGAACGCAAGAACTGGCGGGCCGCACTCTCCCGTTTTCAGTCGGCGATGGTGCTGAACCCAGAGGACCCCGAAGCCTTCTGGGGCCTCGCAGAAGCCGAGCGCCACCTCAACCAGTTCGCCAGCGCACGTGCGCACTACCAGAAACTGCTCGATTACGATCCCGACGGCCCGCACGGCAAGCCAGCGCGCAAAGCCCTCCAGACCCCTGAAATCCTCAACGGCAAGGACGCCCCGGTTACGCCCTCGCCGTCGGATTCGGTGAAGTAACGCGTAGCCGCACACAGCAGTTTTGCTGTAAGTATGTGCAATGGATCGGCATGAATGGCGAGCCTTTGCGCGCTGGGAAGTGATGTTGTGCCAAATCAACGATTGCAAATCCGGATCATTTCCGAGATGGATGCACCGGGGAGATTGTGCGCAGTTTCATTCGATTCCCTCGCCAGTTCAGCGCCGCCGTCGTAAACTGAAATGGTTCAACAGGATTCCCCTCCATGAAAAGAATTGGCATTGGTCTTTACGTCGCGATTACCGTGGCCCTGATGTTCTGGGGCTTTTATGAGGCCATCTACGTGGCTCCGGATGAAGCCACCATGCACGAGGTGCAACGCATCTTCTACTACCACGTGCCCTCGGCGATGGTCGCCTTTCTTTTTTTTGCTGTTTCGCTGGCCGGGTCAATTGGCTTTTTGAGCTTCCGGCGCAACCAGGCGGAGTGGGCGCAGGCTGCCGATGCCTGGGCGGTGGCTGGTGCGGAGGTTGGCGTAGTCTACTGCACTGTGGTCCTGATTACCGGGCCGCTGTGGGGACGCCGCGCCTGGGGCATCTGGTGGACCTGGGATGCGCGGCTGACCACCACGCTGGTGCTCTGGCTGATTTACGTCAGCTACCTGCTGCTGCGCCGCTTTGCAGCCGGGCCGCAGATGCAGACGCTGGCGGCGGTGCTGGGCATCTTTGGCGCGCTGGACGTGCCGATTGTCTATATGTCCAACCGCTGGTGGCGCACACAGCATCCCTCGCCGGTCTTTGGCGGCGATGCCGACTCCGGGATCAAAGACCCACTGATGCTGCACGCTTTCGCATGGAATGTGGTGGCCTGGCTGGCCTGGGGCCTTCTGATTCTGGCACTACGTTATCGGGTGGAACGCCAACAGCAGAAGTTTTCCGCTCTGGAGGCGCAGGCGGCTCTGGACGCTGATTAGAACATCCCAATCTCAGAATCAAGAACTGTCCTGAAAGGAGACAAAATCATGGATGAAAGCGCAATTCTCGATCATCAGTTTGTTGTCGCGGCCTATGCCATCGTGTGGATCATCCAGTTGGGGTACTTGAGTTGGTTGGGCCTGCGCTGGCAGGCGCAGAAGCGGGCGGCGGCGCGAAAAGGTCGTTGATCGGCCCGTTCCCTTCACTAAATATTTCTAATCTAGTGAGCCTCTTGCAAAATTGACTTTTGTTAGCCGATAAGCGTCAGGGCATGACTTCAGTCGTGCCGCTTAGGTCTCA
>Ga0209415_10015673_pt1 | contig 12264 bp, 14 predicted proteins | sample PeaSoiSIISIP2007_FD_187696 | JGI IMG/M metagenome (GOLD analysis project Ga0209415, IMG submission 187696) | Peat soil microbial communities from Weissenstadt, Germany - SII-SIP-2007 (SPAdes) (version 2) | ecosystem: Environmental > Terrestrial > Soil > Wetlands > Peat | place: Germany... | reverse complement strand
GCGCGCTTGACGTATCCCGGCGAGCCGTCGACGCCGGCGGGCGTCCCATCGGGCTTGCGCAAGTTTCCGAACTTCGTCGCGAGGAATGCGCGCCGGCGCCGGTCTTTGAGAGCGCGCCCGACGAGCTCTTCGTTGTCGCCGCCGCCGTACGCGTCGGCAGTATCGATGAAATCGATGCCGAGCTCGAGGGCGCGGTGAATCGTTCGAATCGATTCGGCTTCGTCGCTCGCACCCGCGGCATAGATCGACGACATGGTCATGCAACCGAGGCCGAGCGCGGAGACGTCGACGCCGCTGCGGCCCAGGGGACGGCGGGGGATGGCACTCATGCCGGCCAAGTTCGACGGCGCCATGCGCAGACTTGCCGCGGCCTTGCTACTCGCCTTCACCGTCGGGCTCTCCGGGGCGACGCTGCGGGCTCAAGAGATCCCGACGGTCAAAATCGCCGCGCCGGCGAACGATACGGCGACCTCGGCGATCTATGCGGTCAAGGCCGGGTTATTCAAGAGAGCCGGCTTGAACGTCGAGATCACTCCGATGGCAAGCGGTGCGGCGGTTGCCGCGGCCGTCGCCGGCGGGGCGGTCCAATTCGGGAACTCGAGCTTGGTCACGCTGATCGAAGCGCACGCCAAGCATCTGCCGTTCACCTTGGTCGCAACGTCGGGGATGATCGAAACGAACGTCCCGTACGCGGCGTTCGTCGTTCGCAAGGATGCGTCGCTCAAGACCGCGCGCGACCTCAGCGGCAAGACGATTGCGACGCCTGCACTCAAGGATCTCAACGCGATCTCGATCATGGCGTGGACCGACCAGAACGGTGGTGATTCCTCAAGCCTGCGTTTCATCGAGCTCTCCGCGGCCGCGTCCCTGCAGGCAATCGGCGACGGCCGGGTCGACGCCGCGATCCTCGGGACCCCGGTCCTCACGCAGGGCCTGGAGACCGGGCAGATACGGGTCTTTGCCAAAGCGTTCGATGCGGTGGCCAAGCGTTTCATCCACATCGGCTGGTTCACGACCGAGGACTACGCGGCGAAGAATCGCGACGTCGTGGAACGCTTCGCTCGCGTGATGCATGATGCGGCGGTATACTGCAACGCGCATCAGGCCGAGACCGTCGACATGATCGCTGAATTCGGGAAGCTCGATCCGGCGGTCGTGCGGGGCATGGCGCGCGTCACCTTCGCCGAGTATCTCACTGCGCCGGAGATCCAACCGCTGGTCGACGTCGCCGTCAAGTACAAGGTGATCGATCGCAGCTTCAGCGCCCAGGAACTGATCAGTCCCTATGCGCTCAAGCCGCCGTCACGCCGAGGCTAACTGCAGCCAAGTCAGATCGAGATACCGGCTCGCCCCTTGCCGGCACTCCGAATCGCCTAAGCGGCGCAACCCGTCGATGAGCGTCGCGAGATCCTCGGGCTTAATTGCGGCGTCGTGATAGAAAACGTCGTCCTGCTCGACCATTTCGGCATAGCACAGCGCGGCGTCTTCCGGCGTCACCGTCCCGGGACCGGCCAAAGTCGCGATCGCAGCGCCGCGATTCGCCGGATCGGCGAGGAAGCGTTGCGCCCTGATCTCCGCGCGCAGCAGGGCAACGATCGCCGCGGGCTGCGCCCGCGCGAACTCGAGATTGGCTTGCATCGACGAGAACACGAAATGCGGATACCGCTGCGGTAAGCTCGCGAGAAGCGGCAAGCCGAGTTGGGCCGCTCGTGCACTCGTCGGCGGTGTGAGGAGCGCCGCGGAGACGCGCCCGTCGAGCAGCGCTTCGAAACGCTTCTGCGTCCCGCCGACCATCTGCAACGTGTAGTCGCCCTCGTTCAGGCCGGCATCGGCGAGGAGCATGCGCAATCCGAGCGAGCTGCCAAAGCGTAGTGAGACCGCGCCCAACGTCGTCCCGCGCAAATGCTCGAGCGACGTGACGCCGCGCGCGCCGTATAGATACGCTGACGGCTTGCGCACGAGACCGGCGATGATCCGGATCGGATGACCCGCTTCGATGAGCGCGATATCTTCATCCGGCCCGCGGCGCTCGACGGGTGTCGCACCCGAGAGTAAGCTCTTCGTTTGGTCGTCTTGATCCATCCAGCGCAACTCGACGTCGAGCCCCTCGTCTCGATAAAAGTTCTCCGATTCGGCGATGAGCGCCGACCAGTGGACGGGACCGACGTGTTGCGGAAGCGCAACGGCAATTTTCATATGGCGCAAAGACGCTTAGTCGTGTTTTATTAATGCCCAGCATGATCTGAGCGGCGGTACAGTCAAGCAGTTTCTCCAAGCACTGCTTGGGAGAATGCTATGACCACCTTGGAAGATCGTCCCACCGAAACCCAGTTGGTCTTTCCTGCGCTTGGGCCGCTGTATGCGCGCTTTTCACCGTACACGTATGGGTTCATGCGATTCTGTCTCGGTGCCGCGCTCGCGCCGCACGGTTTCTACAAGCTGTTCCTGGGAACGGCTCCGGTCAGCACGATGGTCAAGCTCGGGCTCATGCCCCCCGTGTGGTGGGCGTATCTCGTCGGCTGCACCGAGTTCTTCGGCGGGATTCTCCTGGCGTTGGGCCTCTTCACGCGGTTCGCAGCGCTGGCGATCGCCATCGAGATGACGGTCACCACGTTCGTCCTTCAATGGCCCAACGGCTACTTTTGGACGGGGAAGGGCTTCGAGTTCCCCTTGTTGATCTGGCTCTTCTGCATCGCGATTTTCTTCCGCGGCGGCGGTCGCTACTCGCTCGATCATAAGATCGGGAAAGAGCTATAGCTTCTCGCACACCCGGCACTTCTGAGGAGGCGGGATGCGTCCCGCGAGCAGTCGTGCTACGACGCGCATCCAGTTCGCAAACCATTCCGGATTCCGTTCCATCAGCGACAATCGCGATGGGTGCACTTCGTTTTTTCCGCGGGGCGTCGGCGTCAACCTGAATTCGAGCACGCCCAGGGTCTGCACGTGGATCGGATCGACGTTCTCCGTGCGCGGATGATCGAGCGCGAAGGCGTACCCGTGCAGACCCTCCCGGTGAAGCTTCGACGCATTTTCATTCGCATGCTCGATGCACTTCGCTAGGACGATCGTCCCGTTTTCGAGCTCGAGCAACGCATCGTAGCGACCCACAAAGGACAGCGCGCAATCCAAACCTGCATAACGCACCTCGCTTGACTCGACCATCTCGCCGTACGAACGGAAGCGGAAACGCGGCGCGTTGCGCAACTCGAACCAATCCTCTTCAGCGTGATAGCCGACGACCGATTTCGCCCATTCGGTATCGACCGGCGCGCCGACGTCCTTTTGGCTGCGATAGCGCAGATAAAGGCAGCGGGCGCACCGCTGGTAGAGCTGGCCAAGTTCATCGGGATCGGCGACGATGTGGAACACGAAGGGTCCTCGACCAGGGCAGTAAAAACGACCGCAAGTGGCTCAGTCGGCGGTAGCGCAACCTAAGGCGGCGGATTGGAATCTTAGCGGACTCTTTGCCGTCGGCCTCGGTCACTTCGTCGACGACCTGTTCTCGGGGACGGTCGCGTTCACGATCTTCTACGTCGTCTCGAACGCGCACTTGCCCGCCTGGTATCAAGGGTTGTTAAGTTTCTTTTGGTACTTGACGAGCTCGATCGTGCAGCCGTTGGCCGGCGCCTACACCGACCGGAACGGCCGGTGGTGGTTCATGCCGACGGCGATTCTCATCGTCGTCGTCACACTCTCGCTCGCCGGGCTCGCGACTTCGATTTGGGTCCTGGCCATCTTCATCGTTTGCGGGGGCTTTGGTGCTGCGGTGATGCACCCCGAAGGCGGAAAGTACGCCTCGATGCTCAGCGGCACGCGCCGCTCGCAAGGGATCTCGCTCTTCCAAATAGGTGGCACCCTCGGGCTCTCGCTCGGCCCGGTGACGATCGCGACGTTGCTCACGCACTTCGGGCGCCACGGCTCACTCCTGATGCTCATCCCCGGGTTGCTCGCTGTTGCCTACCTCTACTACGCGATCCATCGCGCCGCTCGCGACGCGCAGTCGGCACACAGCGCGCGCACGAGGAACGCGCAAGCCGACGACCGCCCCGTCGATCGCCTCGGGATCGGGCTCGTCGTGACGAGCACGACGATCCGCTTCTTCGCGGTCACGGCCTTCGTCACGTACCTGCCGAACTTGCTCACCGCGCGCGGCCTCAGTTTGCTCGAAGCCGGACAGATCGTGACGGTGTTCATGCTGCTCGGCAACATCGGATTATATCTGGGAGGCTATCTGGGCGACCGCCTCGGCTCCGTCGTCGCATCGATCTTGGCGCTAGTCCTGTCGGTGCCATGCCTAGTCGGCTTCTTCTTCGCGCCGATGCCGTTGGCGTTCGGCTTACTCTTTCTGGGCAACGTGCTCATGACGATGCAAAATGCGCCGAGCGTCGTCCTGGTTCAAACGATGCTCCCCAAGAATCTCGGGATGGCGCTCGGCTTGATCAACGGCGTCTCGTTCGGTGCCGGCTCCGTCCTGGTCACGGCCCTCGGCTTTGCGGTCACGCGGTTCGGGCCAAGCGAGGCGCTTCTCTACGCAAGCATCTCGCCGCTCATCGCAGCATCGGCCTATTTCACGATCAACCGCCGCTTACGCGGACTTCTGCAACAGGTCTAGAATCAATTTCCTATGAGCATGTTGGGGAGCTTGATTGCGGCCGCCGGCAAGGCGATCGTCTCAGCCGCCGCCGGTAAGGCCGCGGAAGAGTTTCGCCGTCCCGAGACGCGCGACAAGCTTGCCGGCGCAGCGCAAGAGGCCGCGCTTCGCGGCGCGCGGAGTCTCGGCCGGGTGGTCGGGCGGCTGCAGCACTCGCTCGGAGCGAAAACGCCGGATCCTTAGCGCCGCATGACCCAATACGTGTACGAGATGTACCGCGTCGGCAAAGTCGTCCCGCCGAAGCGGCAGATTCTCAAGGACATCTCGCTGAGTTTCCTCCCCGGCGCAAAGATCGGCGTCCTCGGCCTCAACGGTGCCGGGAAGTCGACCGTCTTGCGCATCATGGCCGGCGTCGAAACCGATTTCGAAGGCGATGCCAAGCCGATGCCGGGCATCTCGATCGGCTATCTCGAGCAAGAGCCGAAGCTCGACAAAGACAAGACGGTACGCGAGACCGTCGAGGAAGGGCTGGGAGCGGTGCTCGCCGCGCGCAAACGGCTTGACGAAGTCTACGCCGCGTACGGCGACGCGAATGCCGATTTCGACGCGCTCGCCAAAGAGCAAGCCGATTTGGAAGCAGTCTTGTTTTCAGCGGACGGCGACAGCCTGGATCAGCAGCTCGAGATCGCCGCCGATGCGTTGCGCCTCCCGCCGTGGGATGCGAAGATCGGCCCGCTCTCCGGCGGCGAGAAGCGCCGCATCGCGCTGTGCCGCTTGCTGCTCGCGAAGCCCGATATGCTGCTGCTCGACGAACCGACGAACCATCTCGATGCCGAGAGCGTCGAATGGCTCGAACAGTATCTCCAACGCTTTCCCGGGACCGTCGTCGCCGTCACGCACGACCGCTACTTCCTCGACAACGCCGCCGAGTGGATCCTCGAGCTCGATCGCGGTCATGGGATTCCATGGCGCGGCAATTACAGCTCGTGGCTGGATCAAAAACAAGAGCGGCTAGCGCAGGAAGAAAAAACCGAATCGGCCCGGCAAAAGGCGCTCAAACGCGAGCTCGAATGGGTGCGCTCCGGCGCCAAAGCGCGGCAAGCGAAGAACAAGAGCCGCATCGCCCGCTTCGAAGAGCTCTCGAGCCACGAATACCAGCGCCGGAACGAGACGCAAGAGATCTTCATCCCGGTCGCGGAACGCCTCGGCGACAACGTCATCGAGTTTGCCGGGGTCCGCAAAGGCTACGGCGAGACATTGCTCATGGACGACGTGAGCTTCACCGTCCCGGCCGGCGCCATCGTCGGGATCATCGGCCCCAACGGCGCCGGTAAGTCGACTTTGTTCCGCATGATCGCCGGGAAAGAACAGCCTGACGCCGGGGAGATCAAGATCGGGCCGAGCGTCAAACTCGCGCTCGTCGAGCAGAGCCGCGAGTCGCTTTCGGGTGACAAGACGGTCTTCGACGAGATCAGCGGCGGCCTCGATCTCCTGACCGTCGGAAAATTCGAGATGCCGTCGCGCGCGTACTTGGGACGCTTCAACTTCAAGGGGGCCGACCAGCAGAAACCCGTCGGCAGCTTATCCGGCGGCGAACGTGGCCGCTTGCATCTCGCCAAGACCCTCCTTGCCGGCGCGAACGTCCTTCTGCTCGACGAACCCTCGAATGATCTGGACGTCGAAACGCTGCGCGCGCTCGAAGACGCCTTGAGCGAATTCGCCGGGACGATCCTCGTGATCAGCCACGATCGCTGGTTCCTCGACCGGATCGCGACGCACATCCTTGCCTTCGAAGGGGACTCGAACGTCTATTTCTTCGAGGGCAACTTCCATGAGTACGAAGCCGCCAAAGTCGCACGCCTCGGCGAAGAGGCCGCGAAACCGCGCCGGATTCGCTATCGGCCGCTGACGCTCAAGTGAACGGCAAGATCGGGCTCGAGGAGCACTTCGCGCTCGAGACGACGCTCGGCGACTCGGAACACTTCACCGCGCCGCAAACATGGCCCGAGCTGCGCGCCGGGCTGCTCGATTTTCAAAAGAAGCGGCTGGCGCTGATGGATGCGCACGGGATGGAGCGAATGATCGTCTCGCTCAACGCGCCGGCCGTCCAAGGGATCACGGATCCGGGCAAAGCTGCCGAGGTCGCGCGGGTCGCCAACGACGTCCTTGCCGAAGAAGTTGCCAAGCATCCCGACCGCTTTTCGGGCTTGGCAGCGCTGGCAATGCAAGATCCGCATCTGGCCGTGACCGAGTTGGAACGCTGTATCCGGGAACACAAGTTCGTCGGCGCGCTCGTCAACGGCTATTCGCAAGTCGGGTCAGCCGACAACGCCGTCTACTACGACCTCCCCCAATATCGCGCGTTTTGGAAAGTCGTCGAGCGCCTCGGCGTCCCGCTCTATCTGCATCCGCGCGAGCCCAGTCAGCGCAAAGCGTACGATGGGCACCCGTGGCTGACCGGACCGGCGTACGGCTTCGCGGCCGAGACCGGATTGCACGCGCTGCGGTTGATCGGGAGCGGCCTCTTCGACGACTGCCCGAAGCTCACGATCATCCTCGGCCATATGGGCGAAGGGCTGCCGTTCAATCTCTACCGGATCGACGAGCGGATCGCGTGGTCGCCGATGGGTTATCCGGCGAAGCGGAAAGTCTCCGAGTACTTCTCCGACAACTTTTTCATCACGACGGCGGGGAATTTTCGCACGCAAGCGCTGATCAACGCGATCCTCGAGATCGGCGCGGACCGGATCCTTTTTTCGACCGACTATCCTTTCGAGGACGTTCGCGAAGCCGCCGAGTGGTTCGACGCGACGAGCATCAGCGAACGCGACCGCCGCAAGATCGGCCGGGAGAACGCGCGAGAGCTCTTCAAACTAGCCTAAACGGCGATCGCTTCGCTCGTCACGAGATCGTACAGCTCTCGTAATGACGAGATCGTCCAGGTCGGGTTCGCGCCCAGCGTCTCCGGCGGAGCGCCGCCGCGGTTGCACCAAACGACCTGCATCCCGAACTCGGCCGCGCCCGTCGCGTCCCAGCCCTCGGAGGTGACGAATACGACCCTGTCCGTCTCGGCAAAGTGCGAGGTGATGAGCTCGTAAGCACGCGGATCGGGCTTGTACGTCTGAATCGATTCGACGCTCAGCAGGACGTGGATCAGCTCGGACAGCCCGGCATTGGCAATCGCCGCATCACCCGTCTCGGGGGAAGCGTTGGTGAGCGCCGCGATCTGAACCCCTGCGTCGTTGAGAGCACGCAGCGTCGGAACGACGTCGACGAACGGCCGCAGGAATCGCCAGCCGTCAACCAGCGTCTTGCGGTACGCTTCGCTCATGCTGACGTGGTGCAGCGACGCGGCGTAGACGAGCGCGTGGTCGGCAAGCTCATCGAAACTTTCGTAGCGGCGCATCGCCGCCGTGGTGAGCATGTACATCAGCAACCGATCGCGCCAGGTCTGAACGAACGGCTTCGAGTCCTTGATGACCGGCATCAGCTCGGCCCGCAGCGAGCCGATATCCAGGAGCGTACCGAACAGATCGAAAACGATCGCGACACGGTTCATGATGCGCTGTTTGGCGTCGATCCAACGCGATCATTTGGACAAAAGGTGAGTCGCGCGGGCCAAACGAAGCAGCCTGCCGATGAGCCTTTCGCAGCGCGCCGACGAGCTCGAAGAACGGATGATCGCCGACCTCGAGGCCCGCATCCCCGTCAAGTCGGTGCTCTTCACGTCGGGCGAGCGCGATCCGCGACTCCCGCTCGAAGCGACGACGGCCGATCCGAAAATGGCCGGCAAGAAATTCTTGATGGGCCACGACCCGCGGCTTCCGAAGATGCCGGACAAACCGACGCTGGTCGATTTCTTCCGGTTGCGCTTCGCCTCGGGCCAGCACTTGCTGCAGAGCGCGCGCCATGCGCGGCTCAAGGGGTGCGACGAAAAGATCATCCTGGCCTGTCTGCTGCACGACGTCGGCGTCATGGGCTTCATCCGCAGCGACCACGGCTATTGGGGCGCGCAGCTCGTCGAGCCGTACGTCGACGAGGAAGTGAGCTGGGCGATCCGCGCGCACCAAGTACTGCGCTTCTTCCCGGACTCCGCCGCAGGCTACGAGTACCCCGAGCTCTACATCAAGTTCTTCGGTGAGGACTACACGCCCGAGCCGTACATACACCGCGCGTACGAGCAGATTCGCAATCACAAGTGGTATATGACGGCGCGGCTCATCACCGTCAACGATATCTATTCGTTTGAGCCCGGTGTCCAGGTCGAGCTCGAGGACTTCATCGACGTCATCGAGCGCAATTTCCGCCAGCCGGAGGAAGGCTTGGGCTGGGACGACACGCCGTCGTCGCACATGTGGCGCACGATCAACTGGCCGACGCGCTTCCTCTAGTGCGAACGGTGACCCGCGCGAGCGCGCTGCGGACTGCAGGCGCGCTCACGCTCCTCTCTGCGCCGCGCGTCGCAGGCGCGCAACCGACCCTCGTCCCGCTGCAACTCGGCGCAATGCCGACGGACGGGTCTGCCTGCGCGATCTACGCCGGCGATCAGGGGTTCTTCAAGTCCGGCGGGATCGACACGAAGGTCACGATCATGACGAACACAGCATCGCTGGCGGCGGCGGTGCAAGGCGGGACGCTCGAGATCGGCTTCGGCAGCGTAGTCCCGCTCGCGGAAGCGCGCGCTCGGGGGATCAACTTCAAAGTGATCTGGCCTGCCTCGACATACATAGGTCCGCCTTCTCCAAACTTGATCATGGTTTCGAAGACATCACCCGTTCGCAAAGCCGCCGATCTCAACGGTAAGACGTTCGCGGTCAACGGATTGCGCGATCTCACGCAGTACGAAGTGCAGGCATGGGTCGACAAAAACGGCGGCGACGTGAAAAGCATCAAGCTCGTCGAGATTCCGTTCTCCGAGATGGCGACGGCGCTAGCCTCCGGGCGCGTCGATGCAGCGATCCTCGCCGAGCCATTTCTGACCGCCGCAAAGAACGACGCACGCGTCCTCGGCGATGCGAACCCGGCGATCGCGCCGCGCTACGCGATCACGTGCTGGTTTGCGACCGAGTCCTGGCTCGCGCAGCATGCGGATGTTGCACGACGATTTGCCGCCACGATGCAGCAGACGGCGCGCTGGGCCAACGCCCACCGTCCCGACACGGCTGCGATCCTCTCACGCGTCTCGAAGATCCCGCCGGAAGTCACCTCGACGATGACGCGGTCATTCTATGGCGAGAGTCGTCCCGAACCGGTGATGTTTCAGCCGGTGATCAACGCGGCTTCGAAGTACGGGACGCTCCCGCCGATGAACGCTGCCGATCTCATCTGGCAGCAGACGTAGCTTAGGGCAGGCGGCTCGAATGGCCAATGTTAAGCGAGGTTTAGCATAGATCCGGTCCGGGTCAGCCTCATCGTCTTCGCGTGCGTGTTCGGCGGCGCACTCCTAGGGATGTATCTTCGCGCCGTCTTGCCGCAACATCACGTCCGCGACGAATCAAAGGCGTTGATCGAGAAGAGCACGGGGATCATCGCGACCATCGCCGCCCTTGTCTTGGGTTTGCTCATAGCCTCCGCAAAGAGCTCCTTCGACGCGAAAACCGATGAGTTGACTCGCGTGTCCGCGCAAATCGTGTTCCTCGATCGGGGCCTGGCTCAGTACGGTCCCCAGACGCAAGCTGCCCGAACCGCGCTGCGTCGCACGGTCAGCGTCGTGGTGGATCAAACGTGGCCTCGAGAGCGGCGCAACTCGGCGCAATCGAAAGAGGCGCCGCCTCAGCCGCAGCTTCTCTACGACCAGATCGAGATGCTTGTGCCGACGAACGATAACCAACGCTTCCTGAAGTCGCAGGCATTGGACATTACGGTCGCGCTCGGTCAAACGCGCTGGCTCTTATACGAGCAGCAAACAAATACGGTCTCGCTGCCCCTACTCGTCATCCTCGTTTCGTGGCTTACGATTATTTTTGTCGGCCTGGGCCTGTTCGCACCGGTCAACGCGACGGCAGTCGTCGCCCTGGGCATCGGCGCGTTGTCGGCTTCGGGTGCGATCTTCTTAATTCTCGAATTGTACAGCCCGTTCCAAGGGTTGATTGAAATATCGAGCGCTCCGCTACGTAACGCCCTCGAGCATCTCGGGCGCTAGTTGTTGGCGGCGGAGCGCGTCTGCGACGGCGTGACGCCGAACATCGATTTGTACGCCGCCCCGAAGTGCCCGAGATGCCAAAACCCACAGTCTCCGGCGAGATCGAGAATCCTCGATCTGCGAAAATCAGGAGCCTGGAGCATTCGTTTAACTCGATTCAATCGCTGAACCTTGAGGTATGCGATCGGGCCCATTCCCAGCGTCGCGTTAAAGGCGTAGATCAACGTCCGCGGCCGGCACCGCATCTCTGCACAGATCGAATTCAGCGACAATGGCTCATCGAGGTGCTCGGACATGAACTCCTCAACACGTTTGACGAGACGGCAGCGCTCGGAGGTCGTACGAGTTCGCGGCACGACCTGAGAGAAATGCAAAGCGGCCGAAGTTGCGTCGACCAATGCCGTGCTCGAAAAGGGACCAGGTCCCTCCGCGCAACGGCGGAGATTGTGAAAGGCTCCCGGCGTCGCTTCCAAAAGCCTGCTGGTTTGCAGGCCGAGACGCTTCAGAGCCGTACCGCGAAACTCGAGCCAAACGAAGCCGGCCAAGCCGAACGTGCAGATATCGACTTCGTCGACGCCCACCGCCAGTAGCTCCGTATGCGACCACGCAAGCCCTTCGCAGACGACGACATCGGAAGCGGCGGCCACGTAGCCGATGAGAAGAGTATCAGCAGCGGCGCGCACTCTTAGGCGCATCCGTTGACCGATCCAACTGCGATGGACCGCAGTGCTATCGAAGCCGATCGACCCGACTCGAGCTAGAAAGAGGCCGGACCCCATCTGGTTGATCTTGGCTGAGCCGGGAAAATTCTCGGCGAGGGCATCGGGGTCGTGTATTTCACGCATGCCGCGGTTTTCGGATAACGCGGAGGCCGCAGAGCGGAGTACACTAACGACGGAGTGAGAACCGCCACCGGCGCGTACAGGTTGGACCCGATCTCGGCCGAGTTCTTTGATGCGACCGTTGTTCGTTTTATTCATCGTGACGGATCCGTCATCGGGCGCTTCGGCCGCCATGGATCGATTCACGGCTCAATGACGGACCGCGTCCTGTCGGCGAGCTGGAAGGACCAAGTCCGTGACGGCTGGATGACGCTGACGTTTGACGGCTCCTATCGGCTTTTCGAGGGCGAGTACGGGACCGGAGCCCAGACCGCCAGCCGCTGTACCGGAGAAAAGGTGCGCTGAAATCGCCCGCCTATGATAGCTCGGCGATGGCCTATTGGCTATCCCAAAAATGCAAGAGATGCCTTCTGCGCCCGGGACAAAGCGCCGGGAATCTTGCAGTAATGGGATAGCGCCCGAGCGGCGCCACCATGTACGCTGAAACCAGATGCTACCGGTGATCCTGATCGCGAGTATGGCGACCTCCGTACTCGGCGTCTACGTTTATCCACGGAACGGGCAAAGCGAGTCACAGCAGGCCGCGGCGGAGTCGCAGTGTTACACTTCCGCCGAGCAGCAAACCGGCGTCTATCCCAACGGTGGAGCCCCTACCCCGCAACCGGGCGGCGCCGTCAAGGGCGCGGCTC
>Ga0209415_10015671_pt1 | contig 12264 bp, 5 predicted proteins | sample PeaSoiSIISIP2007_FD_187696 | JGI IMG/M metagenome (GOLD analysis project Ga0209415, IMG submission 187696) | Peat soil microbial communities from Weissenstadt, Germany - SII-SIP-2007 (SPAdes) (version 2) | ecosystem: Environmental > Terrestrial > Soil > Wetlands > Peat | place: Germany... | reverse complement strand
GTTTTTTGGATGATCTCACTCGCTCCATCCCCTCTTCGATTTTCCATTTTGTTCCGACCCAGGACGCTGTGGAGGCCATCCGCCATGCCCACGCGTGAGATCCAGCTCCGCAAGGATTCGCAACTCTTCGCTCAACTTTGCCTGGCGCTTTTCCGTGAAGGCCACAGCGTTCAGTTTCGGGTGCAAGGAGAAAGCATGCGCCCCAACATTCTCGACGGGGATTCGGTCCTCGTCGCCCCTGCGGCTGATCGCGAGCTGCATCCGGGTGATATCGCGCTGGTAGAAAATCAGGATGGCTTGCGGGTCCACCGCGTGGCCTCTTGCGACGCTTCCTCGGGCGCCGTTGTCACGTGCAGCGACGCGGGGCTCGCTCCCGACCCATCCGTTTCACGCATGTTCGGAAAGGTGATTGTTCTCCGGAGAAATTCCCGGGAGGAATTGCTCACTCCCTTGCAGACTTGCTTCGTTCATCCTCTGCGCGTCATGCTCCGCCGGATACGCGCCGCAGCGATGCTGCGCCTTCGCCGCTTTGCTTTGCTTCTCTCCGGGATTATCACCCTGTCTTTCTTGTGCGCTACTTTCCTCGCGCCCGCTGTTCACGCCCAGACCGACCTGCAACTCACGCAAACCGCATCGCTTTCCACCGTTCCCGTGAGTACCAGCTACACCTACTCCGATGTTGTCACCAACAACGGTCCAAACGCTGTTCCCTTTGCAGTCGATTCGATCGTCGTCTATCAGCAGACCCCGCAAAACACGGTCTATGAGGCCTATGCCGGCACCAATTGGACTTGCGGCACTCATCCCGGCGTCGGCGGCACCGGCCCCATCATCTGCACCTATGGCATTGCCTTGGCTAACGGTGCGGCCACAAATCCCCTCACGATCACGATGCAGGTCAGCGCCGGGACCGCCTCCGGCACCACTATCCTGAGTTCCGCAACCGTTACTTCCGATACTGTGGCGGACTCCAAGCCCGCCAATAACACCAGCGTCACCTCCATCTACGTTGAGCCCGCATTGTCCGCCGATGCGGCACTCTCCATGTCTGTCTTTCCCACCCCCGTTTTCGTCTCTTCTTCTATCACCTACACCATTATGGTACAGAATCTGGGCCCAGCCTCCGCCACTGGCGTCACCGTTACCGACACCCTGCCTGCCACGCTCACCTTTGGTTCGGCTACCCCCTCCCAAGGCACTTGCAGCGGCGGACTAAGCCTCAGTTGTGTCCTCGGCACCATTACGGCAGGCTCCACCGCCACCATTAGCGTGGCCCTTACGACGTCTTCTTCCGCCTCAACCCTCACGAATACCGCCTCTGTTTCTACGGGTAGCACGGACAGCAACGCCAACAACAACTCCGCCACCGTCTACACCGTCGTTCAGCCCATCGCTTGCGCTAACCCCGGCCGCGATGGCGCTGGCGGCGTTCTTACAGGCGTCGTCAACACTTACTTCCCGGGCACCACTGGCACGCTTGCCGCCGGCTCCGCTTCCGTAACATTGGGTGCCGCCGCGGGTGCTCCGGCCGCCCAGACTCCCATCGCCGCCGGCGATCTGCTCCTTATCATCCAGATGCAGGACGCGGCCATCAACAGCAACAACACCAGTTCTTACGGTGATGGCCTTCCTGGTGATCCAGGTTCCGGTTCCACGAGCCTTGGCAGTTCCAGCCTCTTTGAGTTCATCACTGCCACGAACGCCGTTGGCACCGGAGGTGGCAACCTCACGTTTTCCGGTACGGGCTCCGGCGGCGGCTTGCTCAATAGCTATTACCACCTTGCGGCCTCCTCCGCAGGCACAACCTACGTGGCCCAACAAACCTATCAAGTCATTCGCGTTCCCCAATACACTTCCGCGACCCTCAGCTCTGGCCTTGTCCCGCTGGCTTGGAATGGCTCCGTCGGCGGCGTCCTTGTCCTCGACGCCTCTTCCCAGCTCACCCTCAGTGGCACGGTCGCTCTCGATGCTCTTGGTTTTCGCGGGGGCGGTGGCCAGAGGCTTACCGGTCCAACGACCGCCGGAGCGGTCACCGACTACGTCACGGTTGCCCCAACTACCAATGTCACCACCACTGGCGTCAATGGTTCCAAAGGAGAAGGCATCGCGGGCACTCCCCGTTATGTTCCTCCGACCCCCATCCTTGCCACCAGCGTTCCGATCGACGTCTACAACGGTACTCTTACGGATTCTCTCCCCGGCGGCAGTTCCGCCCGTGGCGCTCCGGGTAACGCCGGTGGCGGCGGCACAGACGGCGCTCCTGGTAGCAATGCCGACAATTCCGGCGGTGGTGCTGGTGGCAATGGCGGCACTGGGGGTCAGGGCGGTTATGGCTGGGACAGCATGGCCGCGACGAGCTCCACCGACGGTGGTTTCGGCGGTGTGGCATTCCCCGCTTCCACGAGCGCACTGGTAATGGGCGGTGGCGGCGGTGCAGGCACCACGAACAACGGTACCTATTGCGACTACAACGTTGGCACCGGCCTCTGCACCACCAGCGGTACCACAGGCACGGGCATTTATAGCAGTGGTGGCGCGGGCGGCGGCATCGCCATCATCCACGCCGCCTCGGTCTCCGGCACCGGCACCATTACTTCCAACGGCCAAACTACCCTAAGCACCTTGAACGACAGCACCGGCGGTGGCGGTGCAGGCGGCTCCATCATCGTTTTCACCAATAGTGGCACCCTGAGCGGCCTCACCGTCAACGCCATCGGCGGCAATGGCGGCTACGCCTGGCCTATTCAGGCCCCTGCTCCTGCTTTCAACAGCACTAACAACCAGCGCCACGGCCCCGGTGGCGGTGGTGGTGGCGGCGTCATCTTCCTCTCTGCCGCGCCGACCGCTTTCAGTGTCGCCGGTGGATCAAACGGCTATACGACCACCATGCAGGACTCCTTTGGCGCGACGGTCGGCCAGGCCGGCCTTTACGCCAATACCCATGTCATCACTGAAACTCCCGGTACGCAATCCGGCGCCTACTGCGCTTCCGCCGATCTTGCCGTCACCAATACCGCCATTCCTGCAGTCGTCTTGCCCGGTGGCACCATTACCTACACCCAGACAGTTACCAATAACGGTCCTCTCGATGCCGTCAATGCTGTCCTCTCCGAGAACACCCCGGCCAACACCACCTTCTCCTCCATCACCACGCCGGCTGGCTGGACCTGCGCCACTCCCACGGTTGGCGCCGCAGGCGCCATCACCTGCAACCCAAAACCAACCACGTCGCTGGGCACCGCCACAGCTGCCACATGGGCAGCCAATATCGCAACGTTTACATTCCCCGCACCGTTGCCTGCGAGTGTTGTTCCTGGTGCTCAGCTAACAACGACGGGTTTCACACCTGCCGGCTACAATCTCACGAACGCAACCATCCTGACTGCTACCACCGCGACAGGCGTGATCACCGTTGCTCAGCCAACGAACCCAGGCGCAGCAACTCTGTTGGGAACCGGTTCAGCTACCACTGGCATTTTCCCGCACGGCACTTCCGGTACCTTCATCGTCGTCGTTACAGTTGCTGCCGGCACCGCCGGGGGCACGCAAATCGAGGATGTCGCCAGCATCACTTCGGGCACCACCGACCCCAATCTCACCAACAACACGGCCACTGCCACCACCACCGTCGGCGTCGCTGGAACGGCGGACCTCGCCCTCACATACACCGCTCTTTCCCCAGTCGTAGCCGCTGGCTCGCAAAACACGCTGACCGCCTCGCTGACAAATCAGGGTCCGTCCGCAGCGACTGCACTTTCCTTCACAGAGACCACTCCCGCCAATACTACTTTCGCATCCATGCCAACTCCCGCTGGCTGGTCCTGCGTGAAGCCCGCCGCCGGAACCGCCGGCACTATCACCTGCACCATCGCTTCGCTGGCTGCAGGTGCTCCCGTCACAAACTTTGCGATTCTTCTCAACGTCATCGGCACCACTCCGGCAGGTACCGTGATTTCGGACACCGCCGCGATTTCCTCCGGCACTCCAGATCCCAACTACTCGAACAACTCCGCCTCTACCACCTTCACCGTGGCCGCCAACTCTAGTCAGGCCGATCTCGCGGTCTCAGCCTCCGCCTCGCCCAACCCGGTCACTCAAGGTAACAACGTCACTTTCACCGAAACCGTCACGAACAACGGTCCCGCAGCGGAAACCAACGCCACTTTCACCGTCACCATCCCCACCAACACCACCCTTGTTTCCTTCACTCTTATAACTTCCGGTACTTCCGTCTGGAACTGCAACACAATTGCTGTTGGCGGCACCGGAACTTTCACATGCACCCTCACCAACAGTCTTGCCACCGGTGCCTCCAACTCCGTCAATTTCTCCCTTGTGGTCAAAGTGAATTCCGGCGTCGCTTCTAGCACCGTCATCTCCGCTACCCCCTCTGTCACTAGCACAGTGGGCGACCCCACTTTGTCCAATAATTCCGCCACGGCTTCCACCATCGTTGCTTCGCCCTCCCAGTCCAGTGTCCGCATCACCAAGTCCGCTTCTCCCGAACCCGTCAATCAAAACTCCATCCTCGCCTACACCATCACCGTCACTAACTCCGGCCCTGCCGCCGCCACCGGCACCTTCACCGTCACGGACGCGCTCCCTGCTGAGGTCACCTACATAGCTAACTCTTATTCCACAACCAACGGCACCTGCACTGGCACGACCACGGTGATGTGCACCCTGAGCAGCCTTGCCGTTGGAAGCAGCGCCGTCATCAACATCAACGTCACCGCTACCACTTTCAGCGCTGCGAGCCTCTCCACCAACACTGCCGAACTCACAACCACCAGCTCGGTTCCCAACGTAGCCACCTCTGTGGGGACCGCTACAGCTGCAACCTGGGCGGGCGGTGTTTTGTCGTTTACTTTTCCTACCCCGTTGCCTGCGGGTGGGGTCAATTCTCCGCTCACAACAACGGGATTCGCACCTGCTGGCTACAATGTTACGAATGCACCCATCCTGACTTTTGCCGCCGCGACAGGAGTGGTCACGGTTGCTCTGAACCAGTCGTTGGGGACAGCCGCGGCTGCAACCTGGGCGGCGGGCGGTGGCGGTATCGCATCGTTTACATTCCCTACCCCGTTGCCCGCATATGCAGTGGTCGGTGCCCTGCTGACAACAACTGGTTTTACACCCGTCGGCTACAATCTCACGAATGCAACTATCCTGTCCGTTACCCCCGCGACAGGTGTGATTACGGTTGCGCTGGCACCGAACCCGGGCCTGTCAACTGCTCTCGGAACCGGTACAGCCGCAGAGAACCCGGGCCTCGCCACTGCGATGGGAACCGGTGCCAGCACTTACCCGCTCTACGCCAGTTCCGTCTCCACCATCCAGGCTCCCACCTCCGTGGACATCTCTTCCTTCCAGGCCTTCGCCCAGTCCGATGGTTCCGTCATCCTCGAATGGCGCACCCATGAAGAGTCCCGCAACCTCGGCTTCCATGTCTATCGCGAGGATGTTTCCGGCCGAAAGCGCATTGATCCTTCTCTCATCGCTGGGTCCGCTCTTCTTCTTCGCGGTGGCCGGCCACAGCATGCCGCCAAGATTTATCGCTGGATTGATCCGCACCCCGTTCGGGGTGCCGCGTACTGGATTGAAGACGTGGACATCAACGGCACGCACGGCACACATGGCCCTGCTTATGTAGAATCGCCTTCCGCCGAGGTCGCCGCCACGTTTGCCTCTGCGCGTTCCTCGGCTCTGCTCAGTAGCCAGCGGGCCTCAAACGTCTCGCCCTCTCTGGCCAATCCTTCCCCTGCTTTGGTCACTGTGCGGCCCGTATTCCCTGTCGTTCCTCCGGGCTTCACTCGCCTTAGCGTCGCCGATCATAAGGCCGTAAAAATTTCGGTCGCACAGGAAGGCTGGTATCACGTCTCCTTTGCCCAGCTTTTTGCCGCGGGTCTCGAACCCTACACGGACTCGCGCACGCTGCATCTTTATGCCGAAGGAATCGAACAGCCGCTTCTGCTGACAGGGCGCGCCAGCGGCCCTGCATCTCCTTCCGACGCCATCGAATACTACGGCACCGGCATCGATACTCCTTACTCCGGGGACCGCGTCTATTGGTTGATCAGCGATTATCAATCGCCTAAGCGTATCCTCCCGGTGGCGTCACCCATGTCGGGCAGCACCGCCCCCGCGAGTTTCCCCTTCACAGTTCTTCGCGAGGACCGCACCACTTACTTCGCCGCCCTGCTGAATGGCGAAAACAATGACAATTTCTTCGGCGCCATCATCACCGCGGACCCGACCGATCAGGATCTCGTCGTCGCGCACAGCGACTCTTCCTCGGCGCTGCCGATTTCCCTGGACGTAGCTCTCCAGGGTGTCACCGACGCGCAGGAGCATCGCGTTACTGTTCAGTTTAATGGCGCCAGTCTCGGCGAAATGGACTTCCTCGGCATGGCGCTCGCCCAGCAATCTTTCCCCGTGGAGCCCTCGTTACTTCAGAACGGCACCAACACCGTCACCCTTACCGCTCTGAATGGCGACAACGACGTCAACCTCGTGCAATCCATCGCGCTCCATTACGCGCACACCTATGCCGCGGACGCGGATTGGCTCCGCGCAACCGCTTATGCTGGTTCGGAGCTCCACCTCACCGGCTTCACCAATCCTCAGATCCGCGTGTTTGACATCACCGATCCGCTCAACATCTTGGAACTCGCGGCCAAGATCTCACCCGAATCGGGCACTTACGGTGCTTCCTTGGCGCTCTCCACCAGCGGGCCTGCGGTTCGCACCATTCTCGCTTTCGCCAGCGACGCCATCTCCGCGCCGGTTGCTCTTGCGCCGCATGTTCCCACGTTCCTCGACGACCAGCGCGCTGGCGCCGACGTTGTCATCATCACGCATCCCGATTTTGTCACCAGCCTTGCGCCGCTGGTGCGCCTGCGTGAATCCCAGGGCCATCACATCTCTCTCGTTACCACTGACCAGCTCTTCGACGAGTACAATTTCGGCGAGCGCAGCCCCTTCGCCATTCGCAGCTTCCTCCAGGGAGCCGCCTCCCTTTGGCAGCGCAAGCCTCAGTCCATTCTGCTCGTGGGTGATGCCTCGTTCGATCCGCGCGACTATTTGGGTCTCGGCGATTTTGATTTCGTGCCCACGCGCATCATCGAAACCGCGGCCTTCAAGACCGCATCGGACGACTGGTTCACCGACTTTGTTCAGAATGGCTTTGCCACAATTCCTACCGGCCGGTTGCCCGTGCGCACCACCGCCGACGCCGATCTCATCGTTTCTAAAATCATCGGCTACGAGCAGGGCAGTTCGGCGGGCTCCTGGAATTCGCAGGCTTTGCTGGTTGCCGATCAGAATATCGATTCCAACTTCACCGCTGCTGCGAGTTCTGCTGCGGCTACCCTTCCAACTTCGCTGCAAGTTTCCGAGATTCTTGCCGATTCGCTTGATTCTGCCACCGCCCGTTCCCAGATTCTCGCCGCTCTCAATAACGGCGCACTCTTGGTCGATTACAGCGGCCACGGCGCCGAACAGCAGTGGTCTTTCGCGGATCTCTTCGACAACTCCGACGCCGCTGCTCTCTCCAACGGAGGACGCCTCCCCGTCTATCTCTTGATGGATTGCCTCAATGGGTTCTTCCATGACGTTTATGCCGAAAGCCTTGCCGAGTCTCTTCTGCTCGCGCCCAACGGCGGGGCAGTCGCCGTCTGGGCCTCTTCCGGTTTTACCCAGCAATCGCCGCAGTCCACGATGAATCAGGCATTCCTGCACCTGTTCGCCGGCAATCCAAATCAATCCCTCGGCCGCCTTGTGCTCCAAGCCAAGGCCGGCACCACCGATAGCGATGTCCGTCGTACCTGGATCCTTTTTGGTGATCCCGCGATGAAACTCCAGTTCGCGCCCACAGCCACCCCTACAAAAACTCGCGCGCCTACCGCTCAACCCGTTATTGCTCCCGTGAGCAATCGTCCCTGTCATCCTGCATCGGTCTGTTCGAAGGAGAAACAACGCCAATGAAAACCGCTCGCTTCTATTCCATGGCCGGAGTTTTCTTTTTTTCTTGCCTCTCTGTGGCCGCGCTGGCGCAAACGCCCCCGGCGAATCCTTCTCTGGGACTGGTCGCCAAATCCGTCTCGGGTCACATTGGCGATGCCGCTGCCCCGGAAGGCGCCACCGTCTATTCCGGTGACTATCTTTCTACCGAGGACACTGGCTCCATGCTCATTCGCGTCGGCCCGCTTTCCCTTGAACTTCAGGGCTCCTCGGCCGTGCACATCTACCGCGCGCCCTACGGCGCCATCGTTGAGCTGAATCGTGGCACCGTGATTTACACCACGCCCGGCACCGGGCAAAATATTGTCATCGTTGCTTCCGATGTTCGCGTCACTCCCGTGTTATCGCTCGCCGATCTGGGCCGCGTTTCGATGGACAATCCCTGCGAAATCACGGTTTACAGCCAGCGCGGCCAGGTCAATGTGCAGGTTGGTTCGGAGTCCCATCTCATCGCAGAAGCCAAGGCCTACCGTGTCCACGCAATAAACGAACTTAGCTACCGTGAATATGTTTCACCCGATGCCAGCGACTATCACCATTACCACGACCACCGTCCCTGCGCTCCGCTCGAGATGGTGAAAGGGAAGCCTCCCATTGCTCCGGGTCAGAGCCGTTTCTTGTATGTCGCCGCCGGCGTTGTCGGAATAGCCACAGTGTTGGGAGTCGACGAGGCACTCGAAAGCCCCAATCGTCCGTAGCCACTGGTTGCCCTGCAACTCAGAAAATCTTCTTCGTAGGCGTCGCTCTCGCCTTCAATTGTGTCCGCCGGAGATCTCCCGCACAATCGCCCCCACAAAATTCTTGGCATCGCCAAACAGCATCAGCGTCTTATCAAGGTAATACAACGGGTTTTCAATCCCCGCGAATCCTGCCCCCATACTTCGCTTGATTACCATCACGGTGTGCGCCTTATCCACATCCAGAATCGGCATCCCGTAAATTGGGCTGCTGGTATCCTCTCTGGCCGCTGGGTTCGTCACGTCATTCGCCCCGATGACCAGCGCCACGTCCGTCTGTGGAAAATCCCCGTTGATTTCGTCCATCTCCAGCAGCTTATCGTACGGAATGTCCGCCTCCGCCAATAGCACATTCATGTGGCCCGGCATGCGGCCCGCCACCGGATGGATGCCGAATTTCACGTCCACGCCGCGTTTGGTAAGGGCATCATACAGTTCGCGCACCTTATGTTGCGCCTGCGCCACGGCCATCCCATACCCCGGCACGATCACCACTTTGCTCGCCGCCGTCAGAATACCTGCTGCCTCTTCGGGTGACGCGCTGCGCACCGGCCGCGCTTCCTTCGCTCCCGCCGCCGTCACCTGCTCCTGTCCAAATGCACCAAACAGCACGTTCGTAAACGACCGGTTCATCGCCTTCGACATGTTCACTGAAAGAATGAACCCTGACGCTCCGTCCAGCGCCCCCGCGATAATCAGCAGCTTGCTCTGCAGCACAAATCCCATTGCTGCCGCCGATAATCCTGCATAGGAATTCAACAGCGAGATCACCGTGGGCATGTCTGCTCCGCCAATCGGAATAATCATCATTACGCCGAACACCAGTGGAATCCCGATCATGAACGGAAACAGATACATTTTTTCCGGATGCAGCACCAGGATCACCGCAATGCCGATGGCAATTGCGAGCAGCCCCAGGTTTACGAAATTCTGGCCTTTATAGGTAATCGGCCGCTGCCGCAGAACTTCCTGCAGCTTCCCCGCCGCCATCAGGCTGCCCGTAAACGTCAGCGCTCCCAGGATCACTTCCAGCGACAGCACGCCCATCATGAGTCCCGGCACATTCGGCGCTCGCAAGTAAAACTCCGACGTTCCTACCAGCGTCACGCACAACGCACCAAACGCATGGCTCAACGCCGTCCGCTGTGGCACCGCGGTCATCGCCACTTTTCCCAATGGCACGCCGATGATCGTTCCCAGCACCAGCCCGATCGCAATCAACTTGTAATCGACGATGCCCTGATGCAGCAGCGTCCCCGCCACAGCCAGCAGCATACCTGCTTCGCCGGCCCACACGCCGTGCCGCGCGGTCACCGGGGAACTCAGCCATTTCAGCGAAAGCACGAATAGCGCCGTCGCAATCAGATACGTCACTTCGATAAGGTGTTCCGTGGCGATCATATGCGTCACGGCTTCCTTGGCCCGCTGGCCTTGAACATCTTCAACATTCGGTCCGTGATCATAAAGCCGCCCACGATGTTGCTCGTCGCCGCCACAATCGCGATCGTTCCCAGGATCTTTGCCAGCTCGCTCTTTCCTTCGCCCACCAGGATGATCGCCCCCACTACCGCGATCGCGTCCAAGGCGTTTGTCAGCGACATCAGCGGCGTGTGTAGCAGCGGTGACACTCTCCGGATCACTTCAAATCCGATAAACGCCGCCAGCATGAACACGTACAAGCTGGTCATCAGGTCGAGTTTCATCGGCTTTCTCCTCCCCCCGGTGTTGTCTGCAACGCCGGCAGCCCAAAAAACTCCCGGACCCGTGCGTTCACGATTTCTCCCTCATGCGTCAATAGCGTTTCCCGCATGATTTCGTCCTGCAAATTCAGTTGCAGTTTGCCGTCTTTTGTCAGGTGCAGCAGAAACGATGTCACGTTGCGCGCGTACATCTGGCTCGCGTGATACGGCACCATCGCCGCCAGATTGTACTCGCCGATGATTGTCACCCCGTGAATCACCGCCGTTTCGTCCGGCTTAGTCAGTTCGCAATTGCCGCCGCGCTCCGCGGCCAGGTCCACGATCACCGATCCCGGCGCCATCCGGTCGACCATGTCCTTCGTCACCAGCATCGGCGATTTCTTCCCCGGTATCACCGCCGCGGTGATCACCACGTCGCTCTCCGCCACCACCTTGCCGAGGAGTTCCCGCTGCCTTTGGTAAAAGCTCTCGTCCTGCGCCTTCGCGTACCCGCTCGCGTCCTGCGCGTCCTTCGCTTCCACGGCCAGCTCCACGAATCGCCCGCCCAGGCTCTGCACCTGTTCTTTTGACGCCGGGCGCATGTCATAGGCCGAGGCCACCGCCCCCAAGCGTCGCGCCGTGGCGATCGCCTGCAGCCCGGCCACCCCCGCGCCGATGATCAGCACGCGCGCCGGTGTTATCGTTCCCGCCGCCGTCGTCAACATTGGGCACATTCTTGGCAGCGTGTCCGCGGCCAGCAACACCGCTTTGTACCCGCAAATCGTAGCCATGGAAGACAACGCGTCCATGCTCTGCGCGCGCGTAATTCGTGGCATCAGCTCCACGGAAAACGAAGTGACCCCGCGCTCCGCAATCTCCCGGACCGTCTTCACCGTTCCCAGCGGCCGCAAGAATCCCACCAGCGCCTGGCCCTTACGCAAAAGCGGCAGGTCTGCGCTGCCCGTCTTGTCATTCGCTCCGTGGCATAAGAACTGCACGATAATGTCCGCCGACGCGAACACCTCTTCGCGGCTCGCCGTTAACTTCGCGCCTTTTTCCACATACTCCGCGTCCAGGTAGCCAGCTGCCTGGCCCGCGCCTGCTTGAATTAGTACGTCCAACCCGGCTTTCTTCAGATTCGTGAGCACCGCCGGCACCAGCGCTACGCGCCGCTCTCCTGGATAACCTTCTCGGGGCACACCAACGATCATGTACCCTCCTTCCCTCTCCGCGGTTTCTTCAATCTCAGTTCAGTTTCTCGCCTTCGGTCCCTTTGCCTTTGTAGGGGCGCAGGACTCCTGCGCCCCATGTCCGCACGATCCCCTGATCTTGGCTCCCAACACCGCTTCTCTTGCGTTTCCCTGTTGCTGTCCCGGAGCGATGTACGGTTTTTCATCGTACGTTTTGTGCGATGAATCACTCGGCGACTTCTGATTCCAAGCTAGCTCGCTCGGATCCACAGTTCTTGCGGAACTGCCAGCGGCAGCCTGGTCGATTCGTGGATGCTCGTCCGAATTCGAGGGTGGAGCGAGTGCCCCTTGTGCAACACGCGGAACGCAGCCATGCAACCCACATGTCCTGCGTCATCCCCACTGCCTTGTTTTGACCGCCGAATTCTATCTCCAACAACCTTTGAGTGACAAGCGCGCATCCCCTCTTCCGCGCCCCTCACGATTGCCTTGCGATTCTTGCCTAGGATACGGATTCCCCCACTACTTCATCCCTTCATACACGGCCCGCGCTTCCCGCAGTCTTTTCATCACCAGATCCTTCTCCGCCGCCGAATTCCAATCCGGATATTTCTCGGTCACCTCAATCGTCCGGTC
>Ga0209415_10015670_pt1 | contig 12265 bp, 13 predicted proteins | sample PeaSoiSIISIP2007_FD_187696 | JGI IMG/M metagenome (GOLD analysis project Ga0209415, IMG submission 187696) | Peat soil microbial communities from Weissenstadt, Germany - SII-SIP-2007 (SPAdes) (version 2) | ecosystem: Environmental > Terrestrial > Soil > Wetlands > Peat | place: Germany... | reverse complement strand
CCGCGAGCCCGCCCCCGACAAGCTCGCCTATATGGCGCTGATCGGGGTCGGCCATACCCGCAAGGAGGGCGAGCGCCGCGCCGATCAGATCCTCGGCTACAGCCGGACGTCGGGGATCGTCGCGCCGCAATTCGCCAATCCGCCCGGCTATGTCCCGGCCCCGGGCGCCGCGCAGATGCTGAAAGGCGGCGGCGCCATGGCGGCGCGCGCGACCCGCGTCCAGCGGAAGGACGGCACCCCCATCAACCCGCGCACGATGTCGGTCGAGGACGCCATCGACGCCGGCCTCTCCTTCGCCGGCACCCCCGACGACGTCTTCGACCAACTAAAAGCCTTCTACGACCACGTCGGCGGTTTCGGCCACCTCCTGATGATGGGCCAAGGCGGCTACATCAGCCACGAAGACACCGTCGACAACCTCACCCTGTTCTCAAAGGAGGTGCTGCCCAGGCTGGCGGAATTGGGGTGAGCAGAAAACATTGCGTGCTCAGTCCGGCGCACGGCGGCCGAGCACGCGCTCGACGAGGCGCTTCGCGGCATAGGTCTTGCCGTCGCCGGCCATACCGACGATCGCGATGCGGTCGTCGGCCACGATATCGGGCAGCGCTGTCGGTGCGACAGTGCTGTACACGCGTCGGCACCCACCACCAGGCTTGTCAAGTATGTCGGGCCGCTGCTCAACTGCCGCGCGATCTTCCCAGGGCGGAGCGCAGCATGCGCGGGTGCCTTCTCGTGGTCCTTTGGCTCATCGGCGGTTTTGTAGTCATCGCGATAGTCGCGACGGTCGCCGATCGGATGACCGGACCACCTCCCCAGCAAACCGCGAAGGCCGCCGCCGCGGAGTCGGAGGCGGCCGGGCACAAGGTGAGCCTGGTCGATTACAGCTGGCGCAAGGGCGGCTTCAACACGGTGATGATCGCGACGTTCACGATCGCCAACGGTAACGATTTCGCGATCAAGGACCTGTACGTCGCCTGCGAATTGTCGGCGCGGTCGGGGACGACGATCGGCGTCACCGCGGTGACGATTTACGACACAGTGCCGGCTCGCGGGCGCAAGACGTTCCGAGAAATTAACATGGGTTCCGGGATCACGCTCGATTTCAACCAGGCCGCGAGCGCCTCATGCAAACTCGGCCCTTTCAAGCGGGGTTAGCGCGCAAGATGGGTTGAGCGGAGCGAAACCCACGCTACCTCGCAACGGCGAAATCAGCCTCGATGTCCGCGGCCAACGGCTCTATGGCTGCCGTGAACCCACCGGGAATTTTCGGGGCGGTTTCGCCGGGGTCGCCGCGCCAGAAACAGCTGACGTGGGCGCGGGAATGCGCGTGCCCCAAAATGTCGCGGAGTTTCATGATGCGGCGGTCATCGTTCGGCTCCGGATAAAGCAGGTCGTGCACGAAGGCCAAATGGTCGCCGAGGTCGTCGCTCGGAACGAGCTTGTCGGTTGCGAGAAACCAGATCCCGGTGCGGCCGCGCAGCGTTCCCGCGCGCGGCCCGGCGACGAATTCCTCGCCCTTGCGATGGGCGCGTGTCGGCTCCACCGGCAGGATCGCGGAGATTTCCCGCGGGTCGAGATCGTCGCCGGCAAAGCGCAGCGTGACGAACGCCTTGCGGTCCGTCTGCACCTCAGTCTTCATCGTAGAGGTTGCCAAGCGGTGCGCCCTGCTCATTGGTGACCGAACCATCGCTATATATGATCGCCCGATCCGCGCCGGAAGGATCGCTCGCCGCCTTGATCTTGTGCAGCGCCCGGCGGAGGCTTTCGCAACCGAACATCGCGCCCTCTCGACCGGTGGCGGTGTAAGCTGACGGCACAGCGGCAACGCGGCGGTGGCGAATTTCGCCGGCGCGACGGGGGAGGGAGCGATGAGCTATGGGGGAACGCCGCCGGCGGGCGGCACGATCGATGTCGGCGCCGCGGTGAGTACCGCCTACACCAGCGTCTGGGAGAATGCCGGGCTCGCGGTCGAGCTGGCGTGGCTGCCGTTTGCGATCCTGGTTGCCGTCGAGATCGTCGCGATGCTGCTGGGCGCCGCCGGCTGGTTCGGGCTGGTGCTGGCGGTGCTGATCCGCGGCCTGGCGCTGGCCCTGCTCAGCACGATCTTCATCGTCCGCTGGTACCGCTTCATGCTGCTCGGCGAAACCGCGAGCGGCGATATTTTTCCGCCGGGCTGGGTGCCGTTCATCATCGCCGCGCTCAAGATCGCGGCGGTCTTCATCCTCGGCGCCATCCTCCTTGGGGTTATCGCCGCGCTCCCGCCGCATTTTCTGACGATGCCGCTCGCCATGATCGGCGGCATCGCGCTCGGCTTTGCCTTGGCGCGGCTGTGGCTGGTCTTTCCCGCCGCCGCGATCGAGCGGCCGATCGACCTGCGCGCCGCCTGGGATCTCGCCGCCGGCAATTACTGGCGGATGATCCTGTGTCTCATACTCTGCTACCTGCCGTTCGTCGTCGTCAAAGCCGTGCTCGGCAGGTCGCCCACATTTATCGGGCTGGTGCTGGCGATCATCGGGTTTGCCGTGATGTTTGCCGGTGCGGCGGTGATCGCCAGCCTCCTGTCGGGTCTCTACCGCCAATTCGTCGGCGGACCCGGCCAGCCCCTGCCCCGCCCGGCGTAACGCCGCTTCGATCCAATTGCCTCGCCGGAGACAGCATCAATCTCCGGCGGCGGCGGTGGGGCGCGGCCGGCGCAGCATCAAGAGGAGCGGCATCGACAGGAGGACGACCAGCATCATCAGCACGAAATCGTCGATATAGGCGACCATCGCCGCCTGGCGGGTCACCTCGGCATTGAGGGCGGCGACCCCCGAGGGGGAGGTCAGGCTGAACGGCACGGCGAGCAGCGGCGCCTGGGCGAGCGGGTTATCGGGGCGCAAATTCTCGATGAGGCGCGCGTGGACGGTCTGGGTGTTCTCGGCGAGGAGCGCTTCCAGCAGCGAGATGCCGATGCTGCCGCCCAGATTGCGCATCACGCTGCGGATCGCGGTGCCCTGGGTCATCAGGTGTCGCGGCAGCGTCGACAGCGCGATCGTATTGAGCGGCACAAAGGTGCAGCCCAGCCCAAAGCCCTGGAGGACGCCCGAGGAGAGTACCGGGCCCATTCCCATTTGTAAGGAAAAGCCGGTCATCTGCCACAGCGAGACCGCGGTCAGCGCGAGGCCCGCGAGGATGATCAGCCTGGTGTCGACCTTGCCGACCAGCCTCCCGACCAGGAACATCGAGAGCATCGTGCCGACGCCGCGCGGCGCGGTCACCAGCCCGGTCGTAAACACCGGATAGTTCATCAGCCCCTGCAGCATCGTCGGCACCAGCGCGAGCGTGCCGCTGAGGATGCCGCCGATGGCGAACATCAACAGCGTCCCGGTCACGAAATTGGGGCTTCTCAAGAGATCGCGACTGATAAAGGACCGGTCGGTCGCGGTTACGGTATGGACGATGAAGACGTAGAGGGCGCCCGCGGCGATCGCGGCCTCGACCCAAATCTCGCTCGAATGGAACCAGTCCTTCAATTCGCCGCGATCGAGCATCAGTTGGAAGGCTCCGATGGAAACGCTGAGGCTGGCGAAGCCGAGAAAATCGAACGGCTCGCGATGGCCGTAGCGGGTCTCGTGAATGAAGATCAGGATGCCGAGCGCGGCGAGCACACCGAACGGCAGGTTGATGTAAAACACCCAGCGCCAGCTGTAATCCTGGGTCAACCAGCCGCCGAGCAAGGGGCCCATGATCGGCCCGAGGATGACCCCGCTGCCCCACACCGCCATCGCCTGGCCGTGCCGCTCGGGGGGGTTGATCTGGAACAGCACCGATTGCGACAGCGGAACAAGGGCGGCGCCGCAGACCCCTTGCATGATGCGGTAGAGCACCAGCTGCGGCAGGCTGGTGGCGCTGCCGCACAGGGCTGACGCCGCGGTGAAGCCGGCGACCGAAATCAGAAACACGTATTTGATGCCGAATCGGCCGGCCAGCCACCCGGTCAGCGGCATCATGATCGCCGCCGCCACGATATAGGAGGTCAACACCCAGGCGGCCTGGTCCTGCGACGCGGAGAGCGCGCCCTGGATGTGCGGCAGGGCGACGTTGGCGATCGTGTTGTCGATCCCCTGCATCAGCGTCGCCAGCATGATCGACGCGGTAATCGCCGCGCGATTGAACCGGGCGCTGCGCTCGCCGCCTCTCACCGCACCGCCCGGTTCAGGTTGCGGCGTCGAGGAGGCGGCGGCCCCAGCCCGCGTCGAGGCGGGCCGGCCGGCGGGCCGTCAGGATCGCGTCGATCCCGAGGCCCCGTCCGTATCGGTGAAGGGCAAAGACCAGCTGGAGCAGAAGCAGGAAAAAATAGGTCCACGGCCACTCGCCGGGCGCGCTGTAGAGCCCGAGCCAGAGGTTGAGGATCTGCAAGGCGCCGATCAGCGCAAAAAGGCGCACGAAGGCGCCGAGCATCAAGGACACGCCAGTCAGCACTTCCGCCGCGTAGACAACGGGGGCGAACAGATAGAAATGCGGCAGGACGATATGGTTGACGAAATCGGCCTGCAGCGGGATCGCGGCGTGCTGGCCCAACAGCTTCATCCAGTAGGCGAGGCCGGTGGCGCCGAACGGCTGCTCCGGGTGGTCGGTGTAATAGGGCGGCAGCTTCCACAGGCTCTGCTGCCACCAAAACGCACCGATGAGAAAGCGCAAGACCCATTGCGCCGCTGGCTCGAAGCGGCGCTGTTCCGGAATCGTCGCAAAGGCAATGGCGGCGATCGCGATACTGGCGAGGAGCAAGAGCCAGAACACCAGGGTCAGCCAGCCGGGCTGCGTCAGGAAGCCGGCGACGTCCGCGGCGGGGTTCGGGTTCATCGGACGATTCCTGGGCTAGCGACGCGCCGCCGCGGCCGAAACCGGGCGCGGCCGCGGTTCGAGCGCAATCCGCGCGAAGGTCAGAAGGATGCGCCAGCTCGCCTTCAACGTGCCTTTGAGGCTGCCGGACACCTTGGAGAGGCCGCCGGCACGGCGGCGATGGGCGACCGGCACCTCGAGAATGCGCAACCCGTGGCGCGCCGCCCGCATCTGCATCTCGAGGTTCCAGCCATAGCTCAATTCGCGCATGCCGAGCCGCATCAGGGCGTCGCGCCGGATCGCGCGAAACGGTCCCATATCGGTATAGCGGACACCGTACAAGAGGCGCAGCGCGGCGCCGATGGCATAGCCGGCGAGGATCTGGTGCGCGCTCATGCTGTGCGACTCGCGCGCGCCGCGGGTGCGCGAGCCGATCACGAAATCGGCCCGGTCCTCGGCGATCGGCTCGACCAATGCCGGGATCAGCTCCGGGCAATCGCTGCCGTCGCCGTCGAGAAAGACGATGATGTCGCACGCCGCTGCCGCTTCGGCACCGGCCCGGCAGGCCCGGCCGTAACCGCGGAGAGGCTCGCTGACGATGCGCGCGCCGGCGGCGCGGGCGCGCTCGACCGTGCGGTCGGTGCTGGCGCTGTCGGCGACGATGATGTCATCGACCGTGCCCGGCGGGATGAGGGCGAGGACCCCGGCAATCGCTGCTTCCTCGTTGAGCGTCGGGATCACCACGGCAACCCGCGGGCGGGGCGCTCGGGGCGCGGTCACGGCGGGCTCACAGGCTCCAGCGCAACCCGCAGCCGGCGCATGCGGCGGGCGGCCGCTCGCTGAGGAGGGCGCTGCGGAAGGCCTGGTATTTGGCGCCGTTCCAAATGTCCCTGAGGGTCTCCTGGGTCGCGTCGCCCAACGTAAAGCTGTCGTAGCCGCGCATCGAAAACGGCGCGATGCAGCAGGGGATCGCACGGCCATGCGCGGTCACGTACATCAGGGTCCAGGGACGCCGGCACAAGGACCAGGGCTGCGCCGCCTCATCTCGCTTGAGGCTCGCCGCCGGATCGGTCGCGCCCGAGGCGTTGAAGGCGATGCCGAGCCGGCCTGCCAGCTCTTCCGCCTCGCGGATCAGGCGGCCCTCCTCATCCTCGCCCCCGGCAAACAGCGCCTGGTCCGGCCGCGCCAGCCCCTGCCCCTCGGGAAAATAGACGAGGCGCTGCAGATAGACTTCCGCGACGTCGACCTCATGCGCGAGACGCACGAAATCGGAGAGCTGGGCGACGGTTTCCTTCAAGCCCGTCAGCCACAGCGAGACACGCGGCAGCTCCGCCCCGAGATCGCGCTGCAGCGCGCGGAAGGCGCTGATGTTGCGCACGATGCGGGCGAACATGTCGCGCCCGCGCACCAGCTTGAAGGCATGGGGCTCGGCGGCGTCGAGCGAGACGCGCAATTCGTCAAGCCCGCTGTCGATCAGTTCCCGGCCCTTCTTCTCGCTGAGCAGGGTGCCATTGGTGTTGAACAGCACGTAAGTGCCGCGGTCCTTGAGATAACGGATCATCCGCGGCAGGTTGCGCACCATCATCGGCTCGCCAATGCCGTGCAAGACGACGCGCGCGATCCGCGGGAACTGGTCGACGATCGCGGTAAAGAGCGCCCAGCTCATATCGCCGGGCGGCTCCAACGCCTCGAAGGTGCGCGGACAGGTCGTGCAGAGGAGGTTGCAGCGATTGGTCGTCTCAAGATAAAGGCAGACCGGCTCGGCATCGGCAACCGCGCCGCGCTCGGCCGCGATATGGTCGAAATAGCGGCGCGGGATGCTCTCAACCGGCAGTTTGTTCGTCATCGGTCAGCTGCTCCCGGTGGTGCCGCCGCCACAGATCGATCGCGGCCAGTGCCAGAAACGGCACGTAAATGGCGGATTCGACAAGGAACCGGTGCCGGTCCCGAACCAGTTGCGACCCGACCGGGACCAGATAGAGCAAGAAACTCGCCAGCGTCAACCATACGAGCGAAGCCGCGGGCACCAGACAGGCAAAGACGATCAACCAAGCGAAGTACCATGGATAGTGCGGCGACATCAGAAAGACAGCGGCGGCGCCGAGGAGGGCGGTGCCAAAAACCTCGCGGTCGGCGCCCGGCGGCCGGGTGGCGAGGTAAAGCGCAAGTCCGGCCACCAATCCGCCGGCGGTGACGAGGTAGGCGATGTCGGGCAGTGACCCGAGCGGCAAGACCGCCTGCGCCACGCTCCACGGGTAAAACCCGGCCCCGCCGGCGGTGAAGCCTTCTTCGGCCATATAGCCGCCAAGAAAGCCGAAAACCTTAGAGCCCACACCGAGAAACGGCAGGTAGGCCAGCACCGCCGCCGCCGCGAAGACGGCCGGCATGCGCCATTCCCGGCGCCGCCCCCAAGGGCGCCAGAGGGCCGGAAACAGCGCCACCGGATAGAACTTCACCAGGACCGCGAGAGCGAGCGCCAACCCGGTGGCCCCAGCGCCGCACCGGCGGCGGCTCCACAGCGCCAACGCCACGAACGCGATGATCGCGGCGTCGACATGCCCGCTCCCGGCAAATTCCCATACCGGCAGCGGGTGCCAGGCGTAGACGATGATCCGCGTTGCCCGGAGGCCCGCCGCCGCGAGGAGGCGCAACAGCAGGGCGGCGGCGATCGCCTCGAAGGCCACCATCGCCATCCGCATCGCCGTGACGCTCGCGCTGATCCGGGTTACGGCGAAGAAGATAGCCTCGGCGGCGGGCGGATAGATCGTCGGCGCGTAGGTGCTGCGGTTGATCCGGGGAAAAATCTCGGCGTCGCGCAGCGGCGCAAGCTGGGCGTCGGCCGGGATGTAGCGATAGGGGTTGATCCCGGCGGCGAGCACCCGCCCGTCCCAGACATAGCGGTAGACGTCGCTCGACAGGAACGGCGGAGCGGCGAGGACGACGACGCGCATCGCCACCGCGACGGCGCCGATCAGCGCCAGGTCTCGGCGTGATGTTGGAGCGCGCCGGATCACACCAAGCGCGGCGAGATAGACCGCGCCTTGGCCCAAGGCGAGCGCGACAAACGCCCCGATCTCGTCGGCCCGCCGCTCGTAAAGCCCGGCCGCGGTCAAACCAAGCAGAACGACGCCGCACCCGAATAGGAGAAAAAAACGGCGAGGGCTCACAATTGGGCGGCAAGCCGGCGCAGGATCGCCGCGGTATGGGGTGCGGCATAGCCACTCGCGTCGGCGCCGCGCAACTCCTCGGCGAGCCGCCGCAACGAGGCGATATCGTCGACGTCGTACCAGCGCGGGAGCGTCACGCTGTCGAGCCCGATCTCGCGGGCCCGCTCCAAGGTCTGCCCGAACACGCGCGCGGTGCTCCAGGCGATCTCCTCGAAGAGGCGGCGGTGCGGATGTTTTACGCCAATCAGGTAATACCCGCCATCTTCGGCTGGACCGAGGACGACCCGGTCGCCCGGGGCGGCGAGCGCGCGCGCCGCCGCAATGAGCACGTTGGTCGGCAGCGTCGGGCTATCGGCATTGACGAGGCAGGCCGAGCCGTAGCCGGCAGCCAGCAGGTCCTCGGCGGCGTCGAGGAGCGCGTCGCCGAGGCCGATCCGGCGCGGCGGCACAAGGCCGATCCCGCGCGGCAGCAGCGAGTTGAACAGATCCTCCGAACCCGGCGGTGAATAAGCGACATAGCCCTCGATCGGGGCGGTTCGCGCGGCGGCGAGGATGTTGCCGGCGACGTCCTGGATGAAAGAGCAGCCGAGCGCAGCCGCGTCCGCCGCGGACAAGGGCGGCACCAGGCGGGTTTTAACTTCGCCCCGGCGCGGCGCCTTGGCCATGATCGCGATCGCGCAAACGCCGGGTCGGCCGGCGATCCTCACCGCTCGGCGTCCCCGCATCCTCGCCAGGCGCGGGCCACCGCCGCGATCACCGTGAGCGAGGCATCCGCGCCGTCGGCTTCGCCTTTTTCGAAATCTCCCGCATCGACCGCCATCCGGTTGGTGACATGGGCGAGGCACAGCACCGGCTTATTGCGCGCGCGGGCAAAGGCGTAGAGGGCGGCCGCTTCCATCTCGACTGCGAGGATGTGGCGTTCGCGGGCCCGCTCGATCGCCGCCGCGGTTTCGCGGAACGGCGCATCGGTGGTCCAGGCCGCGCCCCGATAGACCGGCAGCCCGACGTCACCCAGCGCCCGCATCGCCGCATCGACCAGCGCGCCGTCGGCCTCGGCGAATTCGCCCGGCGCCAGGTAGTGATAGCTGGTGCCCTCGTCGCGCAGCGCGCGGTCGATGACGACAAAATAGGGCGGCGAGCCGCCCTGCCCCAAGGGCGGAGCAATCTGGCCGGCCGAGGTCATGCTGACCAGGAAGCGGCAGCCGGAAACGAACAGTTCCTCGGCGAGCAGCACCGCAAAGGGGGCGCCGACCGCGCAGCCGATGATGCCAAAACGCATGCCCTCGTCGTCGAATTCGTAGAGCTCGGTGTGGTAGCACGCCCAGCCGGCTGATGGGGTGGCCCGCCCGGCGCTGCGCAAAGACCGCAGAATGTCGCCATCGGGATCGAGCAGGCAGATCTCCGGGACTTCCGCTGCAGCCAAGCCCTTCTGGCGCCGCGCCTCGCGCAGCAGATTGGCCGGCTCGAACACCGAACGCGCTTGATAGTCCTTGCCGGCGAGGATCGGCGTGTTGCCCTCGGTGCTCATGCGCTGTTGTCGGCCACCCGCCGCAATCCCGTCAAGCCGTGATCCGGAGAGGAGAGCGTCATTGCGAGGAGCGCGGCGACGCGGCAATCTCGACTGCCAAGACGAGGGAGGCGGGGCATGATCGGCTGGCGAGCAAGGCTCGGGTTTCTGGTGCCGCCGGGCAACCCGACGGTCGAAGCGGAAATGATGGCGCTGGCGCCCACTGGCGTGTCCTTGCATTTCCACCGCATGGCGGTAAGCGGCGGGGTACCCGGCGCGCTCGACAATCAGGACGAGCGCACCCGAGCGATGATCGACAGCCTCGACGCCAGCGTCGCGCTCTTGGCGATGGTCAAGCCCGACATCATCACCGTCGCCCATACCGCGACGAGCTATTACCTCGGTCGCGCCCGCGAAGCCCAAATTTTCGCCCGGCTCACGGAGGCGAGCGGCACCCGGATCGTCACGGCCTTCGGCTCGGTCGTCGCCGCGCTCGAACGCTTGGGCGTGCGCCGCGTTGCGCTTGGCGCGCCCTATTCCCCCGAAACGACGGCGCAGGGCCATGCGCACCTCGAGACCCACGGCTTCACGGTCGTGCACTCGCAGAATTTGCAGGGCGTCACCAACATCTATGACGAAACCGCCGAGCGCGCCTATGGCCTGGCCCGCAGCGTCGACCGGCCCGAGGCCGAGGCGGTATTCCTTTCCGGCACCGGGATGCCAACCCTCACGGTGCTCGATCTGCTCGAAGCCGATTTACAAAAGCCGGTGCTGTCCAGCGCTTCGGCGATGATGTGGCATGCCTTGCGCACGTGCGGCATCCATCAGCCGATCTCCGGCTACGGCCGCCTCCTGAGGGTCGAGTGAGCCGAGCCGGGGTGGTCTTGCGGCGTTGGTTGAGTTGAACGGTGTCCGGCAGAATAAACAACGAGTTCCCCGCGAAGGCGGGGACCCACCCGCCCGGCAACCAATCGGATGGCCAATGGGTCCCGGCCTTCGCCGGGAACACGGATTTGCTATTTGACAGTTGAGGAGATGCGCTCGTGGACCAGATCGCGGATGCAATCACCGGCGCGCGCGCGTTCCAGACGATGGTGGGGATGCGCGACGGCACCCGGCTCAACACCTTCGTCTTTCTCCCCGTGGAAGGCGGCCCGCGCTTTCCGGTGATCGTCCACCGCACGCCCTACGGCATTGCCGCCGCCGACGCGCGCGACAAGTTCGACTGCGCCCGCGCCTGGCTGCCGAACCCGGCGGAGCCGATGCGCGGCTCGATCCTACGCGGCTGGCGCGCCATCGTCGAGCACGGCTATGCCGCGGTCTACCAGGATTGCCGAGGCCGGCACGGCTCCGAGGGCGAGGATCGCGTCTACGCCGACGACGCTGCGGACGGCTACGACACGCTGGAGTGGATCGCCGCGCAGCCCTGGACCAACGGGCGGGTCGGGATGTCGGGGTCGTCGGCCGGGGCCACCACGACCTTCGCCGCGGCCTCGGCCCGCCATCCGAGCCTGCGCGCGTTTTTCGCCCAGGCCGGCGCCTCCAGCATCTACGACGACGTGGTTTATGAGGGCCAGTCGATCGAGATGGAGCGGTTGTGGCTGTGGGTGGCGAAAAACATCCCCGGGCTCTCTGCCTCGCACCGTGAGGCGGTCCTCGAGCGCTTCGGGATCAGTACCAGCGAACTCGACGCCGCCGCCGAACGGGCCGCTGCGCGCTATACGAGGCTCGACGCCGCGCGCTCGGCCGAGCCGCCCTTTATCGGATCGCCCGACTGGATGCGTCTGCCGCTCGCCGGCACCCCCGATTTTTCCACCTGGCAGCCGTTCCTCGACGAGATCATCACCCATCCGGCCCCGGACGCCTTCCGGGCGCAGCATAATTTCCAGGCCACGATCGACATTCCCGGTTTTCACGTCACCAGCTGGTTCGACATCTTTCAAACCAGCGTCATCGCCGCCTTCCAGGAGATCCAGGCGCGCACCGGGACGCAAAAGCTGTGGATCGGCCCGAACGAGCACCATTTCGTCTATGCCGAGAATTTCTGGCCGCGCGACCCCTATTTCGAATGGTTCGGGTATTGGCTGAAGGACGAGCCGACGGGGCTCATCGGCGAGCAGCCGGTGTTCTACTCACCGTGCGCCTGGGTCGCCGACCGCGCCCGCTACCGGCCCGACGATTGGTTGCGGGCCGAGCGCTGGCCGCCGGCCGGCGTCAAGCCGCACCGCCTCTATCTGCGCGGCGACGGCAGCCTTGGACGCGACGGCCCCGGCGGTCCCGGCGGAGAGCCGCGCCATTACACCTATGACCCGCGGCGCCCGATCCCGACGCTCGGCGGGCGCAACATGCTGATCGATGCGGGGCCGCTCGATCAGCGCCCGGCGCAGGCGCTCCCCGATTACGGCCTCATCTACCGGGGCGAGAAGCTGCGCGAGGCGTTGACGATCGCCGGCAGTGTCTGCGTGACGCTCTCGGTCCAATCGGATTGCCCGGACACCGATTTCGTCGCCAAGCTGATCGAAGTTCTGCCGGACGGGCGGGCGCAGCTATTGATGGACGGGGTCATTCGCGCGATGTACCGCAAGCCCGTTGTGGGGGCGCAACCGCTCGCGCCCGACCGCATCTATCAGGTGACGATCGACCTCGGCCACATCCACCACTCGCTCCAACCCGGCAGCCGGATCGAGGTCGATGTGACCAGCAGCAATTTCCCGCGGCGCGCCCGCAACACCAACAGCGGCAACCCCATGCTCGCCCAGGATGGCGAAGC
>Ga0209415_10015669_pt1 | contig 12265 bp, 12 predicted proteins | sample PeaSoiSIISIP2007_FD_187696 | JGI IMG/M metagenome (GOLD analysis project Ga0209415, IMG submission 187696) | Peat soil microbial communities from Weissenstadt, Germany - SII-SIP-2007 (SPAdes) (version 2) | ecosystem: Environmental > Terrestrial > Soil > Wetlands > Peat | place: Germany... | reverse complement strand
GGGTGGGCGCTTTTAGAACTGGAGCGCTTCGAAGAGGCGCTTGCAAGCTGCGATAAGGCGATCGCACTCAAGCCAGACTTCGCCGACGCCTACAACAACATGGGCAACGTGCTGAGGGAACTCGGTCAATTCGACGAGGCGCGATTGACCTATCTGAAGGCGGTCGAGCTCGATCCGACGTCGACCGACGTTTATCGGAACTTGGCGGATTCGAAGAAATTCACGCGCGCCGATCCGCATCTCGCGGCCATGGAGAAGCTCATGGCGAAGCCGGAGGGATTATCCAAGACCGACCGCGTGCAGCTCGATTTCGCGCTCGGCAAGGCCTATTCCGATCTCAAGGATCATCGCCGTTCGTTCCAGCACCTGCTCGCCGCAAACGCCGGCAAGCGCACGACGATTTCCTACGACGAGAAATCGGTCCTCGCCCTATTCGACTCGATCGAGACGGCCTTCACCCGCGAGTTGATCGCGGCGAAGTCCGGCGGCGGTGACCCATCAGAACGGCCGATCTTCGTTCTCGGCATGCCGCGTTCGGGCACGACGCTCATCGAGCAGATCCTCGCGAGTCATCCGATGGTGCACGGCGCGGGAGAACTGGAGACTTTCAACAAAGTCGTTCTCACCGTCCGCGGGCCAAGCGTCGATGCGATTCTCTATCCTGAATTCGTTCCGGCGCTCGACGCATCTGCGTTGAGGAGCATTGGTCAACGCTATCTTGCCTCGGTGCGCGAACGCTCGCCCGAGGGCGAGCGCGTGACCGACAAGATGCCGTCGAACTATAATTTCGCCGGCCTGATCCATCTTTCGCTGCCGAATGCCAAGATCATCCACACGATCCGCAATCCCGTCGACACGTGCGTTTCCTGCTACTCGAAACTCTTTACGGTGGGACAGAACCACACTTACGACCTTGGTGAGCTCGGCCGGTATTACAAACGGTACGAGCGCCTGATGGAGCATTGGCGGCGCGTGTTGCCGCCAGCGAGCATTCTCGATGTCCAGTATGAAGACGTGGTCGCGAATCTCGAAGCGGAAGCGCGGCGCATCATCGCCTATTGCGGACTTCCCTGGAACGATCGCTGCCTCTCATTCCACGAGACGGATCGACCGGTACGAACCGCGAGCGCAATGCAGGTTCGGCAGCCGATCTATAAAAGTGCGGTCGGCCGCTGGCACGATTATGAGGAGTTCCTGGGTCCGCTGTTGACCGCGCTCGGTGACGTCCCGTCGGGAAGACATGAACAAGCACCGCATTCGTCAGGCTAGCATCCGCTCGAATCGAGGGTCCCCTGCAAAGATGCGGTTGGCCGGAAGCCGAATGGCGTATTTGATCCGTTCGGCTTCGAGGAACCCGTAGACATCGGGATTGGCGAAGCCGGCGTCGGCCCGGAAATAAATGCGCGAGACCTTGCCCCGATAACGCGCCACGACCGGGTCGAAGTACTTCCTCACTCGTCGGCGCTGTGCACGTTGCCCGGACGCAGCGCGCAGCGTTCCAGATCGCCGAACTGGTTGAACACGAACAGCGGATGATAACAGGTGCAGCTGTAATGCCCGTTCCAGACGCTCATCTCCTGTTCGCCATGCGTCGGGCTCACGCTCGAATCCATGTCGAGCACAACGCCTCAAGGCGTCACGCCGAGCGCCTTGAGTTCCTGGTTGGCGGCGCCCCATTGCATGAAGTCTTTCGGGCAGTCGCTCGCTGCCAACCGGAACAAGCGGGCTGCCTCGTCCTTCGCGCCCTGTCGCAGCGCCAATTCGCCGCTGAAGAAATAGGCCACGCACACCTGGCCTTTTTTCTTCGTAGGGTCCGGATCATCCGCAGCGGCGAGCACGGCGGCCGGCGTCATTTGACCGAGGAACATGCGGATGACCGGCGCGGGCCACGCCGTCATGTCGATTTGGGAGATCGCTTGCGGCAGACGGCTCGAGACATTGTTGCGCTGCCCGACGATAGCGAGCCACAGCGCGCTATACGCATCCTTCGGATCGAGCTCGCTCGCCTGGCTGACGTCGGCCAAAGCCTTGGCAAGATTGCCGCTGTAGAGGTATGCGAGGCCGCGGTTGCGATAAGCGGGGGCGGATTTGGGATCGAGCAGGATCACGTCGTTGTAGTCGGCAATGGCGCGGTCGAGGTCCTTCTTGTCGTAATACGCGACGCCGCGGTTGCCGTAGGCGAAGGCGTAATTGGGATCGAGCAAGATCGCGTCGCTAAATTCTTCGATGGCGCCGTCGAAGTCGCCCTTGTCGCGGTACGCGACGCCACGGTTGTTGTAGGCGATGGCGTATTTGGGATCGAGCCGGATCGCCTCGCTGTAGTCGGCGATGGCGCGGTCGAGGTCCTTCTTGTCATAATACGCGATGCCCCGGCTATTATAGGCGATGGCGCGATTTTTGGTTGTTCCGCCACCCGATTGGATCAACGCCGTGCAGCTCTTGATCTGCTGGTCCACATCCGGATTTCTCATGCAACTCCGCCACTGCGGCGAAAGCTGAGCGACGGCATCGGCCGACAGCAACATTGTTCCGGCAAGAACAGCGGTCCCAAAAAGTCCAAAGCGCATGTCTGCCTCCCAGCTTCCGCGATCAACGAGGAAATTACCATTGCTCAATCCCGGGGCGAAGCAGGGGAATGCGCAAGCTCTGTGATGCCGATGCCTCTCGCGGCTCACAGCCTTATGTATCAGGATTTGGGCGAGTTTTTATGAGCCTACTGGCCGGCCCCCGATAGGTAGTCCGCGTTGAATATTAGTAGATGACCGGTCCGAGCGCCACGGCCAGGTGGCTGGCGAAACTGGCCCGATCACTGAGAATCACGGCTGTAAGACCCGCTCACTTTGGTTTACAAAGATGAGCCCGAAGATGGCAGCCACGATCTCGGCGACGCTTGGCCGCCACGCGCGATTTGCGCCGGGCCACGTCGCCATCATGCTGGCGTGAGGACGGAGATGCTCATCTCGAGCCGATGGGGACAGGTGAAATTGTGACCCGAGAATCGGACATACCAAGCGTCGTCGTGGTCGGCCAGGGCGAAGCCGCAGTGGCCTTCGGCAACGCGCTGCCTTTCGCGCTGATCGCCGGTCCCTGCGCCATGGAAAGCCGTGCTCATGCGCTGGAAATGGCGGCGGCGCTGAAGGAAATCGCACGCCGGCTCGGGATCGGCCTCGTGTTCAAAGCGTCCTTCGACAAGGCGAACCGCACAGCTGTATCGAGCGGTCGCGGCCTCGGAATGGACGCCCTGCCGGTCTTCGCCGAAATCCGCGAAAAACTTGGTCTGGCGGTCACGACCGACGTGCATGAGACGCACCAATGCGCGGTCGTCACCGAGGCCGTCGACCTCATCCAGATCCCGGCCTTCTTGAGCCGCCAGACTGACCTACTCGTCGCCGCTGCCAAGACCGGCAAGCCGGTGAACATCAAGAAGGGCCAGTTCCTGGCGCCGTGGGACATGCGCCATGCGGTCGACAAGGTGCGCGGCGCCGGCAATCCTGCCGTGCTCGTCACCGAGCGCGGCGCAAGCTTCGGCTATAACGCGCTCGTCGCCGACATGCGGGCTCTGCCGATCCTGGCCGAAACAGGGGCGCCCGTGATCTTCGATGCGACGCATAGCGTGCAGGAGCCGGGCGGGCTCGGCGCGGCATCTGGGGGCGAGCGGCGTTTCGTGCCGGTGCTGGCGCGCGCCGCGGTTGCGGTCGGAATCGCCGGCCTGTTCATCGAGACGCATGCCGATCCCGATCAAGCGGTCTCCGACGGCGCCACTATGTTGCCGCTCGGCGAAATGGCGGAATTACTTACGGAATTGATGGCTTTCGACCAGATCGCCAAAGCGCGCGGCAAGCTTGATCGTTAAGCACCCAGCGAAGCCGGAACGATGCCTTCTCGCCGCTCGGCTGAAATATGCTAGAAACGTTCAGATCCGCCCGTCATTCCCGGATGAAACGAAAGGTGTTCTCATGAAACTTCTGATCGCCGCCCTCGCGCTCGGGTTCGTCGCGGCCTCGGCGCCCGCTGCCGAAGCGGCGGCCTGCCACCATCATCTCGGCGCCTGCCACAGGCATTTTGTCTATCATCACCATTATCGGCATTACGCCGGCGTTGTTGTTCCGCCGCCCGGTTACCCGCCACCGCCGCCGCCCTATTATGAGCCCTTCGCTCAACCGCTCTACGCACCTCTCGGCTGGACGATCGGCGAAGAATACTGGGGGAACCGAAGCGTTTTCAAGCTCCTGATGCAAAGCATCGGCGATCGGCCCTTCAACGACTGAGCGTCACCCTCGGCCGCGGTAGGGCGGCACGCCCTGATCCGGCGCCCAGCAGCCGTCGGGCAAGTCGCCGGCCTGCCAGAAGACGTCGATCGGAATGCCGCCGCGCGGATAGAAATAGCCGCCGATCCGGAACCAGCGCGGTTTCAGAAGCGCGACGAGGTCCTTGCCGATCCGCAGGGTGCAGTCCTCGTGGAAGGCGCCGTGATTCCGGAATGAGGCGAGATAAAGTTTCAGCGACTTCGATTCGACCAGCCATTGATCCGGCACGTAATCGATCACCAGATGCGCAAAATCCGGTTGCCCGGTCACCGGGCAAAGCGTCGTGAATTCCGGCGCCGTAAAACGCGCGACGTAATTGGCGTCGCTATGCGGATTGGGGACCCGATCAAGGCGTGCCTCATCGGGCGAGGCGGGAAGTGCGACTTTTCGGCCAAGGCTGGTTTCGTCAATTTTGTCCATTGCTGTTTATACCATGCTGGGCTTGCTTTTCGGCAAGTTGCGTCAAGTCCGCCCCTTTTTTCGCCGCCCTCTTCGGCGTAGAAACCCCAAGCCAAGCCCAGCCCGAAAGGACATGCAATGACCGCGATCGTCGACATCGCCGCCCGTGAAATTCTGGATAGCCGCGGCAACCCGACCGTTGAGGTCGACGTGACGCTCGAGGATGGTTCGCTCGGCCGGGCCGCTGTTCCTTCCGGCGCCTCGACCGGCACGCTGGAAGCCGTCGAATTGCGCGACGGCGACAAGGGCAGGTTCGGCGGCAAGGGCGTGCTGAAGGCCGTCGAGGCGGTCAATCGCGATATTTTCGACGCACTTGGCGGGATGGACGCCGAGGACCAGGTCGCCATCGATGATGCCCTGATCACGCTCGACGGCACGCCCAACAAGGCAAGGCTCGGCGCCAACGCCATCCTCGGTGTCTCACTGGCGGTCGCCAAGGCCGCGGCCGACGTCAGCGGACTGCCGCTTTATCGCTACGTCGGCGGCGTCATGGCCCGCGTGCTGCCCGTCCCCCAGATGAACATTCTGAATGGCGGCGTGCATGCCGACAATCCGATCGATTTCCAGGAATTCATGATCATCCCGCTCGGCGCGCCGTCGCTGAAAGAGGCGGTGCGCTGGGGCTCGGAAGTCTTCCACTTCCTCAAGGGCGCGCTCAAGCGAGCCGGCCTCAACACGAATGTCGGGGATGAGGGCGGTTTCGCCCCCAATCTGCCCTCTGCCGAGGCGGCGCTCGACTTCTGCCTGAAGGCGATCGAGGGCGCGGGCTTCAAGCTCGGCACGGACATTGCGCTCGGGATCGATCCGGCCGCGAGCGAATTCTTCAAAGACGGCAAATATGTCTACACGGGTGAAGGCAAGACCCGCTCGATCGAGGAACAGGCGCATTATCTCGCCAAGCTCGCAGGAAGCTACCCGATCGTGAGCATCGAGGACGGCATGGCCGAGGACGATTGGCAGGGCTGGAAGATCCTGACCGATCTCATCGGCGACAAATACCAGCTCGTCGGCGACGATAACTTCGTCACCAACGTGGCGCGGATTTCCGAGGGCATAGCCAAGGGCGTTGCCAATTCGGTCCTCATCAAGGTCAATCAGATCGGCACGCTGACCGAGACGCTTGCGGCCGTCGAGGTGGCGCAGCGGGCCGCCTATACGACGGTGTTCTCGCATCGCTCCGGCGAGACCGAGGATTCGACCATCGCCGATCTCGCGGTCGCGACCAATTGCGGGCAGATCAAGACGGGCTCGCTCTGCCGCTCCGACCGGCTGGCCAAATACAACCAACTCATCAGGATCGAGGAGGAACTCGGCAAAGAGGCGCGCTATGCCGGCCGCGCCGCCTTCAAGCGGCTGGCGTAGAGGGCTCACGCCAATCCCTCCCCTGGAAGAGGGGGGTGGCCGCAAAGCGGCCGGGTGGGGTGGCAAGGTACAAGGTGTGATCAATCCCATCCGGCGTCGTCGCTACGCGCCCCCGCCACCTTCCCCTGGAAGGGGAAGGATGAGCGGCACACGACTGATTGCCACGCCGTGCCCGCGCCCTTAATCGATCGCTAACCGCAATCGGTGAGGCTTGCGGGATGGTCATCCGCAGGCGGTTTCGCGTCATTTTCTTTTCGCTCCTGCTCTACAGCCTTTCGGGCGGCGCCGACGCCTATTTCATTTGGCATGCCGTCAATGACGAGCGCGGGCTCAAGACCAACGAGGACTACGAGCGACAGATCGGAAGCCTGCATCAGGATCTGCAAGACCTGCAGGACCAAAGCCGGAGCTGGGCAAGACGCATCGCGCTTTTGCGCGGAGAGACGATCGACCACGATCTTCTCGAAGAGGAAGCGCGCGCCCGTCTCGGCAGGGTCGACAAGAATGACCTGATCGTGCTCCTTGACGGGGCCGCTCGCTAGGCCGGCGCCGTTTCTTGCCGCTCGCGCCGCAATCGAGCGGAACGAATCCGCGACGACAAATGGTCTCAATCCGCCTACATGATTGATGCCAGACGTGTTATCGACGTCACTCGAACCGCTGCGGCAATGATTTTCGTGGCCCGGCTCGCCTTGGCGTGCCAGCCGCGTTAATTGGTAGCCGCCAAGCTTTTTCGAAAAGGGTTTTCGATGACAGCGGCAGCGAAAGGGCAGGGGACAGCGACGCCAGAGACGCGTCCCGCCGTTGTGCCGGAATTCAGCGTGAACGAGGAATTGTCCGCCTATCGCGACATGTTACTCATCCGCCGCTTCGAAGAGAAGGCCGGCCAGATGTACGGCATGGGGCTCATCGGCGGCTTCTGTCACCTCTACATCGGCCAGGAGGCCGTGGTCGTCGGCTGCATGCGGGCGACGAAGCCCGGCGACCAGACGATCACCGGCTATCGCGACCACGGCCATATTCTTGCCTGCGGCGTCGATCCGAAGAAGGTGATGGCAGAGGTGACCGGCCGGCGCGGCGGCATTTCGAAAGGCAAGGGCGGCTCGATGCACATGTTCTCAAAGCCGCACAATTTCTTCGGCGGGTATGGGATCGTCGCCGCGCAGGTGCCGATCGGCACCGGTCTCGCCTTCGCCAACCGCTATCGCGGCAACGACAATGTCTCTTTCACCTATTTCGGCGACGGCGCCGCCAACCAGGGCCAGGTCTATGAGAGCTTCAACATGGCCGAGCTGTGGAAATTGCCGGTCGTCTATATCATCGAGAACAACCTTTATGCGATGGGCACCTCCGTCTCGCGCTCTTCTGCCATGAAGGATTTTTCAAAGCGCGGCATGTCCTTCAACATCCCCGGCGAACAAGTCGACGGCATGGATATCCGCGCCGTCAAGGCTGCGGCCGTCAAAGCCGCCGAGTGGTGCCGTGCAGGCAAGGGGCCATTCATTCTCGAAATGGCGACCTACCGCTACCGCGGTCATTCCATGTCGGATCCGGCCAAATATCGCTCCAAGGAAGAAGTGCAGAAGATGCGCACGGAACATGATCCGATCGAACAGGTCCGCGCCCGGCTCCTGCATTCGGTCAGCGAAGAGCAGCTGAAAGAGATCGACGCCGAGATCCGCGCGCGGGTGGCGGAAGCCGCCGATTTCGCGACCCATGATCTCGAGCCCGATCCGGCCGAGCTCTTCACGGACGTCTTGATCTAGGGCGCGCCATGCCGGAAATTTTGATGCCCGCCCTCTCGCCGACCATGGAACAGGGCAAGCTCGCCAAATGGCTGAAGAAAGAGGGGGATAAGGTCAAGTCCGGCGATGTGCTGGCCGAGATCGAGACCGACAAGGCGACGATGGAGGTCGAGGCGGTCGACGAAGGAACGCTCGCCAAGATCGTCGTGCCAGCGGGTACGGAAAATGTCGCCGTCAATTCGCTGATCGGCATTATCGCCAACGATGGCGAGGCAACGGCGGCTAAGCCGAGCGGCGCAACCAAGCCAGCCGAGACCGGGCGCCCCGAGGTCGCCAAACCGGAAAAGCCTGCCGAGGCGATCAAGCCGGCTCAAGCCGCCCATCCGGACATCGCTGCGGCAAAACCGGAACCCGAAGCCGGCCCGCGCGTCGTCATGACGGTGCGGGAAGCCTTGCGCGACGCCATGGCGGAGGAAATGCGCCGCGACGAGAGCGTCTTCGTCATGGGCGAGGAGGTTGCCGAATATGAAGGCGCCTACAAAGTCACCCAAGGCCTGCTGAAGGAATTCGGTCCCAGGCGCGTGGTCGATACGCCGATCACCGAACATGCTTTCGCCGGCATTGGAATTGGCGCGGCGATGGGCGGACTCAGGCCGATCGTCGAATTCATGACCTTCAACTTCGCCATGCAGGCGATGGACCAGATCATCAATTCCGCTGCCAAGACGCATTACATGTCGGGCGGCCAGATACATTGTCCGATCGTCTTTCGTGGCCCGAACGGCGCGGCGGCGCGCGTCGCCGCCCAGCACAGCCAGGATTATTCCTCATGGTACGCCCATGAGCCGGGGCTTAAAGTTGTCGCCCCGTTCACGGCCGCCGACGCCAAGGGGCTCTTGAAGAGCGCCATCCGCGATCCCAACCCCGTCATCTTTCTCGAGAACGAGATCCTTTACGGGCATAGTTTCGAAGTCCCGCAGGGGGACGAGATCCTCGTCCCGATCGGCAAGGCAGGCATCGCGCGGCCCGGCGGAGACGTGACGCTTGTCTCCTTCGGCATAGGCATGACTTACGCCATGGAAGCGGCCGAGGCGCTTGCCAAAGACGGAATCGAGGCCGAAGTCGTCGATCTGCGCACCCTGCGGCCGCTCGATACGGAGGCGGTCATCGCCTCGGTGACAAAGACCGGCCGCTGCGTCACCATCGAGGAAGGCTGGCCGCATTGCGGCATCGGTGCCGAGATTTCGGCCCTGGTCATGGAATTGGCTTTCGACTATCTCGATGCGCCGGTTATCAGGATCAGCGGCCGCGACGTGCCGATGCCGTACGCCGCCAATCTGGAAAAACTCGCCTTGCCGAATGTCGGCGAGATCGTCGCGGCGGCGAAAGCCGTTTGCTATCGTTAGAACGCATCGCGTCGACCGTAACGCAGCCGCATCAAGTTTACGCGCAGAGAGCGAACCGTCATGTCCGTCAAGGTCCTCATGCCCGCGTTGTCGCCGACCATGGAGAAGGGCAATCTCAAGCGCTGGCTCAAGAAAGAGGGCGATAACGTCAAGTCCGGCGACGTGCTCGCCGAGATAGAGACCGACAAGGCGACGATGGAAGTCGAGGCGGTCGACGAAGGCATCCTTGCCAAGATCCTCGTCCCGGCGGGAAGCGATGATGTTCCGGTCAACAAGGAGATCGCGCTGATTGCCGAGGAAGGCGAAGATCCCAAAGCGCTCGCGTCGAATGCGCCAGCCGCGCAGTCGGCACCTTCTCAAGTTGCGCCTGTCGTCATGGCCTCCGCATCGCACGCGGTTGGCGCGCCCGCTCCATCCGTCGCCAAGCCGGAAGCGCCGGGCAAGGCCCGCCTATTTGCCTCGCCATTGGCACGCCGCCTCGCCAAACAGGCTGGGCTCGTTCTCGCCAAGGTGACGGGCTCCGGCCCGCATGGCCGGATCATCGAGCGTGACGTGAAGGCCGCGCTTGCCGCGCCCGCGCCGGTCTCGGTATTGGCTTTTGCGCCGCCGAGCGGTCCAGCCGAGCCAGCTTTGTCCGACGCCGCGATCAAACAATATTTTGCGCCGGACTCCTATGTCGAAGTCCCGCACGACATGATGCGCAAAACGATCGCCCGCCGCCTCGTCGAGGCGGTGAACACGATCCCGCATTTCTATCTGACCATCGATTGCGAGCTCGACGCGCTCTTGAAGCTGCGCGGCGAGATCAACAAGTCTGCCCCCAAGGCCCAGGACGGCACACCTGCCTACAAAATCTCGGTCAACGACATGATCATCAAGGCCTTAGCGCTCGCCCTCGTCGCCGTTCCCAAGGCCAATGTCACCTTCACCGAGAACGCCATGTTGCAGCATCGGCATGCCGACGTTGCGGTGGCCGTGGCCATCCCCGATGGTCTCATCACGCCGGTGATCCGGCAAGCCGATACGCTGCCGCTCTCGGCAATTGCAAATGCCATGCGAGATTTCGCTGCTCGCGCCAAGGATCACAAGCTGAAGCCTGAAGAATATCAGGGCGGGGTCAGCGCCGTTTCCAATCTCGGCATGTTCGGGATCAAGGAGTTCGCCGCGGTGATCAATCCGCCGCAATCCTCGATCCTGGCGATCGGCATGGGCGAGGAACGAGCGATCGTCAAGAACGGCGCGATTGTCGCCGCCAATGTGATGAGCGCGACCATGTCGTTTGACCACCGCGCGATCGACGGCGCCACGGGTGCCGAACTCATCGCGGCGTTCAAGCGCGCTATCGAAAATCCACTGACGATGCTGGTCGTGTAGCCATGGCCGAGCCCTTTGACGTCCTCATCATCGGCGGCGGTCCCGGCGGCTATGTCGCGGCGATCCGCGCCGCCCAGCTCGGCCTGAGGACCGCGCTGGTCGAGCGCGAGCATCTCGGCGGCATTTGCCTCAACTGGGGCTGTATCCCGACCAAAGCTTTGCTGCGCTCGGCCGAGATGTTCCATTATGCCAAACACGCATCCGATTATGGCCTCGTCATCGAGGGCAAGGTCGGGTTCGATTCCGCCGCGCTGACGACGCGCTCGCGGAAGATCTCGGCGCAATTGAACAGCGGCGTCGGCTTCCTCCTCAAAAAGAACAAGGTCGACGTGATTTGGGGCGAGGCGATGATTGCCAAAGCCGGGGAAGTGACCGTGTCGAAGCCGACGAAGCCGCCGATGGAGCCGCAGAATCCGGTCCCGAAGGGCACCTTGGGCGAAGGCACCTATCAGGCGAAGAATGTCGTCATCGCGACCGGCGCGCGGCCGCGCGTCTTGCCCGGCATCGAGCCCGACGGCACATTGATCTGGACCTATTTCGAGGCGATGCTGCCGAATGTCTTACCGAAAAGCCTGATCGTCGCGGGCTCCGGCGCGATCGGCGTCGAATTTGCCTCCTTCTACCGAAGCTTCGGCGCCGAGGTGACGCTCGTCGAAGTTCTGCCGCGCATCCTGCCGGCCGAAGACGCGGAGATCGCCGCCCATGCGCACAAGAGATTCGAGAAACAGGGGATCAAGATTCTCGCCGGCACCAAGGTGGTGAAAGTCGAAAAAACGGCGGTCGGCGTCGTCGCCACGGCCGAGGACGCGCAAGGCGCGAGCCGGACGCTCAAAGCCGAGCGGCTGATTTCCGCCGTGGGCGTCGTCGGCAATGTCGAGGATCTCGGGCTTGAAAGTCTTGGAGTGAAGAGCGAGCGCGGGGTCATCGCGACCGACGGCCACGGCCGCACCAATGTCGCCGGCCTTTATGCGATCGGCGATGTCGCCGGGCCGCCGATGCTGGCGCACAAGGCCGAGCATGAGGGCGTGATCTGCGTCGAGGCGATCGCGGGGCTCGCGCCCCATCCGCTGGAGAGAGCGATGATCCCAAGCTGCACCTATTGCAATCCGCAGATTGCCTCGGTCGGCCTAACCGAAGAGGCGGCGCGGGCGGCGGGATATGAGCTGAAAATCGGCCGCGTTCCCTTTATCGGCAATGGCAAGGCGATCGCGCTCGGCGAACCCGACGGGCTCACCAGGACGATCTTCGACGCCAAGACGGGCCGCCTCCTCGGCGCCCATATGATCGGCGCCGAGGTCACCGAACTGATCCAAGGCTTCGTCGTCGCGATGAATTGCGAAACGACGGAAGCCGAGCTGATGAACACGATCTTCCCGCATCCGACTCTGTCGGAGACGATGCATGAGAGCGTGCTCGACGCCTATGGACGGGCGATCCATATCTGAGGGATGCGCTTTCGCCGGAGATGAAGATGGTTTTGGACATGCATGCCAACGAGGGCAGGGGACTGCGCCACCCCGAAAAGGCGCATCGGCCGGATCAGCCGGGCGCGCAAAAGCCGGACTGGATTCGCGTCAGGGCGCCCGGCTCGGCGCAATGGGCGGCGACGCGA
>Ga0209415_10015667_pt1 | contig 12265 bp, 10 predicted proteins | sample PeaSoiSIISIP2007_FD_187696 | JGI IMG/M metagenome (GOLD analysis project Ga0209415, IMG submission 187696) | Peat soil microbial communities from Weissenstadt, Germany - SII-SIP-2007 (SPAdes) (version 2) | ecosystem: Environmental > Terrestrial > Soil > Wetlands > Peat | place: Germany... | reverse complement strand
GTCGCCAATCACCTTGGCGACGAGTGCAAGACCAAGGCCAGTTCCGTTGCGCTTGGTCGTGACGAACGGATCGAACAAATGCGGCTTCAAATCATCGGGGATGCCGCTGCCGTTATCGGCCACCGCGACCATCAGCGGCAGATGGCGGCGGCCATCGCCGCCGGGCGCGGTGAGGCGCAGCCCGTGGCGATAGGCGGTCGTCATCACGATCTCGCCGCCCGCGTCCGGCGCCGCCTCGGCCGCGTTCTTGACCAGATTGAGAAACACCTGGAGCAGGAGGTCGCGGTCGCCATGCACCGGCGGCAGCGAGGGATCGTAATTCTCAGTAAGGCGCACATGCTGGGCAAAGCCCGATTGCGCGATGCGGCGCACCCGGTCGAGCACTTCATGGATGTTGACTTCGCCGCGGGTAATCGGACCGTAGCCGGCAAAGGCTTCCATGCGGTCGACCAGCGCCACGATGCGATCGGTCTCGTCGCAGATCAGCTGGGTCAACTCGCGCCCGGCGGCGTCGGCATCCTGCTCCAAAAGCTGCGCTGCGCCGCGAATGCCCGAGAGCGGGTTTTTCACCTCGTGCGCCAGCATCGCAGCCATCGCCGTCACCGAACGCGCGGCGTTCCGATGGGTCAGCTGGCGGTCCATCTTGTCGGCCATCGAGCGCTCGTGCAGCGTCAAGACCAGAAGGTCGGACCCCTCGCCGGCGGGAGCGCCCTCGATCGTCACCGAACGAGAGGCAAGGCGCGGGCCCTCGACGAGGACGTCGAATTCTGCGATCGACCCGCCGCTCTTCCACACCGCATCGGCGAGCGCGAAGAGCGGGCTCTCGGGTACGATGACATCGGATAGTGGATGGCCGATCAGCGCCGCGGCGCTAATCCCGAAAAACTGCTCCGCCGCCGGATTGGCGAAACGAACCTTGCCGGCGCGGTCGAGCGTCAAGACCGGATTGGGCAGAGCGGCAAGGAGCGTGGCGGCATCGGGCAGCGCGGCCGGGGGCGCGGATGGCACCGGGGGCGGCCGGCGGGAGCGCACCGAGATCACGCCGCTTCCCGCTCGATCAGCGGCTCGTAAAAGGCTTGCAGCAGCGCCTTGACCCGCGGCACGTCGTCGGTGCGGTTGACCTCGGCGCGGAACTCCGCCGACCCTGGCAACCCCTTCGAATACCAGCCGAGATGCTTCCTGGCGATGCGCAGGCCGACCGCCGTACCGTAATGGCTCAGCATGTCGTCGTAATGGCGGCGGACGATGTCGAACTGCCGATCGAGCGGCGGGTCGGGGACGCGGCGCCGGGTGCGCAACCACTCGATCACCTGCCCGATCAGCCACGGACGGCCGTAGCAGCCGCGCCCGACCATGACGCCATCGGCGCCCGATTGCGAGAGGGCCTCGTCGGCCTCCTCGAGAGTGGTGATGTCGCCATTGACGACGACCGGGATCGCGACCGCCTCCTTGACCTCGCGAACAAACCGCCAATCGGCGCGGCCGGCGTAGAATTGGCAGCGGGTGCGGCCGTGCACCGTGATCATGGCGATGCCGCAGGCTTCGGCGATCTGCGCGAGGCGCGGCGCGTTGCGGCTCGTGTCGTCCCAGCCGGTGCGCATCTTGAGGGTAACGGGCAGATTGACCGCGCCCACCGTCCTTTCGAGGATGCGCGCGGCACTGAGTTCGTCACGCATCAGCGCCGAGCCGGCGTGGCCGCCCACGACTTTTTTGACCGGACAGCCGAAATTGATGTCGATCAGAACCGCGCCGCGATCGGCGTTGAGTTTGGCCGCCTCAGCCATGACATCGGGCTCGCAGCCGGCGAGCTGGACCGCCATCGGCTGCTCTTCGGGGCAGCTTTGCGCCATCGTCAGGGATTGCCTGGTCGCACGGATCGCCGCCTGGCTCGCGATCATCTCGGAGACGACGAGCGCGGCGCCATGGCGCTTGACGAGGCGGCGGAACGGCAGGTCGGTCACCCCCGACATCGGCGCCAGGATGACCGGGTCTGCGAGCACAACGGAGCCAAGACAAATGCTCACGGATTACTCAATTTTCCGAAATGCATAAAAATTAGGCATATATGTTATCCCAAAACTTGTTGCGTCGCAACATCACGGCTCCCTTGGGATGAGATTGCGTCGTCGCTCCGCTCCTCGCAATGACGATAGAGGACTGTCATTGCGAGCGAAGCGCAGCAATCTCGTCGAACGCGTCCTCGCTGAACCGGCGTCTCGCTAGCCGGCCCACGGGTTCGCGGTTAGTTTACTGCAATGACTGCTACCTATGCTCTGATCGTGGCGGCCGGACGCGGCACCAGGTTCGGCGGCGCGCTGCCCAAGCAATATCTCCCGCTCGGCGGGGCAAGCGTGCTGCGCCATGCCGTGGCGGCGTTTGTCGCGCACCCACGGATCGCTGGCGTGCAGGTCGTGATCCGCGCGGAGGATCGTGGCCTATTTGAAAAAACCGTTGCCGGACTCGCGCTGCTGCCACCGGTGCCGGGCGGGGCCGAGCGGCAGGATTCGGTGCGGCTCGGTCTCGAAGCGCTAGTCTGCCGCGCCCCCGCGCGGGTCCTCATTCACGACGGCGCCCGCCCCTTTCCCGACGGCGCGCTGATCGACCGCATCCTCGACGCCCTCGATGCCGCGCCGGCCGCGATTCCGGGGCTGCCGCTCGGCGACACCGTAAAGCGGGTCGAGGAAGGCCGCATCCAGGGCACTGTCGACCGCTCCCAACTGTGGCGGGCGCAGACCCCGCAGGGCTTTCATTTCGAGGCCATCCTCGCGGCGCACCGGGCGGTTACCGGACACGTCTTGACAGACGATTCGGCGGTTGCCGAGGCCGCCGGGATGGCGCCCGTCGTGGTGCCGGGGAGCGAGGACAATTTGAAGGTGACGACCGCGCGCGACCTCGCCGCGGCCGAGCGGCTCCTCACCGCGTGCCGCGGTGATATCCGGGTCGGCCAGGGTTTCGATGTCCACCCGTTCGGCCCGGGCGGCCCGGACGGCCAAATCATGATCTGCGGCGTCGCGATCCCGCATGACGCGAGCGTCGTCGGCCATTCCGACGCCGATGTCGGCCTGCATGCGCTGACCGACGCCCTCCTGGGGGCGATCGGCGCCGGCGACATCGGCGTGCATTTCCCGCCGAGCGACCCCCAGTGGCGCGGCGCCGCCTCGGACCAGTTCCTCGCGCACGCCGCCCAGCTGGTGCGCGACCGAGGCGGCGATATCGCCGCGGTCGACCTCACCGTCATCTGCGAGCGCCCGAAGATCGCGCCGCACCGCGCGGCGATGATCGAGCGCGTCGCCGCCATCCTCGCCCTCTCGCCGGCGCGCGTCAGCGTCAAGGCGACGACCACCGAAGGCCTCGGCTTCACCGGCCGGCGCGAAGGCATCGCCGCGCAGGCCGTCGCGACCGTGCGCCTGCCGCTTTAGCGCGACGCTTCCAAGGCAATCTGAAAAATTTGTCGTCCCGGCGAAAGCCGGGACCCATCCATGAAAGGATGAACCACGGAGAGACGGAGGACATCGAGGAAGAGGAAGGATTTTCATTCTGGTGGCGGCAGCAGGGTCCGTCCGTCATCCGTTCGTGTGTCTGCAGCATGGATCCCGGCTCGCGCCGGGATGACTCAAAAATAATCGGGTCTTTCTCTTTGGCCTCCGTGTCTCCGTGGTAAAGCTTCCCGATGGCTCGGGCGTTCGCAACTAGCCTCAGCAAATGATCGAGCGTCTCGGTCTACCGCTGCGCCACCCGGCGGCACTGCTTGCGACCGGGTGCGGCATCGGTCTCCTGCCGCTGGCTCCGGGAAGCTGGGGGTCGCTGGCCGCCCTCCCCTGCGCCTGGGCGATCGGCGCGCTCGCCGGCCCGGCCGGGCTCCTCGCCGCCGCCGTTCTGGCCTTCGCGCTGGGCACTTGGGCATCGGCAACGCTCGCGCGTGCCAGCGGCCGCCCGGACCCGCAATTCATCGTCATCGACGAGGTCGCCGCACAATGGCTGGTGCTGGTGGCAGCCCCCCTCGATTGGCGCGCCTATCTGGCCGCCTTCGTCCTGTTCCGGGTGTTCGACATCTGGAAGCCGTGGCCGGTCCGCGCGGTCGAGCGTCGGGTCGCCGGCGGGCTCGGCATCATGCTCGACGACATAATAGCCGCGCTCTACGCTATCCTCCTCCTCTTACCCGGCGAAGGAGTGTTTGGTGTTCGACCCTGAGACCCTCGCGCTCGCCGAAGAGGTTCTCGATCTTTGCCGGGCGCGCCATTGGCACCTCGCAACTGCTGAATCCTGCACCGGCGGGCTCGTCGCAGCGACTTTGACCGCGATCGCCGGGTCTTCCGGGGTCGTCGAGCGCGGCTTCGTCAGCTATTCGAACGACGCCAAGATCGAACTCCTGGGCGTTCCTTCGGACACCATCGCGGCGCACGGCGCGGTCAGCGGCGAGACCGCCATCGCGATGGCGCAGGGCGCACTCACCCGGGCGCCCGTCGATCTCGCGGTGTCGGTCACCGGCGTCGCCGGGCCCGGCGGCGGCACCGCCCAAAAGCCGGTCGGCCTCATTTATGTCGGCCTCGCGACAAAAGATGGCGCCGCCCGCGTCGAGCGCCGCGTCTTCCCCGGCGATCGCACCGCGGTCCGCAACGCCGCCCTCGTCCTCGCCCTCGAACTGCTGCGGGACGCGGCCGGCCCGCAGTGAGGCCGGCGCGCCGACGAGCGGCGGTAGCGCGCGAATTTCATTGCAGCCGAACCTCCGGGGACGCAGCATCCGCGGCAACGACCCCATGGGGAGGCGGCGATGGCAATGCTGAGTTTTGCGGTCAACCAGCGGCGACCGCTCGCCGAGGGGCGATCCTTCGGCGCTGCCGGCGCCCACGAGCAGATCGACGGCACCGCACAGTTCGCTGTCGATCCGGCCCATCCCGACAACCGCGACATCACCGATATCGCTCTGGCGCCGCGCGACCCCGGCGGCCTCGTGCGCTTTTCCGCCGATGTGACGATCCTCACCCCGCGCGAGCCGGAGCGCGGCAACCGCCGGCTGCTCGTCGATATTCCCAACCGCGGCAACCGCCTCGCCATGCGGTTTTTGAACAGCGCGCCACCGGCAATCCCCGGTGCGCCGATCGATCCCGGCGACGGGTTCCTGATGCGCCAGGGCTATACCGTGGCGTGGTGCGGCTGGCAGCACGATGTGCCCGATATTGCCGGCCTCATGCGCGCCTCGGTGCCGGAGGCGCGGACGGCGGAGGGAGGCCCGGTTCGCGGCCCGCTGATGGTCAGCTTCCGGCTCAACACGGCAAGCCGGGTCCAGCTGCTGTCGGACCGGGCGCATCGGCCCTACCCGGCCGCCGACCTCGATGATCCGCACGCGATTCTGTTGTCGCGCGAGGCGGAGGGCGCCCCGCCGGTGACGATCCCGCGCGAGGAATGGTCGTTCGCCCGGCTCGACGGCGAGAGGCCGGTGCCCGACCCGCGCCACATCTACCTCAGGGCGGGCTTTGTCCCCGGCCGGATCTACCACGTCGTCTACACGACCTCCGGCGCGCCGGTGATTGGCCTCGGGTTTCTGGCAACCCGCGACTTTGCGAGTTTTCTGCGCCACGAGACGGCGCGGCCGGACAACCCCTGCGCCGGCCGGATCGATCACGCCTTTGTCTTCGGCGCGTCGCAAAGCGGCGCCTTTCTGCGCCAGTACCTCTATCTCGGACTCGACCAGGACGAGCGCGAGCGCCCGGTGTTCGACGGCTACCTCGTGCATATCGCCGGCGGCGGACGCGGCGCCGACTTCAACCAGCGCTTCGGCCAGCCGTCCAACACGCTGCGCCCGCGGCTGCGGGATACCCCTCCGTTCACCGATGTTCCACAGACCGATCCAATAACCGGGCAGCGTGCCGGGCTCCTCGACCAGCTGGCGACGCATCGGCAGCGACCGAAGATCTTCTTCACCAATTCGTCAAACGAGTATTGGCGGGGCGACGCCTCGCTGATCCATACAACCCTCGATGGGTCGCAGGATTTGGAACCCTCGGCCGAAGTACGCATCTATCACTATGCCGGGACCCAGCATGGTTCCGCCACCTGGCCCTTGGCCGACCTCAACCCGCTCGACGGAGCGCGCGCTCAGTGGTCGATGAACACCGTCGATTACCGGCCGCTATTGCGCGCCGCGCTGGTGCGGCTCGATCGTTGGGCGAGTGCGGGCGAGGCGCCACCGCCGAGCCGGCATCCGCGTCTCGCCGACGGCACCGCGGTCGTGGCCGAAAGCACCGCCGAGATCTTTTCCCAGATCCCGGGGATGGGCTTCCCCTCGCCTCTGCAACAGGGTGCGCGCAGCGATTTCGGGCCCGATGCCAACCGCGGCATCCTGACGACATTGCCGCCGGTGCCGGGCCAGCCCTACCCGCGTTTCGTGCCCACGGTCGACCGCGACGGCAATGATGTCGCCGGCGTCCGGCTGCCCGATCTGACGGTGCCGCTGGCGACGCATACCGGGTGGAACCTGCGCCATTCGCAGATCGGCGCACCCGGCCAGCCGCTCAGCTTGATGGGCGGCACCATGCCATTCGCGGCGACAAAACGAGAGCGAGAGGCCCGTGGCGACCCGCGCCGGCCGATCGCCGAACGCTACGCCAGCCGGGACGCCTACCTCGATGAGGTGCGTCGCGCCGCGCAACGGCTTGTCGACGACGGATACATGCTCGCCGACGACCTCGAACTGGTGGTGGCCCAGGCCGCCGAGCGCTTCGACGTCTTCGCGCGACCCGGCGCAAGCTGACCGCGCGGCGCTTTTCCCGGCATCGGCGCGGGCCTATCATCGCTAACGGTCGTCTGTCCTCGCCGTGAAGGAGCCCTCCGATGCTGCTGCGCAACGCCTGGTACATTGCCGCCTGGGCCGACGAGATAGGCGAGGGGCCGCTCTCCCGCCGGATCTGTAACGATGCGGTCGTCCTCTTCCGCGACGGGGCGGGCAAGGTGGGTGCGCTCGCCGACCGCTGCTGCCATCGCGCCGCGCCGTTGCATCGCGGGACCGTCGTCGAAAGCGGCATCCAGTGCGGCTATCACGGGCTGGTGTTCGACACCGTCGGGCGCTGCGTCACCATCCCCGGGCAGCGGCTGATCCCCGAGGACGCCCGCGTGCGCTTCTATCCCGCGGTCGAGAAGGACCAGCTGGTGTGGCTGTGGATGGGCGATCCGGCGCTCGCCGACCCCGCAGGAATCGTCGATTTCCCCTACCACAATGACAAGGCGCGCTGGCCCAACAAGCACGACGTCTATCCGATCAAGGGCAACTACATGCTGATGGTCGACAATCTGATGGACCTGACCCATCTCGGCTATCTCCACGCCAAGACCGTGGGCGGCAATCCGGCCGCGCATGTCGATGCCAAGATGAAGACAACACGCACACCTACGGGCCTTAAGTTCATCCGTTGGCTGAAGAATTCGGTGCCGCCGCCGAGCTACGTCAAGGCGGCCGGGTTCCAGGGCCGGGTCGACCGCTGCCAGCAATTCGAGTTCGTCGCGCCGTCCAGCGTCCTGCAATGGACCGGCGCCACCGATGCCGGTACCGCCACCGATGACCCCGAGCGAGATTTCCGCTTCCAGTTCCGCCTGTTCCACGGCCTCACCCCGGAGACCGAGACGAGCTGCTTCTACTTCTGGTCGTGCGCCAACGGCTACCGGCAGAACGACCCCGAGGCGACCGAGCAGCTCTACCGAGAGATCGCGCCGACCTTTGTCGAGGACCGCGAGATGGTCGAGGCGCAGCAGGCGCGGCTCGACGAATTCGGCGAGGCGGGGCTCGTCGACATCGCATCCGACGCCAACCGCATGCATATGCGCCGCATGGTCGAGCGCCTGATCGCCGCGGAGCAATCGGCCCGCGCAGCGGAATAGCCGGCTATACCGCCCGCTTGCCGGCTGGACCCTGTACCGGCGCGCCGTAAAGGTTCCGCGCACGCTGTTCGAAAGCAGCGACCATGCGGCGCACCGCTTCGTGGAACAAGAGCTCGATGACGCGCTGCAAGATCCGCGACTTGAACTCGAAATCGACAAAGAAATCGATGCGGCAGCCGCCCGGCACCCGCTCGAAGATCCAGTGGTTGTCGAGGTATTTGAACGGCCCCTCGCTATAGGCGACATCGATGCGGGAGGGCGGGGTGAGCGTGACCCGCGAGGTAAAGCGCTCGCGAAACACGCGGAAGCCGATGATCAGATCGGCGACGATCAGGTCGGGCTTGCGTTCGCGGATCCGCGCGCCGACGCACCACGGCAGGAATTCGGGATAGCGCTCAATGTCGGCGACCAGCGCGTAGAGCTGCTCCGGCGTATAGGGAAGCACGCGCTGCTCGGCATGAGTGGGCATCCCTAAAGGCTAAGCCCTTCCGGCAAATGCAGCGGCGCGCGCGGCCTTGAGGCGGGCGAAATCCTCCCCGGCGTGATAGGAGGAGCGCGTCAAGGGCGAGGCCGCCACCATCAGGAACCCCTTGCCGAACGCCTGCCGGCGATAGCTCTCGAACGCTTCCGGCGTCACAAACCCGGCCACCGCACGATGCTTCGGGGTCGGCTGGAGATACTGCCCGATCGTCAGGAAATCGACGTGCGCGGCGCGCAGATCGTCCATCACCTGCAGTATTTCGGCGCGCTCCTCGCCGAGCCCGACCATGAGCCCGGACTTGGTAAACCCCGCCGGATCGAGCTGTTTGGCCTCATAAAGAAGGCGCAGCGAATGGAAATAGCGGGCACCCGGCCGCACCTCGGCGTAGAGCCGCGGCACGGTTTCGAGATTGTGGTTGAGAACGTCTGGCCGGGCCGCGATCACGGTCTCGATCGCGCCTTCCTTATGCAGGAAATCGGGGACCAGCACCTCGATCGTCGTCTGCGGCGCGGCCGCGCGGATCGCCGTGATCGTTTGGGCGAAATGCCGGGCACCGCCGTCCTCCAGATCGTCGCGGTCGACCGAGGTGACGACGATGTGCTTGAGGCCGAGCGCGGCAACCGCCTCCCCTACCCGCTCCGGCTCATGCGGGTCGACCCGGTCGGGCCGGCCGGTCGCGACGTTGCAGAAGGTGCAAGCCCGGGTGCACACCGCTCCCAAAATCATCATCGTCGCGTGCTTTTCCTTCCAGCACTCGCCGATATTGGGGCAGGCCGCCTCTTCGCACACGGTGTGGAGATTGAGTTCGCGCATGAGCTGGCGCGTCCTGTGGTATTCGGGCGACCCCGGCGCCTTCACCCGGATCCAAGGTGGCTTCCGCGGGCTCGGATGGTCCGGCCGCGCCGCCTTTTCCGGGTGTCGCTGGGGTAGTGGGGAATTGGTCACCAATTTCCTCAGACCGTCATGGCCGGACTTGTTCCGGCCATCCACGCGGATCCCCAGGACAAGCCCGGGAATGCCGGAAAGAATGGCGGGACAGGCTAGAAGTGGATGGCGCGGCCATAGGCGTCAAGCACGGCTTCGTGCATCGCTTCCGAGATTGTCGGATGCGGGAAGATCGTGCGGATGAGTTCCGCCTCGGTGGTTTCCAGGGTCTTGGCGATGGCGTAGCCCTGGATCAGCTCGGTGACCTCGACGCCGACCATATGCGCGCCGAGGAGCTCTCCGGTGGTGCCGTCGAACACCGTCTTCACCATCCCCTCAGGCTCGCCCATCGCGATCGCCTTGCCGTTGCCGATGAACGGGAAATGCCCGACCCGGACCTCGCGGCCGGCCTCGCGCGCGGCTTTCTCGGTCAGCCCGACGCTGGCCACCTGCGGCCGGCAATAGGTGCAGGCCGGGATGTTGGTCAGATCGAGCGGGTGGATTTCGTTCTGCCCGGCGATGTGCTCGACGCAGATCACCCCCTCGTGCATCGCCTTGTGCGCGAGCCATGGCGGCCCGACCACATCACCGATCGCGTAGAGCCCCTCGTCACCGGTGCGCAGCCATTCATCGACGACGATGTGGCTGCGCTCGACTTTGACGCCGGTCCCTTCGAGCCCCAGATCCTCGACATTGCCGACGATCCCGACCGCCAGGATCACCCGCTCGACGCTGACCTCGAACGCCTTGCCGCCCGCTTCGATCTGCGCATTGACGCTATCCCGGGCGCGTCGCAAACCCTTCACTGTCGCGCTCGTGTGGATCGTGATCCCCTGCTTCTCGAAGCTCTTGCGGGCGAAGGCGGAAATCTCCTCGTCCTCGACCGGGAGCACGCGGTCGAGCACCTCGACGACCGTGACCTCGGCGCCCATGTCGCGGTAGAAACTGGCGAATTCGATGCCGATCGCGCCCGAGCCGACGACCAAGAGCGATTTGGGGATCGCCGCCGGCACCATCGCCTCCTTGTAGGTCCAAATCAGCTTGCCGTCGGGCTCGAGCCCGGGCAGCGAGCGGGCCCGCGCCCCGGTCGCCAGGATGACGTGCTTCGCGGCGAGATCGGCGACCGCCTTCCCGTCCTTCGCCACGGCGAGTTTGCCGCCTTGGGCCATTGGGCCGGCGAGCTTTGCCGCGCCATCGAATACGCTGACCTTGTTCTTGCGCAGCAGAAACGCAACGCCGTTCGACAATTGCTTGGCCACCGCCCGCGAGCGCGCCACCACTTTTTTGGCGTCGAAGCCGATGTCGCTCGCCGACAGGCCGAACTGGTCGAGGTGGTGCAACAGGTGATTGATCTCGGCGGTGCGCAGCAAGGCCTTGGTCGGGATGCAGCCCCAGTTGAGGCAGATGCCTCCCAGTTGCTCGCGCTCGACGACCGCGGTCTTCATCCCGAGCTGCGCCGCCCGGATCGCCGCGACGTACCCGCCCGGTCCGCCGCCGACCACGATAAGGTCGAATGAACTCTCGGCCATGCGCGATCTTCCTCAGCTTTCTGCGACGATGGCGTCGCCCCGCAGCCGCAGGCATATCGTCCGCGGCTCGCCCTGGCCGAAATGCTCGTAGGCGGCCTCCTCGATGCTGCGCGCCAATTCCGCGCGCAATCCCCGGGCGCCGGTTTCGCGCTGCAACGCGCGCGCGACGATGTGGTCGAGCACACCCGTGTCGGCCGTCAAATTCATGCCTTCGTCACCAAACTCGCGCTGGTATTCGGCGAGCACCCCATCGACCAGAATGGCTTTCAGCGAACCCGCATCGAGCGGAGCAAAGGCGACGAGGCGATTGAAGCGGCCGATCAGCTCCGGCAGGAAGCCGTAGCGGGCAAAGGCGGTCGTGCGGGTCAATTCCTCTTCCATCACCTCGACCGCGATTGCCTCGGGCGGGCGCGCCTTGACGCTCCGCCCGAAGCCGATGCGCACCTCGTCGTCGATCTGATCGACAACGCCCTTGAACCCGCTGAACGCACCGCAGGCAATAAAGGTGATGCACTGCAGCGGCATGCTGAGCGGCGGTTGGCGGCTGGTGAAGCCGAAATCCGGCGGAAAATCCGCTTTCTGAGCGGACAAGAGGCTCAATAATCCACGCTGCACGCCAAATCCGCTGACATCCTTGGTGGTTTGCTGGCCGGCAAACCGGCTGTCCGACCGGCTGGTCGCCAGTTTGTCGAATTCATCCATGCAGATGATCCCGCAGGAGGCCCACGACAAATCGCCGCCGGCCTGGGCGAACAGTCGCGAGAGGATGGTGTTGACATCGTCGCCGACGTAGCCGGTTTCCGAAAATTGCGTTGCATCCACCAGAATTGTCGGAATTTCCAGGATATCGCGAAACAAGAGCTCAATCAGATAGGTCTTGCCGCATCCGGTCGGGCCGATGAACAGGCAGTTCTGGCGGGTGCCGGGGTCTGGCGCCGCGCCATCGAGATGAAACCGCCGCAGCCGCTGGAGGTGTCGATAAGCGAGGATCGCGGCGGCCTTGCGCGCCTGCCTCTGGCCCCGGTAACCGAGCCGCTCCAGGCGTGCATCGATTGCTCGCGGCGATTGCATCTCGATGCGGGTGAGGCGCTCCTCGACGCTCACCTTTTGCGGAACATCAACGCGCTGCACGTCAGCTTCCCTGCTGTCTTACAAGAGCATCGTCAGCGGGTCTTCGATCAGCTTCTTGAAGGCGGCGAGAAATTGGGCGCCGACCGCGCCGTCGACGACGCGATGGTCGGCCGACAGCGTGCAGGTCATCACCGTGGCGACGCCAAGCTGCCCGTCCTTGACGACCGGCCGCTTCTCGCCGACCCCGACGGCGAGGATGCAGCCCTGCGGCGGGTTGATGACGGCGGCGAACTCGCGGATGCCGTACATGCCGAGATTGGAGATCGAGAACGTGCCGCCCTGGAACTCCTCGAGCTTCAGCTTGCCGGCGCGCGCGCGTTCGGCGAGG
>Ga0209415_10015666_pt1 | contig 12266 bp, 10 predicted proteins | sample PeaSoiSIISIP2007_FD_187696 | JGI IMG/M metagenome (GOLD analysis project Ga0209415, IMG submission 187696) | Peat soil microbial communities from Weissenstadt, Germany - SII-SIP-2007 (SPAdes) (version 2) | ecosystem: Environmental > Terrestrial > Soil > Wetlands > Peat | place: Germany... | reverse complement strand
CGCCCGAAAAATGAAGCAAGCATCGTGGAACAGGGGGTTCTTCTATCAACTCTTTACTCATATGCGATAGCCCTACCCACAAGGGGAGGGGGAGCAGGTCTCTTCTCCCCCTCCCCTTGTGGGAGGGGGCCGGGGGGAGGGGTCGCCGTGCAGCTGCCGTCAGCCGATATGCTCGATCATCACCGCGCGCTTGTAGTTGGCATTGGTGGCGGTGGGGATGGTGGTCGGGTTGGTGGTGGTGTCCGACGGCGCACAGAAGCCGCCGATCCAGTACCAGGACTGCGCAATGATCTGCTGCAGCCGGTCGAGCGGTTCGCGCGTCACCATGGCGACGCCGTCGACCAGCGAAATGATGGCGTTGGCCGGCGCGATATCGGGCGCGATCATGCCGGCGAAATCGCCCTCGATCAGCGCGCCCTTGCCGCAGATGATCGGGCGGCGGACCACCGCGCCGGGGATGGAGGGGTAGTTCTGCAGGTAGGCTTCCGTGGTGGGCATGAAGCGCAGGCCGAGGAAGTCGTTGATCATGCCGCGCTGGAACACCTGGTTGGCCGAGGTGGCGCCGGTGAACAACGTGCGGAAGTCGTTGTCGGAGAACAGTTGCCGCGCCGAGACCGGGTCGAGATAGCAGTTGAACACGCCGTCGATCTCCGGCACCGCGTTCTGGCGCAGGATCGCCACCGCATTCAACAGCGCCGCCATGGTGAGCGTGTCGGTGGACTGCAGCAGCATGGTGTTGGCGCGGTTGTTCGGCCGCACGATCGTGGACGCGGTGGTAGCGGTGACGGTGTTGCCGGCGGTGCCGTCGGCAATAATGACCGAGCTCGAGAAGGTGAGCACGCCGGAGATGCCGCCCGGCGCCACGGAGACGTTGGTGGCGTCAACCGCAACGCCGATCAGCGTGTAGAAGTTGCTGCCGACCGCGCACGAGAGCGAGGCCGAGGCGCCGACCGGGGTCTGCACGCCGTTGACGAAGGTGGTCTGGAAGCCGCGCACGTCGTCGACGGTGATCGCGGGACCGTTCGCGCCGAGCGTGGTGCGCACCCGCGTGTTGCCGCCGAAATAGGGCGCAAACAGCGCGTTGCGTGCCAGCTCGTCCAGGCTGCGCCCGGCCTGCTCGCCGTTGATCGAGGCGTTCAGCAGGAACTGGCTGGCGATGCCGACGCGGCTGGTGACCATGTTCAGGTCGCTGGTCGCGGCGTAGAGGTTGATGCTGATGGTGAACTGCTCGACGCCGTAGGTGCCCGGGGTGAGGCCGTTGTCGAGATTGGTGTTGGTCGCCGGCGCCATCGGCGTGGTGACCGAGGCCCTCAGCCCGGTGCGGGTCTTGGTCAGCGTCTCACCGATGCCGATCGCGAAGCTCTGTCGGTCGGCGCAGGCGCGGTAGCCAAGCCGCGAGCGCAGCGACTGCTGGAACTCACGCTCCAGGTAGCCCTGCTGGATGATCGGCTGCAGTGCCGTGGGAAAGTTCTGGATGCCCATGGTGGAACCTCATCAGTGGTCGGTGGTCAGTGGTCGGTGGTCATGAGGCAGCGGCCAGGAGGCAGGAGCTTCTTGCTCCTGACCACTGACCACTGATCGCTGACCACTCCCTGTGTTCAGGCGCGCTTGAGCAGTTCCGCGCGGGCGGCCTGCCACTCGTCATAATTCATTTCGGTGGCGAGCTTGGGCCGCGGCGGCTGCGCCGGCGGCGGGCTCGCGCTCGAGGAGGTGCTGGCGCCGCCGAACAGCCAGGGCTTGGCGCGGCGCAGTTCGCGCATCACCTCGCCCGCGCCCTTGACGTTGCCGTCGGCATCGAGCTTGAGGTCGGCGGTGTCGATCAGCTTCAGGCCGTCGAGATCGACCATGCCGGCGCGCACCGCCACGGCCTTCAGCTCGGCGCGGATCAGCCGTGCGGTGGTGCTGGCCTCCAGCTCGGCGAGGCGGCGTTCCAGCTCGGCGACGCGCTCGGCGTCGTCGGGTGGCGGCGGCGGCGGCGGCGCGGGCGACGGCGGGGCGGCGGGTTCGTCGGTCATTCGTCCTTCTCACTGTCAATGCGCGCGAGCTCGGCGGCGACATCGTCGATGTCGTAGCTATCGGCGATCGATTTCACCGCGGTCTCGCGCGAGATTTGGCCGGCCTCGGCCAGGGTGGAGAGCGTCTGCGCGTCGCACTGGCGATCCTGCGCACTCGGCGCGTACCAGCGCGGCCATTGCAGCCCGAGCCGCGTCGAGGGGTCGATCGGCTGGATCGCCTCGCCGTAGCTCTGCAGCTCGTAGCGGTTGGAGGCGCGGATCACCATGCGCGCGAGCTGCAACAGCGCGCCGCCGTAGGAGACCCGCAGATTGTCGGCGAGCCAGATCAGGCCCTGGTTCATCAGCTCGAGCGCGCGGCCGGATTGCGCGGCGGAAAGCCGATCGGCGTTGGCGCGGTTGCCGTGCACGCCCTCGAGCGCGAATTCACGGAGCGTGCGCACGTAGTCGATCACCGCGGCGGCGGCGGTGCCGCCGATCTCCAAGAGCTTGGCGTCGCCCTTCTCGGTGACCACCAGGGCGTTGCCGCCGCCGCGGATGATTTCGTTGTCGGTGCCTGCCGGTTCCTTGATCAGCAGGGTGGGATCGGAACTGTATTTCAGGCCGCGGCCGGCCTGGCTCAACTGGTAGTCGATCTCGATCGTGGTTTCGATCGCCGAGCGGAAGGTGGCGGCGCCGTCGATGGCGTCGCCGCCGGGCAGGTTGCGCACCCAGACGATCGGCACGAAGCCGAGGCCGTGGCGCACCGTGCGCGTGGTGTCGATCTGCGGCGGCTGCGGCTGCACCACGGGATTGGGCACGAACCAGGTCTCGGCCTCGGTGTCCCAGCGGCGCATGAACCAGTACTGCGCCTGCGGATCGGGCAGTTCGTAGCCCTGGCCGGCGAGCACGTTGCCGGCGACCTTGTAGCGCTCGGTGACGGAAACCAGCGTGTCGGGCTGCTCGGGGTCCCACAGCGGCGTCAGGTAGAGGCTCGGCAGTACCGCGAAGAAGATGCGGCCGCGCAGCACGCGCATCAGGATGGCGACCGAGCCGACCGAGCCGCGCAGTGCCGCTTCCAGCATCACCTGGTTGAGCGTGCTCTCCTTGGTGATGTCGCCGAGCACGCCGCGGACGGTGCGGTCTTCGCAATCGAGCGTCGGGAAGTGGCCTTCGCTGAACACCAGCGAGAGGCTGTCCTCGACGACGATGCGCGGCAGCGGATAGCGCACCGAGGGACGGCGGTTGCGCAGCGGGATGTATTCGCCGCCCTGGTTGCGTTCCTCGTGGAACTCGTAGGGCAGCACGTTGTAGAGCGTGCCCTCGAGCACGCGGGTGAGGATGTCGAGAGTGGGGGTGCGCGGCGGATAGTCCGGATCGACCGGAATCAGGGCGCAGATCGTTTCGAACATGCTTGGCTTTCGCGGCGCGGGCGCGAAAGGAAGGAAGCTTCGCCACAGTCCGCCAGCGCACTGGCGGACTGTGGCGAAGCTTCCTTGCTTCCTTCCTTCAGCGCGCCATCAGCGGAACGTTGAGGCGGCGGGCGGGCGAGGGCGCCACGGACAGCATTGCAAACGCGCGGGCGAGCGCGTCCACCTGGTCGTCCTTGCGGCCCTGCGGGAAGTCGCGCAGTTCGTCGAAAAACGCCTGGTTCCAGCCGGCGCGCACCACCGAGAGGTTGCCGGCGTCCACCTGCGCCGCGACCGGACTGGCGCGGATGAGCTTGGCGCCGGTCTCCGGCGAGGCCTCCACGCGGTGGCCGGCGAGCAGGGCGGTCAGCCAGGCGATCTGCTGCTTGCCGGCCTGGCCGGGGTCCTGCGGCAGGCCGACCTGAACCGCGCGGCCGTCGCGGTGGGCGGTGTTGACGATGGCTTGCGCCACCTCGTACGGGCCGCCGCGCAGGCGGATCAGGTCGAGCACGTAGCAGCGGCCCATGGTGTCGCGGCCGAGCTTCAGCCCCACCGTCCAGTCGGGGTCGCCGCCCTCGGCCGCGGTGGTGGCGGCAAGGTCCCAGGCGCGCACGGCCTTGAGCCCGGCCGGCACGGCCTCGACGGTGCCGATGCGGGCGATGCTAAACAGGGCGTCGGCGTTCGGGCGCGGGTCCTGCTGATACTGCGCCTGCCAGACGCGCGGCCCGACCGCGTCGCGCTTGCGTTCCAGCGCGGCCAGGTCTTCCCAGTCCGGCCACAGCGGCTCGCCGGGCGAGCGGCCCAGCGGATCGGCGTCGCCCGCGAGCGCGGGCAGCGTCAGCGTGGTCCAGCGATCGCCGGAGGCCAGCAGGCGGCCGCCGAGATCGTCCTGGTGCCAGCGCGTCATGATCAGCGCGATGCGGCCGTGCGGCTTCAGTCGGGACACGAGATCACTGCGGTACCAGTTCCAGACATAATCGCGATGCAGCGCGCTGTCGGCTTCGGCGCGGTTCTTGATCGGGTCGTCGATCACCACGAGGTCGGCACGGCGGCCTGTGATCGGGCCACCGAGGCCGGCGGCGAAGTATTCGCCGCGCGCGGTGGTGGAGAAGCGCCAGGCGGCGCGGTTGTCCTCGGCGAGGCCGTAGCCCAGGGCGTCATGGTGCTCGGCGATCAGGTTGCGCACCTGGCGGCCGAAATTTTTCGCCAGGTCCGCGGTATGGCTGGCGGCGATGATTGCGCTCATCGGGTGGCGGTGCAGCCACCAGGTCGGGAAGATCACCGAGGCGTAGGTGGACTTGGCGCTGCCGGGCGGCATCAGCACCATCAGCCGGTCGATCTCGCCCGCGGCCAGCGCCTCCAGGCGCTCGATCAGCAGCCGATGGTGGCGGGCGGGGTGCTCGCCCCACGGCTCACGCGCGGTTTCCGCCCACCCGGACAGCGAGAGTGGGTGGTGGACCTCCATGCGCTTCGGCGCCTGAACCGCGCGACGGCGGAGGGTTGTCCGCACAGGCCGCCGATGATGGCGCAGCTTCTACCGCAAACTGGGGCATCTGGGCAAGGAAAATTTTCCGTGAGCAGCGACCGTGCCCGCGGCGGTTCTCTTGCCGCCCGGAAAAGCCTAGGATTTCCGCCATGAGGGGAACCATGACGGCGTTGCGGGCACTGGCGCTCGGCTTGTTGCTGCTGACATGGGCCGCGCCCGCGAGCGCCGGGCCGCCGCCGATCGGCGCCTGGGTCAGCGCCAGGGGCGCGGCGCTGGAGGTGTCGGACCAGGCCACGTGCGCCTTCGTCGTGCCGACCGCCCGCGCCGAAGGGGAATGCACGTGGCACGAGAGCGCGACCGGCGGCATCCTGATCATCCAATATCAGGCGAGGACGCCGACGGGGACCCGCCCGCAGTCGTTGTATTTGGACATCAGGTGGATCAATCAAACCGCCATCACCGTGCTCGGCGAGCTGTTCCGCCGCACCCGGTGGTGACGCGGCGCCGAGGCCGGCCGCTATCCCGGCCCCTGCCGGTGCGCCTTGGCGCTGTCGCGCTCCGGCTGCAGGCCGCGCAAATAGGCGATGATGTCGCGCCGCGCCACCGGGTTGGCCACCGCCATCGGCATCAGCGCCCCCGGCACATCCGCCTGCGGCCCGGCCAGCCACTTGTCGAGCGTCGCCTCGGTCCAGGTGATGCCGGATTTCGCCAGTGCCGGCGAATACGGATAGTTCGGCACCGTCCCCGCCCGGCGGCCGAACAGCTCGCCCAGCGGCGGGCCGACCCGGGCGCCGGTCAGCTCATGGCAGCCGCTGCACTGGGCGGCGAATAGCCTCGCGCCCAGCGCCGGATCGGGCTTGCCGCTGTCGAACCGCGCCAGGTCCGCCGCGCCCTCCGGCCGCGTCGATTGGAAGAACGTGTAAGAGAGCGTGATCGAGCTCACGTCGCGCGTGTCGGGATCGTTGCCGAACCCTGGATCGACGAAGAACTCCACCGGCATCTGCACGGTCTGGTGCGCGCCCAGGCTTTCCTCGGTGAAGCAGAAGCATTCTATCTTTTTGAAGTAGATGCCGGCCCGGTCCGGTGTCACGTTGAACGTGGCGTGGCCGACGATGGCGTGGTCCGACAGGTTCTGCGCCTCGAAGAACACCGGGGTTTCGTCGCCGAGGTGCACCACCACCCGCCGCTGCATCGGGCGGAAGCGCCACGGCAGGCCGGGGGCGACGTCGGTGTTGAAATACACCGTCACCGTGCGGTCGGAGTGCTGCGCGTCATCCGCCGCCACGCGCTGCGTGGTGCCGCCGGCGCCGGTGACGGCACAGAACAGCCGGTAGAGGGTCACCGAATACGACACCAGCGTGATCATCACGCCGATGGCGGCGAGCAGACCACAAACCGTCGTCCATTTGCGCATGGGGGACATCGCCGGCACGATATGCCCCCGCGCCCCGCCCGGGTCCAGCCCTGGCGGCTCCCTCGGTCCGCAACGCGGGCACGCTGGCGCTGCTGGCGGGTGCCACCACGCTCGATACCATCAACCTCAGCGGCGACTATGCCGGCGACACCTTTCTGGTGGTGCCGTTCGTGTCGTTCAGCCTTCCTGCCGCCGACGCGGCGATCTTCCTGTCGGCCAACGGGCCGACCACCGAGGCAGCGGCGCCGGCCGGCAACGCCGACGCCTGCGTCTGGAACGGCACGACCGGCGGTGCCTGGAACACCCCTGCACTGTGGACCGATACCACGCTCGGCGGCACCGCGACGGTGGCGCCCGGAAACCTGGATGCGGTGACCATCGCGGGCGCGGCGAGCAGCTTCCTAGTCATCACCGGTGACGGCAACTCGTCGAGCCTGACGGTAACGGGCGAGGTCGCCCTGTCCGGCAAGTTCAACACCGGTGAGCTGACGCTCGCGCAAGGCTTGTTCAGCGATTACCCGAGCCTGCTCGACCTGCTGGCGGGCAGCACGCTCACCGCGGGGGCGGCGACGGTGGCGAGCGGCCCGCTGGTGGTGGCGGGCACCGGCGCATCGCTGGCGGCGAGCGGCGTGCTGACGGTCAGCAATACCAGCGATGGCCAAGCCGCGATCGGGGTCGTCAATGCCGGGGCGGTGCAGGCCGGCTCGCTGGTGCCCGACGGGGGGACGATCTCGGTCGATCCAACCAGCATTTTCGAGGTCGGCAACGCGGGCGGCGCGGCGGCGGGAGCACTCACCGTCGATGCCGGCGCCACTGCGGCGCTGAACGGCCAGGTCAACGCACCAATCGTCGATAACGGCTTGATCGTCATCGCCGGTCAATCGATCAGCTACTCCGGTACCTTGACTGGCCCGATCTCGGGAACCGGCGTGGTGCAGCTCGCGGCGGACGCGGACCTGGCGCTCGATGGCCCGGTGGCCGCCGGTCCGACCATCGCCTTCGCCGGCGCCGACGGCACGCTGGACATCGCCGGCGCCACCAGTGAGGCGGCGCCGATCACCGGCTTCGCGCTCGGTGACATCATGCTCGCCGCGCCCAACGTGGCCGGCGTCAGCTTCGATTCCGGCACCGGTGCGCTGGTGCTGCAGGGCGCCGCCGGTACGCCGCTGCAGACGCTCGACCTGGTGGGCAGCTTCGCGGGCGACACCTTCCTCGTGCGGGGCGCGGCGTTCGAGTATACAGCGGCCGGTAACGAGGTCGTGCTGGCCGCGGGAACGCCGGAGAGCGGCCCGCCGCCCGCCCCTGCCCCGGGGTACCGCGGGGCCGGACGTGTACACCTGGACGGCAACCGGCGGCGCCTGGGGTACCGCGTCGAACTGGTTCGATAGCACCACGGGGGGCGGCGTCGCGGCGGTCGCGCCGGGCGCCAACGACATCGTCACCATCCCCGCTCTGTCGGCGGCGCCGGCGGGCTGGCAGATCATCAGCGGCGCCGGCAACGCCCTCGGCCTGACGGTCACGGGCAACGTCGAGCTGTCCGGCGACTTCGCGGCGACGTATCTGAGCGTGGCCGGCACATCCGCCGTGAACGGCACCGAGGTGCTCGCCGGTGCCACGCTGCACGCCGACACCGTCGATGTCCACAGCTTCCTGTCGGCTTCCGGTGCCGGCGCGGCGCTGACGGTGACCGGCACCCTGGCGCTGGCAAACTCCTCCGGCTACCCCGCCTACCTCAACGTGGCCGGCGGCGCCAGCGCGCAGGTCGGCGCGCTGTCGGTCGCCTTCCAGAGCGACCAAATTTTCATCGACAGCCTCTCGTCGATGGAGGTCGGCACGACGGGAGGTGCGACCCTTGGCGCGCTCAACGTGGACGCCGGCAGCACGGTGACGGCAACCTCGCTCGGAGTGTTTGCCGACGTCGTCAACAACGGCAGGCTCGTCTGCAGCGGCCTCTACGCGGGGGTCGCGTTCGACGGAACCGTCTCCGGCACCGGCGTGATCGAGCTTGGAACCGGCGCGACCGCCGGGTTCGCGTCGTCCGACGGCTCCACGGGCGGCGTGGTGGGCGCCGGGCAGACCGTCGCGCTGGCCGGCAGTAACACTCTCTATCTGTCCCCCGGCGGCGCGTTCGACGCCCTCGTGACGCGCTTCGCGCCGGGCGACGTGATCTCGTTCGCGGCGCCTGTGACCGCGGCGAACTGGGCCGCCGGCAGCGGCGGCACCGGCACGCTGACGCTGAGTGACGACGGCGCGCCGGTCGCCGCCGTCACGCTCGCCGGCGACTACACTGGTGATACTTTCCTCGTCACACCCGGCCCTGCGCAGAACACGATCACGCTGGCCTCGGCGGGCGTGGCCTGCTTCGCCGCGGGCACGCGCATCCTTACGGACCGCGGCCCCGTGCCGGTGGAGGCGCTGCGCGAAGGCGACAGGGTGGTTTCCGCGTTTGGGGGCATCCGGCCAGCGCGCTGGATCGGCCAGCGCCGCATCGACTGCCGCCGGCACGCGCGCCCCACCGAGGTGTGGCCGGTGCGGGTGCGTGCGCACGCCTTCGCCGACGGCGCGCCGCTCAACGATCTGCTGTTGTCGCCCGACCACGCGATATTCGTCGACGATGTTTTGATCCCGGTCCGGTATCTCGTGAACGGCGCGACCGTGGCGCAGGAAGCGGTGGTGGAAATAACGTATTTCCACGTCGAGCTGCCGGCGCACGATGTTGTGCTTGCGGAAGGACTGCGCTGCGAGAGCTACCTCGACGCCGGCAATCGCGCGACGTTCGCCAACGGCGGCACTGCCGTGCTGGCGCATGCCGACTTCGCGCGCCGCGTCTGGGCCGAAGCGGCCTGCGCGCCGCTGGTGCTCGGGGCCGAGCGGCTTGCGGCGGCGAAGGCGCGGCTGATCGCGCGCGCGGGCGCGACCACGGAAGATGCCGGGCTGCGCCTTTTGGTGGACGGGCGGACGGTGCGGCCGGTGGTGGACGGCGCCCTGTGCCGTTTCCGGTTGCCGCTGCGGGCCGGCCAGGGTCGGCTGATCTCGCGCAGTTTCGTGCCCGCGGAGATGTATGCCGACGGCACCGACCACCGGCGCCTCGGCGTGGCCGTCACCGGGCTGGCGCTGGACGGTAGCGCACTCGATCTCGCCGGGCCTGCGCTCGGCGAGGGTTGGCACGCGCCGGAGCCGGGGTTGCGCTGGACCACGGGCGCGGGCGAGATCGCGTTGGCAGGGGCTGCCGAACTCGTCTGCATGGTGACGCCGGCGGGAAGACGGTATTGGCAGCGAGAGTGTATGGCGGTCGCCAACCTGACTATCCTCGCCTCAAAGGAATAGTTTCCGAGATCGGATAATATTCCTGGCGTATACGGAATTACTATATCCCGCGACGTCGGGAGGGGTCGATTTCTGATCCGCCTGTGGCTTTGCTGCTACGCTGCGCAGGGGCGGAGAGCGGCGGCAAATTCGGTGAAAAATCAATCGCGTGTGGCGACAGTCGAAAGTGATGTGTCGCGTCGCGCCACAGTGATGCCACATTGCTGCACCAGCACTGTCCGCCCTTTTCGAAGGATTAGGGGTTGATCTCGCGGACAAGTGTTGGCTCAATGCCGAGCGTTTGATCTGACCTATTCCCGCGGGCCCGTTCCGGGTGCCGCGGATTCTGGATGACACCCTGCCAAGTCAGGGATCGGGCTGTTGAGGAGTTTGCGATGATCGCACGTGCCAGAAGGGCATTTCCCGGGATGGTCGTGTCCATGCTGCTGGCGGGCCCGGCCTTGGCCGGCACACAGGCGGCGGACGGCACCACCACCCACCCGCGCAAGGCGCCGCATCCGGCGCTGGTGCACAAGAAGCCCGCCCCGGTGGCGCGCAGCGCAGCGGCCGGCCGAACGCCGGCGCGCGATCAGGCCCGGGTGACGTTCGTCGAGGACACCTCGGTATGGACCGACAGCCCGGCGGCCGGCCGCACCGGGAGCGCCTGGAAGCAGACCGGCGTGGCGTCCTGGTACGGCGGCGCCCGCTGGGCCGGCCACATGACCGCCAGCGGCGTGCGTTACAACGAGAACGCACTCACCGCCGCGCACGCCTGGCTGCCGATCGGCACGCGGGTGCTGGTGGCGCTGAACGGCAGCGGGCGCTCGGTGGTGGTGACGATCAACGACCGGCCGGGCACGCATACTCGCATCATCGATCTGTCGCGCGAGGCCGCGCGGCAACTGGGCATCACGGGCCGCGGCGTTGCCATGGTGACGCTGTCGCCGCTGTAGCCTGGATGAAGCGGAGCGCAATCCGGGACTGCTCCGCGCCGGCGTAGGGCGCAGCAGCCCCGGATTGCGCTCCGCTGCATCCAGGCTGCGACCGCCTTCGCGCGCCCTTGCCGGTGCGGGGGTCGGATGCTAGGCAGCCGCGATGGACCGCGTCGCCAAACTGCTGAGCACCTCGCAACGTTCGAGCCGGATTCTCGAGGTCGGCCCGTGCCACGCGCCGATCGCGCCGAAAGCCGCGGGCTGGAACAGTTTCGTCATCGACCACGCCACCCAGCCGGAGTTGCGCGCCAAATTCCGCGGCCTGGGAGTCAACGTCGAAGGCATCGAGCCGGTGGACTTCGTATGGACCGGGGGCGGAATGGACGAGGCGGTGCCGGCCACGTTCCACGGCACCTTCGACACCGTGATCGCCAGCCATGTGATCGAGCACATGCCGGACTTCGTCGGCTTCTTCAAGGCTGCTGCGAAACTGCTCAAACCCTCCGGCACGGTTGCGCTGGCGCTGCCGGACAAGCGCTTCTGCTTCGACTTCTTCCGGCCGCTGTCGATGACCGGCGAGATGATCGAGGCGCATCTGCTGCGGCTGTCGCGGCACGCCCGGCACACCGCCTTCAACCATATCGCCCACATCGTCAGCGGCGATAGCGACGTGGCCTGGGGCCAGCACCGCGTGAAGCAATTCGCGTTCCTGAACCCGCTGAAAGATGCCACCAGGGCGCTGAGGAAGTGGACCGACGACCCGGACGAACCGTACAAGGACTACCACGCCTGGCAGTTCACGCCGGCAAGCTTCGAGCTGTTGTTCCTGGAGCTCGGGCTGGTCGGCATGCTCGACTGGCACGTGGTGACGATCTTCCCGACCGAGGGCAGCGAGTTCATCGCACTGCTGGCACCCGGCCTGGCGCCGTTCGTCGCGCCCGAGACCAGCGACGAGGAGCGCATGACGCTGTTGCGACGCATGCTGGTGGAGACGCGCGAGCAGCTCGACAGCGCGCTGGGCCCATCGTCGCCCGAGTTGGCGGGCGAGGGCGCGCTGCCGGCAATTCCGGCCATACTCGAGGCGCAGCAGCGGATCGAGGCCGCGTTGCCGGCAATCCCGGCCATGCTGGAGACGCAGACCGGACAGCTCCAGCGGATCGAGACCGGCCTGCCGGGGATCCGGGCCGGGCTGGAGGCGCAGAACCGGCAGTTGCGCGAACTCGCCACGGCGCTGGCGCCGAACGCGGCCGCGATGGTGCAACGGGGGGGCGGCGACCCCGCCGTGAGCAGCAGGTCGGTGCCCCGTAAGTCCCAGAGCTCTTCGAGCCAGGTGTCGATATCCGCGGTGCTGCGGGTGGCGGGCATGAGGGGTCGCTCGCGAGTGGGCGCTAGGTGGTGGCGTTGCTAGGCATGGCAGACGTGCTCCTCGGGGCGACTTGCCCGAGGGCCGGCTGCGATCGCGACGGGCGTCGCACCCATCACCTTCTCACATGCCGTCACGACGTCTCCACCCTGCTCCACCGCCAGCGCCGCCCAGGGCCCGAAGGGCCGCTCGGAGGCAACGCCGGCTACCACCAGGGGGGTCCCCCGGTGCAGTGCACAGATCACGCCGAGCTCGGCCTGCGAGGGCTCGCTCGTGGCCCGGGCCCGGACCGTGACCACGACGTCGAAGCCCACGTCCAAAGGGCACGTCCGGCCCTGGATGAGGGCGTTGCACGGGAAGGCGGG
>Ga0209415_10015665_pt1 | contig 12266 bp, 16 predicted proteins | sample PeaSoiSIISIP2007_FD_187696 | JGI IMG/M metagenome (GOLD analysis project Ga0209415, IMG submission 187696) | Peat soil microbial communities from Weissenstadt, Germany - SII-SIP-2007 (SPAdes) (version 2) | ecosystem: Environmental > Terrestrial > Soil > Wetlands > Peat | place: Germany... | reverse complement strand
ACCATTGTGGTATGCCTGCCACTACTATAAAACTAGAGGCCGATTTAGTGAAAAAGGTCGCGGCTTTGAAACCGAAGGATGAGAGCATCTCCGGCTTCGTGCGAGAGTTGATAGAAAAGGAGCACCGGGCGCGCGAAAACAGGGCGGCTGCGGTCGTCTATCGTCAATATCTGGAGGAGAACTCCGAGGAGCGCGCGGCAATGGAGGTTTGGGAATCGGCTCCGTTGGTAGACGACATCGAGCCAAAGAAGCCATGAAACGTGGCACGATTGTGTGGGTCGATTTGAGCGACACCCATCCGCCAGAGATGGGCAAGGTGCGTCCCGGCATCGTTATATCGGGCACGGCCCACAATGAAGTGCTAAATACCGTGGTCGTCGTGCCCACATCCAGCGTTGCGCCCGAAATATGGCCGCTGCGAAAGGCGGTCGGCAACGTTGGCGGCAAAGAAAGCTATGCGGTGATTCCCGGAATCCGACAGGTGAGGAAGGGCCGTTTGCGCGGGATAATAGGTCAACTTTCGCACGAATACCTATCGGCGCTCGATGATTGTCTGGAGGCGTACCTCCATTAAGTCGGTTTGTGGCTCTAAACGTCGCGATTGCAATTGCAACCTCGAGCGCGACACCGGCTTTTGATTTGGTGGACCCGATCAGGGTCCAACGTTTCCCTATGAAACGAAATTTGTTTCGCTTCTGTTTCGTCTAAAACGGGAGGTTTTACGGGATTTGCGCGGGTGATATTGCCCGGCGGTTCGCATTTGCCCCGGGTTTGCCTCGATTTGCGAAACGCATCTGTCCTAACGACACGGTGGGCTGGTCCCGAAGAACAGTTCTTGACAGCTACATGTGTCATGATAGATTTATCTATCATGAAGGCAAAAACCGCAACTGTAGCTGACCTCCGCAATAACTTCCGCCGGGTCTCAGCGTGGCTCGAAAACGGAGAGTCCGTCGAGATCGTTAAGCGAGGCAGGCGCTTTGCCCGTTTGGTGCCCGCAGTAGCCCTTCACCAGAAGCCGGTAAAAGTGGACTTCGCGGCACAACTGCGTGCCGTGTGGGGCCCAAGGGTGTTTTCTGATCTCGAAATTGAGTCGATGAGGGAAACCGAGCTGGGCAGCCGGTCGTGATCGCCTATCCCGATACCTCCTTTCTTTGTGCGCTGTACGTGCCGCAGAGCACGTCTATCGCGGCCATTGAACACTATCGGACCATGAAGGAGCCGCTGCAAGTCTCGACGTTGCTGCTGGGCGAGTTCCGTCAGTCGGTTCGCTTTCAGATCTTTCGCCATAGCCGGGACTCGACGCAAGGGTATGCCCGCAGGGTCGGCCTGGAGGCACTCGCCAAACTGCAATCGAATCTCGATGCCGGAGCTTTAGTGGTGACCCCCGCGGATTGGGCCGACGTTTTCGCCATCACCGAGCGCATTTCATCCAAGCACACGATGGCCGGAGGCCATCGCTTCATCGATATTCTGCATGTGGCTACGGCCCTCCACCTGGGCGCCATCGCTTTCCTCTCCTGCGATGCAAACCAGCGAAAGCTGGCGGCTGATGAGGGACTCATGGCCAAGCCCTAATGCCGATTCGAGCTGAGCAAGTGGTGGACCCGATAAGGGTCTACCGTCTCCTTATGAGACGAGATCCTGTTTTGCCTTTGCTTCGCCTCATACGAGCCGTTTTCCGGTGTTTTGGGCAAGTGATCTCGCCAGGCGGTTCGAGTCTGGTTCGAGTTTGCCCCGGGTATGCCGCGACTAACCCAGGCCAAGATAACCTCGGATCGTGCGCTGGATCTGCTGACGCCGATGCATCGTAACGGAGCCGCTGAGGCGCAGGACTGATGACTTTCTCGCGACGTAAACAAGCGAGCAATCGACCAATGTGAGGAACTCCATTCCGTCTGCATCATCGAGAATGACGTGGTGGTTGCGGGCGCTCTCGCCAGGTTGCTTCTTGGTCCCAGTTACGACGTTGAACCGCTGTTGTTTGTCGTCAGCCATTGTATCGTCCGACGAGAGGATCACAGCTGGATGTCCAACGGGGTCCTTCTCTTCCGTGCGGAGAAAAACAATATCCCACCGACGATGGTTCATAGCGATTCTCCGAACGTGTTGTGCAGCTCGACCTCGCGAGGAAGGAGGTTGAGGCTCCCCGCCTTAAATGGAGGTACTTCTTCCGGGAGGTCGTATGGCGCGATCTGAATGAAGCCATCGGGCACACGCACGATGACAGGTTTCTTCGACCGGACGACGTTACGAGCAATTCCGCTGAAGGTCGCTTTCGCTTTGGAGACAGTAAGCATTTTCACACAGATAGTCATATTGGTGACTCAAAAGTGGTCAAGCCACTTGCGAGGATAAAGACAGCCGTTCTTCAATCCGGGTAGGGTCGGCCGCGATAAAGAGCCGGCTGTTTCACTTCGGTTGCGCCGAAGTCCTCCTCGCGGTCCCTATTAAGGGTCCTCGCCCGATGAACCGCAGGCAATGTGCTGCAAACAGCTATCTTTTAGTCTATTAGGAGTTGGTGGACCCGATCAGGGTCCACCTTCTCCCAATGAGACGGAAATGCGGTTCGAGCCTGGTTTGAGTTTGCCCCCGGTTTGCCCCGTTTCAAAGAGGCGCTCGCCCCGATTCGGTGAGATTCTCGGGATCGAATAAGCCAAGATGAAATGTCGCAGATTCTAGGCACCTCCTCGACTATTCTTCGCGTGGTCACCCAGTGCCATGGTTGCGAGATTACCGATTGCAGTCGTGCAATGTGTGCCCTTTCAACTGATCACAATACGTCACACCGCCATGCGCGATGAATCCATTCCGGGCAACCCACGATGGTGGCAATGGCCAACGATTCTGGCGCTCGATGCTCCGGCGGTTGCCGTGGCGTGGCAATTAATGTTGGCGCGGGTGGCGAATGTCGCCACAAGGCCGTATCATGTCGTCCTCTTGGGGATCAGTGTTTGGCTGGCGTATTCAGCCGACCGCTGGATCGAGGGTTGGCGGCTCTCGATTGAAACGGTGCGCACGCAGCGGCATTATTTCCTCATTCGCAGAAGGTGGCCGGCTTTTGCCGTCTGGATCGCGACGTTCGTGAGCGGCGTAGCGTTGGCATCGTATCGTTTTTCATCGCGTGAGTGGGTGGCCAGTCTTGGCCTTTTACTGCCGGTATTGTTGTATCTTTTGTCGCACCAATTGCTGCACCGCGATCATCCGTGGCGCGTGCCCAAAGAGATATGCGTTGCGGTGATCGTCGCGCTCGGGGCAGCGCTTTACCCTGCGACGCTAAACACGGGCAGCCTGCATCTTCTCGCTGCACCCACGGCTTTGTTCATGCTCCTGTGCCTGGCGAATTGTTTGCTGATTTCCGGGTGGGAGAGGGAAGTCGACCTTCGGCACGGGCAGACATCCCTCGCATTGCGCTTTTCGCACGCACGCACAGTCACAGGCGGCCTGCCTTTCGGAATTGTTCTTCTCAGTGTCGCCATGGCATTGGTTTTCAATGGCGCCACCCGAATCGCCGCGCTAAGCGCGGCAGCAAGCGCGGCCTCGCTTGCGATCCTCAATCTTGCACAACCGAGAATCGGGCGCGAGCGAGCGCGGCTGCTCGCCGATGTCGCTTTGCTCACCCCGCTCGTGGCGCTAGCACTCGCATGAGCCCACGCATTGAAGGCTTCGATCAATTGGCGCCCGTTTACAGGTGCCTGGAATGGCTAGCCTTCGGGTCAGATTTGGAAGCCGCTCGGCTTTGTCACCTTGATCATTTGCGAGGGCGCCGGCGTGTGCTCGTGCTGGGCGAGGGCGATGGCCGGTTTCTCGTGCAACTCGTACGGCGGTTTCCCGATGCGAACGTCGATTGCGTGGACGCTAGCCCCGCAATGCTGACGATTGCAAGGGGCCGGCTCACGCCGGCTGAGCGCGGCAGGGTGACGTTTCGCAAGGAGGACGCGCTGCTGGCGGATTTCGGCTGGGGCGCATACGATGCTGTTGTCACATTGTTCTTCCTCGACTGCTTCACGGCGGAGGAAGTGGCGGGATTGATCGATCGAGTGCGGATCGCATTGCGCGAGGATGCGTGCTGGCTCTTTACAGATTTCACGATCCCGCCGCGTGGCTGGAGGCGCTGGCGGGCAGAGATATGGCTGCGCGGTCTTTACCTATTCTTTCGGTGGCGGACCGGGATGACCGCACTCGAGCTGCCGCCAATGGAAAGGTTGTTGCGCGAAGCGGGCTTTGAGCTTCTCGCGGAAGCATCGTTCCAAGCGGGTTTGGTACGCAGCACGGTTCTTGAACGACACTGCCGAGACCCGCATTTTTTGACTAGCGGCTGAGGCAACGTCCCTTGCTGCGGTAGCAGGGTCTGAATGGGCAGGCCTCCTCAGGAGGCGGCCTAATGCGGTCGCACGCCGCCTCAATTGCTAGAAGCCACTTCCACATGTTGCTTCGCGCGCTCCCTTAATGCCTCGTAGATTGGAACATCTCGCATAGCCTCGGCCACGCCGTACGCAGCGAAGCAGCCAACGAGGAGCGGCAGCATGTAATCGTATTCTCCGGTTAGCTCGACCATGAGCACGATTCCAGTCAGCGGCGCGCGCACGATAGAGGTAAGCAACGCACCCATGCCGAGCACGGCAAACACCTCCGGATGCGCTGCCCAGGCTGGAACGACGAGGTGCGCGGCGCTTCCCACTGCGAGGCCGCCGAGGGCCCCGATCACAAGAAGCGGTGCAAAGATACCACCGGCCGCTCCCGATCCGTAGCTGACCATCGTGAGGGCAAACCGCGCGACAACCAGCACGATCAAACCGCGGATAGCTATCTCGCCGGCCATGGCGTGTCTGGCGAGAATCGCACCCGACCCGCTCACGTCGGGATAAATCCACGCAGCGAAACCCGCCGCGAACCCAGCCAGGGAGCCCACCGCGAACGGCGGCCATCGCCTTAGCCGATCGAAACCGTCGAGGCTTGCCAAAAGGGACCGGTTGAAAAGGACCCCGCCGAGGCCTGCGATGCCCCCTACGACCAGCGCGACAGGAAGAGCATTCAGCGACGGCACCGGCATACCGCGCAGGGCGAAGACCGGCGTGTCGCCAGTCATCACCCGGCATACGACATCGGCTGTGACCGAAGCGAGAAAGGCGGCGACGAATATCACCGGCGTAAACGCGCCATGTAGTTCCTCCAGCACAAAGATCACTCCCGCGAGCGGGGCGTTGAACGCGGCGGCCAAACCGGCTCCTGCACCAGCGCTGATCAGCGCTTTGCGCTCCCCTTCGCCCGGTTTCACTCGAAACCACGACGAAACCATGAGCCCGGTCGCGCCGCCAATCTGAATCGTAGGGCCCTCGCGCCCCAGCGCCATGCCGCCGCCGATGCTCGCCAGGCCGCCAAGGAACTTCACCGGCAGCACACGCCGCCAATGGAGTTGCTCTTCCCCAAGCACAACGGATTTCATGTGGGGAATGCCGCTGCCTGACGCTTCGGGTGCAAAACGGCGCACGAGCCACAGTCCCAGCCCTCCTCCCACCGCGCCTACGACCAACGCCCCAAGCAAACCCGTTATCGGCGACAGCCGATGAAGCCAGGCGATACGATGGGTTTCCGACCATTGCAGTGCTTCCCGAAAGGCAGAGGAGATTAGTCCGGCAACCAAGCCAACAATCAACGCCTTTGGCAGAATATGGCGCCGCTTGACCTCTTCGGCTTTTAAACCAGAACCCTTTGGGGTATCCAAATTCATTGTGGGATTTACCTGCCGACCGACCGGTTAGACAAGGCGCAATGCATCAAGGGCGCCCCCCTCTTCTTAACTCATCGATGAAACCGGTGCAAACTGAGGGGCCAATCTCTCGACGCTAGGACGCATCGTCCAAATTTGCCACACGCGGTGGCGTTTGCTCCTTGGTTGATCGAAGCCCCCGACACGAGTTACGATTCGATCCCATGGATCAGGATGTAAGACGAGTTCTCCTATTTGCGCCCTGCGCGTTCAATTTGGCGGAGACAAGCCGAATGCTCGAGATAGCAAAGGCGATCCGGCGTCACCCCGAAGCAGGCAAAGTCTTTGAGATCCATTTCATCTCCGACGGCGGAGAATTCGAGCCGCTGATCGAGAAGCATAGTTTTCCGCTGTCGCGGTTGGAGCCGCGCCTGACCAAGGAAAAGATCGAACTCATTGCCAAGGTCGACCGCGGCGAGAAGTTCGCATCGGTGTTTTCGGACTCAGAAATGGTCGTGCGAGTGGAGGCCGAGTGCGCCTGCTTGAGGAAACTCCGACCGACTGCGGTTGTTACCGGCTCGTATCTCACCATTCCTGTTACTTGCCGGATTCTTGAAATTCCTCTGGTTTGGGTGATTCAGTCGACCTGGCTTCCCGCATTTTTCGATCACGGCGCAGGAATGACTGACGGCATCCGATTCGGCCCTCTCAAGGCAGTTGCCGATCAATGTGTGAAAGGGTTCATCAACCTTTGGATCCGCTACGGATTTCTCAACTCGGTAAATCGGACGGCTCGGCGTTTCGGCGTTCCAGGGTACAAATCGATATTCGATTTCTGGAGGGGCGAAATGACGCTCGTGGCTGAGCCGGCCGAATTCTCCGACGCCAAACTGCCGGTGGGACACAGCTTCACTGGGCCGCTTATCGCCCGGGAGGACTTTCCTATTCCCCCAGAAGTCGCGACGATCGGAAGGGATAGGCCTTTTATTTATCTCGCGATGGGAAGCTCCGGCACCCCCGAGATCGTGGCCAAGATTGTCGAGAGCTTCGATGGGATGCCCTATCACATCATCGCTCCAGTTAGGTTCCAACTGGCGCGAGTTGCCGGCGCCCGAATTCCCCCCAACGTTTTAGTCTGCGACTGGCTGCCGGCGCTTGAAGTCAACAGGATGGCAGATCTTGCCGTGATCCATGGTGGAATTGGAACCGTTATGACTGCTGCGCTGGCAGGGAAGCCGGTCGTCGGTGTGGGAATGCAGCCCGAACAAGTGGCGAACTTAGCCTGCCTAGTGCGCCTCGGGTTCGCAATCCGAGTGCCAAAATCTAAGAATCCCGGTCCACAGGTTCAGGCGGCAATCCGCCTCTTGCTAAACGATGAGACCGCCAAGGCAAGAGCTGCCAGATTTGCAGAGATTGTGGCCAGATGGGATGGACCAAGGTTGGCGGCCGAAGCACTACTCGCTCGGTTCGGCAGAGGTTCAGGTATCGCCGGGACGACCGCTCAGCTGTAGGCTCATTGGCGCAACCTATCGACGAACGAGCCATCGGAAGGCCCGCTCAACAAAGGGCTTCGCGTCTCTCTCAATGCAAACGCCATGAGCGATGATCAGCTTGTCGAAGTCCCACGAAAGAAGCCTCGCCAGCGATTGCCGGGCGAGCCTTCGATTGGTGATGGACAGCCTGATGTCGAGTCCAACACCGCCATGCGGAAATGCAACGCCCACTAGTTTGAAGAGGGCATTTCGAAAGGGTTTGTCCGACTCTGCCGGGTGATTTTGGATGAAATCGCCTATGATGACCGTGCGCGAAACTTTGTGATAGAAAAAGACTTCGTCCCAAAATAAATTGCCTTTGAAGACGAGTTGGTCGAGTTCATCCGCCCATCCGTGAGGGGGCACGTCGCCCAGAATCCCAGCGAACGGCAGGAGTTTGAATTCTTTCGGTATCTGAGGAGGCCCCCATAGCTCCGCATTGGGGAAGAGCGCGTGCCATTCAACCAATCGCCAGACGTGCATTTTAGTCGGTGCAACGAGGTATTTCACCGGCCCGAGCGCCATTAGGCGTTCGATCATATACGGTGGCACAGACACAGGAGAGTTCACCCACAATGAGCCGTCGACAAGCTTCACGACGATCATTCGGGTCGGAAATGTGATACCAATGGCGCGTACGGTTGGACCGTCGACTATTGATACGTTGTCAGCGAATGCCTGAACGTTAAGCATAATCCCGCTAACCGAAACTATTCGGTCCCTGAGAAAACATCAAACCTGACATAATAGTCCTAGGCGATTAGATAGCATTTGACGCTTCATGGGTCAGGAAAACTGATGCCTTCTTTGGAACGCCGATCGAACGAATTCTGTCGGCCTCTTTGTGCAAAGTTCGATAGATCGCGAATGAGCTGTTACAAGCTTATAACAGTTTCCTACAATTGGTGGACCCGATCAGGGTCCACCCTTTCCCTATGAGAATGGAAAGCGGTTCGAGTTTGCCCCGGGTTTGCCCCGTTTCAACGGGGCGCTCGCCCGGATTCAGGGCCATGTTTCTCCTCCACGGCACAGCCCTGTTATCGATCAAATCTCGTAGGGGAGGGGAGAAATGTAATCCACTCGGCTCAATTAGATCACCGAGCCGCACCGTACCCGCGTAGCTCGACATATTCCTGGACCTGACTCGACGAAAGAATCCGTTCAGTCGCAACGTGGGCGTTCAAATGGGTCGCTCGAAGCTCGCCCTGCAATCTTCCAATTTCGGCTGTGAGTGACGTGACCTTGTCCTCAGTGGCCCGCTTGCTGACGAAGAGTTCGTCCAGCTCCTTTTCACGATCCACAATCGTCTTTCCCAACCTGATCGCGTGCGCCTGCATCTCCGCCACGATCTTCTCCAACGAGGCGCGCTGATCAGCGGAAAGCATCAGTTCATTCGCCAGGTCGAGGACATGCCTCGGGCCGGGATACGCATTTAGTTCAGCAGCCTTTGCGAGACCCATCCCATGTCCGTGCATTAGGTTGGCAGTGTCGCTTTCGGAAAGTGCCTTGATTGCCCGATTCTGTTCTCCAGCGTACGGCGATGGCGCCGGTTGCCCGTAAGCAATCATGGGGATGAAAAGGAGAATGGAGATTTTCATGGTGTGATAATGTGGCACTTCGTCACTTGTTGCTTGCTTGCTGCCTTTCGGCCCTCGCCGTCGCAGCATCCAGCTTTCGGAGATAGACCTCCGGGGCATCCTCGAAGTCCTTGATGCACATCTTGCAACAGAAGTATATGATTCGTTCCGGCTTCCCGGGCTGTTTGTAGTGATATTCGACCGGCTTTCCCATTTTACCAAGTTGTTCATCGCTGACGACACAGGTGGTCAATGGATAGTCGGTTTTCGGCGCAGCCGCTTTTTGTTCGCTCGCGTGAATCTGAAGTCGTACGAGCGCACCCATGCCAAGAGCGACAGCAAGCATGGCCAGCGGGATTGATTTTTTCATCGGCGTTAAGTTGTCACACGATAATACGCACCAAGACAGCGTTTCCCCCGGAATCTTTCGAATGAGTCAAAAACTTGGGGGGTTTGGGCCTTTGCGGGTTATTGCAGGTAGCAATGAGTTACTCGGTACCTGAAGATGCACTTCTCCGACGCCTGAAGGATTTTCGCCTTCGGCCGCCGCGAGATCCGGAGTTTCGTTGCCGTGTCTGGAGTCGGATCAAAGCATGTACGGCACCGACCAATTGGTTCGCTTATGCGCGAACACACCCGTTGCCTGTTTGCTCAGCGTTTGCCATTGCTCTGCTTGTCGGTTCAATTGCCGGACTTGCGCACGCCCGTGCGCAGGCCGAGAGGGACAGCGGCACACTCGCCAAGTCTTACGTCCGCACGCTCGATCCTCGTAATCGAACCCAATGAGGAACCTCGGAATCACGCTTGCCCTGGCTTCTGTCGTTTGTGCGTTTGCTTTCGGGATATGTTTTGCGGTGAAGCACAATCGCGAGTTGCATCAGGCAGCCATTAGCAATGATACGCGGGCATGGCTCCACGCTGAATTCCACCTGAATGACGGGCAGCTCGCCGCGATAGCGAAATTACAAGGCGCCTACAGCTTGAGGTGCGACGAAAAGTGCGCCGCGATGATGTCTGCGCGCCGACGTGCGGCTTCGCCACACGAGCTGAGGCAGCTCGAGTCGCAGTGTTTAGAGGATATGCGGAGGCATTTCCAAGATGTGGCGGCCCTCATGCCGCCCGGGGAAGGCGAACGCTATCTGGCCAGCGTCCTACCTTACGTCGCAGCCGTTGAGGACGCCGGCACACCGAGTGTGCGCCTTGAACATTGAGCGACGACAACGATTTAATGACCCGGGTTTGCGCCGGTGATGAAGACGCCCTGGGCGTCCTCATGGAGCGTTGGGAGGCTCCCGTGAAATCCCTTATCGGGCGAATTGTTCTGAACTCGTCCGAAGCAGCGGAGCTAGCGTCTGAAACTTTTGTCCGAGTCTGGCTGCGACGGCAGACATTTCGGATTGGGGCCGACTTTCGTCCGTGGCTATTTGCAATAGCGGTCAATCTCAGCCGCAACCGTCTTCGCTGGTGGCGGCGTAGACCGGAAGTAAGTCTCGAGCAATGGAGCGAAATCGGGGGCCAACACGACAATGGTGCGATCCATGACGAGATGTTGGAGCGTGCTTCAACCGTGTGCGATGCGATAGCGGCCTTGCCGACGCAATTGCGTGAGGCAATTGTTCTATTTGCCTACGAGAACCTATCGCATTCTGAAATTGCCGCTCTAGTGGGAGCATCGCCGAAGGCTGTTGAAAGAAGAATTGCCCGGGCACGAGAAAGACTTCGTCTAATTCTGGAGCGAGTCCCGTAATTCGATCGGATCTCCTGTGGGAGCAGCCGACGGACCCGAACAGGGTCCACCATTTCCTATCTAGCCAAGGGTTTCCTGTCAGAAATGCTAATGTAACTTATTGTATATCAATGAGTTGGTGGACCCGATCAGGGTTCAACATCTCCCTATGAGGCGAGGTTCTGTTTCGCTTTTGTTTTGCCTAAAACGGTATGCTTTCCGGTCTTGGGACAAGTGATATTGCCTGGCGGTTCGGGTCTGGTTCGAGTTTTCCCCGGTTTAGCCCCGATATTTGCAGTCGCGATGACCGACAGAAAGAAGCAACAGGTGCAGTGGAGCTAGTACTTGAGATTATGTCCGAGAGGGCCGTTGTCTCTGGGTAAAGGATAAATATTGGAAGGTGGTTGTCTCGGAGTCTCGGCGAAAAATGAATCGAATAAAGTTCTTGCAGATGTCGCCTTTTTGGCGACTAGTGATGCCGAGCCGTGAGGATTATTACCATCAAACGCCTCCGAGACTATGCGACACGCCATCCAACAACTGCGACAACTCTGGAACATTGGGAGGAGCTTATCCGTAGGGGACGGTTCGCGGATCTACTCGAATTGCAGAAGTTGCTGCCCTCGGCGGACCAAGTTGTGGTGGAAAGCGGTAAGACCGTGACAATCTTTAAAATCAAGAATCACTACCGACTCGTAACGGCTATCCATTACAATCATCAGATCGTCTACGTCCTCTTACTTCTCGCCCATAGCGATTACGAAAAGCCGCACTGGAAAAAGACATTGTGAAAACAGCTTCCAAGATCTCCTTCAACAGGCTTCCTAAGACCTACGATAAGCTGATGAAATTTTACGTTCCGCGGCCTATTCATGACGATGTTGGCTACAAGAATGCTGTCGAAATTGTCGATGCGCTAGCCGGCCAACAGGTCAACGAGGACCAAGATGATTATCTTCTTGTTCTTTCCGGTTTGGTTGAGCGCTACGAAACCGAATCACTCCCCGCACGCCGGCCTATTTCAGGTCTCTCCATGCTGAAGTATGTGCTCGGGGAAAACAACCTGACCGGCGAAGATTTGGCCGCCATCCTTAGTGTCGATCGTTCGGTAGCCTATCGAATTCTGAAGGGCGAACGCGGGCTTACCACGGCCCACGTAAAGGCGCTACGGGATCGCTTTGGGGTAAGCGCAGATCTGTTTGTTTAGGGAGGAGGGTATTCTTTCACGGGGCTCTCCTTAAGCTGGTCGCGTCGAGTACGCTTTGGGCCTCGGCGCGTATCTGGGCGGTGCCACCGCGGTTGGCGACCCCCTCAACGGCTTTTAACACTTTGGGTGCAGGATTCTTGAGTTTCGCCACGACGGTAAGAGCCGTATGCCTACGGTAGACATTGGGCTCTCCCAGAAGGGTTATGATCGGCAGATCCAGCGCCGAAGAGTTGTAATGAGTCGCACCAGGGTCGAGTGCAGTTATTGTTAGGAGCCACGCCTCTAGGAATTCAGATGCGTAAAAACGTCCTGGCGGCACAGGCAATTCCGAACAGTCCACTAATGCTGGTACTATCTCGGATGCTTTCTCATGAAACCGTCGAAGGGCTGCCATGGCAAATGTTGCCTGATAAACGCCGGTACCATCAAGGTGCGCCCTCCTGACAATTGACACCAGACCTGGTACAACACGGTCAGGAATCGACCTGCCTATACCTGCGAGCGACATAATTGC
>Ga0209415_10015663_pt1 | contig 12266 bp, 10 predicted proteins | sample PeaSoiSIISIP2007_FD_187696 | JGI IMG/M metagenome (GOLD analysis project Ga0209415, IMG submission 187696) | Peat soil microbial communities from Weissenstadt, Germany - SII-SIP-2007 (SPAdes) (version 2) | ecosystem: Environmental > Terrestrial > Soil > Wetlands > Peat | place: Germany... | reverse complement strand
AACGGCAGCCTTTTCCACCGTGAAGCCCGGCCAGAAGGTTCTCGAGCCGATCGCCGTTTAGACAGGGAACACCGATTCATCGCCCGCCAATCGCGCTGGCCGCATCGTGGCAATTCCGATGCTTGGCAGCCCCCATCACTCGTACGTTCGGATTTGATTTTCGGGAGGCATGCAGCCTTCCGTCGGCCGGATGACGATTGGACCGAAGTGGGCTCGGCGATTCGGTGGCTCCGTCATCCCTTCTCACAGGAATCTAACGGTGCCACAAACTACCCGCACAATATTCCCAGCAAGGGCGCTGCATTCGATATCGATTTCACGACATCGGCCAAACCGTGCGCAGGCCAATGCCAAGCCTGGCCAAAATGGCAGTGGAATAAAGGCTTGCGCGTTCGAGGAAGGCGCGCTCGTTTACGGACGTGAAGCGCCGATCCTCCATTACGATCCGACCGTCAATGATGACCGTGCGGACGCAGCCGCCGTCGGCAGAGTAAACCAGATTCGCGACTGGATTGAGCAACGAGTTCGGCTGCCACTCGATGCCGTCAGTGTCGGCTATGACGATGTCGGCTAATTTGCCAACTTCCAAGGATCCGATGTCTTTGTGCCAGAGCAGCGCCTCGGCCGCATCTATGGTGGCCATCTCCATCGCCTTGTGCGCTCCGATGACGGTCGGATCTGCCATAACGTCCTTATGCGCGCAGGCGCCGAGGTACATGACGCGAACCATGTCAAGGAAGCGGCTCACCGCACAAGCATCGGTTCCAAGGACGACGCGCACCCCGGCTTGGATCAATTCGGGAAAGCGTCCGTGCGCGATACAGCCGAATCCGCCGAACATGCTCGCCGATGGGCAATGGCATACCGTGGTATCCGATGCCCTCAGGATTGCGACATCATCCTCCGAGAGAGCGCCCATGTGCACGAGCTGGGTGTTGCGACCGAGCACGCCGAGATCGCGGTAGCGCTCGACCGGCGTCTTTCCCCATTGTTCCAGCGCCGCCTCGAATTCGCCGCGCGTCGAGGACAGATGCCCATGGATGAGTACGCCCAGCGCATCTGCCCGCGCCTTCGTTTCGCGTATCAACTTGGGCGTAACATGGCTACCACGCACCAGCGAGAACGACGCACGAAGCCGACCCTCGTATGCGCCATGCCAGCGGGCGATCACCGCCTCTCCACGACTGAGCGCGGTGGCCGAATCGTCATTGTATTCGGGCGGCGCGCTCGGGTCGGCGACATCCCAGGTCAGTCGCGAAACGATACCGCGGATGCCAGTTGTCGCGGCAGCTTGCGCAACGGCATCCGGCTCAAAGGTTCCGGGATCGGCGAAGCAGGTCGTGCCATGTCGAATCATTTCAAGGAACGTGCCGGTCGAGGCGACCTCGGTCTCTTCAGCGGACAGCGCCGCCTCGTACGGCCATACGCGATCGCGCCACCGCTCGGGGAAACGCATATCGTCGATCATGCCCTTGGACAAGAAATGAACTGGATGATTGTGGCAATCGATAAGACCGGGAAAGACGAGCTTGTCCGCGCCGCCTATCCGCTTCGGCGCGCTGAAGTCGCGTTCGATCTCCGGCGACTTGCCAAGCGCCACAATACGCTGACCCCTAACGGCAATGGCACCGTCGCGAAGCAGCCGACGATCGCGGTCCATGGTGACGATCACGCCGCCATGGACAATCAAGTCAACAGCCTCGCTCATGCTACCGGCGCCGACACCGGTTTCGCGCCCAAGCGCGACGCCCGCAGCGCTCGCGTCGCCGCCTCATCGACGCCAAGCGTCTGCGGATCGAGCGCGACGCCGTAATCCCGGCGGGCTCCGTCGACGCTGACGTAGCCGTTGTGCACATCCTCGGCGACCAGCGCCGGCGCCCGCTCGAGCGGATCGCCCCAGCCACCGCCGCCACCGCTTTGCACGAAGATGACATTACCCTTGCCGATCTTCACATCGTAGCAGGCCTCGGTCACGATGAGCTGCTCGGGCGATCCTTCGTTGAGGATGAAATAGTTGCCGGCTCCGGCTCTGCCGCCGTTATAGCCCTGCATCGGGTGACGCCAACCTTGATTGTAAACGATGGCGCGCACCGGATCGAGCATGCGCCGGCGGTAGTGCAAAGCCGGGGCGCCGCGGAATTTGCCCGGCGCTGCAGTATCGGTGGTGTATTCCACCTGAATGTAGAGGTACGGGTACTGCTGCTCGTACATTTCAAGGGAAGGAAGTTTCAAGGCGCAGAACGGCGCGGCATAGCCGCCCCAGCCATCGGTGCCGTTGGCGCCGCCGGCGCTCATGGCTGTCGCGGTCATGTCGCTGGCCACGAAGAAACGGCCGGTCCGCGAATTGGTGCCGAATACGCGCACATTCACCAAATCGATATTGGCGCTGCCGACGAGCGCGGGCACCACCTGCTCGAAGGCCTTCATCACGGCTTCCATGATGTCCGAGCCGATGCAAACCGTGGAGTGGCCGACCGGCGCCGGCGGCCGGCAATTCACCACCGAATTTTCCGGCAGCTCGATCGTGACTGGGCGGAAGTAGCCGGAATTGATGGGGATGTCCGGACAGAGCGCGACCAGCGAACTGTAGATATTCGAGATGGTGTTGGTGGCGACGCTGTTGACGAAGCCCGCCACTTGAGGGTGCGAGCCGGTCAGGTCGATCTTCAGGGAAGAGCCGGTAACGGTGACCGTCGCTTCGACCGGCACCTCGCCGCCACCAGCAAAATCATGATCGAGAATGCTGCGCCCGCGGTAAATGCCGTCCGGCCATTTCGCGATTTCGGAACGCAAGCGGTTCTCACTGTAATCGAGGATGTAATCCACGCTGCGCACGACCGCCGCCACCCCGTATTTCGTCAGCAGCTCGCGCAGGCGCTGCTCGCCGACGATGCAGCCGCCGACCATCGCATTGAGGTCGCCGGTGATGTCGTCCTTTGTACGGGTGTTGCAAAGAATTAGATTCCATACGTCGCTGACCAGCTCGCCTCGATCGCGCAGCTTGACCGGCGGCACGCGGAAGCCCTCGTGCCAGATCTCGCGCGCCAGGGTATTGTAGCCGCCGGGGGCGCATCCCCCGACATCGTTGACATGCCCGCGAACCGAGGTGAAGAACCGCGGCTTTCCCTCAACGAAGATCGGATTGACGACGGTCCAGTCGGGAATGTGGCTGCCGCCATAATAGGGGTCGGAGGCAAAAAACAGATCGCCCTCGTGAATATCGTCTTTGTAGATGTCGAGCACGGTCTCGACCGAGGTGAGGGCGGCGAAGATGTGGACCGGGACGGATTGCGCGCGCGCCAGAAGGCTGACGCCGCGTTCATCGGCAAAGAAGATGCCGACCGAATAATCGTGAGTCTCGGAGAAGATGGGGGAGATCGAAGTGTTTTCGACGACTTTGCTGATCTCGCCGCATACCGTCTCGAAATAGTTGCGAATGATCTCGGCGGTGATGAGGTCCGATTTGGCGGTCATGGTCATCGGCACGCCTCCGCTGCTTCCGAGATCCGAATGGCGGCGGCCATTTCCGCCGAGAGCTTTCCGGTCGAGTAATCGAGCCGACCGCCGAGCGCTGTTCGGCAATAAGCCTGCCATGCCACGTCCGTGTCGGCGTGAAGACCGCTCGCGGACAGCGCCGCGAGAACGCCGCGAAAAACGGCTTGTCCGGTGGTCTCACGCCCGAGGCCGACGGTCGCCGGCAGTGGCGCCGCGAGCAGGTTCGGCTCGGGCACTTCGATGGCAAGGCGATCGAGAATGGCGGCCGTCGTCAGCCGCCGCGGCGCGAAGCCGGCCGACACGGCGCCGATCACAATGTCCGGGGCGCCATAACGGCCGAGGTTGATCGGCAGAGGCGACACGGCAGGGCCAGATAGCGCTACATGCAACCGTGCCCCATCGTAGCGCATCTCAACAGTGATGGGCGCAATCGGCTCGGAGGGGATCGGGACGTGAACCGGCTGCTCGGTCCGCTGCTTCGACCTCGAGAGCGTTTGGAATGCGCGATCGATCTTTTCGGATTCGCTGGCAACCGCAGCGGCAATTTCTGCCGCGACAATGCCGCGTTCGTTTTCTTCGGCGGCATGCCAGGATGCCGCGATCGATCGCGCAATCTCCGTCAGGATCGTTGCGATGCGCAGGGTGAGGATCGGCGTGCGACTGTTCAAGCGCAGCATGTCGCCGACCTCGCGGCGCCAAGCGCCGCCGACTACCAGTTTGGCGGGCTCGATTCGCGCGCCTTCCGCCCAACGATCGACGGCCTGAGGACTATAGCCGCCGAGTTCCCAGCCCCCGAAATCCGGGACCCGAGCCCGCGCCAGCGCCCAGGCGGCCGGTGCCGTCCCGGCCGCGAAAATCGGTGCCACGACAATCATCTCGCACGCATTGGCGGCGCCGGCATCCGGGTCGTTGGTGATCGCCACATCGCCCGCCCGCCATCGGTTGCCGAAGAACTGCCGCACTGCCGCCAACGCGCCGGCCGAACTGGCGAGAAACGATGCGTCCGTCATCACCATCGGTTTGCCTGCGGCATCGAAAAGTCCGGCGTTAATGGGCTCGGCCAATTTCATGGCCGTCCCGAAAGCGTGTTCCGCGACCGCCCCCTGAATGGCGGCGACAAGCCGAGCGGCGGGATCGGGCTCAGTCATTGCTGCCCTCCGTCGCGATGGAGATTTCGTAGACCTGAAACTCGTTCAGAAAGAGATGGTCGCCCGGTTGTAAGACGATTGTCGTGTCGACCTCCTCGATGATGGCAGGACCCTGCAGTCGGTGGCCCGGTTGCAGCCTCGCGCCGTCGTAGATCGGTGTGTCGAGCCAGACGAAGCTCTCGGCTCGAGGGAAACAGACGGGGCGGTGCAGTTTGATCGCCGTGGCCGCGTCGCAATTCTCGGTGAGGGCATAGTTCGGGATCTTCCAGCCGCGCGTGCCGATCACGTCCTGCCGGACGGCCAGCATTTCGACCGGCTTTTGGCGCATATCGAAGGCGTAACGCTTCTTGTGCAGCGCGTGGAAGGATTCAATCGTCGGGGCAAGAGCCTCCGCTATCGGCCGGTCCTGGGGCATCGGGGTCGGCAATTCATGTACTTGGCCGACATAGCGCATTTCCGCGTGCCGTTCGACGCGGATGCTCTCGACGCCGGGCAGAGTGCTCAGTCGCTTGCGAGATTTCTCTGCCTCACTGCTGAGTTCGGCTTCGAGCCGTGCCGCGGCTGCCCCATCGAGCCGCCCTGTCTGCGCCTGGATCTGAGACACCCGGAGATCCGCCAACAGCTCGCCGAGCGCACAGAAGACCGATGCCGTGCGGGGCACGAGGACCCGCGCGATGCCGAGGTCGCGGGCTTGAATTCCGGCGGTGACGCTGCCGGCACCGCCGAAGCTCATCAAGGCAAACTCGCGCGGGTCATGACCCTGCGCGACCGACACGTAGCGGATGCCGTTCGACAGGTTGTTATTGATAATGCGGAAGATGCTGAAGGCCGCTTCGTCCAGCGACATGCCGAAGGCTTCAGCGACCCTGGCGCGGATTGCGTCGGCGGCGAGATCCGGACGAATCGCCATGCGCCCGCCGAGAAAATATTCCGGATTAAGGTAGCCGAGATGGAGAAACGCGTCGGTAACCGTGGGCTCGACGCCTCCGCCTCCATAGCAAGCCGGGCCGGGCCGGGCGCCGGCGCTCTGCGGTCCCACGCGCAGCGCGCCGCCCTCGTCGACCCACGCGATCGAGCCTCCGCCCGCGCCGATTGTATGAATTGCCAGCATCGGGAGCCCAACGAAGTGGCGGCTGACCCAGGACTCGCTGCGCGTTTCCGGCGCGGCATCGCGCACGAGCGAGACGTCGTAGCTCGTGCCTCCCATATCGACCCCGATGATGTGGCGCGCGCCGCAGGCTTCGCCGACGCGCACCGCCGCCGCGACACCGCCGGCGGGTCCGGAAAGCAGCGCTGCGCATGCAAGCCGCCCGGCCTGATCGGGCTCCGCCGTACCCCCGTTCGACTGCATGACGAAGAGCTGGTTGGTGAAGCCGCTGCGGCGCAACTCCGTCACCAACTCGTCAAGATAATGCCGCAGCAGAGGGCTGAGAAAGGCGTTGACGATGGTCGAACTAAAGCGCTCGAACTCGCGCACCTTCGGCAGGATCTCACAGGAGAGATGGATATCGAGGCCGGGACACGCTTCACGCAGGATTTCGCCCGCTCGCCTTTCGTGAAGCGGGTTGAGATAGGAATTCAGGAAACAAACAGCGACGGCCCTGATCCCTCCTTCCCTGATACGTTGAGCGGCGATGCGCACCTCCTGTTCCTCGAGGGGTGAGACGATTTCGCCAGCAGCGTCGATCCGCTCGGTGGCGACCAGCCGCCAGGCGCGCGGCACGATCGGCTGGGGCGGCAGCAGGCGAATATCGAAAAGCACTTCCTTGTAGCCCCGACGCAACTCGACAATGTCGCGGAATCCGCGCGTCGTCAGCATCGCGGTGGGGACGCCGCGATGCTGCAGCATGGCATTCGTGGCAACCGTCGTACCAAAATTGATTACCGCCACTTGCGCCAGGAATTCTGACAGTGCCAGCCCCGCCCGCCCGGCCATTCGGGTGAGCGCGGCCAACACCGCCTGCGATTCATTTCCCGGGACGGACGGGACCTTGTCCTGCGTTATCTGGCCGCTGCCATCCTGTACCACGATGTCGGTGAAGGTGCCGCCGACATCGATCCCGATCTTGTACATTTCCGCTCCCCGGGTACCTTGCCCAGCGCGATCGCCGCTATTGCGGTCGGCGCAGCTTTCCGGCGGCGAGACTTTCGGGCCAGACCAGTACGAGATGGCCGTCCTGCCACTGGGTCACGCCGACCGTCGCACGCGTGTTCTGTCCCAAATGCTCGCTCGTCTTGCCGTCGGAGAATTTGACGCCCCAGCCCTGAGTGAGAGAGCCCTCCGGCACATCGATGGCCATCGCTGCCTCGCGAATGGCATCCGCGTCATAGGTGCCGGCCTTCGGCAGAACGTAGTCGAAGAGCGCCCAGGCGCCGTCGAATCCGACAGCCGCGAAGGCCGTCGGGTCATGCCCGGTCACTTTCTTGTAGCGCTCGCGAAACTCTTCGCGCAGTTTGCGGGTTTCGGGCGGGAGGCGCGACGGGTCGAGGTCCATCAGCATATTGATGGACATCATTCCCTCCGCGTATTCGCCAAGATCCTGGCGGAATTTCGGGTAGGCGATACCGGCCCAACCGACGATGGCCCTGGTCGGCAATCCAAGCTCTGTGGACTGGCGAGCGAAGAGAATTGCATCGGTCGGATAATCGGTGGACAGTACGATATCAGGGTTTGCTTCATTCAGCTTCAGCACCAGTGACGAAAGATCGGTAGCGCGCGCGGAATACTGCTCGTTGGCGACGACCGAAATGTTTTTCTGATGCAGACGATCGACCAGATACTTATCGATGGAATTGCCGAAGGCGCCGTCCTCGTACTTGATCGCGATGCGAAGGTTGTCCTTGGTCTTGCCGAGAGTCGGAGCCAGTCTTTCGACCGCGAAATCCGCCAGCGTATAGGCCCATTGCGATCCCGGCGGAACGGTGCGGAAGGTATAGCGAAAGCCGCGCGTCGTAATCTCTTCTGCTGCAGACCCCGGTTCCCAGAAGATGACTTTTCGTTGCTCGAGCGCCTGGCTGGCGGTCATGGCAAGGCCGCTCGAATTGGTGCCGAAAACCACTTTTACGCCGCTGTCCGCCAGTCGCTCGGCCTCGGACCGAGCATCCGCCGGGGTGCCGGCATCGGCCTTCTCCCACGCAATGGGCACGCCATTGATGCCGCCGCGATCGTTGATGATTTGCGAGGCGATCTCGGCGCCGAGGAAGGTGTCTTGCCCAAGGAATGCAAGCGGCCCGCTGAAGGCGAAAAGAGCGCCGATTTTCCACTGCTTCGGCGGCTCAGCGGCTGCCGGACCAATGTGCAACGAAGCGAAGAGCGCAAGGCCCGCCGCCATCATAGCAATGCTATTTCGCTTTGTTTCCATTCCAACCTCCTTCAATGCTGGCGTCCCATGTAGGCCGCTCTGAGTGACCGATTCGACAGCAGTTCGGCGCTTTTCCCCGCCAGCGCAATGCGCCCGTTCTCGAGGACAAGGCCACGGTCGGCGATGGACAGCGCTTGCTTCACATGCTGCTCGACCAGCAGAACGGTCATGCCTTCGGCGCGCAGCGCGCCAATAAGCGCGAAAATTTCCTGGACCAACAGCGGCGCCAAACCGAGAGACGGCTCATCGAGAAGAAGGAGGTCCGGCTTGGCCATCAGCCCGCGGCCGATCGCGCACATCTGTTGCTCGCCACCGCTCAGCGACCCGCCCAACTGACGGCGACGCTCTGAAAGCCGCGGCAGCAGGAAGAATACCCGATCGAGGCTCTGGCGCCGATAGGGCCGCGCACGCGCGTTGTAGGATCCAAGTTCGAGGTTCTCTTGGACGGTCATGAAGGGAAACAACGCGCGCCCCTCCGGAACCAGAACGAGGCCTCGCTCCACGACACGATTTGCCGACAACCCGCCGAGACTCTCGCCCTTGAATTCCACCCGGCCGGCGCTCACCGGCAGAAGCCCGATAATCGCGCGAAGCAGCGTCGTCTTGCCGGCGCCATTGGCCCCGACCAGCGCCACGGCTTCCGAAGCGCTCACGTCGAGCGAAACGCCATGCAGCACCTGCACGTCGCCGTAGCCCGCAGCGAGGGTTTCAATCCGCAGCATCGTCCGGGCTCTCGCCGAGATATGCGGCGATCACGGCGGGATCGCGGAAAACAACCGGCGCCGCGCCACGCGCCAAAATGCGGCCGGCCGCCAAGACCACGACGTCGTCGGCGAGTTCTGCAATCGCGTCCATAATGTGCTCGACCACGAGAATCGTCATGCCATCGGCGCGCAGCGAGCGGACGAGGGATATCATCGCGGATATTTCGGTGAGATTGAGGCCACACATGACCTCGTCGAGCAGCAGTATTTGTGGCGCAGTCGCAATCGATCGCGCCAATTCCATGCGCTTGCGGTCGGCGAGCGTCAATGCGGCGGGCCGTTCATCTCGCCAACCGCCAAGGCCGACGCGCTCCAATGCCGCGGTCGCGCGACGGCGCGCAGCGGCGGGCCGGCCCTCGCAGGCAAACGCGCCGACCATCACGTTCTCCAGGATCGACAACCGATCGAAAGGCTTGACGAGCTGAAACGTCCGGGCCAAGCCGAGCCGAGCGCGGCGCGCGGGCGATAATCCGGTGATGTCGCAATTTTGCAAGCGGATAGTGCCCGCATCGGCAGCGACGAAGCCCGAAAGGATGTTGAACAAGGTTGTCTTGCCCGCGCCGTTTGGACCAATCAAGCCAAGAATGACGCCCGATGGTACCCCGAACGCGATGTCGGTAAGGACATCGAGTCCACCAAACCGCTTGCAGATGCCGGTGACCTCAAGCATAGCGGCGTCGCATTCTGCGATAACCCCATCGGCGCCATCCATCGACGAGCCCATCCGGCAACGTCAGCAGAATTGCGATGAGCAGGACGCCGAAAATCAAGCCGTCCACTCCGGACAACAGACCGCCGAACCAGCCGCGCGTCAGATGCTCCAACGGCACCACGAGAATGGCGCCAAACAGAGGACCGAGAGGATCGCCCAGTCCGCCGACGATCGCGATGAGGGCCGCCTCGATCGAGAGCGTAAAGGACAGAGTGCTATCGGGATCGATGAATTGCGTATAGAAGGCGAGGATCGTGCCGCCGATTGCGGCGCCGGACGCGCTCATTACCGCCGCGACGAGACGCAGAGAAAAAGGCGAGACGCCGAGCGATTGCGCGGCATTCTCGTCGTCGCGCACCGCGAGAAGCCGATAGCCGAGGCGTGATCGCCGGAGCCAAAACGACAGGCCGAAGACGGCGAAGGCATAGACGCCGGAGATCGCCAGATAGGGACCCTTGTCGATGAAAAGCAGATTGGGCAGGCCCGGTGCGAGTGCGAGCGTCAGACCCTCCGATCCGTTGGTCAGCGGCTTCAGGTAAATCGCCAGAATTTTCGTCACTTCGGCAAAGGCGATTGTCATCAAACTGAAGAAAGGTCCGCGCGTGCGCAAACTGACCGCCGCGACGACGAGGGCGAAGCATCCTGCGACGACCGCTCCGGCGACAATTCCCAGCAAGGGCGCAATGCCGAAGCGCAAGACGAGCAGCGCAGGAACGTACGCGCCGATCCCGATGAACGCGGCGTGTCCCAGCGAGAACTGGCCGGCAAAGCCGGCAAGAAGATTCCACGAACCGGCGATGCCGGCCCATACCAGCGTCAAGATGAGCAAATCGAGCCAGAAGTTGGAACTCATCGGAGCCCGAACTCTTCCGCGCCGCGCCGTCCCAGCAATCCCGCCGGCCTGACCGCGAGCGCGGTAATGAAGACGACGAAATAGGCGACTTGACGCAATGAGGTGTCGACAAAATAGCCGCTGACCTGTTCGACCGTTCCAATCAGGAGCCCGCCAACGACTGCGCCGGGCAAGCTGCCCAGACCGCCGAGCACAACGACGACAAACGCCACCACCACGAAATCAATGCCCACCGTCGGAAAGACGTAATAGATCGGCATCAGGAGACAACCGGCCAATCCAATGAAGCCGCCGGCGATGGCGAAGGTCGCGACATAGACGCGCCCGACGTCGATGCCCATCAGCTGTGCCGTCGTGCTGTCCTGTGCGGTCGCCCGGATAGCCTTGCCGAAGTCAGTGCGATGCAGAAATAGGTGAAGTCCGCCGGCCGTCAGCACGACAACGACGAACGCAACAAGGCGCGGAACGCTGATGGAAAGGCCCGCGACGTGCAGCGCGTCGGTCTGATATGTCGTCCGCACATTCAGATAATCGGCGGAGAAGAGGAGCAGCGCCAGATTTTGCAGGGCGATGGAGAGACCCATCGTGACGAAGATCTTCACATGCGCCGGCGACATCAATGTATGCCGGATCAGCAGGTGTTGGCTCGCCGCCCCTAACACGGCCATACCCGGTACCACCAAGATGATTGCCAAATACGGGTCGATGCCAAGCCGCCACAACCAGTAAGCGGCATACATCGAGACCATGAGATACTCGCCATGCGCAAAGTTGATGATGCGGAGAACGCCGAAGACGAGATTGAGACCAATCGCTACCAGACCGTAGATGCCCCCAACGAGCAGCCCGGAGATGATGACCTGTGCGATCATCAGCGGCCGGCCGCGCCAAAGGGATACACTTGCGCGCCGAGCCGCGCCGAAATCGTACGCGCGCCGTCATGGAGCAATGCAACAAAGGTCCGACGCCGCGCTTCGCCGACGGCGTGACGTGGGTAAACGAAGCCGAGCGCGGCAACGACGGCCTGGCTATCGCCAAACACCGGCACTGCAAGCGCCGCGAGACCCGCCATGGTTTCTTCGGATGTCGCCGACCAGCCGAGACGGCGGACGCGCGCCAGTTGTTTGACGAAGCGTTCGGGATCGCACACCGTCTTAGGCGAAAGCCTCCGCATCCCTCTTTCGGACACGGCGCGGCGAAACAAGGTTTCACCGGCAAAGGCAAACAGAACCTTGCCGACGGCGGTTGCGTGGAAGGGCAACCATGTTCCGACACGCCAGCCGACATCCAGGAAATGCGGCCCTTCGACAGCGGCGAGGTGAAGGACATCGACACCCTGCAACGTGCACAACGTCGTCGTCTGCGCGGTGCTGTCGGTGAGCCGCCGCATTACGCCGCTCGCTTCCTTCACCACCCTACTGTTATTGAGGTATTGCGCTCCCAGCGCAAACGATTGGATACCGACGCTATAAACCTTCGTGCGCGGATCCTGCGCGACGAACCCTGCGCTCCGCAGATCGCTGAGGATCTTCGAAACCTGGCTCTTGCCGATGTCGAGCTCGGTCGCGAGTTCGGCGACCCCCCAACAATCCCGGTCTCGGACAAACGCCGACAGGACCCGGAGCGCCGTATCGAGAGATTTCATCCGTCCCGGTGGTTTCCGTATGGGAAACATAGTTTTCCCATATCGAATAATCTGTTCTTTTGGTCTCATGGTCAACTATCGCAATTTCGTGGGTCACCGCGCTGCTGCAGTCGGCCCGGTGCCGACGTCGCCAGCCGCCGCCGGGAGGAGCGCCAAACCCAACGACGCTCCGTGGCGAAGCAAATTGCGATGACCCTGATGATGTCGCGTCTAGAGTCTGATCCCGTCATTTTGAAGCGTAGCCGGCGTTTTGGAAGTAGTTGGCACATTCGGCGGGAGAGAAGGCG
>Ga0209415_10015662_pt1 | contig 12266 bp, 12 predicted proteins | sample PeaSoiSIISIP2007_FD_187696 | JGI IMG/M metagenome (GOLD analysis project Ga0209415, IMG submission 187696) | Peat soil microbial communities from Weissenstadt, Germany - SII-SIP-2007 (SPAdes) (version 2) | ecosystem: Environmental > Terrestrial > Soil > Wetlands > Peat | place: Germany... | reverse complement strand
CGGCTGACCACGGCGCGCTACTTCACGCCGTCGGGCCGCTCGATCCAGGCCAAGGGCATCACGCCCGACATCGAGGTACTCCAGGACGTGCCGGAGGATTTGAAGGCGCGGACCGACACCAAAGGCGAGGCGTCGCTGCGCGGCCATCTCAAGGCGGAAGGCACCGAAGAGTCGGGCTCGCAGTCCTACGTGCCGCCGGATGAGAAGGACGACCGCGCGCTCAAGGAAGCGCTCGATCTCCTGCGCGGTGCCACGACCGATGCGGCGTTCCCGCCTAATCCCAAGGCCGCGGTTCCCAATTAAGCGGCGTTTTCTCGATGTGAAAGCGGGGCGGCTTCGAGCCGCCCCGTTTTTACGCCCGGGCCGGCGCCGAGCCTGCCGTGATAGAGTCCGCCCATGATTCGCCAGGGTATGATTTGCCGGGATTTGCCTAGAGCATGATCCGGAAAAGTGGATACCGATTTTCCGAAAAGATCATGCTCCAACGAAGAATCTAGACCTTGATCCGATTCAACTTGATCGGATTATGGTTTAGGGAATCTGCCGCATGATGGCCGATGACCTGAGCGCGCCGTTGGGCCAGGAACCGCCCAAACGCCCGCGTCAATTGCCCGTGAAGATGCCCCACGTCATCGCCACGGCGCTGGCGATCTTCCTTGGCGTGTTCGTGCTGTGGGCGCTGGTCGGCGACGATCCGTTCGGCGGCGAGCCGATGGTCGCCGTGCCGATCAATCTGCACGCCGCGACGGCGGCGAAGAAGCCGGACGTGGCAGACGCGCCGGAAACGACCGCTGCCGTGCGCGACCCGGTCCGCCGCGACGATTCGGTGGCGACGTCCGCGCCGGAGAGGCCGCCGGCCGGCAACACCAAGACCGTCACCATCATCGACGGCAAAACCGGTGCCCGCCAGGAAGTGGTGATCCCGGCCGCAGACAATACCGCCGGCATGGCCGATAGCCCGCCGCTCGATCAGAAATTCGTCGAGCTGACGGCGCACGGCGCCATTCCGAAAATCGCCAGCGACGGCATTCGCCCGGCGGAAGCATTTGCCCGGCCGGTGCAGCCGCTTCCCGGCAAGCCCGACGCGCCGCGCATCGCGCTGATCATCGGCGGCCTAGGCGTCAGCGCCAGCGCAACGGCCGAAGCCATCACCAGGCTGCCGGGCGCGGTGACGCTCGCTTTCTTGCCCTATGGCGCCGATATCGAGCGCTTTGCCGCACGTGCGCGGGGCGAAGGGCACGAGATCCTGCTGCAAGTGCCGATGGAGCCGTTTGGCTATCCGGACAGCGGCTCCGGTCCGCAAACGCTGATGACTTCGCTGATGCCGGAGCAGAACCTCGATCGATTGCACTTTGTGATGAGCCGCGTCCAGGGCTATGTCGGCATCGCCGGCGCCATGGGCGCGCGCTTCACCGCCTCTGAGCAGTCCCTCGCTCCGATCCTGCGTGAGACCGCTAAGCGCGGGTTGATCTTTGTCGACGACGGCTCCAATCCGCGCAGCCTCGCCGGCCGCATCGCCGGCGCCAATAATCTGCAATTCGCCAAGGCCGATGTGATGCTCGATGCCGTTCCCACACCGGCCGAGATCGACCGCGCGCTCGGCCGGCTGGAAACGGCGGCGCGCGAGCACGGCGTTGCCGTCGGCATTTCCGGGGGGCTGCCGGTGACGATCGAGCATATCGCCAAATGGGCAAAGGCGGCGGAGAGCCACGGCCTTCTCCTGGTTCCGATCACCGCCGTGGCGGTGAAGCGAATAGCGAGTGGCGAATAGCGAAATAGCGAATAGATTACCTCTCCTATCCGCTACTCACTGTTCGCTACCCGCCGATGGCATCCTTCGAAAATCTCCCATACCGCCCCTGCGCCGGCCTGACGGTGCTCAATCGCCGGGGCCTTGCTTTCGTCGGCCGCCGCGTTGACGGCCCCGAGCATGTGGACAACACGCATGTTTGGCAGATGCCGCAGGGCGGCATCGATGCGGGAGAAGACCCGTGGCCGGCGGGTTTGCGCGAACTCTACGAGGAGACCAACATCCGTTCGGTCGAACGTCTCGGCGAAATCGCCGAGTGGCTGACTTACGATATTCCGCGCGACATCGTCGGCCAGGCGTGGAACGGCAAATACCGCGGGCAGACGCAGAAGTGGTTCGCGCTGCGCTTTACCGGCGACGAGCGCGAGATAGACATCGTGTATCCCGCGGGCGGCGCACACGCGCCCGAATTTGTGGAGTGGCGCTGGGAGAAGCTGCAAAACCTCCCCGATCTGGTCGTGCCATTCAAGCGCAAGATCTACGAGCGGGTGGTCGCGGAATTTTCGAAATACGCCTGAACTTTTGCAGGCGGCAAGGCGGCGTCGATGGACGAAGTCGCGGGTGCATGGGCGAACTTTTTCATCGCCGAAGTCGGCGCCGCGGCGGCGCTCAGCGGGCTGGTCATCGTCGCGATTTCGATCAACCTGCAGCGCATTCTCTCTTTTCCGCAATTGCCGGGCCGCGCCGCGGAGATGCTGATCTTGCTGGTCGGCGCGCTACTGGCATGCAGCTTCGCGCTGGTGCCCCGGTTAGCCGCTGAAAGTCTTTGGCGGCGAAATCCTCGGCGCGGGGTTATTGATGACGGTGGGCCGATTGTCATTCAGGCGCGGCAGATTCCGATCATGAAGACCCAGCCTTTGAGCTGGTGGCTCTGGCGCCATCTCATCGTGCTTTGCGCCGGGGTGCCGGTCTTAGTCGGCGGTTGCTTGCTGGTCGCGGGCGCAACCGGCGGGATCTACTGGGTCGCGACCGGCGTCATGGCGACGCTCGCTGCTACGGTCTGGAACGCCTGGGTCCTTCTGGTTGAGATTTTATGGTAGCTAGCACATGATCCGGAAAAGTGGGAACCGGTTTTCCGAAAAGATCATGAGCCACCAAAATGTAGAGCGCCAATCGATTCAATCTGAAGCGATTGCGCTCTAATGCCCCGCCGGCGCCGCGGCGCCGAGCGCATCCTGCAATGCCTTCAATTGCGCGAGATGGCGCGCAAGCTTGTCGCGCTCCGCCTCATCCTTGGCGTCGGCGATGTCTTCCTCGGCGTCCTTGATTTCCGCGCTCAAGGTCGCGAGATCGAAGCTCTCGCGCGCCACGGCGCGATCGGCGAGCACGGTGAGGCCGGCGGGGCCGACCTCGGCGAAGCCGCCGGTGACGACGACCGGCTCGCGCGCGCTGCCGCGATAGATGGTGACGATGCCCGGCCGCAGCACGGTGACCAGCGGCGCATGGCCGGCGAGAATGCCCATGTCGCCTTCGATGCCGGGCAAGTCCACCTGATCCACGTCGCCGGAAAACAGCACGCGTTCGGGCGAGACGAATTCGAAATGAAGTGCGTCAGCCATGGATTACGCCACTTCCGCGAGCTTCTTACCCTTTTCCACCGCTTGCTCGATGGTGCCGACCATATAGAAGGCGGCCTCGGGCAGGTGATCGTACTTGCCGTCGCATAGGCCCTGGAAGCCGCGGATGGTATCGGCGAGCTCGACGAACACGCCGGGCGAACCGGTGAACACTTCGGCGACATGGAACGGCTGCGACAGGAAGCGCTCGATCTTGCGGGCGCGGGACACCGTCAGCTTGTCCTCTTCGGAAAGCTCGTCCATGCCGAGGATGGCGATGATGTCCTGCAGCGCCTTGTAGCGCTGGAGGATCTGCTGCACGCGGCGCGCCACCTGGTAATGCTCCTCGCCGACCACCGCCGCGGAGAGCATGCGCGAGGTCGAATCGAGCGGGTCGACGGCCGGATAGATGCCCTTCTCGGCGATCGAGCGCGACAGCACCGTGGTGGCGTCGAGATGGGCGAACGAAGTCGCTGGCGCCGGATCGGTCAGATCGTCGGCCGGTACGTAGATCGCCTGCACCGACGTGATCGAGCCTTTAGTGGTGGTGGTGATGCGCTCCTGCAGCGCTCCCATGTCGGTAGCAAGCGTCGGCTGATAGCCGACCGCTGAGGGAATGCGTCCCAAGAGCGCCGACATTTCCGAGCCGGCCTGGGTGAAGCGGAAGATGTTGTCGACGAAGAACAGCACGTCCTGACCCTGGTCGCGGAAATATTCGGCGACGGTCAGGCCGGAGAGACCGACGCGGGCGCGCGCGCCCGGCGGCTCGTTCATCTGGCCGTAAACCAGCGCGCATTTCGATCCTTCCACCGAACCCTTGTGCGGGTCCTTGTTCACGCCGGATTCGATCATCTCGTGATAGAGATCGTTGCCCTCGCGCGTGCGCTCGCCGACGCCGGCAAAGACCGAATAGCCGCCGTGCGCCTTGGCGATGTTATTGATCAGCTCCATGATAATCACGGTCTTGCCCACGCCGGCGCCGCCGAACAGGCCGATCTTGCCGCCCTTGGCGTAAGGCGCCAGCAAGTCGACGACCTTGATGCCGGTGATGAGGATCGCCGCCTCGGTCGACTGCTCGGTGTAGAGCGGCGCATCCTGATGGATCGGGCGCGTCTCCTTATGCGGCACCGGGCCCGCCTCATCGACCGGTTCGCCGATCACGTTGATGATGCGGCCGAGCGTGCCGTCGCCGACCGGCACCACGATCGGTTGCCCGGTGTCGGCGACTTCCTGGCCACGTACCAGGCCTTCGCTGGTGTCCATGGCGATGGTGCGGACCGTGGATTCGCCGAGGTGCTGGGCGACTTCGAGCACCAGGCGGTTGCCCTGGTTCTTGGTCTCCAGCGCGTTGAGGATCGCCGGCAGGTGACCCTCGAAGCGCACGTCGACGACGGCGCCGATGACTTGGGTGATGTGTCCGACTTTGCTAGCCATCATGGTCCTCTTCACAAATTGGTTCACAGCGCCAGAGCTTTTATAGAGCTTCTGCGCCGGAAATGATCTCGATCAGTTCCTTGGTGATCATCGCCTGGCGAGTGCGGTTGTAGGTCAGCGTCTGCTTGCTGATCATCTCGCCGGCATTGCGGGTGGCGTTGTCCATCGCCGACATTTGTGCGCCGTAGAACGACGCGGCGTTTTCCAGCAGCGCCCGAAAAATCTGCACGGCGACGTTGCGCGGCAACAGGTCGTGCAGGATGTCTTCGGCTTCCGGCTCGTATTCGTAGGCAGCGCCGCCGAGCGCATCGGTCGCTTTCTCGTCGAACACCGGCGGAATGATCTGCTGCGCGGTCGGAATTTGCGCGATTACCGAACGAAAGCGCGAGAAGAACAGCGTGCACACGTCGAATTCGAAATTGTCGAAGCGCGCGATGATCTTCTCCGCGATCGTCTCGGCGTGCTCGAAAGTCAGCGTGCGCGCCGCGCGCAAATCGACCAGGTCGGCGATCTGGCTCGCATAGAGCCGGCGCAACTGATCGTAGCCTTTGCGGCCGACGCAGAAAAATTTCACTTCCTTGCCCTCGCGCATCAGCGCGCCGGCGCGCTCGCGCGCGAGCCGCACGATGGCGGTGTTGAACGGGCCGCAGAGGCCGCGTTCGGCGGTGCAGACGAGCAGAAGGTGCACGCCGTCATTGCCAGTGCCGCGCAGGAGTCGCGGAGCGGTTTCGGAACCAGCGACCGCGGCCGCGATATTGCCGAGCACCTTGTCCATTTGCGTGGCGTAGGGCCGCGCCGCCTCGGCGATCGCCTGGGCGCGGCGCAGCTTCGAGGCCGCGACCATCTGCATGGCCTTGGTAATCTTCTGCGTCGCCTTGGTGGCGGCGATGCGATTTCGGAGGTCTTTGAGCGAGGGCATTCTATTTACGTAAATGTCTTGGCGTAGCCTTCGACCGTCATCTTGAGCTTGCCGGCGGTGGCGTCGTCGAGGTCGCGCGTGTCGCGGATGGTCTTGAGGATTTCCGGGTTTTGGTTGCGCAACAGCCCGAGCAGGCCGTCCTCGAAGGCGCGCACCCGCGCCACCGGCAGCGGGTCGAGATAGCCGTTGACGCCCGCATAGATTACGCAGACCTGCTCCTCCATCTTCAGCGGCGAGAATTGCGGCTGCTTGAGCAATTCGGTGAGCCGCGAGCCGCGATTGAGCAACCGCTGCGTGGTGACGTCGAGATCGGAACCGAACTGGGCGAACGCCGCCATTTCGCGGTATTGCGCTAGTTCGCCCTTGATGCGTCCGGCGACCTTCTTCATCGCCTTCGTCTGCGCCGAGGAGCCGACGCGCGACACCGAAAGACCGACATTCACCGCCGGGCGGATGCCCTGATAGAACAGGTCGGTTTCGAGGAAGATCTGGCCGTCGGTGATGGAAATGACGTTGGTGGGAATGTAGGCCGACACGTCGTTGGCCTGGGTTTCGATCACTGGCAGCGCGGTGAGCGAGCCGGCGTTATGATCGTCGTTCATCTTCGCGGCGCGCTCCAATAGCCGCGAATGCAGATAGAAGACGTCGCCCGGATAGGCCTCGCGGCCCGGCGGCCGGCGAAGGAGCAGGGACATTTGCCGATAAGCGACCGCCTGCTTGGAGAGATCGTCGTAGATGATCACTGCGTGCATGCCGTTGTCGCGGAAATATTCGCCCATGGCGCAGCCGGAAAACGGCGCCAGGAATTGCATCGGCGCCGGATCGGATGCCGTCGCCGCGACTACGATCGAATAGTCGAGCGCGCCGTTCTCCTCCAAAACCTTGACGAACTGCGCCACCGTCGAGCGCTTCTGCCCGATCGCCACATACACGCAATAGAGCTTGACCTTCTCGTCGCCGGAGGCGTTGAGCGGCTTCTGGTTGAGGATGGTGTCGAGCGCGATCGCGGTTTTGCCGGTCTGGCGGTCGCCGATGATCAGCTCGCGCTGGCCGCGGCCGATTGGGATCAAGGCGTCGATCGCCTTTAATCCGGTCGCCATCGGCTCGTGCACCGACTTGCGCGGAATGATGCCGGGCGCCTTGACGTCGACGCGCGACCGCGCTTCGGCCTTGATCGGCCCCTTGCCGTCGATCGGATCGCCGAGGGCGTCGACGACGCGGCCGAGCAGCCCCTTGCCGACCGGCACCTCGACGATCGCGCGCGTGCGCTTGACCGTCTGGCCTTCCTTGATCTCGCGGTCAGAGCCGAAGATCACGATGCCGACATTGTCGATTTCGAGGTTGAGCGCCATGCCTTTGACGCCGCTCTCGAACTCGACCATCTCGCCGGCCTGCACGTTGTCGAGTCCGTAGACGCGGGCGATGCCGTCGCCGACCGAGAGCACCTGGCCGACTTCGGAAACTTCGGCCTCCTGGCCGAAATTTTTGATCTGCTCCTTGAGGATGGCGGAAATTTCCGCGGCGCGGATATCCATTAGCGTGCCTCTTTCATCGCGTGCTTGATGGCGTTGAGTTTGGTGCGGAGCGACGTGTCGATCATGCGGCTGCCGAGCTTGACCACGAGCCCGCCGATGATGGCGGGATCGATTTTGATGTCGAGATCGACGTCCTTGCCGCTGATCGCCTTGAGTGCGCTCTTGAGCGCGGCGATGTGATCGTCCTTGAGTTTCTCGGCCACTGTGATCTCGGCGGTGGCCTCGCCCTTATGCACCGCGACGAGCTCGCGGTAGCCGCGGATCATGTCGCGCGCCGCGAACAGCCGCCGATTGGCCGTCACCAGCTTGAGGAATTGTGCCGCCAGCCTGCCGATACCGGCGCGGTCGAGCACGGCGGTGAGCGCGTGCAGCTGCTCGTCGGCGGAAAACACTGGACTGCGCACCAGCCGGGCGAGGTCGGAGCTTTCGGCGATCAGCCCGTCGAAGCGCTCGACGTCCGCTTTCACCTGGTCGATGGCGTTGGCCTCGCGCGCCAGATCGAACAGCGCGGTGGCGTAGCGGCCGGCCATGCCTGACACAAGGGGTTCTTCGCGTGCCACGTCGCCTGCGTCTCGGGCTTCTTTTGGGTTGTTCCGCAAGACCCGCAACCGGCGCGTACGGTCGGCGCAAGCCTTTGGGATTCAGGCGGGACTCGGAATTTAGGAGGCAGCGGGAATGCCCCCGCGGCCCCGCGAAAATCGCGAGTTTGCTAACATACCGCGCGTTGCGGTGCAACACGGCGAAACTCATGGCACGGCGGAAAAAAGGCAGACGGTACTTTGCTTGCGCGGCCGGGTTCGCTCATGCAGGTTACCAGGCGACGCCGGGCTTCCCACGATGTCCACTTATGCAAGCCGAGACGGCCCTAGGGCCGGCGGCATCGCCAGGCTCCTTTGCCTGCTTTTTCTCGCTGGCGTCGCCATGCGCCTGACGCTCCTGGCGATGCCGCCGGTGATCCCGCTGGTGCACGAAGAGCTGCGCATGTCGGAGACGCAGATCGGGCTCCTGATCGGCCTGCCACTCGCGGTCTTCGCCATCGCCGCCGTGCCCGGATCGCTGCTCATCGCCCGCATCGGCGCCAATCTGGCGGCGATCCTCGGCATGGCGCTGGCGGCGATTGCCGGCGCTTGCCGCGGCGCCGCGATCGATGTCTGGACGCTGTATGCGGCTGCGATTGCGGCCGGCTTCGGCATCGCCGTCATGCAGCCGGGCATGCCGGTCCTGGTGCGCGAGTGGCTGCCCGAGCGCATCGCGCTCGGCACCATCGCCTATTCAAGCGGCATGGTGATCGGCGCGACCGTGCCGCCGGCACTGACCCTGAGTTTTGTCTTGCCGCTGACCGGCGGCTCGTGGCGGCTCGATCTCCTGTTCTGGGCGCTGCCGGCCGCCCTCATCGCGTTGGTGTTCTTTCTCTTGAGCCCGAAGGACCGCGCGCGCGATCGCAAGTTCGACGACGCGCCGGACGCGGTCGGGGGATTGTGGCGGCCCGACTGGAAGAATCCGCTGGTCTGGCTGCTCGGCTTCGCCTTCGGCACCAACAGCGGTCCATTTTTCGCCGCCAACGCTTTTCTCGGCGACTATCTCGCCAGCCGGGGACAAGCGGACCTCTTCGGCTCGGCGTTGAGCGCGCTCAACGGCGCGCAAATCCTGGGCCTCGTCGTCCTGATCCTGATGGCGGGGCGCTTGCAGCGGCGGGCGTGGCCGTTTCTCGTGTTCGGCCCCGCCATGTTGGCGGCTTTCCTCGGATTGATCTTCCTGGGGTCGCCGCTCGCGATCGTGCTCTGCGCCGCGGTGGTCGGCGTCTCCACGTCGATCACCATGACCGCGGTTCTGGCGCTGCCGCCGCTGCTCGCGGCGCCTGCCGACGTGTCGCGCACCGCCGCCGGCATGCTCACAATCAGCTATATCTGCGCCATTGCGATTCCGACCGCCTGCGGCGCGCTGTGGGACCTGAGCGGCAAGTCGTGGACCACGTTCGTTTTGCCGTGCCTTTGCTGTGTCGGCCTCACCGTCATCGGCGCCGTCGCCGCACGCCATCGATCGGCCGCTGAAAAATTCTCCGCCCGATGGGCATAATGCCGCCATGACCGTGCGACCGAAGAAATCCGGAACGAGAAAGAGGGCGCCGCGGCGCATGCTGCCGACCGACCGCATCGCCTATTCGGCGATCGGCGAGCGGCCGCAGCTCACGCTGCCCGACGGCGCCTGCATGGCAGTGTGGGTCGTCGTCAATGTGGAGGAATGGGACCCGACGCAACCGATGCCGCGCACCGTGCTCACGCCGCCCGCGGGCGGCTCGCCGATGCCGGACGTGCCCAACTGGGCCTGGCACGAATACGGCAATCGGGTCGGCTTCTGGCGCTTCGTCGAGCTTTTCGACGAATTCGTCATCCCCGCCGTGCTGGCGATCAACGGCTCGGCGCTTGCCGCCTATCCGCCGATCGTGCGCGCGGCGGTTGAGCGCAAGTGGGAGTTCATCGGCCACGGCTTCACCCAGCGCAACATGCAGAAAGTGAAGAACGAGCGCGCCGATATCCGCAAAACGCGCGACGCGATCCTGCGCGCGACCGGCAAACCGCCGCGCGGCTGGCTCGGCCCCGGCCTCACCGAAACCTGGAAGACGCCCGACATTCTGGCCGAGGAGGGCTACGACTACGTCGCCGACTGGGTGCTCGACGAGCAGCCGGTGTGGCTGAAGACGCGAGGAAAGCCGATCCTCAGTGTGCCCTACACGCAGGAATGCAACGACGTCGCCATGATGCTGATTCAGCACCACAAAGCGAGCGAGTATAGCGAGCGCGCGCTCGATCAATTCGAGCAGATTTATGCTGATGCCGCCCGATCGGCGCGGGTCATGGCGCTGGTCGTGCATCCCTACATCATGGGCGCGCCGCACCGGCTGAAATATCTGCGCCGCGTGTTCGAGGGGATCCGCAACCGGAGCGGCGTGAAGTTCTGGACCGGCGCCCAGATCGCCGACTGGTATCGCGCCGCCGGACCGAAGCCGCCATGAGCGTCGGCGAACGCAGCGGAGTTGAACGGGGAGCAAAAGCCGGCGACATCCAGGCGCGGCTGATGCTGGTCGTTCTCTTCTTGATCTGGGGCGTCACCTGGCCGGCGATGAAGATCGCTCTCGGCGGGATTCCGCCCTTAAGCATGCGCAGCATGACGGCCGCGCTTGGTGCGGTGACGCTCTTTCTGATCTGCCTCGTCATGCGCCGCAGCTTCCGCCTTCCCGGCGCGCAGGCTTGGGGCCACGTCGTGATCGCTTCGCTGTTGAACGTCGTCGGCTTCAGCCTGTTCAGCGCCTTTGCCCTTATCGCCGCGGCCACGTCGCGCGTCGCCATCCTCACCTACACATTCCCGATCTGGACGGGGTTGCTGGCTTGGCTGGTGCTCGGGGAGCGGCCGACAAAAATCCAGGCGATCGCTTTCGCCCTGTGCGCTTTCGGGCTTGCGATCCTGATTTATCCCTTGGCGGCGGCGAGTATTCCTTTGGGAGCCCTGTTCGCCGTCGCCTCGGGCCTGAGCTGGGGAGCCGGCACCGTCTATCTCAAATGGGCCCGCATCCAGGCCGACCCCATGGGGGTGGCGAGCTGGCAGCTGACGATCGCGTTCTTCTTCATCGCCTTCTGTATGCTCGGCTTTGACGGCGGGCTCGATCTCAGCAATGCGCATCCGAACGCGCTGCTTGGCGTCGCGTTCGCCGGCATTATCGGCAACGGTATCGCGTACGGGCTGTGGTTCGTCATCGTCGGGCGGGTGCCGGCGGCGACCGCGTCGCTCGGCATCCTCGGCATTCCGGTGATTGGCGTTCTTTCCTCGGTCCTCATCCTCGGCGACCGCCCGACGGTCCCCGACATGATCGGCTTCGCCTTGATCTTTGCCGCGTCCGCCTGCGTGCTGCTGGCGCCGCCCGCGCCGGCCGTAAAATCCAAAGTCGTTACGCCTTGATCCGCCGCGTCAGTTCGACGATGCGCGCGACCATGGCGCTCTGCGGATCGATGAGCGCATCGATGACGGCGAAGTGGTGGCCGGGGAACTCCGCGTAGCGCGTATCCGCGCCTGCCTGTCGCCAGGTTTCGGCCATGGTCCGGCTCTGGCGCTTGAATTCGCCGGTTTCGAGATCGCCGACCACGGTGTCGAGCGCGCGCGCGGCCGGGACCGGCCAGAACAGCGGCGAAACGCGGCGCGCGTCTTCGGCGGTGAGGCGCAAATCCTGATTCATGGCGAGGCCGACAAGCTGCGTCAGATCGAACACGCCAGAGATGGAATAGCCGGCGGCCACGAGATCGGCCGGCGCTCGCGGATAGAGCGCGTGCCAATCGGTCGCGACCATGGCGGCCGCCAGATGCCCGCCGGCCGAATGGCCGTATACCAGCACGCGCCGGCCGAAGCGCTGCCAGAGGAAAATGCAGGCGCGGCGAATTTGCTCGATGATGTCCGCAAGCGTCATCATCGGGCAAAGATCATAACCGGCGACTGCGACGGCGATGCCGCGCTCGTTGAGGCCGCGCGCCATGTGGCTCGATGACGAAGGATCGTGGGAACGCCAATAGCCGCCGTGGATATACATGGCGAGCGGCGCCTTTTCGCCTGCTTCCGGCAGGAATAGATCGATGAACTGGCGCGGCGTGTCGCCGTAGGACAGGCCGAGCTCGGCGCGGTCGCGCTTGAGCATTTCGGCGCGATAAAGCTCCGCGTCGCGCGCCCAGCGCAGAAAAATCTCCGGATGCTCCGGCACGCGGGCGCGAAGGTTGTACTCTGTCTCGTAATCGACGGCGGCCATCGGGGTTTCCAGCGGCTTGCGCGACATTGGGGCAAGGGCGTTGCGCAGGCAAGCGATGCGACATAGAAAAGATCATTCCCAATAAAGGTTGCATATGAAGGTCGACGGCAAATCCATGCGCAGCATCTGGCTCGAGCCGGACGGCTGGGCGGTCGGGGTGATCGACCAGACGGCGCTGCCGCATCGTTTGCAGATCGCGCGGCTCACTACGCTTGCGGAGGCC
>Ga0209415_10015661_pt1 | contig 12266 bp, 16 predicted proteins | sample PeaSoiSIISIP2007_FD_187696 | JGI IMG/M metagenome (GOLD analysis project Ga0209415, IMG submission 187696) | Peat soil microbial communities from Weissenstadt, Germany - SII-SIP-2007 (SPAdes) (version 2) | ecosystem: Environmental > Terrestrial > Soil > Wetlands > Peat | place: Germany... | reverse complement strand
CGGGCCGTGCGGATGCTTCTCACCCCGCCTGGGGCCAGGGGCCAGTTCAATCACCGGTCATCCCCATGCGGCAGGCGATTCTCGGTGGCCGCCATCAGCTGAGTCAGCCTGCGGGCTGCGCCAGCTGCGCCACGAGCGCTGTGCAGCGTCTGGAGCGGGCGCCCCCGGCGGCTGGCGCGGCCTGCTGGCCAGATCAGCCAGCCGCACCGGTAGGCGACGACCCGGCCGTCTTCCAGCATCAGCATGCCCTGCAGGCGGGTGAGGGTCATGCCCGCCACCGGAACCCCGTAGCTGGTCAGCTCCTTAAACAGCGCGATGAGCGCACGGCCAGGGGCGACGGTGACCAGGTCGGCCCCGGTATCCAGGGGGACTTCATCCCAGGCCATGTGTTGCGTCCGCTGGTCAGGCAGGCCGCGGAAACCTGGCGGGCTGGCTGGGCCGGGTGCCTGGGTGCAGGGGCGGGGCTGAGGTGGGAGCTGGCCGAGGATGGCGGCGATCGTGCGCCCAGAGGCGTCGTCGTGCCAATCCAGGCGCCCGGCCAGGTGCGCCACCAGGTACAAGCCGTTCCCGTTCTCGGCTGGCTCGCCGCCGGCGGCGGGGTCGCGGATGACAGGCTGGCCGGCTGATCCCTGGTCGGTCACCGCGATCCGCACACCGTGGCGCCAGCGGCTGACCTGGACCACGACCAGCCCGCCGGGCTTGCCCGAGGCGGTATGCAGCAGCGCGTTGGTAAACAGCTCCGAAAGGATCACCGCCGCGTCGTCACGAAATGGTGACCCCTCCAGCAGGCCCGCGATGAACCGGCGCGCGGCTCCCGCCTGCTCAGCCGTGCCCGGAAACGCCCGCGCCCAGGACGGCAGGGCACCAGGGAACTCGTCCCAGCCAGCGCACCGGGCGCGCGTGAGCCCCGGCCTGGCCCGCGTGGGCCCGTCGAGGGGGACGCGGCGCGGAGCCCCCGGGGGCTGGTCTGCTGCATAGCCGCGCGGGTTTCCTGGCCATCCCGGGATGACCGAAGATTCGTCCCGGGCGGCGGCCACGCCGGAATGATTCCCCTGAGATCGCATGTGCCTATTCCCGTCCCGGCTCAGGTGCGGGAACCGGGGCCACATTGGCCGTCAGGCTGGAGGCTGCAGCGGTCTGGGCGATGCTCCCCGCTCTCGTCATCCGCGGTCGCCGGCCAGCGTCCGTCCCGGTAGGACTGCTCGGCCCCGTCCGGAGACTCAAGGAGCACTCGCCGTGAGCCGACCTGGGCGGCGAGCAGCACGACGAGCAAGCGCGCTACGTCTTCGTGCTCGGTCTCGAACAGCAGCACGAGCCGGTCCGGCGTCCACGCCCGCCAAGCCGGCGGGCGGCTGCCGGTGATCGGATGATCGAACAGCCCCGCAACGGCGCCGGACAGGCGCGCGATGCCGGGGCCAGCGTCGGTCATGTGAGTCCTCCCAGGTACGCGGGCAGGGGTCTGGCGAGCCCTGGTAGAGGTCATCGTGCCTGCCCGCTTCCAGGCGCAGGAAGGTCTCACTAGTGACGATGTGCAAGCTGGGCAGCTGGTCACTCATGACAAAGTGTTGCGGCGACGCGTTGCGGTCAGCGACCGGGAGGGCTGACGCTGGCGTGAAAGCAGGGAGCCGCTAGATGTGGGGGATACGTGGAGTACAGCCTGACCGTCCGCGGACGGCGCCTGATCCGCGAGATCGAGCGGTTGCGCCACGGCAGCGGCCTGTCGATGGAATCCGCTGCGCAGCGACTGGGCTGGAGCACCAGCAAGCTGTACCGGCTGGAAAACGGCAGGTCCCGGATCACCACCGACGACCTGGCGGACATGCTCGACCTGTACGGTGTCCGCTCACCGCAGCGCGAGGCACTCATCCAGCTCGGCCGCGACGCTCGCAGGCGGGGGTGGTGGACCGCCTACAGCGACGTGTTCACCGGCAGCTACATAAGCATGGAAGCCGAGGCGGCCAGCATCCGGATCAACGCTCACCTGATGCCCGGGATCTTCCAGACACCCGGCTACGCCCACGAGATGATCAGGCGGACCCGCCCGGCCATCAGCGCTGAGGACGCCGAACGCCGGGTCGCGGCCCGCACCGCACGCCAGGACGCCCTCTTCAGCAGGCCGCAGCCACCGGAGATCCACGTGATCGCAGATGAAGCGGTCCTGCGCCGCCGGGTCGGTGGCCCCGCCGTGACCCGCCAGCAGCTCACCGCACTCGCCGAGACCGCGACCTGGCCGAACGTCACCCTCCAGGTACTCCCGTTCGCCGCCGGCGCCAACGCGGGCATGGACGGCCACTTCGTCATCCTCGCCTTCCCCGATCCCGAGGACCCGCCAGTCGCCTACGTCGAAGGGCTGATGGGCGACGTGTACGTGGAAGCCGGCGAGGAAGTGGACCGGTTCGCCCTGGCTTGGACCCATCTGGTCACCCAGGCCCTCGACCCGGCCGGGTCCACCGCAATGATCAGCACACTAGCGAAGGAGAATCAGTGACACCCGCGCAGCACACCATGCTGACCAGACCATGGCACAAGTCCAGCCACAGCACAGGCGGCAACGACTGCGTCGAAGTCGCCGAAACCCGGACACGCTACCTGATACGCGATTCGAAGAATCCAGACGGCACCTGCATCGCCGTCACACCGCAGGCATGGGCCGCATTCATCCGTGACATCAAGAACGGTACCTACAGCAGCTAGCCCGTTACGGGTCGCCGACCCGCCGGCGGAGCCAGGGGCGCCTGCTCCCGGCGTATTACGCCGGGACGTCGGTCCTGGTGCCTGGCGCATCATTGCCAGGCGGGCTGCATGAAGCGGCCAGCGCTCGTTCGGCTGCGTCGAAACGCTCGCAGAACTGCTGTGCCCCGGCGGTGTTCCCGGCCGCCTGGCGGACAAGGCGGAGCCGGTTCAGGCACCGCATCGATGTCACCCCGCCTTCAAGCGAGGGCAGCACATCCATCGCCGCGGCTACAGCGTCCTGGCGGGCACCCTGCTTCAGCAGCGCGTCCGCCAGGCCTGCGCCGTAGCTGGCGCGGTTGCGCGGGCTCAGCCCGGACACCAGCACCTGCCGGTACAGCATGGCGCTGCGGCTGGCTTCGCCCAGGTTCAGATACCCCCTGGCCTCCACCCCGGTGATCTCGGTCTCGCTGACGAACCGGAGCCATTCCGGCGGGTCGCTGTCCCGGGGGCCGCGATCCAGCTCGCGCCGCGCCTGGATGATCGCCGCCTGGAACGCGGCCTTGTCGCCCAGCAGGGAGGCCGCGCTGGCGTGCCGGAGAGCGATCAGGGCGTGCAGCCGGGGCATAGGGATGTAGCGGCCTTCGTCGGCGGCCTGATAGGCGAGCCGGAGTGCCTGCCGGGCCGGCTCCCGGCTCGGGCCGGTGCGCGCCATCTCCGCATACAGCATCGACTGGTTCGTCAGCGCATGCACAGCCAGCACGGCCTCCCCGGCACTGGCCGCCAGCTCACGCGCCTGCTCATACAGGGGCCGCGCCAGCGGCAAGCGCCCGCCATCAAGAGCAATCCAGCCAATGCACAGCGCCAGCTCCCCGGCCACCGCGAGAAGCTGGCGGCCGGACTCGCTCACCGTGCTTCCCTTCAGCGCTAGCCGGACACGCTGCCACTGCTGAAGCGCTGGAGACACCAAGACGGTCCCGCCGACGGCACGGTCCCGGACATACAGCACGTCCGTGCAGGCGCGCCAGTACCGGATATGGGAGCCGTTCACTGCGCGGGGGACGCTCACCGACGGCAGGGCAGCAGCCACCCCGGCGGCAGCAGCCAAGCCGCTGAAATCGCGCCGGCTCAGTTCCACGCCCGTCCCGTCCTCCGCGCCAGCCGCCAGGCCGACGTCAGGATCAGCGAACACCAGCGGCAACAGCGTCCCACGCGGCATGCCGACCGCGTCAATGAATTGCAGCGCAGTACGGATGTCGAACATGCCATCCCGCTGACCGCGCTCGTAATAGCTTAAAGTCGCCGGGTTCCAGCCGACCATCGCGGCAAGATCCCGCTGCGACAGGCCGCACGCCGCCCGCACGATCGCCGGTACCGCGGGCAGGTTCACCTGCGCGAAAGCCTGGCGTAGCAGCGGCGAGTCAAACAGCCACAGCGGCTGGGGCATCATCTCCCGCGACACCTTCATGCAGGTCAGGCACAACGGGTCGCCCCGCCGGGCGAGCAGGCCCGTACGGCACGCCGGACACGTGAGGACTGCAGGCACCTCTCACCTCCCACCCACCCGTTGATCACTAGCCTGAACAAGCCCCCCACTGCGCATCGTGGGAACTGAGGTACAGCTTCTCGCCGAGCGCGGTCAGGTCCGGGGCGGCGCGGATGTGCAACTGCGGCCCGGTGAGCTTCGCGATGCCATCTCTCGTCGCCCACCAGTCACCCGACCGACGGAGGACCAGCCAGGCGGGAACGTCTGCCGCGGCCCTTCCGGAGTGATGTCGCCGCGGCCGCGAGGTTCCGCACGCGCTGCACATCCTCTGCGGTTGCGCCTTCGGCGTCCGTCTCGCCCTTCATTTCCGATTGCCACCGTGAGCCCACAGTTCCCGGTGGCAGCATGCACCGTCGTCCAACAGCCGCGTAAGCGTGTGAACGCCGGGCGCTGTAGTGAGCGTGCCGCACCCTGTGTGAAATGGCTGCATTCACACGGGGTGTGAACCGGCCGCATCCAGCGCCGTACAGCGCTGACCCAATTACGCTGAGGGCAGGCGATAGTCCAGGAGCATCATGCGAGAGCCGAACATTTTGCTGGACGCCCTCATCGACGAGGCCGGAATGTCCCACGACGGCTTCGCAGCGCGCGTGTGCCAGGCTGGGGCGCGTCACGGCCTCGTGCTCCTGTACGACCACGCCTCGGTCCGCCGGTGGATACGCGACGCCACTGTTCCGCGCGGTCGCGTTCCTGAGCTGATCTGCGAGGTTCTTTCCATGCGCCTGGGCCGGACCGTGACCATGGCCGATGCGGGCCTGGACCGCGGCGTTTCTGGCGGGGACGGCACGCCCCTTGCCGGGGCAGTGGACGCCGCCACTGCCCTGTGGCGCAGCGACTGGAAGCAGGCAGCCACACTGCGCTCCGCCGAGCCGCTCCAGGGGCCAGCCGCAATCGCCCCCGTTTTTGAGTGGGAGAACCCGCCGGACGACCTCGACGTGGCACGCAATTCCGGCCGCCGGATCAGCCGGGAGCAAGTCCGGGCACTGCAGGCCGCCCGGCTGCGCTATGAGCGCATGTACCGCGAAGTCGGCGGGATACCCGTTCGTCCCCGGATCGTGGAATTCCTCGCCGGGCACGCCGCCCCTCTCATTAAGGGGTCCTATGACGACGCAACCGGCCGGGACCTGTACCGGGCCGCCGGGGGACTCGCAGCGCTTGCCGGCATCTGCTCCTACGACGCCGACCTGCAAGGGGTGGCGCAGCGGTACTTCTTCCAGGCGCTGCGCATGGCAAAAGCGTCCGGCGACCGCGCCTTCGGCGGCTACGTGGTGGCGCTGCTCGCCAACCAGGCGTTGTACCAGGGGCGTCACCGGCAGGTCATCCAGTACGCCGAGACGGCGCTGCGCGGCGCCCGCGGCACGCTCTCCCCGGCGCTGGTCACCGACCTCACTTCCCTGCAGGCAAAGGCGTATGCGAGGATCGGCGACCGGTCCTGCTGCCATGCAAGCATGACGCGTGCCGAGGAGATGGCATCCCGGATCAGGCTCAGCGAGGAGCCCCCCGAGACCAGCTACGTGCAGGCGGGCCTGGTGGAGACGCAGCATGCGGATGCGCTGCGCACCCTCGGGGACCTGACCGCTGCCCGCGCCTTCGCGCAGCAATCCGTCGATGCCGCCGACCGCAGCCACGCGCGTGGGCGCGTGCACCGGCTCGCCACCCTCGCGGTGATCCTCGCAAGCCAAGGCGACGCCGAGGCCGCGGTCGGCGCGGCCGGAGAAATGCTCGACCATGCCGTCGGCATGGAATCCCGCCGGATCGAAGACCGGATCACCGGGGTAAGGGACGCGGTCGTGGCCGCCTCTGACGGCCGCGCAGCCCGGGGGCTGGCAGAGCGGGTCGCGGACATGGCTCGCGTCCCGCTGCGCCTGCACGGATAGGTGACTGGGATACTGACCCGCATGCGCTGGACGGTGCACTCGGAAAAGCAGCTGTACCAGGACCAGTGGCTGGACATCCGGGTTGCCGACGTGGAACTGCCGGACGGCCGCCACCTTGAGCACCGGCTGATCCATACCCCACCAGGCGCCGGATGCGTGGTCACGGTGGACGGGAATGTGCTGCTGCTGTGGCGCCACAGGTTCATCACCGGGTCCTGGGGCTGGGAGATCCCGATCGGCAAGGCCGAGCCGGGCGAAGACCCCGCAGCGGCAGCAGCACGAGAGACGGAGGAGGAGACAGGCTGGCGGCCGGGACCGCTGCGCCCGCTGCTGCGGGTCGAGCCGACGCCTGGCATCTCCGACTCGGTACACCACATCTACCGCGCCGACAGTGCTGAGCGCATCGGCGAACCGCAGGACGATTTCGAATCCAGCAAGGTGGCCTGGGTGCCGCTGGCCAACATCCCAGCCCTGATCCGGCGCCAGGAAATTGTGTCGGGCACCACTCTTGCCGCGCTGCTGTACGTGACCGCAGGCCAATAGCCACCGCCACAGCATGGCGTAGCGCCTTCGGGGTGGAGACTTTCGTCCGCTCCTACCCGGCGCGGGTGGCCAGCTCCTTGACGGTCAGCCCAGCGTGGCGCCGTAGGTCACGGAGCTGGTCCGCCAGGATCTGGCGGACCAGCTGGGCGCTGGAGGAAGACGGTTGCAACAGCGGCGTGAGCGGTTAGCGGAGCTGGTACTCCTGGTGCGGAATGGCGCGTTCCCACACGGCCTCGAACGCAGCAGCGCACTGCTTGGTGATCACCGGCGCATCGCACAGCCGGGTGTCAAGGAACTCGCCTGGGCCGGAGAAGTAATTGAACTGTGCCCGATGGCCGTCGAACACCCAGTAGTCGTTGGCGGGCAGCAGCAGTCCGGTGGCCAGGTGCCGCGCCAGCCAGCGGACGTTCTCGCCGGCGGCGACGTCTGATCCGGTTGTCGCGTGCTCGAATCGGATGTAGTCGGTTACCGGTTCTGAAATCACCCGCGCGCGGCGGACCTGGACTCCGAAGCCAGTCACCTCGCGAATCAGGTCCAGCCATGGGCGTGTCTGCTGCCGTTCGAACGCCTCCCTGTCGCCGGACAGCCACGCCTGGAACCACGGATCGGCTGGGGTGTAAGCGTCCCGCATCTCTAGGTGCACGGCTGAGGAGGTGCATGCCCGCAGCAGCTCGGGAAACGGCGCGTCCAACTGCTCAGCTACGCTGGGGATGCCCTCCAGATCCTCGCCTGCCGCGCTCGTGAGTTTCATTAACCGGCCTCCATAACGAATGACTTCATGACCGGCGGTACCTTAACCACGGCCTCGCCCAGGCCGATCGGGCTGTGCTGCTCGACCTCCGCCAGCGCTCCGGGGTCGGTGACCGTCTCGCCCTGAACCCAGATGTCACCGGTATCTTCGTCCACGTACGCCGCCGGGACAGCCATTGTCTGGCGTGATGCCTACGAAACTTAGCCGCATTACGGCCTCCAAGATCGGAAGTGCGCCCAAGTGGGCCACCGCGAAGGACGATCTATCAGATGACACAGGACCATCAAGACTACCGGCGCCGAGTCCGTCACGCTGTGAGCCTCACTCTCGGATGTCTTCTGCCGCGTGACTGAAGCTCACCCGTATGAGCGGCGATGAATTCGAGATCAGCTACCCGTCAGCCGAGATGACTCTGCACTACGAACGTTTGACGTCCACTCTTGCACGGCCCAGGCGGCGGGTCATTACGAGGCCGGTTGCTGCCCCGACAAGCCAAAGCGGCCCCGTTCACAACAATGCGTTGTGAACGGCGGATGGGCGGTGCCTCAGATTGTCACGTCCGTGAGGTTGCCGCTGCAATCCCAGGCAACCACGCTACGAGACAGCGAGGCCGCCTCGCCTGCCCGCTTCGGGCACGAATGGAGGAACTGTCGTGACTGGCACTACCACGTCGCCGTTGGGGATCGACACTGCCGTCCCTACGACGGCGCGGATGTACGACTTCTGGCTCGGCGGTCACGACAACTTCGCCGCCGACCGGGCAGCGGCCTTGGCAGTGAGTGAGGCAGCGCCGGAAGCGCCGCTGCTGGCGAGGGAGAATCGCAAGTTCCTGCGCCGCGTGGTCCGTTACCTGGCCGCCGAAGCGGGTATCGGCCAGTTCCTGGACATCGGCACGGGCCTGCCCACTCAGGGCAACGTGCATCAGGTCGCGCAGGCCATTAACCAGGATGCCCGGGTGGTGTACGTGGACAACGACCCTATGGTGCTGGCTCACTCCCGCGCCCTGAAGACAGGTGGGAACACCGCGGTGATCGAGGCCGACCTGCGGCAGTCGCAGGTCATCCTGGATCACCCTGGCACGCACGCTCTCATTGACTTTACCCGGCCGTTGGCCGTCCTCTTGGCCGCCGTGTTGCACTTCATCAGTAATGACGATCAGCCCCATGCATCTGTCAGTGTCATCCGCGACGCTTTGCCGCCAGGCAGTTACCTGGTCGTCTCCCACGTCACCGGCGACATCCGTCGTGAGGCCGCAGCCAAGGCTGAGACCGAGTACAAGAAGGTGACTCCCGGGTCGACGCTGCGCACGCGGGAGGAGATCCTCCGGTTCTTCATCGGCATGGACCTTCTCGACCCGGGACTGGTCCAGGTGCCGCACTGGCGGCCCGACGAGTCCGAGCCGCCCGGCGCGGACAAGGTATGGGTTCTTGGCGGCGTCGGCCGCAAACCCGGCCCGAAGGCAGGCAATGAGCAGTGATGGCCGCAACGGGCGGCTAACTAATGTGACCAGGTAACTACGATCCGGAGAACACCCTCGTCCGGCACGGCCTTCCAGCGGCGATACTCGGCAGGTCCCGCTCTCGCCGGGGATCCCGCCCTCGACCTGGCACGGGCAGCCGAATACGGCAGCCTCATCACCGCGGCTCTCGCCGCGTACGGGGATGGGGAGGTATTCAGCATGACGCCCCGGACTCCCAGAGAGGTGGCGTACCGGCTGGACACGGCCGTCATGCTCGCCCACGTTTTCCTCAACGGCGCCCCCGATGAGGACAGGGCACGGCATTACATCCACCGCACCAGCATCCTCTGCCACGACCTGCAGACGATCACCCATTAAGGGAATGCGGCCCGGGCCCGCACAGACTGGGTGAAGAGGGCCGGAGATATGGCGCGGGCCATGACGAGTGGCTGTCGCGACTTGCGATGGAACGTGGGCGGTGCTCAGCGGGCGCTTATGGAGCCGCTAAGGATTACGTGGCTATCCTGCCCGGTGCCACCTGGCTGCTCGGATGCGATTTGCATGGTGGGGAAGTGGCGTGGGTCGGCGGCGCTCCACATCCGCATCGTGGCGCTGCCGCTCCTGCCGATGGTGAAAGTGCCGGCGGCTATCAAGTCAGGGTGGCCCGGACGGTTACCGGGTCCGACGTACCAGCATTCGTAGAAGCGATTCGGGCCGACGTCTCTGAGACCCCGTACGGTCAGCTGGATGGACCATCCGGTCTGTGCATGGTTGGCGTATGCTTGGCCTGAAGCTGTCCCACCATGCGCGGCATGCAGGGGGATGGTGAATGCAAGGTTCGCGGAGGCGGGCCGCGAGACCCAGACGGTGACGCCTATTCCGATCGCCACGGCTGCGGCGACACCCAGCGATAGGGCCCGAACGCTGGCGCGCCGACGACCCGATATCCTCATGGTCGACCCAGATTGGGCTCTTGTAACTCTACTGTCAAGCTCGGCATTCTTACGTTCAGGCACGATCTGACGAGGAGTAACGGTCACCTGTTCGCGGGCTCCTGGTGTGCGGGGACCGGTCCGGTCCCCCAGACTCGTTAGCGCGGGCTCGGCATCCGCCAGACGGGCGGCCCACTCGACGCGTGCGAGCGTTCTTCGCCGGAGGTCCACGGGCGGTTTCACCGCAGTCGGCTTCACCTCGGTTACGGAGTCGCGGAATAGCCTAGCCAACGGCTCAAGCTCGCTCACATTAGCTTGGCATGTCGCGCAGGACGGTGCATGTTTGGCGAAGCGCTTGGCGTCGACGGGGTCGAGGGCGCCAAGAACCCAGCCCACGACGTCGGGATGCCCGCGCTTGGAGTTGCTGTCATGTGGTGGCATCAAAACCTCGCTCGATCAATGCGGTTCGTAGCGCACGCAGCCCGTGGAACAGCCGCGTTTTCACTGTCCCAAGCGGTAGGCCGAGGCGTTCGGCGATCTGAGACTGCGTCAGGTCTTCTTCGTGCACCAGTCGCAGTACCTCGCGGTGCGCAGGGCTAAGCGCGTCCATTCCCTCGCGCACCATCATGCTTTCCAGAATCCTGTCCACATTGTCGGCCTGCGGCGGCTGGACGTCGTCCATAGGGACGAGCGGGCGCGAGGATGGCCGTCTGCGAACATCCGAGGCGACGCTGCGGGCGATTACGAACAAGTACGCGGCAACGCTTCCCCGGTCAGCGTCGAATCGCCCCGCGGTGCGCCACAGTCGGACAAAACACTCCTGTACCATCTCCTCTGCAAGCCCGGCGTCACCCAGAACTTGTACACCAAACCGGTATAGCCGGTCGGAGTAACGGTTGTACAGCTCCGCAACAGGCACACCGATATCCCCAGTGGCTATCTTGGCGACCAGTTCGGCTTCCTCGCGCGCACGCTGTGTCTCAACGTGGGCAATCGACACCTGCAGGATCCCCCTATCAGGGCTTGTCTGACTGTGTTTTGCAGAATGGCCCGACCATGTTGCGGCTGTTACGGTAGGGATCAGGATGTAGATATCTCCGCCGACGTGCGGTGTTGCCGAATCCGCTGGGTGTCGGATGTTGACCGGACCCGCCGCTTGACTGGAGGCCGTTCATTGCTGGCATGCCTCTTCGGGCAGTGTCGAACCCGGCTGGGTGTCCAGTTCGGGGGCCAGCTGTCCTGCCAGCGCCCGAGCGGCCCGCATCAGCCGTGAGCGGATGAACCACCGCCCGTGTCTTGCCCCGTCGCTCAAGACTCTCGCTGCCGCGGGTGTCCATGGCAGTGTGCCTGCCAGGGAGACGCCGAGTTTGCGGGCAAATGCGTCCGGGCTGCACTCGCCCCTGTTAATGAGCACAATCCCGTCCGTGGGATGGGTACGGGACAGCAGCTTTAGCCGCGGTTCCGCAGCCGCCGCCTGGCGCAGGGTCGGCTGGCAGACCAGCAGAACCCGTGAAGCGGCGCTCAGCAATGGACCCAGCCCGGCTGTGTTATCGAAGCGCCCGACATCGGCGATGATGTCGCGTTCGGCTAGTGCGAACGCCGTCGCGATCTTGGGCCATGAGCCCGCCAGCCGACGACCCGCGGCGGGTCCGGGCAGGGCAGGCAGCAACATGGCTTCCGCTTCACCACCAAGGAAAAGCGTCTCGACTTCGAGTGCCTTCGCCGCCATGGCGGTGTCACGTTCGGCGGCGAGTGCGGCCTGCAACCGCCCGGCTGTCTCTCCAGCATCGGACTCGCCCCGCCATAGGCCGGAGATGACACTGCCGCCTGCAGGGTCACACTCAGCGAGGATCACCGGGCGCGGCCACATGAGCGCCAGTGCCAGCGCCGTGGTCGTTACTCCCGGCGACCCACCGGGGCTAGCCAGCACGAGCACGCCCATGCTTTAGGCCCTTCCCGCTGCCTGGGTGGGGCCTGTCGGGCTACCCTGCCCTGTCTTGCGGTTAAGGTTCGCGCGCGCCTGCCCTGCCACGCAGGCCGCAGCACGCGGCATTCGAGTGGGAAGGCCATTGCCTCCACCCGTTTGGGCAGCCCAGGCCCCCGGCCACATGGCCCCATAGCTCTGCCGTAGGCCGGGTGACCCTCGCTGTCCCCTTGGGGGGTGGCGGTTGGCATGCCAAGAAATGGCCGGAATGACATGCATGGCCGCGGGTTGGCGGGTGGGGCCTGGACTGGTCATTGGGGCTCCTGTGGACTACGGGGCACAGGTGCTTGGCTGCTGCCAGCGTGCCGAGCCCGGTGAGCAACCCGGTGCGATCATCGGCAGCGGACCGTTGAGCGCGACGCTATGACGGGTGTGTAACCACTGCGTCTCTCGGCCGTGAGTGCCCAGGCAGGGGTGCTGCGCAGCATGCCGAGGTGTCCCCGCAAGCACTTCGCGGCGCGGCATTCACACCGTGGGTAGCCCCGGCGCCGCAACACGTCAACG
>Ga0209415_10015660_pt1 | contig 12267 bp, 10 predicted proteins | sample PeaSoiSIISIP2007_FD_187696 | JGI IMG/M metagenome (GOLD analysis project Ga0209415, IMG submission 187696) | Peat soil microbial communities from Weissenstadt, Germany - SII-SIP-2007 (SPAdes) (version 2) | ecosystem: Environmental > Terrestrial > Soil > Wetlands > Peat | place: Germany... | reverse complement strand
AGACCGGCTGAGGGACTGGCCCTTTGAAGCCGGGGCAACCTGCGCCCAGCGTGAAGGTGCCAACTCCTGCGGGCCCGAATTCCGGGTCCGGTAGATGGTTTCCGGCGCCACGGCATTGCCGTGCCTGCGCCGGTTCCGCCTTCGGCGGCTCGGGAGTCGGCCCAGTCGAGTACCCGGGAGTGCCGATGTCCGTCCTTCAGCCGAATAAATGCGTGAGTCCGCGCGCGATCACCGCGCGCGAGCCACGATTCGTGATGCTCGCCGACAGCAAGCTGCGTGCGGCGCGCCGTCCGGCCGAGACGCGGCGCGGCCTCGAGTCGGTCTACCGCAACAACGTCGCTCCGACGCACCGGAACCTCTGCCAGTCGCGCATCATCGCCCCCGTAGGAGCCTTACGATGACCGGATCCGCCGATTCCCGCACACGCACCGTCCGTGCCGCGCTCGACTCGGACAGCCAGTTCAATGCGGTTGTCCCGCCGATCCACTTGACCACGACGTTCTCGTTCCGCGAGTTCGGTGCGAAGCCGGTCTATGACTACTCGCGCTCGGGAAACCCGACGCGCGATTCGCTCGCGGCGGCGCTGACCGACCTCGAGGGTGGTGCCGGAGCGGTCGTGACTTCGTCCGGGATGGCGGCGGTGACGCTGGTTGCCCACCTGTGCCGGTCCGGTGAGCTCGTGCTCGCCCCGCAGGACAGCTACGGCGGAACCTTCCGGCTGTTCAGCGCGCTCGCGCGCCACGGCATGCTCAACGTCGCGTTCATCGACCCGACCGATCTCGAGGCGCTGGCCGAGGCGCTGGCGCAAAAGCCGCGGCTCGTGTGGCTCGAGACTCCGTCGAATCCGCTGCTCAGGATCACCGATCTCGCCCGTGCGAGCGCGCTCGCGCGTGCGGGCGGGGCTCTCGTCGCGGTCGACAACACCTTCCTGTCGCCGGTCTGGCAGCAGCCGCTCGCGCTCGGTGCCGATCTCGTCGTGCACTCGACAACCAAGTATCTGAATGGCCATAGCGACGTCGTCGGGGGCGCAGTGGTGGCCGGGACGCAGACCCTGCACGAGGAGCTCACGTGGTGGGCCAACTGCCTCGGCCTCACGGGCGCGCCGTTCGACAGCTTCCTGACGCTGCGCGGCCTGCGCACGCTGCACGCACGTCTCGCGCTGCACGCGGCCAACGCCGAGGCCGTCGTCGCGATGCTGGTCGCCCACCCGGCGGTGGTGCGGGTCCACTTCCCCGGCCTGCCGGATCATCCCGGGCACGCGATCGCCGCCGCCCAGCAGCGTGCGTTCGGTGCGATGGTGAGTTTTGAGGTGGTCAACGGCGTGGATGGCGTGCGCGCCTGTGTCGAGGGTCTCGGGCTCTTCTCGCTCGCCGAGTCGCTCGGCGGCGTCGAGAGCCTGATTGCTCACCCGGCGACGATGACGCACGCGGCAATGGAGCCGCAGGCCCGCGCCCGCGCAGGCATCAGCGAGAGCCTGCTGCGCCTCTCAGTCGGCATCGAGTCGGCCGCCGACCTCGTGGCGGACCTGCGTGCGGGGCTCGATCGCGCCCTCGCAGCCCGCTAGGTCCGGCCTCGCAGAGCCGCGCGCTACAGCCGCGCGAGCACCGCCTCGCCCGCGGCGCGCGTCGAGGCCGGCGCGCCCTTGGGACTCAGGTCGGCGGTCCGCACGCCCGCGGTGAGCGCGCCGATCACGGCTGCCTCGAGCGCACGGGCCTCGCGCTCGAGGCCGAGCGAGTGCCGCAGCAGCAACGCCGCCGACAGGATCGTGGCATAGGGATTGGCGATCCCGCGGCCGGCGATGTCCGGCGCCGAGCCGTGGATCGGCTCGTAAATGCCGCGCGTGTCGTTGCCGATCGAGGCCGAGGCGCACAGGCCGAGCGAGCCCGCCAGCATCGAGGCTTCGTCGGTCAGGATGTCGCCGAACATGTTCTCGGTGATCAGCACGTCGAAGTCGGCGGGCCGGCGCAGCAGGTGCATGGCGGCGGCGTCGACGTACATGTGCTCGACCGCGACGTCCGGAAACTCGGCGGCCAGCACCCGCGTGACGACCGAGCGCCACAGGCGTGAGGTCTCGAGGACGTTCGCCTTGTCGACCGACGTCACGCGCCGCTTGCGGTGGCGTGCGATGCGCGCGCCGAGCCGGGCGATGCGCTCGACCTCGGGAACGGTGTAGATGCACACGTCGCTCGCCTCGGTCTCGGTCCGGGTCTTGGCCCCAAAATAGAGGCCGCCCGTGAGCTCGCGGATGATCATGATGTCGACGCCGGCGAGCAGCTCCGGCTTGAGCGGGGAGGCGTCGAGCACGGCCTCGAAACACACGACCGGGCGCAGGTTCGCATACAGGCCGAGCTCCCGTCGCAGCTGCAGGATTGCCTGCTCGGGCCGGACCCTGAGCGCAGGGTCCGAATAACGCGGCGCGCCGATCGCGCCGAACAGAACGGCATCGGCCGTCTTCGCGAGTGCCAGCGTCGCGGGCGGCAGCGGCATCCCGGTCGCGTCCATCGCGACCGCCCCGACCGGCGCCTCCTCCATCCGGAACTCGTGGCCGCAGGTCGTCGCGAGGCGCTCAAGGCACCGGACCGCCTCCGCCGTCACCTCCGGGCCTATTCCGTCGCCCGGCAGGATCGCGATGTGCGCCTTCACGCCTGCATCCGCCGCTCGTAATCGGCGATCGCTGCCTGCTTGGACAGCAGGTAGCTGGTCTGATCGATGCCATTGAGCAGGCAGTAGCGGGCGAACGGTTCGATCGGGAAGCGGACCTCGCTCCCGTCCGGGAGAGTCAGGCTCGAGCGCTCGAGGTCGATGCTGACCTCGGCGCCGGGCCGGGCGAGCAGCGCCGCGTGGCTCGCCTCGTCGACGAGCACCGGCACGAGCCCGTTCTTCAGCGCATTGCTGCGGAAGATGTCGGCGATCTCGGTGCTGATGACGGCACGAAAGCCGTAGTCATAGAGTCCCCACGGGGCATGCTCGCGCGAGGAGCCGCAGCCGAAGTTGCGGCCGGCGACGAGTATCTGGCAGCCGGCCGCGTCGGGCCGGTTCAGCGCGAACTCCGCGATCGGTCGCCCGGCCGCGTCGTAGCGCCAGTCGGCGAACAGGTGTTCGCCGAGGCCGGCGCGCGTCGTTGTCGTCAGGAATCGCGCCGGCATGATCTGGTCGGTGTCGATGTTGGCGCGCGGCATTGCGACGGTGCGCGAGCGGATGGTGCGGATCGGGTCCATGGTTATGCTCCGTGCCCTCAGGCCAAGAACCCGCGCGGGTCCGCGATCCGTCCGGCGATGGCGCTCGCCGCCGCCGTGATCGGGCTCGCGAGCAGCGTGCGGGCGCCGACTCCCTGGCGCCCTTCGAAGTTGCGGTTGCTGGTGCTGACGCAGTACGCGCCCCTGGTCACGACGTCGCCGTTCATGCCGAGGCACATCGAGCAGCCCGACTCGCGCCACTCGGCGCCGGCGTCGATGAATACGCGATCGAGACCTTCTGCCTCGGCGGCCCGCTTGATCTGCTGCGAGCCGGGGACGACGATGAAGCGCACGCCAGTGGCGACCTTGTGGCCGCCGAGGACCCCGGCCGCCTCACGCAGGTCCGACAGGCGCGCATTGGTGCAGCTGCCGAGGAACACGAACTCCACCTTCTGCCCGAGCATCGGCTGCCCGGCCGTGAGTCCCATGTACTCGAGCGCCTTGGCGTGTACGCCGTCACCGCTCCTGACGGGGACGGTCCCGGTGATCGGCACCGACATGCCGGGGTTCGTGCCGTAGGTGATCATCGGCGCGATCCCGGCGGCGTCGATCACGATCTCGCGATCGAACCCGGCCCCCGGATCGGTGGGAAGCTTGCGCCAGGCCGCGACGGCGCGCTCGAATGCGGTCCCCTTGGGCGCACGCGGCCGGCCCTCGAGGTACGCGTAGGTCGTCTCGTCGGGAGCCACGAGGCCGGCGCGGGCCCCGGCTTCGATGGACATGTTGCAGACCGTCATCCGCTGTTCCATCGACAGACGCCGGATCGTGCTGCCGCGGTACTCGATCACCGAGCCGGTGCCGCCGCCGACGCCGAGCTGGTGGATGATCGAGAGCACCAGATCCTTGGCGGTCACGCCCCGGCCGAGTTCGCCCTCGACGTTGACCGCGAGCGTCCGGGGCTTGCGCTGCAGCAGGCATTGGGTCGCGAGCACGTGGCCGACCTCGGTCGTGCCGATGCCGAAGGCCAGCGCCCCGAACGCGCCGTGGGTGCTGGTGTGGCTGTCGCCGCACACGATGGTCTTGCCGGGCTGCGTGAGGCCGAGCTCCGGACCGATGATGTGGACGATGCCGCGCTGCTCGTGCGTGAGCCCGAGCAGCTCGATGCCGAACTCGGCGCAGTTGCTCTCGAACTCGCGGATCTGGCGGGCCGCGCTCTCCATCCGGATCGGCACCTTGCCGAACAGCTGGTCGCGGTCGGTCGGCGTCGAGTGATCCAGCGTCGCGACGGTGAGCTCGGGGCGCCGGACGGTGAGTCCGCGCTCGCGCAGCGTCGCGAAGGCCTGCGGCGAGGTGACCTCGTGCGTCAGGTGCAGGTCGACGTACAGCACCGCCGGCGTGTCGACCGTCTCGGGCACGACCTCGTGGGCCTGCCACAGTTTCTCGAACAGCGTCCTCGCGGTCATACGGTCGCCTTGGTGGGCAGCGGATCGCGCGAGCGCTGCGGGTGCACCGGCACCGTCCCGTTGCGCGTCGAGGCGATGCGGTTGATGACCTCGAGGTAGGCGCGCGCACTCGATTCGATGATGTTGGTGCTGATGCTCGAGCCGCGATAGCTGCGCTGGTTGTGCTCGACGTAGACGATGGCCTCGCCCTGGGCATCCTCGCCTTCGGTGACGCTGCGCACCTCGAACTTGCCGAGCTTCACGGCGATCCCGGTCGCGGCCTCGATCGCCTTGAATGCGGCATCGATCGGCCCGTCGCCGGTCGCGCCCTGCTCGATGCGCCGCCCGTCGCGGTGCTCAAGGCGCACGACCGCCGAGGCCGCAGAGCCCGAGATCGCCGAGGTCCACAGCGAACCGATGCTCCACGGGCCCGCCCCCTGGTCGCCGCCGCGCAGCACCAGTGCCTCGATGTCGCCGTCGAACAGCTCCTTCTTCTTGTCGGCGAGCGCCTTGAACTCCTCGAACACCCGGTTGAGCTCGTCCTCGGCGAGCTCGAAGCCGAGCTCGCGGACCCGCTCGCGGAACGCGTGCCGGCCGCTGTGTTTGCCGAGCACGAGGTTGGTGCGGCTGAAGCCGACGTCGTGCGGCCGCATGATCTCGTAGGTCGAGTGGTGCTTGAGCATCCCGTGCTGGTGGATGCCGGATTCGTGGGCGAAGGCGTTCTCGCCGACGATTGCTTTGTTCCTGGGTATCGGCATGCCGGTGATCGTCGCCACGAGGCGGGCGGTCGGATACAGGCGCGTCGTGTGGATGCCAGTCGACAGCCCGTAGAAGCTCTGCCGCGTCTGCAGTGCCATCACGACTTCCTCGAGCGAGCAGTTGCCGGCGCGCTCGCCGATGCCGTTGATGGTGCACTCGATCTGCCGTGCGCCGGCGAGCGCCGCCGACAGGCTGTTGGCGACCGCCATGCCGAGGTCGTCGTGGCAGTGCACCGACAGCACCGCCTTGTCGAGGCCGCGTACGGCCCGCTTCAGGTGCGCAAACAGTTCCGCGAACTCCTGCGGAGTCGTGTAGCCGACCGTGTCGGGCACGTTGATGGTGGTGGCGCCCGCCTCGATCGCCGCCTGCACGACCTCGGCGAGGAACTCGGGCTCGGTGCGCGAGGCATCCTCCGGGGAGAACTCGATGTCGGCGGCGAGACTGCGTGCGAACTGCACGCCCTCGACCGCGGCCTTCAGGATCTCGTGCTTGGCCATGTTGAGCTTGTGCTCGCGGTGGATCGCGCTGGTCGCCAGAAACACGTGGATCCGATGGTGCGGCGCGTCCTTGATCGCCCCGAAGGCCTTCTCAATGTCGTCGCGGTTGCAGCGCGCGAGTCCGCAGATGACCGGCCCCTTCACCTCGCGGGCGATCGCCTGCACCGACTCCCAGTCGCCGCGCGAGGCTGCCGGGAAGCCCGCCTCGATGACATCGACGCCGAGATCGGCAAGCGCCTTGGCGATCCGCAGCTTCTCGGGCGGGGTCATGCTGCAGCCGGGCGACTGCTCGCCGTCGCGCAGCGTCGTGTCGAAGATGATCACGCGGTTCGGATCGTGGGGGGACATGGCGTTCAGCCTCCGGGTTGCATCAGCGGGCGTGTTCCAGCCAGGGCATGCGGGCGCGCAGTGCGCGGCCGACCTTTTCGATCGGGTGCCTGAGGTCCTGGTTGAGGAGCTTGGTGTATTTCTTCTTGCCGGCCCTCGTCTCGCGGATCCACTGCCGGGCAAACTTGCCGGACTGGATCTCCTTGAGGATCCTGCGCATCTCGGCCTTGGTCTGGCGGGTGACGATGCGCGGGCCGCGGGTCAGATCGCCGTACTTGGCGGTTTCCGAGATGAACTGGTGCATCTTGGCGAGGCCGCCCTCCTGGAGCAGGTCGACGATGAGCTTGAGCTCGTGCAGGCACTCGTAGTAGGCGGCCTCGGGTTTGTAGCCCGCCTCGACCAGCGTCTCGAAGCCCTTGACCACGAGCTCCGTCGTGCCGCCGCACAGCACGACCTGCTCGCCGAAGAGATCCGTGACGGTCTCCTCCTCGAAGGTCGTCCCGAGTACGCCGCCACGCGTGCCGCCGATACCGTGCGCATAGGCGAGCGCCCGGGCCTTCGCCTGTGCCTTGGGGTTGCCGGCGCCGCTCTGCGCGACGGCGACGAGGCACGGCACGCCCCGGCCCTGCTGGAACTGGCGACGGACGAGGTCGCCGGGCCCTTTCGGCGCGATCAGCACGACGTCGAGGTCCTTGCGCGGCTTGATCTGGCGGAAGTGGATGTTGAAGCCGTGCGCGAATAAGAGCGTCGCGCCCTTCGCGAGATTGGGCCTGATCTCTCGGTAGAGAGCCGGCTGCGTCAGGTCCGGGGTCAGCAGCGCCACGAGCGCGGCACCTTTCACCGCCTCGGCGGGCTCGGCAACCCTGAGGCCGTCCTTCTTCGCCTTGTTCCAGCTTGCGCCGCCCCGCCGGAGGCCGACCACCACGTCGTGACCAGAGTCCTTGAGGTTGAGCGCGTGGGCACGGCCCTGGCTGCCGTAGCCGAGGATCGCGAGCCTCGCGCCGCGCAGGGCCCTGGGGTCCACGTCTTTCGCCGAATAGATCCGCATGTCGAGTCTCCGCAGAACTGATTGATGAGCCAAAAGAAAACCCCGCCTCGGGCGGTGCCGGTGCGGGGTTCCTGTGGTTCGTGGCGACTTAGCGTCAGCCGTGGATCCCGCACCTCGCTGTGCGCAGAAGGAGCAGGGGCAGGAGCAGGCCTCGCGCGGTGCGCGGGCTCGATGACCGAAGGCGGGCAGGTGTCCGGGTCGTGCTCATGTGTCGTGGAACTGATGCAACGACCCGATGTCAGCACAGCCCCGGCGACCTTGTCAATGCGCTGCACAACGTGGCCGGCAGGGCGGGGCGCGAGTCGGCTATCCTCGGTCATCTCGCCTTTGGGGACGTCATGTCCGCGTTCATCGATCAAGCCGACGGCTCCCGGCCGCTGTGGCTCGTCGCGGAGTCCGATGCCGACGGCTGGACGGCCCGCGTCCCCGCGGCCGAACGGGAACCGATCGCCGCCTGGGCGCGGGCCAGCGGGTTCCGGGGCGAGCGCGGCCGGGTGCTGCTCGTGCCGCGGCCCGACGGGGCGCTTGCCGGGGCCGCGGTCGGTCTCGGCAGGCTCGCGACGCTCGCCGACCTCGCCCCGCACCACCTGACGGCGGTCCCTGAGCGCGTGCCCGGCGGTTGCTACCGGCTTGCCGATGCCTTACCGCCGGCGTCCGCGACCGCCGCGGCGCTCGGCTGGGCGCTCGGGCGTTACCGCTTCGAGCGCTACCGCAAGCCTCCCATAGCGACGCCGCTTCCCGCGCTCGTGATGCCGGCAAACGTCGACGCCGAGCTCGTACGGCGTCTCGTCGAGGCAGAATTCTTGGCGCGGGACCTGATCAACACGCCGGCCGCGGACCTCGGCCCGGCGGAGCTCGCCGCGGCCGTCGCAGCCGTCGCGAGTCGCTACGGCGCCGAGTTCCGGCAGATCGTCGGCGAGCAGCTCCTCACTGAGGGCTTCCCGGCGATCCACGCGGTCGGCCGTGCTGCCGCCGGTCCGCCCCGGCTCATCGATCTGCGCTGGGGCAGCGCCGGCCCGCGCGTCACGCTCGTCGGGAAGGGCGTGTGCTTCGACAGCGGCGGCCTCGACCTGAAGCCGGCGAGCGGCATGCTGCTGATGAAGAAGGACATGGGCGGGGCCGCCTGTGCGCTCGCGCTCGCCCAGGCGGTGATGGACGCGCAACTGAAGCTGCGCCTGAGGCTGCTGGTCCCCGCCGTCGAGAACAGCGTCGCCGGCAACGCCTACCGGCCGGGCGACGTGCTCGCGACCCGCAAGGGACTCACGGTCGAGGTCGGCAACACCGACGCCGAGGGGCGCCTGGTGCTCGCCGACGCCCTCGCACTCGCCGACGAGGAGCGCCCCGATCTGCTGATCGACCTCGCGACGCTGACCGGCGCGGCGCGCGTCGCGCTCGGGCCCGAGCTGCCGGCGCTGTACGCCGGAAGCGACGCGCTCGCCCTCGAGCTCGTCGCGAGCGCGCGCCAGGCCTCAGATCCGGTGTGGCACATGCCACTGTGGGCCGGGTACGAGGACGAGTTCGCCTCGAAGGTGGCCGACCTGTCAAACGTGTCCGCCTCGCCGCTCGCCGGCTCGATCATCGCCGCGCTTTTCTTGCGGCGGTTCGTCGCCGAGACGACCCCGTGGCTGCACCTCGATCTGTATGCGTGGAACGGCAAGGACCGCCCCGGCCGGCCGGTCGGGGCGGAGGCGCAGACGGTGCGCGCACTGTATGGAATGCTGGCCGCGCGCTACGCTGCCTGACGCGGGATGACCCACCTCAAGCCCCGGCACCTCGCATTCCTGGTGCTGATCAACCTGATCTGGGGTTTCAACCTGATCGCGAGCGAGGCGGGGGTCAGCCACTTTCCGCCGATTTTCTTCACAGCGCTCAGGTTCACGCTGCTCGCAGCGCTGCTGCTGCCGTTCCTCCGCTGGCACCCCGGACGCATGCAGCGCCTGCTGGTCGCGGCCGCGCTATCGGGCGGCGTGCAGTACGCAATCCTGCTGATCGGCATTCACCTGACCGCGCAGGTGAGTTCCGTCGCGATCGCCAGCCAGCTCGGCGTGCCGTTCACGACGCTGATCTCGGTGCTGTTTCTCGGCGAGGTGATCCACTGGCGGCGCGGCCTCGGAATACTGCTCGCCTTCGTCGGCGTCGGGCTGATTGCGTTCCAGCCGGAGCTGTTCGCGCATCGCACGGGACTCGCGCTCGTGGTCGCCTCGGCGCTGATCGGCGCTTTCGGGCTCGTGGCCGTCAAAGCGCTCGGTGCGAGCCTGCGGCCGCTCGAGCTGCAGGCCTGGTTCGCGATCAGCGGCCTGCCGGCGCTGTGGCTGCTGACGTTCTGGCTCGAGGACGGGCAGGGAGCGGCGGTCGCGAGCGCGGGGCTCACCGACTGGGGCGCGCTCTTCTACACGGTGGTCATTGCGAGCCTCGTGGCGCACACCGGCTACTACTGGCTCATTCGTCACTATCCGGTCACAAGCCTCTCGCCGCTGACCACGCTGTCGCCGCTGTTCGGCGTCGGGTTCGGCGTGCTGATCTACGGCGATCCGCTGACGGCGCGTCTGGTGTTCGGGGGGCTGCTGACCCTGACCGGCGTCACGATCATCGCGCTGCGCGAGCGGCGCCTGGTCGACGCTGGCTCGTGAGCCGCCGGGGAGGTGGCCCGGGCGGGCCGCGCCCGTCACAATAGCGAGGCGGCGCCGCGCCGCGCCACGATTACCGCCCCATGCCGCGTACCAAGCCGCCGTACGACTCCCGCGAGCATTCCCGTCTGGTCGTTGACGGTGTCAGCCAGACGCCGAGCCGGGCAATGCTCCGCGCCGTCGGCTACCGCGACGAGGACTTCACCAAGCCCTCCATCGGCATCGCGACGACCTGGTCGAACATTACCCCGTGCAACGTCCACCTCGACGGGCTCGCGGTCGCTGCCGCCGGCGCGGCGGACCTCGCCGGTGGCAAGAGCCGGATCTTCAACACGATCACGGTCTCGGACGGCATCTCGATGGGCTCGCCGGGCATGCGCTACTCGCTGGTATCGCGCGAGGTCATCGCCGACTCGATCGAAACCGTTGCCGGAGCGCAGGGCTTCGATGCGCTGGTGGCGATCGGCGGTTGCGACAAGAACATGCCGGGGTGCCTGATGGCGATCGCCCGGCTCGACCGCCCGGCGGTGTTCGTCTACGGCGGCACCATCCGGCCTGGCGCCCGCCGCCGCGACATCGTCTCGGTGTTCGAGGCGGTCGGCGGCCACGCCCGCGGCACGGTGACGGACGCGCGTCTCAAGGAAGTCGAGTGCACGGCGATCCCGGGACCCGGCAGCTGCGGCGGCATGTACACCGCCAACACCATGGCCTCGGCGATCGAGGCGCTGGGCATGAGCCTGCCGAACAGCTCGGCCCAGGAGGCGGTCTCGCCCACCAAGCTCGAGGACTGCCGGCGTGCCGGCGAGGCTGCCGTGAGGCTCGTCAAGACCGGGCTGCGCCCGTCGATGATCCTGACCCGCCAGGCTTTCGAGAACGCGATCACCACCGTGATCGCGCTCGGCGGATCGACCAACGCCGTGCTCCATCTGCTCGCAATCGCGCACGCGGCAGGCGTCAGGCTCGGGCTCGATGATTTCACACGCATCGGGCGCCGGGTGCCGGTACTCGCCGACCTGAAGCCGAGCGGCAGGTACCTGATGTCGGAGCTGATCGCGATCGGCGGCATCCGGCCGCTGATGAAGGCGCTGCTCGATGAGGGCCTGCTGCACGGCACGTGCCTGACCGTCACCGGCGGCACGCTGGCCGAGAGCCTCGCGGAGACGCCGCCCTATCCCGCGGGGCAGCGCGTGGTCCGTGGGTTCGAAGATCCGATCAAGGCCTCGAGCCATCTGGTCGTGCTCTACGGGAATCTCGCCGAGGAAGGCGCGGTGGCGAAGATCACCGGCAAGGAAGGTGAACGCTTTGCAGGCCCGGCGCGGGTGTTCGAGTCGGAGGAGGCGAGCCTCGCCGCCATCCTCGACGGCACCGTGCAGGCGGGCGAGGTCCTCGTGATCCGCTATGAGGGGCCGAGGGGCGGGCCCGGGATGCGGGAGATGCTGAGTCCGACGGCGGCGATCAGCGGCAAGGGGCTCGGCGGCAAGGTCGCGCTGATCACCGATGGACGGTTCTCCGGAGGCAGTCACGGGTTCGTCGTCGGTCACGTGTCGCCGGAGGCGGCGGTCGGCGGCACGCTCGCGCTGGTGCGCAGCGGGGACCGGATTTCGATCGACGCCGGCAAGCGCACGCTGACGCTCGAGGTCAGCGCGACCGAGCTGAAGCGTCGCCGCGCGGCATGGCGGGCGCCACCCGCCTATGCGACGCGCGGCGTGCTCGCGAAGTATGTCCGTGAAGTGACGAGCGCATCGACGGGCGCCGTCACCGACCCGGTGCTGCCGATCAGGCCCGCACGCCGCCGCGCTCGGGCGCGACGTTGAATTCGCAGCGCCCGCGATCCCACGGGCCGCGAGCAGCGGCCTCGAAGGGTCTTGACAATGTCTGGCGGGCAGGGATTTCCAGCCAAGTCGCGCGCCTGCCCGGCCCGGCCTGACTTCAGGCTTGCAGACCCGAGCGTCTGGCGTTATCGTCGGCTCGCGTCGGCGGGAACCGTGTGGCGTGTGGTCGTGCGCGTTCCGCGCGTCCCCGGAAACCTTGACAAGAGTCTGGCTTCGGTTGGCCGGTTCGGACAGCGCGGTGGGGAGCGACTGGCTGTCCGGCAGACGGTGTACCTGACGGGTTCGGGAGAAAGGGGCTCCCTGCTGCATGGCAAGCGCTGCATCCATCAGACGTCACACGATGGTGATGACCTTCGTCATCGGCATCCACGTGATCTTCGCGATCGGCCTGATTGCGGGCACAGCCGTCAAGTACGTGCCGCAGCTGCGAGACATGCTCGATGCGCAGCTGATCAAGCACGAGGAAGAGCCGCCACCGAAGGAGCCGCCGCCGCCGCCGCCGGATTTCCACCCGCCACCGGTCCAGGCACCGGTGTTCGACATCCCCTCGGTCGTCGGG
>Ga0209415_10015659_pt1 | contig 12268 bp, 10 predicted proteins | sample PeaSoiSIISIP2007_FD_187696 | JGI IMG/M metagenome (GOLD analysis project Ga0209415, IMG submission 187696) | Peat soil microbial communities from Weissenstadt, Germany - SII-SIP-2007 (SPAdes) (version 2) | ecosystem: Environmental > Terrestrial > Soil > Wetlands > Peat | place: Germany... | reverse complement strand
TCCAGTGACGCTGCTGCCGGTGCGAAGCGTGAAGGCATTGGAGTAAGGGAAGACGGTCGGTGGAGTCGGCGACTGCTGGAATGCCGTGCCGAAGAAATACGGGTTCGGAGGATTGTATCGCAACCATTCTGTCGTGCTGCCGCAACTCGTTTGAGCGTAGATATGAGCAGAATCGTGGATCTCTAGCTCATGCGCTTTGACGCTGCCGCCGCCGCTGGTCGTGACCTGGCTGCCGTTGACAAGTATCTGCTGGCCCTGAAATGTTTGTGCCGAGCTAATGTTCCAGGTCCATTTTCTCCCCGCGCCGTCGATGAGGGTGCAGCCCGATTTCGGCATCGTCAGCGTGCCATCCGGCGTCGGCTTCCCGCCCACGCACGAGGAGCCGGGAGTTTGACCACCTCGCACTGGCTGCGCATCCCCGCCGCCGATAGCAGCGGCGAGCAGCGCGAGTGCGAGGAGAATACGGGTTAGCATCCAGACACCCTGACTCCGCAATACGTCCCCTGATTGCATGACACGGCAAGGACGAATTCGCCCCGAAGCCGCTGGAACTGCGCGTCGGCCCGTTGCCGATAGGCCTCTATCAGCGCGGCGGCGTCGCCCTCGCGTTTTGCCAGACCGGCGACCCCTTCGTCGGTCCAGCAGAGATGTACGACGATGCAAACGGCGATCTTGCCACCAGCCGCGAGATCGGAGTCGCAATACCCGCCTCGGACAGATAACGCGCCTGCCGATCCTACATGCACCATGCGCCATCCTTCTGAAGCCGATGGGCCAGCTCCGGCCGTGCATTCGAGAATGCGCTTGTACGCGCCGTCCCTACTGTGGCAATTCTCTAAACACTGGAGCGTACTCTTCCCCTCACCCTCACACCAGAAGCTCGGGTGGCATGGGATGGCTCAGGAAATGCGTTGGGCTCGCCGTCAGGCCGTAGGCTCCTGACTGAAAAACGACTACGAGATCGCCCACGTCGGCCCGCGGCAGCTGGACTTTGTCCGCCAACAAGTCCAAGGGCGTGCATAAGCAGCCGACAATGGACACGGTTTCCGTCGCGGGTTCACCCATGCGGTTTCCAATCGCGACCGGATAGTTCCGCCTTATCACCTGCCCGAAGTTCCCCGACGCGGCAAGCTGATGATGGAGGCCGCCATCGGTGACAAGAAAGACGTGGCCGCGCGACTCCTTGCGATCGATCACCCGGGCGACATAGAGCCCAGCCTCGCCGATGATATAGCGGCCGAGCTCGACGATCACCTCGGCCTCAGGGAGCGTGGGCTTGAGGCGCCGTTCGATCAATCGTCCTAAATTCTCGCCGATGGGCCGTATGTCGAGCGGCATGTCCTTCGGGAAATACGGAATGCCGAAACCGCCGCCGATATTGAGATGGCGAATGGGCCCAGGCGAGTGAGCGGTGAGGCCGATGGCCAGCTCGATTGTCTTCTCCTGCGCCTGTTGCAAAATGTCCGCCCGCAGGTTCTGCGAGCCAGCGAAGATGTGAAACCCGATGAATTCCAGCCTCATCGCGGCCAGTTCGCGCATGACCTGCGGTACGAGCTCGGCGTCAATGCCGAACTGCTGCGGTCCGCCGCCCATCCGCATTCCGGATCCCTTGATCTCGAAGTCTGGATTGACGCGGAGCGCGACCCGTGGCCGTAAGCCCATTTGCTCGGCGAGACGGGCCGTTGCCCGCAATTGTGTCTGGGACTCAATTTCCAACGTGATGTCGGCGGCGATGGCCTGCGCGAGTTCCGCCTCGGTCTTTCCCGGCCCGGCAAAGCCGATGCGCCGCGCCGGCATCGTCGTGTCGAGGGCCGTCCTCATCTCGGTCGCCGATGCCACATCGAACCCGTCGACTGTCCGCGCGAGGTGCTGGACGACGGCCGGCATCGGATTGGCCTTGATCGCGTAATGGAGCGAGACGGTGCTCGGGAGATGCTGGCGAATATGCCGGATTCGCTGGTCGATCAGGCTCCGGTCGTAGACATAAAACGGCGTCCCGCCGGCGCGCTGCGCGAGCCTTGTCAATGGTATCGCGCCGACCTGTAGGCAGCCATCGCCGACCGGAAACCAGCCTAGCGCAGGATGCATGTGCGCCACGGTGTCGGTCATCGGCTTTCCGATTTGAAGGTGTCGGCAAGTTCGATCGCGAGAAGTTTGCGATCGATCTTTCCGTTGGGATTGCGCGGCAGAGTCTCGCGCGTGACGATGAGCAACGGCACCATATATTGTGGCATATTCCGTCGACAGTCCTCCAGCAGGGCTACTTCATCCAACGTTCCATTCGCAGGCGGAGACGCAACCAGCACGACTCCTTGCCCGAGCTGGGCGTGCGGGATCCCGAGCGCCGCGGCGGCGCCGACCCGACCGGTCGCATAGACGACCTCCTCGATCTCGGTCGGGCTCAGACGGTATCCCGACGTCTTGATCATCTCATCCGTGCGGCCGATGAAATAAAGGAATCCTTCCTCATCGCGCCGCACGCGGTCGCCCGACCACACGGCCATTTCCGGCATACACAGCTCTTGCGGCTGACCAGGCGCCGGCCGAAAGCGCTCGGCAGTGCGTTCAGGATCGTTCCAATATCCCATCGAAACGAGCGCGCCGCGATGAACCAACTCGCCTTCCTCGCCCGGGTCGCACAGCTCGCCGTCCGGTCTGACGACGAGGATCTCCGCGTTCGGAATTGCCTGTCCAATGGAATCCGGACGACGGTCGACCTGGCCGGGGTCGAGATATGTCGATCGGAAAGCCTCGGTAAGTCCATACATGAGATAGGGTTTCGCCTTTGGCAGCGCCATTCGCAGCCGCTCTAGCGTAGCGCGCGGCATGTGCCCGCCGGTATTCGCAAAATAACGCATGGAGCGCGAGGCCGCCTCCGGCCAGTCGATCTCCGACAATTGGATCCAGAGCGGCGGCACGCCGGTCAATCCCGTGATCTCCTCTTCGGCGCAACTCCGAACGACGTCACGCGCCAAGAGATATTGGAGGAGCACTGCGCGCGCGCCGACGGCAAAGGCCGTGGTCAGTTGGCTCAACCCGGCATCGAAGCTCAGCGGGAGCACGGAGAGGATGCGATCCTCGGGGTTATTTTCGAGATATTGGCTGACGCTCTTCGCACCTGCGACCATGTTACGATGGGACAGGACGACGCCCTTGGGATTTCCAGTGCTGCCGGACGTATAGAGAATCGCCGTCATGTCCGTGTCGATGACGCGGCTCGGTCGATTGGCGCCCTGCGCAGTGACCGCATCCTGCCAGACAATCGCCTTTCGGATGGCATCGCTCGGCGCGTCGTCGACAAGGATGACGTGTTCGAGCTCGGTGCACCGCTCGAGCTCCTCGGCCAATTCGTCGGCGCGTTGCAGCGATGTCACCAACATCCGAATGTTGCAATCGCGCATGATATAGCCGACTTGGCGGGGTTTCAGCAGCGGATTGATGGGAACGAACACGGCGCCGGCGGCGGCGGCGGCAAATATAGCAACGATGGTCTCTGGCCGTTTTTCGAGATAGATGCCGAGGCGCTCACGCCGCTTCAGCCCCAGTGCTGCCAATCCTTCCGCGGCCTGCTCGATCTGGTGCCAGAGAGAGTGGTAATCGAGAAAACGACCTCGGTGCACGAGGGCGCAGTGTGACCCGACCTGCCGGGCCGAGGCTTGGACAAGCTGGTGCAACAATTCGCTCATCGCAGGGAGGCACCGCGTTCAAAGGCGCGAAAGGATAGTACAATCAATGTTAATGTCACATTGCCATTCGAGGGCGAGTGCGGCTCTCAGGCCATCGAGCGCCGCCGGGCGGTTCGGATTCTTCACCGCTCTCCCTTCTCGATGGCTGGCCGACGGGGTTATACCCGTGCCAAGGCCGATCTGATGACCGCGGCCAGCTTGATTGCCAACCAGCACAACGCGCAGAGAATGGCGATGATCGTCACCAGAAAGCCGGGCGCGCTCGACACGAAATCGACGACCAGCCCCAATGCGAATTGGATGAGATTGAACTTCCGATGCGGCCGTTCGACTGAATCGCCGCCCTCGAGCGCATCGTTGTAGAAACCGACGGAGCTCCCGGTCGTCAGCTCGGAAACCGTAACCGTCTGCAGCGATGGGATCACGTCTAGCTCGAACGCGCCGTAGCCGATGATGGAAAATATGGCGACATCGCCGGGCCCGTTCTCGATATCGATGGCATCGTCGAGCACCGCCGCCAGCGTTTGGCTCTCGAGAACCGAAGTCAAGACGCCAAGCCGCACCTCGTCGTCATCGCCGCGAGCTCCGGTGCGGCTAACTTGTTGGGGACCGCTGTTGCTAGAGTTGTACTGCAGTTCCGTTGGGCGCTCTGGGGTACGCCGGATCGTCACCATCCGTTGCAACAGCCGACGCAAGGTCTCACCGTGCTCATCCCCGCCTGACGCCAAGTCAACCTCGGGCAGGGGTACCGAGAAACGGAGCGGCTGAACCCTCAGATCGCCGGGCGCGAAGCTGTTTAGATCGCCCACCTCATCATTTACTGAAATGTCAGGCAGTCCGATGCCAAGGGGTACAGTCACGGGGACTTCGATAATCTGCGACGAACCGGCCTCCGCGCGCGTCCTGTCGCCTTCCATGGAGATGGGAGATGACATGCCCGGCGTCGAAAGCGAGCAAAATAGGATTGCAAGCGCGAGGCAGCTGCGCCCTTTTCGGTGGACCGACACGGGCCCGCCTTCCTGTAAGTCAGCCCCGGTTGCCATCGACCAAAGCGGCTCCGATCGCCCTTTTTCACCCTTATGGCGGAGAACTCTACCCTAGCAGATTATTAATTTCTAGCAAGTGCATGAAAGTATTGGGTAGCTCTAACTACCGGGGCCTCGGCCGTTCTCACCATTCAGGTGCTGGCGGTAGGGACGATAAGGAGCATATCCGGTGTTGGCGCGCGACGGAAAGGGTCGCGAGCCCCGATGAACAATCTGGTTAATCGAGTGGACAGGGACGACGTAGCTGTGGTTGAGCGTCTGATAGTGCATAGGTTTGATCGGCCATGAGTTGGAACCATCGACTTGATCCCGGCAATTGAGGGGCGCATGGTTCGGTCGGAGGTGACCGATGCGCAAAGCTATTCTCGCGGTGGCGATGATGGGGATATTCGTGCCTACGGGTTCCGCCTTGGCCGACAGTTGCGAATTTCCTCCGCAATCGCCGTCGCCGCCGCTCGGGTGCAAGGCAATGCGGCCCCTCTGTGTTTGTGACCGCTATGGCCAAAATTGCCAATGGCAGTTCGTTTGCGTCCCAAGCTGACTTGCGAGTGCGGGATTGGTCGCGGTACCCCGATCCCGCCCGAACCCTCAGGCCGCTAAGTTTACCCTTGGAATGTAAAGGCGGCCATGCTCGGGTAGTCAAAGCTGGCCACCCGACTCGCCATAGGTCATGGTGCGGGCGGTATCGATGACTGCTGGGCGGTCGGGATGGCGTACGAAGGTTGCCGACCGGCCGAGCGCGTGAGGCACGGCAAAAGGCCGTATTAGTGCGGAAGTAGAACCGAACCATGTTGCCACGAATAAGGTGTCATAAGAGAAACGTCGTATATACGCTGCAAGATGCCGCGTCGATGCGGGGAGGCCGGATCAACGATGCGATTGCGGCTCTCCCCCCACCGGGTCATGATCAATGAACTTGTGCGGCTGTTTGGAAACTCTTAATCATACTTTCCCTTGCAATGAGCGCCGCTGCCAACCTGAAAATACTTGATCGAACACCGCGCCGCAATTCAGAAGGCGAGTGACGTGAGCACCCTTCCCATTCCTGACGGAGCGCTACTATCTGTTGGGTCTCGCTGGCCAAGCGAGGTTTGCTTCTTCATAGCCACCGCCGTCACTTGCATGTTAGCGCCCGTCGGTCTCGAACATGCCAGCTGAAGCGTCGGTCCGCCAGGTGAAGCCCCCGGCGTTGATCTGCCACATCATCTTTCGTCTTGGAGTGGGCGGTCTTGAGAACGGTCTCGTAAATTTAATCAATCATCTGCCAGAATCCGAGTTCAGGCATGCGGTCGTCTGTACCACCACGGCGACGGAATTTCGTGAGCGCATTCGGCGTCCCGACGTGGAAATTGTCGAGATCAACAAGACCGAAGGAAAGGACATCGCCTCCTATGGTCGAGTGTGGCGCGCGCTGAGACGTTTGAGGCCGCAGATCGTGCATACGAGAAATCTGCCCGCCCTCGATATGTTGGCGCCGGCGTGGCTTGCTGGCAGATCGCGCATCGTACACGGCGAACACGGTTTGGACATGGTTGAACTGACGGGAGAAAATCGCCGCTACAACCAGTTGCGACGGGCAAGTCGTGCGATTGTCGATCGCTATATCGCCGTGTCACGCGAACTTTGTGAGTGGCTCCGCGAGGATATCGGGGTCCAGGATTCGCGGTTGAACCTCATTTACAACGGTGTCGACGTGTCTCACTTCGCCCCCGGAGATACTCGATCGGCTGTCCTGCCCGCAGGATTCGCCCCACCGGACTCGATCGTACTGGGCACTGCCGGCCGGCTCGAGCGCGTGAAGAATCAGATAGGGCTCGTGCAGGCTTTTTGCCGGATCCTGGAAATGCGCCCCGAGTTGAGGAAGCGTCTGCGTCTCGTCATCGTAGGAGAGGGTAGCCAGTCCGGCGCGATCGAGCAGGCGCTCGATCAAGCGCAATTGCGCGAGCTCGCCTGGCTTCCGGGTCTCCGAAACGATATGCCCGATCTCTATCGCGCTCTGGATTTGTTCGTCCTGCCCTCGCTGCGGGAGGGAATATCCAACACGTTGCTCGAGGCGATGGCCTGTGGCCGCGCGTGCGTCGCGACCCGGGCTGGCGGCAACCCGGAGATTCTGCCCGAAGGAATTGCTGGCGCGCTCGTTCGGGTCGAGGATGATGACGCGTTGGCCGAAGCCATCCTGCGGTACATCGACAATCCCGATCTCATCCGCGGGCATGGCCTTGCTGCGCGGCTTCATGTGGTTCACAATTTCTCTCTCGAAACCATGGTAGCCAATTACGGCGAGCTCTATCGCTCGCTGCTGCAATAGCCCTAGCACCGCGAATCGCAATGTGTAACTGGCGACCGGCAAGTCATACGTGATATAATGATTGCGAAGCGAAAGGGCGCGGGACAGGATTAGAGCTTATGGAAACGGCGGAGATTTATGCGAAGCTTTCCAGGATATTCCACGAGGTCTTCGAAGACGACGGATTGGTGCTACGACCGGATTTGATGGCCGATGACGTCGATGATTGGGACAGTCTCAGTCATATTCGGCTCGTGCTTTCGGTCGAGCGCGCTTTCGGTGTCAAGTTCTCTGCTTCGGAGGTCGGCATGCTCAAGAATGTCGGTGAGTTCGTGCAGCTGATCAAATTGAAGTCATGATCGCGGAACGCCGAGAAACTTCCACGATCTTCCGGAGTCGAAACAACGCATAGAGGAAATCCTGCGGCCGTGAATCACTTCGGTCTCAAGTTTCACCATTTCGGCCTCGCCGTGCGGCAGCCGGACAGCGCATTCTGCTACTTGAGATCGCTCGGTTATCGCGATGGACTACAGGTTTTCGATCCGCTGCAACGGGTCAACGTGACCATGCGCTATCATTCGGAAATGCCGAACGTGGAGGTTATCTGGCCGGGGGACGGGCCTTCGCCGATCGACAATCTTCTCAAGCGAAGCAACAATTTGATTTACCATCTTTGCTACTCCACCGACGATCCGCAAGGAGCGCTGGCCGCTATGGCGGAAGTCGGACTGGAGGTTCTGCCGCTCAGCGGACCGACGCCCGCCATTCTGTTCGGTGGACGGGAAGTGTCTTTCTACGGCGTCAACAATTTCGGCCTCATCGAACTGATTCACGGCGAACCGGGCGAGCCGGCCGAAGCGCCAACATCTTCGCAAACCGCCATGGCGGCTGGAAAGCCTTAGTGGATCGCCTTATTATGTTATGGGAGCAAACGGCAAGTGACCGGACGCATCTATACTGAACTCGCTTGGCTCCCGCGCGCGCCGGCGGATTTTACGTCCCTGTGCCGCTTCGATCTCGAACGCGACGCCGAATTGGGTGATCGCATAAGAAGGCTCGCCAGCCATGCGCTCGACGAGAATCAACTCAACCGGCTCGCCCGAATCATCGGCCAGGCGCGCGCGAAGGGTCGTTCGCTCGCGCCGCTAGCGGATTTCAGGTTGGGGATCATCAGCAACGCCACGTCGCATTTTCTCACGCCTGCGCTGGTCGCGAGCGCGGCGCGGCATGGCATCGCCTTGGAATGTATCGAGGCCGATTTCGGGCAAGTCGTCCAGGAAGCACTGTCGCCGCACTCCGCCGTGAATCGAGCGGCGCCCGACGCCGTTCTCATCGCGGTCGATTATCACGGGCTGCTGCTGCGCGTCACGCCGGGCGACGCCGAGGAGGCGGACAAGACCGTCCGCGCGACGCTCGCCTACTTCGAAGCGATCCGTGCCGGCATCCGCAAGCACGGCAAACCGATTCTGATCGTGCAGACGATCGCTCACCCGCCGGAATCCGTCTTCGGCAACCTGGACATCGCCTTGCCGGGGACATTGCGCCACCTCATCGACGCGGTGAATCGCGAGATCGTCAAAGGAGCGGCGGAGAGCGGCGACCTGCTGTTCGACGTCGCGGGGCTGGCGGCGATGGTCGGGCTGGGAGACTGGCACGATCACACGCTGTGGAACATCGCGAAGCTGCCGTTTTCCAATCTCTTCCTGCCGCTCTACGCCGATCACGTCTGTCGCGTCATGGCGGCGTTGCGGGGCAAGAGCCGGCGCTGCCTGATCCTGGATCTCGACAACACCGTCTGGGGCGGCGTCATCGGCGATGACGGCCTCGAAGGAATCGTCATCGGCCAAGGTGACGCGACCGGCGAAGCTCATCTCGAGGTGCAGCGGACTGCGCTTGCGCTGCGCGACCGAGGCATCATCCTTGCCGTCTCCTCGAAGAACGACGACACGCTGGCCCGCGGACCGTTCCGCAGCCATCCCGAAATGCTCTTGCGTGAGGATCACATCGCGGTCTTTCAGGCAAACTGGCAGGACAAGGCGACCAATATTCGCGCGATCGCGAAAGAATTGTCGCTCGGCCTCGATGCCATGGTCTTCCTCGACGACAACCCGGCGGAACGGGCATTGATACGCCAGCTCGTGCCGCAGGTCGCGGTTCCCGAACTGCCGAGCGATCCCGCGCTCTACGGGCGCACGCTGCTCGCGACGGGGTATTTCGAGGCGGTGACGTTCTCGGCCGAGGACAAGAAACGCGCGTCTTTCTACCAGGAGAACGCGCGGCGAGCCTCGTTGCAGAAAGAGGCGGGCGATCTCGACGCTTATCTCGCCTCGCTTCGAATGGTGATGACGGTTCAGGGCTTCGACGACATCGGCAGGACGCGCATCGCGCAACTCATCAGCAAGTCGAACCAGTTCAATCTGACCACGCGCCGCTATACCGACATCGAGGTCGCCGAGGCCGAACGGGATCCGGACGCCTTTACGATGCAGGTCCGTCTCGCGGATGAATTCGGCGACAACGGCATGATTTCCGTTGTCATCTGCCGCCGCGTCGGCAGCCATTGGGAGATCGATACGTGGCTGATGAGCTGTCGCGTACTAGGGCGATGCGTCGAGACCGCTGTCTTACAGGAAATGCTGCTTCATGCACGCCGCAGCAACATCTCCAAGATCATTGGCGTCTATCGTCCCACGGAACGCAACGCGCTGGTCAAGGATCACTATGAGAAGCTCGGCTTCACGCTCGTCGAGCAAGGCGGGAATGGCACGACGCGGTGGGAATTGGATGTCGCCGCGGTGCCGACGCACGCCGTCCCAATGGAGATTCGACGAGTGGGCTGGTTCGAGTCGATCGAGGCGTGAGCAAGTTCGATGTCGGCCGAGCGCATGCACAGGTGGAATCGGGGCCCGGCTCGGCCTCGCGCGGTGTCGCGATGAACGACTCGATAACCGTGACTCGGTCGCGCGATTTGTTGCCGCGGAGAGACTTCATCATTCTCCCGATGCTCGCGCTCTTGACGGTCATCGTCATGATCTGCGGGGCCGAAGCCGCCGCGCGATACTTCTTCGTCGAAAGCGGTAGGGAGACCTGCGGCGAGCAGGATTTCGCGCAGGGCATGCGCATGAAGCCCAATTGCGTATCGCATCGCAAAGCCGCGGAAGGTCCCGAAGTCGAAAATGCCTACAATGAATGCGGCTATCGCAGTAGGGAATCCTGCGGCCCGAAGGCGCCCGGCTCGCTGCGCATCGCGAGCATAGGCTCGTCGACCGCGGAGGGGCTGAAGGTCGCCTACGACGCCATCTTTACCGCGCGCGCGGGCGAGATCCTGACCCGCGCCTGCGGGCGTGCGGTGGAATTCCAGAACATGGGTGTCGCCGGGCGGACGCCGCTCAACGTATATTTCCAGATCGGGGACGCGCTTGCCCTGCAGCCCGATCTGGTCATGATGGTTTTCGGACCATTCGATCTCGAGGAGCCGGACGACCCCGCGAAAGTCGCGAACCGCCTGCACCTGGACGCGCTGCGATCCCCGCAGGCCGCGCCGCTCGACGCGCCGCCGCAGGACCAATCCGTCTTGGAACGCATAAAGGAAACCGTTTCCGACAGCCGCACGTTCTTCGCGGCACGCCACTTCCTCTACCAAGATCCGGCGACCTTTGCCAAATTGTATCTCCTTTACGGCGACAAAGCCGATTACCTTCGCCCGCCGTTTACGGCGCGCTGGGAGGAGCGATTCTCTGAGCTGGACCTGCTCGTCGGCGAGATGTCGCAGAAGCTCCGTGATCGAGGCGTGCCATTTCTCTTGGTGGTGGTTCCGCACGAGGCACAAGCCGCGCTGGAAGCATGGACGGCGCGGCCGTCGGGTGTCGATCCCGGCGCATTCAGCCAGCGAGTTTCCCTTATCGCGCAACGCCACGATGCGCTGTTCCTCGATACCGTGGCGGAATTTGGTCGCCAACGAGAGCCTAGCCGTACATTCTATCCCGTGGACGGACACATTAACGCCGCGGGGCACGCGATCGTCGCAGCCGCGATCGCACGACGTCTCGCTGACGGCAGCATTCCGGCCTTCGCCGGCTGTAAATCCCCACCTGCGGCGCCTTGACGTTTGAGCGCCATGTCCACGGCGTCCATTTCATTTCTCGCATTCTCCGCGATCGCGGCATTGCTCTACCATCTCGCGCGTCCGGTGTGGTGGCGCACTTCCGTGCTGCTGATCGGCAATTTCTATTTCCTTTCGACCTTCTCGCCGGGCGTCGTATCGCTGATGCCGATGCTCGCTTTCGTCGTGGTGAGCTATGCAGGCATCCGGATCGTGCAGGCTGCGCCGTCATCACGCAGCTATTGGCCGATCATGGCGCTGGTCCTGGCGTCGTTTTTCTGGCTCAAGAAGTACTGGTTCCTGGGGGTATTCGGCTTTCTTGACACACCCTACGCGACGATCGGCCTCTCCTACATGCTGTTCCGCGCCGTGCACTTGCTGATCGACGCCCGTGGCGGCGATTTGCCGGATCGGATCCATCCGGTCGCCTACGCGAACTACCTTCTCAATTTTACGACACTGGTTTCGGGTCCGATCCAGCGCTACCAGGAATTTGCGGCACAGCTGTCAAAGCCGCGCGCATCGCTGTCGTTTGTCATCGCCGGCCGCGCCGTCGAACGAATCGTGCGCGGTCTCTTGAAGATGATCGTGTTCGCCCAGCTGGCATTCCTCGTCCATGCGCGGGCAGCAGACGGTTTATCGGCTCCGGTGCGTTTGGACGAGTTGGTGTGGATGACGCTCGTGGCGATCGTCTCGTATACAGTCTTTCTCTATTTTAATTTTTCGGGCTATACCGACATCGTCATCGGTATCGCGCGATTCTTTGGCTTGGAACTGCCCGAGAATTTCAATCGGCCGTTTTCCGCCAGGAATTTCATGGAATTTTGGACGCGCTGGCACATGTCTCTTTCGAACTGGTTCAAGATCTACCTCTATAACCCAATGCTCAAAGCGTTGATGAGACGATTTCCTTCGCCTTCGATCGAACCGTTTCTCGGGGTTGCGTGTTTTACGATTACGTTTTTCCTTATCGGGCTGTGGCACGGCCAAACCTCGATCTTCGCGCTCTATGGGCTGATATTGGGCCTGGGGGTCAGCTGCAACAAGCTCTACCAGATCGTCATCGCGAAGCTGATCGGCCGACCCCGGTATCGCGCGCTCGCGAGCAATCCTGTCTATCGGGCATTGGCGTGCGGACTGACGTTTA
>Ga0209415_10015656_pt1 | contig 12269 bp, 14 predicted proteins | sample PeaSoiSIISIP2007_FD_187696 | JGI IMG/M metagenome (GOLD analysis project Ga0209415, IMG submission 187696) | Peat soil microbial communities from Weissenstadt, Germany - SII-SIP-2007 (SPAdes) (version 2) | ecosystem: Environmental > Terrestrial > Soil > Wetlands > Peat | place: Germany... | reverse complement strand
GATGAAAAAATGTCCACGACCCTCGATTTCATTGGTATCTCCGCACATAGAGCGTTCGGCGAATGGATAAAGTCGAGATTAGACGATATGATAGATGTATGAGGCCCGCCGACACATCACCGGAAGCGTGGAAGGTCTTTCTCGATCTCCAACGGCGCATGCCGCCATCGGAGAAGCTGGAGCGGACGTTTCAGTATTCGGAGTTTGTGCGCAGTTTGGCCGAGGGCGGGCTCCGGCAGCGCTACCCGCACGCCAGCGATCGCGAGATCTTCCTGCGGGAGGCGCGCCAGCGGCTCGGTTCGGAGCTCTTTCGGAAGGTCTACGGCGAGGAGCTGACTGATGACAGACCCGCTCCCGCAGGCGCTTAGACAGCTAACGCGAGTACTGGTTACACTGGGTATCCGGTACGTGGTCGTCGGCTCGCTGGCCTCTTCTGCTCGCGGTGTTTACCGCGCAACCGCCGATGGCGATCTGCTGGCGGAACTTGCGCCGGGACACGCCGTCAAACTCGCCGCTGCCCTCGGATCGGATTGGTATGCCGACCCGGACATGATCGAGCGCGCCATCCGAGACCGGCGCGCCTTCAACGTCATTCACATCCCGACCGCGCAGAAGATCGACATCTTCCCGGCCACGAGTGCCTTCCACACGTCCCAGATGCAGAGAGCCTCGCTCATCCCAGTCTTTCCCGCCGACGCGGCGATGCAACTCCCGGTGGCTTCCGTTGAGGACACCGTAGTGGCCAAGCTCCATTGGTATCGTGCAGGAGGTGAAGTCTCGGACCGGCAGTGGAACGACATCACCGGGCTGCTCGCCACAAACCGAGATCTCGACCTCGATTACGCCCGCTCATGGGCCGCCCGCCTGCGGGTGGAAGACTTGCTCGACAAGGCGCTCGCCGAAGTCGCCAGCGAGCAAACCTAACCATCCGCAATCGCTGCGAGTCTAAACAATCCGGGGGGCCACGCTATGCTCGCAGACCTGCGGTACGCCATACGATCTCTTCTGAAATCGCCGCGCTTCACCGCGATCGCCGTCCTGGTAATGGCGCTCGGCATCGGCGCCAATGCCGCCATGTTCAGCGTGGTGTACCACGTGCTGCTGCGGCCTTTGGCCTATCCGCGGCCTGACCGGATCGTCTTCGTCCAGGAGACCAGCCTGCGCCACGGCGGAATGAACTCCACCGCCCCCGCTACTTACACCGACTGGCGCGACCAGCAGCACGTCTTCCAATCCATCGCCGCGGCCGAGTTGTGGGGCGCTTCGCTGACCGGCGCCGGACGCCCGGAACAGGTCGAGGGGCTGAAGGCCTCGACCTCCTTACTCTCGGTGATGGGCGTACCGCCCATGCTGGGCCGCGGTTTTCTGCCGGAAGACGACCAGGCCGCCGGGCGCGTTGTCCTGTTGAGCCACGGGCTGTGGCAGCGCCGGTTCGGCGGCGACCGCTCGATCGTCGGCCAGAGCCTCACGCTCAACGGCGCGGACTACCGGGTGATCGGCGTGATGCCGCCCGAGTTTCGCTTCCCGCCGTTCTGGGCGTTGAAGACCGAGCTTTGGGTGCCGCTGGTGTTTCCACCGCAGCGCAGCAACGATCGCGGCGGCCGTTCCTTGCGCGTGTTCGCGCGCCTCCAAGACGGCGTGACCATCGACCAGGCCGCGGCCGAGATGAGCACCATCGCCCGCCGCATCGAGCAGGCGTACCCGGAGACGAATGCGGATTCCGGCGCGCGCGTGATGCCGCTCACCGAGGTCGTGGTGGGGCAGGTGAAGCCGGCGCTGCTGGTGCTGCTGGGCGCCGTGGCGTTCCTGCTCTTGATCGCCTGCGCCAACCTGGCCAACCTGATGCTCGGCCGCGCCAGCCGGCGACAGAAGGAGATCGCGCTGCGGCTGGCGTTGGGCGCGGGACGCCGGCGCCTGGTGCGGCAACTGCTCGTCGAAAGCGTGCTCCTCTCCGCGGCCGGCGGCGCGCTGGGTCTGCTGCTTGCCTACTGGTCCGTACACGCGCTCTCGGCCAGCATCGCGGAAGCCAGCCGCTTCACGCTGCCGCGCTACCAGGAAATCGGCATCGGCGCGGCCGTGCTGCTCTTCACGTTCGCCGTCTCATCGGCCACCGGCATTCTCTTCGGACTCGTCCCTGCGCTGCAGTGCTCGCGGCCCGATCTGCAGGCCGCGCTGAAGGATGGTGGCCGCGGCACATCGCGGTTCTCGCGCACGCCGCTGCGCAGCTTGCTGGTGGTGGGCGAGGTGGCGATCTCGCTGATGCTGCTCTCCGGCGCCGGGCTCATGCTCCGCAGTTTCGCGCGGCTGGGCGCGGTGGACGCCGGTTTCGATCCGCACAATGTCCTCACCATGCGGGTGGTCCTCACGGGCTCGCCCCACGGCGCCACTCCGCAAACGCGCAACCAGTTCTACCGGCAGGTGCTGGACCAGGTGGCCGCGGTGCCAGGCGTGGAATCGGTCAGCGGCATCAATCATCTGCCGCTGGCGGGCGACTTGTGGACGTTCTCGTTCCTGGTGGAAGGCCGGCCCGCTCCGGCGCCGGCCGATGTTCCCGGCGCCGTGTTTCGCGTGGTCTTCCCCGGCTACTTCCGCACCATGCGCATTCCGCTCTTGCGCGGCCGCGATTTCGACGCTCACGACGATCCCTCCGCGCCGCGCGTGGTCGTGATCAATGAGGCCATGGCCAACCGCTGGTGGCCGCGCGAGGGTGCGGTCGGCAAACGCATTCGTTTGGGCCGGGAGGGTCCTTGGTACACCGTGGCGGGGGTCGTCAAAAACGTGGAACAGCGAGAGTGGGGAGCCACCGCGGACAGCGAGTTCTACTTCTCGCAGTGGCAGAATCCCGAGGATATCCAGCGGTACCTCACGGTGGTGGCGCGAACCGCCGGGAACCCGCTGGCGATGGCCTCGGCCGTCCAGAATCAGGTCTGGTCGCTCGACCGCGACTTGCCGATCGGCGATGTCCTGAGCCTCGAACAGGTGGTGGACCGCGCCGTTTGGCAGCCGCGCTTCTCCACCACGCTCCTCGGTGGATTTGCGGCGCTGGCGCTGGTGCTGGCGGCCATCGGCATCTACAGCGTGATGTCCTTCGACGTCAGCCGGCGCACGCAGGAGATCGGCATCCGTATGGCGCTGGGCGCGAAACCCGGCGACGTGATGCGCTCGGTGCTGCGCGGCGGAGGGCAACTGGCGGGCATCGGCACGGCGATCGGACTCGTGGGGGCGCTGGCGCTTACGCGCTGCATGAAGACGCTGCTGTATGAAGTCAGTGCGACCGACCCGGCGGCGCTGTTGGCGGCCGCGGCGCTGTTGGCGTTCGTGGCCTTGGCCGCGGTGTGGCTGCCGGCGCGGCGAGCCACGCGCGTCGACCCGATGATCGCACTGCGCAGCGAGTGAGCGGGTTCCGGGCGACCGCTCCATTACGGTCGCGGCTCCGATCAGAGTCGCGCGTCAGCAGGCGGTCTCGCGATGCGCTAATGCATCAACTGCTCGAACAGGCGATGGGCGGTGTGCAGCGTCACGGGGTGCATCATCACCGCAACTGCCGAGGCGGCCACGGCGACCATGCCGCCCGCCGCCATTACGGGCAAAGTCCGCGCAGATTCTTCACCCGGAGGCACGCAGCGTAACAGACGCTCCACGCGGGCCGAGAGATCCGCGCCCGCATCCACCAGGCAGGCGACCAGCGGAGACGGTTGCGGGGCAGGACCCAGGCGCGCCACCCGAACCAGCGCTGCGGCGAGGGAAAGGGAACGGAGTGAGTCACCCGCCACGGCGCCATCGTCCGCGGCCCATTCGGCGAATCTCGCCCAGGCGCGCTCGATCGTCGCGAAGCGGCGGGAGAACGGGAAAAGATCGGGCGCCAGGAGCAGGAGCAGGCGCTTGAGATTGTCGCGCGAAATGCGATGGGCGCGCTCGTGCCGCAACGCAGCGGCCAACTGCTCCGCGGAAAGCGCGTCGACCACCGCCCGGGAGATGAAGACCCGTGGACGAAGGATGCCGGCCAGGACGAGACTTACGGGCGCGCCTTCCATCACCCACACGGGCGACAGTTCTCCGGGAAGCTGCACCGCGCGGCCCAGGCGTTGGCTGCGCCGGATGTAGCGGAGCGACCGGGTGGCAGCGCCGAGCGCCCGCGCAATCGAGATGGCCCAGATGGCTCCGGCCATCAGGGCGGCAGCCAGGCAGGTGAAGCCCACCTCTTCGGCGGAGGCCCGCGGCTCGAGCCACAAATAGCTCGGCACACAGAGCCCGGCCACCAGGAACACCGAGCCCGCCAGGGGAAACAGGCGCAGGCTCAGCAGCAGCCGGGCGGCGGTGCCGGGACGAAGCCGCCGGGCCATCCGGACCGCGGCCGGTGACAGAAGCCACGTGCCCAACCCCAGCACCAGGTGGACCAGAAAAAACGTCGCCAGGCAGAGGCACAGCAACCGTAATGGATAGGGAAGCGTCATGGTTTCCCCCGCCGGCAAAGCTCTTTGCGCTTCATCCGGATCTTTTTTTCCAACTCGTCGAGGAGCGCTTCATCCTGTTGGCCGACAGCCTCCACCAGGCAGGAAACCAGCATCTCGCCGGACGTCTGCGGCGCGGCCAGGAAGCCCGCTACAAAATCGCCGGTTCGTTTGTGCTCCCATTCGCGGCGCGACAGCCGCGGGGCATAGACGAAGGCTCGTTCCGACTTGCGGCGATCGAGCAGGCCCTTCTTGTAGAGCCGGTCGAGCGTGGTCATCACCGTGGTGTAGGCCAAGGGCCGGGCGAGTTTGGGGACGACGTCGTGGACGCTGCTTTCACCATGCTCCCACAGGAGCTCCATGACCGTGATTTCCAGCGGGCCCAAGAGAGCCCGGCTCGAGTCGGCGATGCGGGATTTCAGGAAGCGCATTTCTCGTAGCACAGGTATTCATGCCTGTGTTCTCACTAGATTCTATCGTACTGGGGCCGGCATTATCATGGTTCTATGAGCGAGTGGCGCCCGTTGACGCCCGAGCAGCTTGCGCGAGCCGAAGAACGGCTGCGACATCCGCGGCCGGGAAGCAAGATCGAGGCCGCGCAGCGGTTCGGCATCGATTTGACCTTGCTCATGGAAAAGCTTCGTCTTTCGCCGGCTGAAAGGGTTCGCCGCATGCACGATGTCATCCAGGTGGCCGAGTCCGTGCGCGGCGCTGCCAGGCGCAATCGTCCATGAATCTCGTCACAGCGGTTCAAGCCCTTGTGGATGCCGGTGTTGATTTCGTGATCATCGGCGGATGGTCGGCCATTTTGCACGGGAGTTCGTTCAACACGAATGATCTGGATCTTTGCTTTTCACGGCGGACCGAAAACCTGAGACGGCTGGCAAGAGCCTTGGCGGCTTTTCACCCGCGGCTGCGGGATCTGCCGGAGGATGTCCCCTTCGTATGGGACGAAGTTACTCTCCGCAACGGCACTATCTTCACACTCTCGACAGACTGCGGCGCGATCGACCTTCTGGCGGAAGTCAGTGGTTTGGGCGGCTTTGAGGAAGTCAAGGCGAGCTCCATTCTCGTGCGGGCGTTCGATCGCGACGTGTGGACGCTCGATCTGCCGAATCTGATCCGGGCGAAACGCGCAGCCGGCCGCGAAAAGGACCTGAGGGTTTTGCCGGAGCTCGAAGGGCTGTTGGAGGCCGAGCAGGAGGAGTGAATCCTCAGTGCGCCGCCGCGGCGGCCAGCGGTTTGCGGAGCCAGAAGAACATCGCCGCGGCGCCAAGCTGTGCCAAAGTTCCGAATATCACCAGCGCCATTACGGAATGATCGTAGAGCAGCCCCATGACGGCGCTGCCGAGAAACCACGCCACACCATAGACCGCGTTGAAAGCTCCGAAGGCGCCGCCGCGCTTATTCATGGAGACCACTTGCGAAATACCGGAACGCAGGGTGGCGTCCTGCGCCCCCATGCCGGCAGCCCAGCAGGCCACGCTCGCCACGGCCGCCGTGGGCCCACCCAGGAAGCCCAGGGGCAGCGCCAGCAGGGAGACCAGAATCCCGAACGAGAGCACGATGATTCCGTAACGGTCGAACAGCTTTCCGAGGACCAGCGCGGTGAGGCCGGTCACTCCCATGGCTCCGGCATACATTAGCGGGATCACGGCGGGTTTGGCCAGTGCGGTCTTCTGGAAGTGATAGGCCAGCAGCGGAAAATCGATGAATCCGCAGGCCAGCAATCCGGCGGCGGCTACGTACATCCAAAACACGCGGGGCAAGGTTTGTTGCGGCGCCTGCTTGGGGGCGGGTGTCTCGACGCGAGTGTAAACCGCGCGCGCCACCAGCAGCGCCAGCAGCGCTCCGGCCGCGGGGAACGCCAGGCGCAGGAACGCCGGACCGAAATGAGTGGTACGCGCCACCACCGCCGCCATCATTAGCGGACCCACCACGGCGCCGGTCTGGTCCATGGCGGCATGCACTCCGAATCCGAATCCGTGGCCGACTTTGCCGGTGGCTTCGGAGAGCAGCACATCGCGCGCCGGCCCGCGCAGCGCCTTGCCGGTGCGCTCGGCCACCACCAGGAGCGCGGCCATCTGCCAGTTCCCCGCGAACGCCAGCAACGGCACCACCAGCAGGTTCAGCGCATAACCGGAAATGGCGATGGTCCAGTAGGCACGCGTGCGGTCGGCGAAGCGGCCCGAGAAGAGGCGCAGGCTGGCCGCCAGCATTTCTCCCAGGCCGGAGATCAGGCCCACCTGGGCGGCGGTGGCGCCGAGGTCCTTCAGAAACGGACCGATGATGCTATAGGCGCCTTCGTAGGTCATGTCGGCGAACAGGCTGACGACCCCGATGCAGAGGATGAAGCGAATCGCGAGAGTGCGTTCCTGCCTGGAGACCACCATCGGTTTTATGCCTGGTGGACTTCCGTCAGCGTCTCGACCACGGAAAGGAGTCCCAAAAGCAGCAGCAGGCCGACGGCGGCGTAACGAATGGTCTTGGGCGAGAGGTGGTCCTGGATCCACTGCCGCACTCCCGCCCCTATGGAAGCGGCCAGGGCGCCCTTGGTGGCCATGGCGCTGACGGCGCCGAGCCAGACCAGCAGCGGCGCGCCGAATCGCGCCGCCATGGTGGCCGCGGTGATCTGGCCGATGTCTCCCCATTCGGAGAAGAAGATGGCGGCAAACGAAACCAACACCGCACGCGACGCGGGATATTCCTTCTTCGATTCGCGCTTGTCCGGCTTGCGCCACAGCGCGAACGCGATGGCGAAGAAGTTGATGGCGGTAATGGCGGCGACCAGCAAAGGCGGAAGCGTGGAGATGGCTTTGCCCACGAGCACTGCCACTCCCATCTTGGCCATGAACGCGACTATCATGCCGCACATGATCGGCAGCGTGCGGTAGCGGGTGGCCAGGACGCCCGTGGTGTAGAGCAACTTGTCGCCGACGATCTCGGCCACAAACACCGTTCCGTAGGTTGCGAAGAAAATCGGCAGCATCCGGACCTCTTACTTTTTCCCCTGGGCGGCGCCTCCGGCCAGCAGGCGGTCGATTTCGGCGAACAACGCCTTGCCCTCGAAGATCTCCGTGGTCATGGGACCATAGCCGAAGTCGCCCCGGATGATCCCGTTGGCGTCGATCAGGTAGATGTGGGGGTTGTCGAAACTCTGCGAACGGAAGTACGAATAAGCCATCTGGCCGGCGTCAAACAGGATCGGATAGCGGACCTGGTGGCCGGAGATGTACTGGGCGACCGTGTTCTGATTGTCGTGCGAAGAGTTGGCCACGGCGAGGATGGCGACGCGGTCTCCGTATTTTTGCTGGACCTCGTTGAGAATGCCCGCGAAGCTGGCGCAGTGCGGACAGGTGGTCTGCATGAATTCCAGGATCACGAGCTTGCCGCGATAATCGGCGAGGTCGTGGACTTCCATTTTGGAATCGGGCAGGGCGAAACCGGGCGCCCGGCGGTTGGCGGTGTCGGCGGCAAAGAGCGCGGCGCCGCCGAGAAGAATGGCGCACAGAGTGATGTTGGTACGCATTTCGGATTCATCTATGGTGCCACAAATGGGGCGCGGGATTCATCCCGCGGCGGGTTTCGCGATATTCTGAATTGGTGCGCCGCGGCGATCTGCCCTACCTCGGATTCCTGACCCTCTTCGCTTTCGCGCTTTATTGGGAAGTCTTCGTCTACGACAGCTTCGGACCGGAAACCGCACTGTATTACTACTACAGCGACGGACTGACTTTCGCGCAGGCGCTCCGCAGCTTTGGCTACGTCCAACTGATGTGGTACCGGCCCATGACCTCGGTCCTCTATTGGGTTGGGGAACAGCTCGTCGGTTGGCACAACGTCGCCGGTTGGAAGCTCCTGCATTTCGTCACGGTCCTGGCTGCCTTTTACTCGATATATTGGCTGGTGGTGACATGCCTGGGAGGCGGCCGGGTTGCCGGCCTGCTGGCGGCCGCCTGGTTCGCCGCCCAGCCGAATGTGTATCCCGGAGTCATGGAAGCCGTCGGCTTCGATTTCGTTCACATCTGTTTCACGGTGCTTTCGGCGGGGTTGTATTTGCGCGGGACCCGGGCCTACGGCCGCCGAATGTTCGGGTTGACGGCGCTGGCCTGGCTATGCTTCCTGATCGCGCTCTCGAGCAAGGAAGCAGCCCTTACGGTACCCTTGTACCTGGGCGTGGTGAGCGTGCTGGCCGCGGCGTTCGATCCCAAGCAACGATTGACATGGCGCCGCGAGCTGCTCCGGCTCGCGCCGTTTTTTGCCGTCTTGCCGCTTTATTACTTCTTGCACTACGTCAAGGTTCCGGCCGGGTCATTCTCCGCCTCCGGCCCCTATCGCTCCATCGCCAACTGGAGCATGATTCTCGCCAACTTCCGAAAAATGACCCTCTGGGTTTTGCGCATTTACGGCTATACCGGCGAGACCCTGGGCGAGCACATGTATCACTCGAATGCGGTGAACAATCTGGCCGGCATCGCCGCGGCGGTATTGGCAGCGGCAATGTGGTTCGGGCGGGTGCGGCGGGACCCGTCCTGGCGCTTGGCCGGGGCGTTAATGCTCTGCTGGACGGCCGTGTTTCTGATACTGCCGATCTATGGCGGCGGCTTCGTGTGGCACATCAATCTTCCACTGGTGGGCTACGCCGTCCTCTTCGGGCTGGCGGCGACGTGGGCGTGGGAAGCCCTTCCCTCCGCCTTCTGGCGAAGATTCGCGGGTGGCGTTTTTTTTCTCGGGCTGCTGCTTCTGGCGCGCGCCAACCTGCACACGGAACTTTATAGCGGTACGCATGCCCTGGCCTTTCGCATCAACCACTCGGTCCTTTCGCACCCGCCGGTGCCACCCGATCGCCTGGGAAAGGCTCCCCTCGTGTTTATCGAAGACCGCCTGGGCGTCGGTGGATGGTGGTACGGATGCTTCGGAATCCTCTTCAACTACACTTACCTGCGGCACGATATCCAGGAGGTTGTAGTGCCGCAGATGGCCGCCGTGCCCCAGGATTTGCGGGCTCGCTGGTTAGCGCACCCCAATGCGTACTTCTTCCGGCTCGACGACAACTTCGATTGGCGCGACGCCTCGACGGAGTTTCGTTCGGCCGCGATGCGCGGAAATGTCCGGGGGAGCCCTTGACCACAATGGGCAAGCCTCTCTGCCGCATCTGCGGAACCGAATCCCTCGAGATTGGCACGAAGGCCGGCGATCACGCGCGCATCCCTTTCACGCTGTTCCGCTGCCCTGAGTGCCGGTTCGCCTTCGTAGATCCCCCGTGGTCCGGCACCTGTCAGGCGTACAGCGAGGAGTACTACATGGGAAGAGGGGTCGATCCGAGCGTGGATTACCTGTTTGAGCTGGAAGCTCCCCAGAAAACGGTCCGCTTTTACGAGTGGAAGGGCGTCACGGACATGATTGGCTGCCTGGCGCCCCTCGATCGTAAGACCCGTTGGCTGGATTACGGATGCGGCAATGGCGGCCTGGTGCGCCACCTGCGGCGGTACGGTGTGGCCGATGCGGTGGGATTTGACAGTGGCTGGATTGCCGGGCACAGCCGCCAACTCGGCATCCCGCTCCTGACCGAGTCCGAGTTATCGGATCATTCGGGCGAGTTTGACGTGGTGACCATGATCGAAGTGATCGAGCACGTGCTCGATCCGGTCGCGATCCTGCGGCACGCACGCCGCTTGCTCAAGCCCAACGGACTGCTGTATCTCACGACCGGCAATGCCAAGCCTTACCGCGACCGCCTGCTTCGGTGGCGGTATGTGCTACCCGAGATCCACGTAGGCTATTTCGAACCGTGCAGCCTGGAAGCGGCTTTGACGCGCGCGGGCTTTAGGCCCGAGTATCGGGTCAGGCCGCGCGGCTATACCGGCGTCATCCGGTTCAAGATTCTCAAAAGCGTGGGGATTCGCAAGCGGAGCCTGCTGGAGCGCGCCGTTCCCTGGAAGCTGGTTTCCTTCTTCGCCGACCTCCGGTACCAGGTCACGTATCACCCGTACGGCATTGCCGTTGGCGATGCGGACCAACTGTTATAAAGCGTCCATTAGGGCGACAGAAGACTTTCGTGAAAGTCCGGCGCCGCCCTTAAAATGAACATTAAGGCCTCCCCCGATGCTGCGCCGTTCTCAAATTGCCGGGCTGTTTCTTGTGATCATGCTGCTGCTCGGCTTCGGCATACAGGAAGCCGGCCTGGCCGGAGTCTTCAGCGATCCGGTGAGCGGAGCGCGTGCGCAGGATGAAACCACGTATGCCAGCAGCGCAGTCGGTCTGGCGACGGGCAGCGGGTGGATGACGCCGAAGGTCCTCGGCCGGTTCTACCCAATGTTGCGCCAACTGACATTCACCAGTGCGGGTCCCAGTGCGGCGAGGCCGGGGCGGCCGGCGCCGTATCGCTGGAGCGCGAAAGCGGCCAGATAGACGGCGGCGAACAGCAGGCAGGCGACAGCGAACCACCACGCGTAGGATGCGCGGCGGCGGCGGACTTGCCCGGTTGGCGAAGAGGGCGGGTATGCTACCGTCGGCGCAGCCATCGTTGGTGAGTTGCTTCTATCAACTTTACGAAACCTCAAGATGAAAAACTGTGAACCTTTTCACTACCCATTCGGCCTCACTACCTATCCGGCCGGGGTCCGGACGAGCCCTTTCAGGGATTCTTCATAAGGCGCCCGCGCCACGCCTCGCTCGGTGACGATCGCGGTGACGTAGCGCGCCGGTGTGACATCGAAGGCGGGGTTCTGGACTGGCGTGCCCGCGGGCGCCACCTGGTGCCCGAAGACGTGCGTCACCTCGGACGCGGAGCGCTGCTCGATGGGGATCTGATCGCCGGATGTGAGTGTCAGATCGAGCGTGGAGACAGGCGCGGCCACGAAAAAGGGGACGCCATTCTCGTGAGCCAGCACGGCGACCGAGTAGGTGCCGACCTTGTTGGCGACATCGCCATTGGCGGCGATACGGTCGGCGCCCACCACCACGCAGCCGATGCGGCCGGATTTCATGAAGTGGCCGGCCATGCTGTCGGTGATGAGCGTGGTGGGGATGCCGTCCTTCTGCAACTCCCAGACGGTGAGGCGCGCACCCTGCAGGAAGGGGCGGGTTTCGTCGGCGAAGACATCCACCTGCTTGCCGCCCTCGATGGCCGCACGGATCACGCCCAGCGCGGTGCCGTAGCCGGCGGTGGCAAGCGCGCCGGCGTTGCAGTGGGTGAGAACGGTCTTGTGGTCGGGCACCAGGGGCGCTCCGTTGCGGCCGATGGCGCGGTTGATGGCGATGTCTTCTTCGCGGACCAGCAGCGCCTCCTCGATCATGCGGCGGCGGATTTCGGCGATGGGCCGGCCGCGCAGGGAGGCATAGAGGCGCTTCATGCGATCGATGCCCCAGAAGAGATTGACCGCGGTGGGCCGGGTGCGGGCCAGGGTTTCGGCGATGGTTTCCATCTCCGAATCGAGGCCGGTTTCGGGCGCGTGCAGCACGCCGAGAGCGACCCCCATGGCGGCGGCTACGCCGATGGCGGGCGCGCCGCGGATGATCATGGCGCGGATGGCCTCGGCCACTTCCTGGTAGGTCCGGCACGTCACGTACGTCTCTTCAAGCGGCAGGCGCGTCTGGTCGATCATGACGACGCGGTCATCGATCCATTGAATGGTTTCCACCATTTCACTCTAACCCCGGGGTACAGACCGTGAAAGTGACGCAACTTGCATCAAAGGGTACATTGAGAATAATCCCGTGAAAGCCGGACTCGTGGCCAACGCGGAAGACTATCCCTGGTCGAGGGCGACAAGAAAAGCCGAGATGAATCTCGGCTCAGCAGGCTCGACAGCCTGC
>Ga0209415_10015655_pt1 | contig 12269 bp, 11 predicted proteins | sample PeaSoiSIISIP2007_FD_187696 | JGI IMG/M metagenome (GOLD analysis project Ga0209415, IMG submission 187696) | Peat soil microbial communities from Weissenstadt, Germany - SII-SIP-2007 (SPAdes) (version 2) | ecosystem: Environmental > Terrestrial > Soil > Wetlands > Peat | place: Germany... | reverse complement strand
TCTTGGTGACATCGGCCCGCTGGCCTCCAAGCCGGTGATGGAAGGCAAAGCCGTCCTGTTCAAAAAGTTCGCCAATATCGATGTCTTCGACATTGAGATCGACGAGAAAGACCCGGCCATGCTGATCGAGGTTATCGCCCGCCTCGAGCCGACGTTCGGCGGCATCAATCTGGAAGACATCAAGGCCCCGGAATGCTTCGAAGTCGAACAGAAGCTGCGTGAACGCATGAAGATCCCGGTGTTCCACGACGATCAGCATGGCACCGCCATCGTCGTCTGCGCGGCCACCCTGAATGCGCTGCATCTGGTCGGCAAAAAGATCGAAGACGTCAAGCTGGTGACCATCGGCGCCGGCGCCGCCGGGATCGCCTGCCTCAATCTGCTGCATTCCTTGGGATTGAAGCGCGAGAACGTGACGCTGGTCGACAGCAAGGGCGTCGTCTACGCCGGCCGCACCGCGGGCATGAACGCCTTCAAGCAGTCCTATGCCCGGGAAACCGAGGCGCGCACTCTCGAAGACGCCATCACCGGCACCGACGTCTTCCTCGGTTTGGCCGCGGCCGGCTTGCTCAAGCCGGAAATGGTCGCCAAAATGGCTGATCAGCCGTTGATTTTTGCCCTGTCGAATCCCGAACCGGAAATCCGTCCGGAAGTCGCCCGCTCGGTTCGCGCCAACGCCATTATCGCCACCGGCCGCTCGGATTATCCGAATCAGGTCAACAATGTGCTGTGCTTCCCCTTCCTGTTCCGCGGCACGCTCGATGTGGGCGCCACCACCATCAATGAAGAGATGAAGCTGGCCGCTGTCCGCTCCATCGCCGAGTTGGCCCGGGCCGAACCTCTGTCGGTGGTTGCCGCCGCTTACCCGGGTGAAGATCTCGCTTTTGGTCGCGACAATATTCTGCCCAAGCCCTTCGATCCCCGTCTCATCACCGAGGTGGCGTCCGCCGTCGCCAAAGCGGCCATGGACAGTGGCGTCGCCACCCGCCCGATCCAGGACTTCGATGCCTACAAGCGGCATCTGACCAAGATCACCGCGGCAACGCCGGCCATCACTGCCCAGGCCGCCGAATAAGCGACGAGTAGATTCTACGGCCGCCATCGACGACGTGATGGCGGCCGTTTCCATTTTATGGATCGGCTTCCGCTATTCGCCCCTATGATGGGGGCTCCCCCATTTGCCGCGCGGAGCCCCTTGATGACTTTTCTGCTCAATCTTGTTTGGTTGGTTTTTGGCGGCGGCCTTCTCGCTGCCTTTGCCTGGGCGCTGGCCGCCTTGTTGATGGCCATCTCCATCGTCGGTTTGCCGTGGACACCGGCCGCCCTCAGGGTTGCCCAATATACGCTCCTGCCCTTCGGCCGCAGAATCGAACCCTCCGGCAACGCTCCGGTCACTTTTCTTGGCAATATCATCTGGTTCGTTCTGGCCGGATGGTGGCTGGCTCTGGGCCATCTGATGATCGCCGTCGCCTTGGCAGTGACGATTGTCGGAATTCCTTTCGCGTGGGCGCATCTCAAGTTGGCCCGCCTGACCCTGGCCCCGGTGGGGACCACGGTGACGACCATTTCGATCCGATAGGGGGCGCAAATCGGACAGGATCCTGAACACCGTCCGGAGGCTTAAACCAAATCTTAAATTTAGTTAAAATTTTCTAAAGATTCCCCGCCAGGTTTCATGAGTTGCTCCGTATCAACGTCACGCTACGCTTTGATAGGCGTCACGGACCCTTTTTGCGACGGAGTCGGGCTAAGCCCGAGTGGGGGTAAATATGCCAGTGATTTCAACGAATAATGCCGCGAATTCGGCATTGAATTACCTGAACAACAACTCAAGCAAAGAATCCAGCCTGCTGTCCCAGTTGGCCAGTGGTTCCCGCGTCGTGCAGGCGTCGGATGATGCTGCCGGTTTGGCGATCGGCACGCAGTTGAACGCCGGTGTCACCGTCTACACGCAAGATGCGACCAACGTCAGCCAAGGCACGGCGATTTTGCAGTCGGCCGACGGCGCCCTGGCGCAGGTTAGTAACGTCTTGCAGCGCATGATGGCGCTGGCCACCGAAGCCGCGTCCGGTCAGGTGACCAACAATCAGCGCTCGCAGGACATCAATACGGAATACAAGCAGCTCAAGAGCGAAATCACCAGCATCGTCAACAGCACCACCTACGCCGGCCAAACGCTGCTGACGGGGTCCTTCCTTAGCAATGTGAAATTCCTGGTCGGCACTCTTTCGTCAAATTTCATCACCGTTTCGGTGGCGACGATATCCGTCGGCACATTGCTCTCCGGGGCCCCATCGGTCAGCACGGCGACAGCGGCACTGGCTGCAATCACCACGATCAATTCGGCGATCAACACCATCACTCAGGATCGCGCCAAGATCGGCGCCTATGAATCGCAGTTCAGCTTCAGCGGCCAGGATATCGCCACCAACATCCAGAACATCTCGACGGCCGCGTCGGTGGTGATGGATGCCGATGTGGCGGCAGTAAAGGCTCAATTGTCTTCTATGGACGTGAAGACGCAAGCCTCGGTCGCCGCTCTGACGCAAGCGTCGCAATTGCCTCAAGAGTTGTTGAAGCTCATCCAAGCGGCGTGATGACGAAGGATCGGGGTTGAGTTCCCCGACAGGCGAAGAGAAATCACCGGCACCGACCAGGACGCGATCGCAATCGTTTCCTGGTCTATTTTTGTCTGTTCGCCGCTGTCAGGCGGCGACCGCCGCACCCAGACGCGACCCGCCCGTGGCCCTCAAAATGCCGTTCTTGCCGGCGGCCTTGACCTGATACATCGCCATGTCCGCCGCCCGCAGAACCTGCGTTCCAACCTGCCCATGTTCGGGGTAGAACGCCAAGCCGACACTGGCCGTCACCGTGACATCCAAGCCCATCACCGAAAACGGCTCTTTCAATGCCGTGGACAAGCGTTCAGCCAAACGGCGCAAGCCGCTGGCCCGATCGTCTTGCACCAACACGACGAACTCATCACCGCCAAGGCGCGCGGCGCTGTCCGCCGCACGCACCACCTGCTTGATGCGATGACCGATTTCCGTCAGCAATTGATCACCGGCCTGATGACCGAACCGGTCATTCACCGCCTTGAAACCATCCAGATCGATAAAGGCAACGCCGACCTTCTTGCGTTCACGTGCGGCACGGGCTACGGACTTTTCCAGACTTTCCATGAAACAGGCACGATTGAGCAAACCCGTCAGGGGGTCGTGAACGGCCAGAGCGCGCAGTTCCGTTTCCACCGCGTCACGCCGCGCGGATTCCCTGACAAGGAACCAAAAGAGCGAGACTGCGCTCACCAAAACAAACGCCCAGATCTTCAGGAAGGACGCCAGTGCCGATTCCGTCGAAATGAAAGCGATAACCAGCTGATCCGATCCCCACAACCAGGCGACCGCAACAGATAGATATGCCAGCGTAATTTTCGAGGCCACGCTCATTGCTCACCCCCCGTTCGCGATGGCGAACCGAGGCATCTTGCCAAGAAAAGGTATATGATCCGTTAATCTGCGGTTGCTCTTTTACGACTCGTCAACTTTTCCGCGCGCAAATCAGGTGGGAGGCGACGTTTTTTCGCTTGAATCGCCTGGCGTGTAACCGCATTTCGGACAAGGCACACCTTTCAGGCGTTTGGATTTACGGCAGGACCGCGACGTATTTCCCTTGGTCGAACCGCACCCTCGGTCCCTTATCTGGCGGCGTCTGGAACCGCACCACGGGCATCCCGATGAACAATCGGAGCATTTGTCCATGCTATTCCTCGAAAACCGGCCTCGTGGTGCGTTTTTGAAATTCCGATAGCTTTGCCACCAGCGATTTTCGGAATTTCAAAAACATAAAGCACCACTAGCTTATTGATAAACCGAATGTTCTGATCGTTTCCGAATTTGGGTCGATCCTGGGTCAAAGCGATTCGAATTTCGGAAACGGAACACTCGGCATCGTCCTGATCCGATATTTAAAGAAACCTCACCGCGTCACGCGGTAAATCGGCAAAATTGGCAATCACGACATCAGCGCCCATTGTCTCGACAGGGATCTGCGTATAACCGAAACTGACCGCGATCACGGGAATTCCGGCGGCTTTCGCCGCCGCCACGTCATTGAGACTGTCGCCAACCATCAGCGCTTTGCGATCGCGCATTCCCATGGCATCCAACGTCGCCCACAAATGTCCGGGATGCGGCTTTCGCTCCGGCGCACCGTCGCCGCCGACCACCGCCGAAAAGAAATCGCTCATCCCCAACGCATTCAACAACAGAACCGACAAATCGGTCGGCTTGTTGGTGCAAACAGCGAGAGGATGTCCCGCCGCCCGAAGCGCCGTCAACGTCGTCAAAACACCGGGATAAGGACGCGTCTCAACCGCGGCATGACCTCGATAATAATCAAGATAGCGTTTGACCGCCTCGGCCAAGGGCAACTCCGGCAACCCCCCGGTGGCCATCAGGCTTCGCTCGACCAGAACGGCGACACCGTCACCGACCCACGTCCGCATGTCGGCAAGCGTTGTCGGTTTTCGGCCCAATTCGGCCAGCAACTGATTTATCGCCCAGGAGAGATCGGGCAGACTGTCGACCAATGTCCCATCCAGATCGAACAAAATGGCGGCGGGAAGCGTGCTTGACGATTGTCTCATGGATCCTCCGAAACGCCGCCGTTGTGCCACCCGGCCGGCTCGGAGGCAAGATAAAGAGGGGTTCCCTCTTTCATTTTTTTTAACGGATCGCCGATATGGTAAGCTTGCGGGCTGAAGAGAAACATCCCAACGCAAGCCAACGGAGAGACACAAAGATGGCCGACAACGAAACGAACGCCATGGAAGAGGCCGTGCTTGGCGGTGGTGCCGCACGCGAGGCGGCCTATGACATTCAAGTCGAACTTTACGCGGTGCTTGGCCATGCCAATGTCCAAGTCAAGCAACTCCTTAAGCTTGGACGCGGCGCGGTGGTTGAATTGGATCGCAAAATCAATGAACCGATCGACCTGTTCGTCAATAAGATGCTGGTCGGACGCGGCGAAGTGGTGGTGGTCGACGATCGCTTGGGCGTCACCGTCACCGACATGCTGAAAGGCCAGAGAGGCGACTGAGGACTTGAAGCGAACTAACCGCTTCAAGTCCTAAAGCCCGAGCGGCGCTTGAGCCCGCCGAAGCCGGAGGCGCAGGCGTCATTTATAACCCCCGGACGTCAGACGACGCCGTTCGGAGCCAGGTGACATTCCTCACCATCACCCCTCTCGACTTGAAAAGTCGCATGGCCGATACCGAATCGCTCTTTCAGGTCCAGTGCGGCGTGACGCAGGAAGGCATCATCGACGGATAGATTGGGCCGGACCAGATGGGCGGTAAGCGCCGTTTCGGTCGTGCTCATACCCCAGATATGCAGATCATGTACCTCAGAAACGCCCGGCAGGGCCGCGAGATGCCGCAGGACCGCTTCTGGATCGATACCGGGAGGGACCGCGTCGAGCGCCAGATTGAGGGAGTCCCGGAGCAGGGACCAAGTGCCGACGACGATCGTCACGCTGACGGCCAAGCTCACCACCGGATCAAGCCATAGCCAGCCAGTCAAATAAATGAGTCCGCCCGTAAAGACGACGCCAAGCGCGATCAGCGCGTCGGCCGCCATATGCGTAAAAGCACCTCCGATGTTCAGATCACCTTTGCGGCCCGACATGAACAGGAGTGCGGTTCCGCCGTTCACGGCGACGCCAACCGCTGCCACCACCATGATCGTGACACCACCTGATGGCTCGGGCTCCATGAGGCGCCGCACGGCTTCCCAGCCGATGCCCCCTGTCACGACAAGGAGCGTGATCGCGTTGGCGAGCGCCGCCAGGATCGAACTGCCACGCAGGCCATAGGTGAAGCGTCCACTCGGGCGACGTTGGCTCAGGATCGCGGCGACCCAGGCCACAGCGAGTCCCAACACATCACCGAGATTGTGCCCGGCGTCGGCCAGGAGTGCCACGGAGTGCGCGGCGATGCCGTAAAACGCCTCGACGGCGACATAGGCCACGTTCAAGGTGATGCCGATGGCGAAGGCCCGACCGAAACTCGCGGGCGCATGGGCATGCCCGCCGATACCATGATTGTGGTGCCCGTGATCATGCGCCTCATGCTCATGTTCTTCTTGGTCATGATGGGGGTGGTGATCGGACATCGACGGCTCCGGCAGAAAGGACAAATTGCCTCTTGCATGCAATATTATTGCAATATATGAATATATGTTCATATATGTGAGTATTGTCGACGATGAGCATTGCCTTGTCAATCACCGACGATCAAGCAAATGGCTTGGCCGAATTATTCCGCCTGATCGGCGAAGCGAGCCGCCTCAAGATCATTTTGGCCTGCCTTGACGCGCCGCTCTGCGTGTCGGATATCGCCGCATCCACAAGGCTCTCGCCCTCGTTAGTCAGCCACCATCTTCGCCTGCTGCGCGCCGCGCGCGTGCTGCGCGCTGAACGGCACGGCAAACAGATCTTCTACGTCGCGGCCGACGACCATGTGCGCCGGGTCATCACCGACATGGTGACCCACGCGAACGAAGTGCCCGAGCCTCCCGACATCCAAGAGGTGACGTGACGGCGGGCACTCCAGCCACAATGGTCTTTAAGGCATCTTGGTGTCCTTGGTGCGCTTCGTGGTTCACCAAGAACTCGATTGCACCGAAATGATGGCGAAAAGCTTTCGCGGAGATTCACCAGCGACCTATGGCCAAGCCGAAAATCGTTATATAGTTACGAGATATGACGGCGAGGCTCCGATGACAGCGATGAAGATCGATGCGGTTTTAGCATTGCGTGGCCAGGGCGCGGGACCAATCGGTCGCGACCGCATCGCCATGCTGGAAGCCGTGGCCCAATGCGGAAGCATCACGCAGGCGGCGAAGATGCTTGGTTTCAGCTATAAGGCCGTCTGGGACGGAATCAACGCTGTCAACAATCTTCTGCCGCGACCGGCCCTGATCGCGCAGGTCGGTGGCCGCGGCGGCGGCGGCGGCACCTTGACTGAGGAAGGACGCCGGCTCATCGCCGCATTCCGCAGGCTGGAGGAAAAGCTGTCTCACATTTCGGCAATCATCGCCGAAGAAGGGTTGGACGACCACCCCGACTTGTTGCTCTGGAACATCGCCATGAAAACCAGCGCACGCAATGCCTTTCGATGCCGTGTGGCCTCGATCAAACGGGGAACCGTCGATGTCGAGGTGAAGCTGGAACTGTCGGATGCGAATTTCATCGTCGCCGTCATCACCAATGACAGCGTCGACAATCTCGGCTTGGAACCAGGTCGGGACGTCATGGCTTTGGTCAAGTCATCCTTCGTCATGCTGGCCCGAGCCGACGATCACCTCCAGATATCGGCCCGCAATCGGATTTTCGGCACAGTCATCGAACGCATCGACGGCGGCGTCAACTGCGACATCACCGTCGATGTCGGCGGTGGAAAAACTCTGGCGGCGACGACCACCAATATCAGCGCCGATTCGCTGCCGATTGCGCTGGGTGACCGCGTCTGTGCCTATTTCAAGGCTTCCCACGTCATTCTTGCCGCAGATTGACGAGAGTCGAGCAAGAGCATCCAAACACAGACAGGAGACCACCCCAGTCAGGCGGTCTCGCCGATTAATTTTGCATTGCAAAATGGAAGAATCATACGCCTCTCGCGCCTGAGTGATATGGTGCTCACCAAGAGCTTCTGACAGATCGGAGACATTCGACGTCAGCATGCCGGGATTTTGCAGACGAGGTCGTCGATGAGCGTTCGCAACCTGAGCTCCCTGTTTCGCCCGAAGTCGGTGGCCGTCATCGGGGCAACCGAACGGGAAGCGGTGATCGGCACCATCGTCATGCGCAATTTGATGCAAGGCGGGTTCTCCGGTCCGATCATGCCGGTCAATCCGAAGCAACAGGCGGTCGCCGGCGTGCTAGCCTACCCAGACATTGAAAGTCTGCCGGTGGTTCCCGATTTGGGAGTGATCTGTGTCCCTGCCGCCGAGGTTCCCGACCAAATCGAAAAGTTAGGAGCCCGAGGCACCCATGCCGCCATCGTTCTCACGGGAGGACTCTCCACGACGATGGGCTCCGACGGACGCTCCCTTCATGCGAATATGATCGACGCGGCGCATCGCCACGACATGCGGGTCCTTGGCTCCGATAGTCTCGGCTTGATGGTTCCGGCGGTCGGCCTGAATGCCAGCTATGCCCATCAGAGCGCTTTGCCAGGCCGCATCGCCTTCGTTTCGCAGTCGGGCGCGTTGTGCAATGCGGTCCTCGATTGGGCGAGACCCAAGGAAATCGGCTTTTCGCATTTCATCTCGCTGGGCGAATCGGCCGACGTCGATTTCGGCGATCTGCTCGATTATTTGGGCTCGGATCCGTCGACGCGGGCCATCCTCCTCTATATCGAATCGATCCGGCAGCGACGAAACTTCATGTCTGCCGCCCGGGCGGCGGCGCGCAACAAACCGGTCTTGGCCATCAAGGCAGGACGCCGCGCCGAAGGCGCCAAGGCGTCCGCCTCGCACACCGGCGCCCTGGCCGGCACCGACGCCGTCTATGACGCGGCCTTACGCCGCGCCGGCATGCTCCGCGTGTACGACCTCGACGAGATGTTCACCGCAGTGGAAACCCTGTCGCGGTCCCGGCCAACCCGTGGCACCAACCTCGCCGTCCTGACCAATGGCGGCGGCATCGGCGTCATGGCCGTCGACGAATTGATCGAAATCGGCGGTCATCTGGCCGACCTGTCGCCCGCTACGATCGAGAAACTCGATACCGCCCTGTCCGCCCAGACAGCCCTGTCGTCCCGCACGCATTCCAATCCGGTGCAGATCGGTAGCGGCGATGGCAAACGCTATGTCAAGGCACTCGACATTCTGCTGGAAGCCTCCGAAGTCGACTCCCTCCTGGTGATGCATGCGCCCACCGCCTTGACATCGGCCAGCGAGATCGCCGAAGAGGTGATCAAATCGGTCAAAGCGCATCGTGCCAATGTGATGACCTGTTGGGTCGGGCAGGAACAGGCGGGTCCCGCCCGGCGCCTGCTGCGCGAGGCCGGCATTCCAACCTATGAAACGCCCGGTGCCGCAGTTCGCGCTTTCATGCATTTGGTGAATTATCGTAAAAACCAGGACATGCTGATGGAGACGCCAGCGTCGGCATTGGCCGATTTCACGCCGGCAACCGCCTCTGCGCGCCTGATCGTGGAAAATGCCCTCGCCACCGGCAATACCATCCTGAGCGAACCCGAGGCGAAAGCGATCTTGACCGCCTATGGAATCCCCACGGTGGAAACCCATATCGTGCGCTCGCCCGCCGAAGCCGGTCGCCTCGCCGACAAAATGGGATTCCCGGTGGCCTTGAAAATCCTTTCCCCGGATATCGCCCACAAATCCGACGTCGGGGGGGTGGTCCTCAATCTGCCAAGCTCCCTCGAAGTCGAAAAAGCCGCCCACGCGATGTTGGAGAAGGTCGGCCGCAAAACGCCGGACGCACAAATCCTAGGCTTTACTGTCCAAACCATGGCGCGGCGTCCTGGCGCTCAAGAAATCATTATCGGCGTGACCACGGACCCGATCTTCGGTCCGGTCATCATGTTCGGACAGGGTGGCGTAGCCGTCGAGATCATCAACGACTCGGCCATTGGATTGCCGCCGCTGAATATGAGCTTGGCGCGCGAACTGGTGCAGCGGACCCGCATCTCGAAACTATTGCAAGGCTACCGGGACCGCCCCGCTGCCGATCTCGACGCCATTTGCATGTCTTTGATGAAGATATCGCAACTGATCATCGACATTCCCGAAATCGTCGAGTTGGATATCAACCCGCTGTTTGCCGATGCCGAAGGCGTCTTGGCACTCGACGCCAGCATCCGTCTCACGGCCACGGCGTTCGGTCCCGACCGCATGGCGATCCGCCCCTATCCAAAAACACTTGAAGAAACGCTGTTTCTCAACGACGGGCGAGAAGTCCTGGTTCGGCCGATTCGCCCCGAAGATGAACCTAGCCATCACATCTTCGTTTCCAAACTAACTCCGGAAGACATCCGGTTCCGCTTTTTCGGGTTGGTCGGAGAATTACCGCATTCGGAGATGGCGCGCCTGACCCAGATCGACTACGACCGTGAGATGGCGTTTGTCGCCGTCGTCCAAGCCAATGGCCTCGACGGGGAAACGCTGGGCGTTGTGCGAACCGTCAGCGACCCGGACAACGAACGCGCCGAATTTGCCGTCGTCGTGCGCTCCGATCTCAAAGGAACGGGTTTGGGCCGCAAACTCATGACCAAGATGATCAGTTATTGCCGAGGACGTGGCACCGGCCAAATCATCGGCCAAATTCTGACCGACAACACGCGGATGTTGAAATTCGTCGAAAGCCTGGGCTTCAAACGCCTTCGTTACGTCGAGGGCGAGATCGTCGAAGTCGGCTTGGATCTGAGAACCGAGCCCTTGCTGCCGTGATCCAGACGGATCGATACTGGCGACATCGACAGCACCTGCTCGGTCGTGTTCTGAAGGCTCGACAAAAGCCCTGAAGCGGACGGTCCGCATCTCTTAGAGCGCGATGACATTAGGTCGATGCACATTGGTGCGCCAACCGAATGTCTGAGTCCGGCTCTAGAATGTTGCATAACTGGAAAATCAAATGGCCGCGCCTCGCCACGCCTTTTTCAACGATGTTATCGACGGCAATGACCAAATCGAGATCGATCGACTGGCCAAGAAACTGCGCGTCACCAAGACGGTACTGGCCTTTGCCTCCGGCCTATCGCGTGATGCGGTCTCCACACCTCTCCGCTTGAGCGCGCGAACCACCCAGTCCAAGCTCCACGATTTGGTGGAGATTCTCAATCAGATGCTGCCGTGGACGGGATCCGCGGCACAGGCCTTCCTTTGGTATCGCACCCACCCTCTGGTTTCCTTCGGCGGACGCACGGCTGAAGATTTGGTCAAGGAAGGCCGAGCCGAAACGGTGAAGTCATATGTCATCCGGCCAAGACCACCGGGATGCGAAGGACCGTGATATCGAAATCGGCACTGCGCCACCCTTTGAAGAGGTCATAGTAAGATGCGCTTCCCTTGAATCCCAAAGTGACTTCCCGGCTGGAGAAACCCACCACATAGCCTATTTTCAATTTGGCGATATTGAGGAAGTTGAGTTCCTCGGCACCGCCCAAATGCCCTGCATCCAGTTGGTAGGTCTTGCGCACGAACTCCACACCGCAGCACGACGCGGCGTATGTGAGTTCACCGCTCCAGTCGGATGGCGTCGTGCCCGTCACGCTCAGTTTGCCGCGAACGGCCAATACGTCCAGAAAGCTCACATCAAAGTCCTGAGACCAGCTGCCATCGGCAGGCTTTGTCTCGCCAAGCACGATGCGGGGTTCCTGTTCCAACAGGTTTCCCGACATGGTCTCGTAGCTTGCGACAACTTTGTTTTTCAGCGCATCGACCGTCATCCGTATCTGATCAGCCTGGGCTGCCCAATCGGCAGCGCTGACATGGGACTCCAATAATTGTGCAACGTCACTCATGGTGAACCCTCCCGGGAAAAATTCGGCTTCGGCTGATTGTCGGACGAGACCCTTCCGGCCTAAGCCCTGCGGAGGGTCCTGGGGCACCATGTCGTTTTCCTTGAACAACTCTTAGGGGAAATATTTTAGCCCCCATCACCCCTATACAACAAATAAAATAAAGAACAGTCTTTAGATGCTAACTACGTCATGATTAATTATTGAAATAATCAATACATTTATATATAAATATAAAATATTTATTTAAAAAAATACCCCGCATACCAATCATTTTTGTCACAAAATGATTATCCATGACATCATTTAAATAAGAAACACCATAAACCGACACTGTAACCTCATGATCGCGTCTAGCCTACACCTTGACGGATCGACCGATAACTAGTAGAATTACCAGGCTTGTATAATCGGTTGGATTGAAAAACGGCATGGTTGTATTGCGTTCCTGCCTATTGCCGCATGATGCGCTCAACCCTTGCGATTATGATCCAAGCGGTGAACGAGGCCATCGGCGACCCGAAATCCTCGACCTCGCCAGTTGCCGTTCATCCCAGCAACCGTTTCCCATTTTCTCTCACCGAGACTTAGGAGCGATGTGTCCTGCCCAAAACATCACGACCTCAGAGTTCGGACGCGTCTCAGACCTTAGAGTCCGTCCGGAAACTTCATGATGGATTACAGAGCTTTCTCAGCATCAGCCTGATGGACGCAAGGCGGAGGA
>Ga0209415_10015654_pt1 | contig 12270 bp, 13 predicted proteins | sample PeaSoiSIISIP2007_FD_187696 | JGI IMG/M metagenome (GOLD analysis project Ga0209415, IMG submission 187696) | Peat soil microbial communities from Weissenstadt, Germany - SII-SIP-2007 (SPAdes) (version 2) | ecosystem: Environmental > Terrestrial > Soil > Wetlands > Peat | place: Germany... | reverse complement strand
TAGCTTCGAGGGCCTAGCTTCGAGGGCCCTGGATTCGCAGAGCAAGGTTCGTGGGGACAAGGTTCGAAGGGCAAGGTTCGCAAGGCAAGGTTCGAAGCGAAGGCCTACGTTCGAAGACAGTGTAGGTTGGGCCCCATGACCCAGATCGCCGCTCCGCCGGCACTCAGGGCACCCCTCCTGCGCAGCGACAAGCCGGCGGGCCAGCCGGTGAACTGGCAGGTCTAGGTGCCGATAGAGCCCGCATCCCCGACCGAACAACTTGGCATCAACGTCATCCGCGGGTTGGCCATGGACGCTCCACGCGCGGCCGATTCCGGGCACCCCGGCACCGCGATGGCGCTGGCGCCTCTGGCCCATGTCTTGTGGACGCGCATAATGCGCTACGACTCCGCCGACCCTGACTGGCCCGACCGCGACCGGTTCATCCTTTCTTGCGGCCACGCTTGCATCCTTCTTTATTCGATGCTGTTCCTCACGGGTTACGACCTGACCCTGGAGGACATCACCCAGTTCCGCCGGCTCGGTTCGCGGACCCCTGGCCACCCGGAGTCGAGCGAGCTCAAAGGCGTCGAGGTCACGACCGGCCCGCTCGGGCAGGGCTTCGCCAACGGCGTGGGGATGGGCGTTGCCGAAAGGATCCTGCGCTCCCAGTACGGGCCAGACCTCGTGGACCATCACACCTTCGTGATCTGCAGCGACGGCGACCTGATGGAAGGCATTAGCCACGAAACCGCTTCCCTCGCCGGGCACCTCGGGCTCGGGCGGCTGATTTACATCTACGACGACAACCACATCACCATCGACGGCCCCACCGAGATCGCCCTCAACGACGACGCCATAAAGCGCTTCGACGCTTACGGCTGGCATACCGAGGACCTCGGCGAGGTAGCCAACGACACCCAGGCACTCGAAGACGCCGTGCGCCGGGCGATGGCCGTGGACGACCGCCCCAGTTTCCTCCAGCTCCGCTCCCACATCGGTTGGCCGTCGCCGCACCTGACCGACAGCTCCAAGGCCCACGGCGACCCGTTCGAGCCAGAAGAAATCAAAGCCACCAAGGAGATCCTTGGTCTTCCACCCGAAGAGAGCTTCTGGGTGCCCGAAGAGGTGCTCGCCATGTACCGCGCCGCCGGCGCCCGCGGTCGCCCCGAGCGGGAGGCCTGGGCCAAGCGCTTCTCGGTGAGCCTGCCCCCCGGCAGCGCCCCCCGCGCACGTTGGGACGCCCAGTGGAGCGGCCACGCCATGCCGGGTTTCGAGCAGAAACTTCCGACCTGGCAGGCCGGGAGCCCGAACATCGCCACTAGGGCCGCCCTGAAGTCGACCCTCAACGCCATCTTCCCTGACGTACCCGGCCTCGTTTCGGGCGGCGCCGACCTGACCGGCAACACAGGCACGATGATCGACGGCCAGCCGGTCCAGTCCAAGGAGCACCCGGAGGGGCGCCAAATGGCCTACGGCGTCCGGGAGCACGGGATGGGCGGCGCGATGGTAGGCATGTCCCGCCACGGCGGGATCCTGCCGATCGGCGGCACGTTCTTCGTGTTCAGTGACTACATGAGGGGTTCGGTGCGGCTGTCGGCCCTCTCCAATACAAAGGTCATCTTTTCCTGGACCCACGACTCGATCGGGCTGGGCCAAGACGGCCCGACGCACCAGCCGGTCGAGCAGCTCGCCGCGATGCGTGCCATGCCCAACATGCGCGTTATCCGCCCCGCCGACGCCAACGAGACCGCGCAGGCGGTCCGGGTCGCCATCGACCGCGACGGCCCGACAGCCCTCATCCTGTCGCGCCAGGCCATACCGGTGCTCGAGGGCACGGCACAGCGAGCAGAGCAGTTGCAGCTGGGCGCCTACACGCTCTCCGGGGACGAACCGGGCCCCGACATCGTGCTCGTAGGCACCGGGTCCGAGGTGTGGGTTTGTGCCGACGCCGCAAAGCTCCTCGAAGCCGACGGGCTCAGGGTGCGGGTCGTTTCGATGCCTAGCTGGGAGCTTTTCGAGGAGCAAGATGAGGACTACCAGGATGAAGTCCTTGGCGCCGGCGCACCCGTGCTGGCTGTCGAAGCCGCCACCAGCTTCGGCTGGTCCCTCTGGGCGGACGCCACCGTTTCCCTAGACCACTTTGGCGCCTCCGGCCCCGGCGCTGAGGTACTGGCCCACTTCGGCTTCACCCCCGAAAACGTGGCCGACAACGCCCGGGCCCTGCTCCGAAAGACTGACGAAGACCAGGAGGAAAATAGATGACGCTTCTCCATCAGCTCTACACGGAGGGTGGCCAAAGCCCATGGATCGACAACCTGTCACGCGACGCCATCCGTTCCGGGCGCCTCGCGAACATGCTCGATGAAGGCATCCGTGGTGTCACCTCCAACCCGACAATTTTCCAAAAAGCGATGACCGGCACTGACGTCTATTCCGCCGATTTCGCCCGCCTCATTGAAGGTGGCACGGTCGAGCAGGCGTTCTGGGAAATGGCGACCGCGGATGTCACAGCGGCTCTCGAGATATTCCATCCGCTCTACGTCCAAAGCGGTGGAGGTGACGGCTTTATCTCCCTCGAGGTCTCACCGCGCCTTGCCTATGACACCGAAGGCACCATCAAGGATGCCCGCATTTTCCACGAGCGCATTGCGATGCCCAACTTGCTTGTAAAAATCCCTGCTACTGAGGCTGGGGTACCCGCGATCCGCCAGATGATCAGCGAGGGCCGAAATATAAACGTCACGCTGATCTTCAGCCTTGACAGGTATAACGCTGTCATCGAGGCTTACATCTCTGGGCTGGAGACCTTTGCCAGCACGGGCGGGGACCTCTCCCGCGTGCACAGCGTGGCCTCGTTCTTCGTAAGCCGGGTCGACACCGAAGTCGACCGCCGCCTTGAAGCCTTGAACAACGACAAGGCGCTTTCGCTTCGCGGGAAAGCCGCTGTCGCGCAGGCGAAATTGGCCTACCAGTTGTTCCTCGAGCGCTTCTCCGGGCCTCGCTGGGAACCCCTAAAGGCCAAGGGCGCACATGTCCAGCGACCACTATGGGCATCGACGTCCACCAAGAACCCTGCATATCCGGACCTTCTCTACGTGGACACCCTCATCGGCCCGGACACGGTCAACACGATGCCGGACGCGACAGTCGCGGCGTTCATGGACCACGGGACCGTCGCCCGGACGGTGGACCAGGGAGCAGACGGGGCTCGTGGCGAAATCGAGGCCCTCGGCCAGGTTGGCATCGATATGGCCGATGTCTCCCACAAGCTCGAAGAAGAAGGCGTAGCCGGTTTCTCCAAGAGCTTCGACGAGCTTCTCCAGGCTCTCGAGGACAAAGCCAACGAGCACAAGGCTGACAACCAGTCGTGACCGACGCCACCTTGCCCGTCAACGTCCTCGCCGAGGGGATGGAAACGGTACGTCGTGCCCCGCCTGGCGTCCTGGTGGTATTCGGCGCGTCCGGTGACCTCACCCATCGCAAGTTGCTGCCAGCGCTGGAGCACCTCTCGCGGCGGCGGTTGCTGCCCGCTGCTTTTTCCATTGTGGGCGTCGCGCGTACCGAGATGTCCGACGACGGCTTCAAGGGCCTGATGGCCGAGGCAGTCCCCAATGCCGGCCCGGGATGGGCCGAGATCATCAAGAACAGCGCATACGTGTCCGGGGACTACTCCCACCCGAACACTTTCAAGCAATTGAAGTCCCGCCTGAAGAGCATCGACGAGGCCCTCGGGACCGGTGGCAACCGGACCTTCTATCTCGCCACAGTGCCTGACGTGTTCCAAGAGGTGGCCGCAGCGCTCGGGAAGGTAGGGCTCAACCACCCCGAGCCGGGCGGTGCCTCGCGGCTCGTGATAGAGAAGCCCTTCGGCCGCGACCGCGAAAGTGCCCGCGAGCTCGACACCGCGCTGCATGCGGTATTCGCCGAAAACCAGATTTACCGCATCGACCACTACCTCGGCAAAGAGACCGTGCAGAACGTGCTCGCCCTGCGATTTGCCAACGCCATATTCGAGCCTTTGTGGACGCGCAATTACATCGACCACGTCCAGGTGACCGTCGCAGAGACGGTGGGCGTCGAAAAGCGTGGCAGTTTCTACGAAAAAGCCGGCGCGCTGCGCGACATAGTGCAGAACCATGTCATGCAAGTCCTGTCGCTCACCCTTATGGAGCCCCCCGGCACGATCGACGCCGACGGCATCCGCGACGAAAAGGTGAAGGCGCTCCGTTCGGTCGTCGTGCCGAGCGTGGAGCAGGTTGCCAACATCGCAGTGCGCGCCCAGTACGACAGCGGCTGGGTCGAGGGCATCGCTGTCCCCGGCTACCGCCAGGAAGAGGGCGTGAGCCGCGACAGCCAGACCGAGACCTACGTGGCGCTCAAGCTCACCGTCGACAACTGGCGCTGGGCTGGCGTCCCGATCTATATACGCACAGGGAAGCGCCTGCCCAAACGAGTGACCGAAGTCGCCCTCCAGTTCAAGGCGGTGCCGCACCTGGCGTTCCCCAAGGCGGCGGCGACGGGCCTCAACCCCAATGCTCTGGTTATGCGCATCCAGCCAGACGAGGGCGTGACGCTGCGCTTCGGTGCGAAGGTCCCCGGGCAGGCGTTCATGGTGCGCGACGTGCTCATGGACTTCTCTTACGGGGCTGCGTTCCTCGAAGAGCCGCCGGACGCCTACGAACGGCTCCTCCTCGACGCCATGGTCGGCGACCCCACCCTGTTCATACGGAGGGACGAGGTAGACATCGCCTGGGGGATAGTCCAGCCCTTGCTCGACGCCTGGGCCAACGACGGGGCTCCGCTCGCCGGTTATGCGGCCGGTTCCTGGGGGCCGCGCCAGGCTGACACGCTCATTGAGCGCGACGGACGGCAATGGCGAACGCCGTAGCGCCTCCGCCCAATCCCGCCTCTGCAGGCCGGTCGGTCCAACGGGGCAGGCTCGCCGGGCCCAGCCCAGGAGACGACGGCCCTGTCGTGGCCCATACCTGGCAAAAGCGCGACGTCAGCATCGGAGAGGTCGTAGCGGCCTTACCGGATCTGCGCCGCGCAGCCGACGGCAGGGAAGCCGCCACTCGCACCGCCGTCCTGACGATCGTCATGGTGATCGGGCCGAAGGACGACCCGGTCGCCTGCGCCGAATCGGTACGCTCCCTCGGCGCCCACCACCCATGCCGCGCGGTCGTGTTGCGTGCCGACCCCGACAGCACCCCGGTCATCGACGCCAGCGCCACGCTGTGGCGCGCCTCGGCGGCCGGAGCCGAGGGGCACCCAACTTTCTTCGAGGAGCTGCACCTGCACGTCGGAGGTCAGGCGGCTTCGCACCTCTCGTCAATCGTCGGGCCTTTTATCCTGGCCGACCTCCCGGTTGCCATGTGGTTCCCCGCTGACCTCCCCGACCCTACTGACCCGCTGCTCCGGCTCGCCTCGGTCCTCATGGTCGACACGCGCCTGGTTGGGCCGGGGCTGGCCGCGATCGGCCACTCCTACCGGACATTGCTCGAGCTCGCCAACCACCAACCCGTCGTGGACCTGTCTTGGGTGCGCCTGCAACCCTGGCGAGACCTGCTGGCGAGCCTGTTCGAACCAGAGCACAGCCGGTATTTCCTCCAGGGCGTCCGCCTCGCCTCCGTGAAAGGAAAGCCTGGCCCACGCCATATGCTCGGCGGCTGGCTCATGGCCCAGCTCGACCTGCGAGCTCGCGAGCTCGTGCTGACCGATTCCAAGCACGTCGACATAACCCTCGAGGCCTCCTACAACGGCGAAGAGGGCAAGTTCCAGGTAAGCCGCGACGAAGGGGCTCGCGCCGTGTGGGCGCACGCTTCTCTGTCCGGCGGGATGGCGCACGGCCAGGCCATGCCACTGCCCGACGACTCCCTTACCTCGGCGCTGTCCGCGGCGATAGCCAACCTCAGGGCAGACCGGGTATGGGAACGCGCATTGGCTGCAGCCGCAGCCCTCGCGTCCTAGGCGTTAGGGTCTACGCCGTGAACGGAGCGCTTGTTGTAACCGATGACCTCCCCGGCGCGTTTGCCACCGAGGTGATCACTGCCTTCGCTAACCGCCCCGGCGAGGAGTTTGACATTGCGCTTTCGGGCGGCCCGACTGCACGGGCGTGCTACGAGCGCCTCTCGGTCGAGGGTGCTCAGGAGATCGACTGGCTAGTGGTGAATTTCTACTGGAGCGACGAACGCTGCGTCCCGCCCGACGACCCTGATTCCAATGAGCTTCTCGTGCGCCAGGCTTTGCTGGAAAGAGTCGGGGCCGCCAACGCCGTCTACCCGATGCGCTGCGATGAAGGCCTCGACGCCTACCAGCTGCGCATAGGCGAGATCGGCCAGCTCGACCTGGTCCATCTCGGGATGGGGGCGGACGGGCACACGGCCAGCCTTTTCCCAGGCTCCCCCGCCCTGGACGCCGACCCCGGCCAGCTTGTCACCTTCAGCGAGGACCCGAACGGGCTTAGCAACCACCCCCGGATGACGTTCACATATTCCGCCATATCCAGAGCGAGGCTCGTCATCTTCACAGTCGCCGGCGAGGTCAAGCGACCCGCAATGGAGGCACTTGTAGCCGGCAAGGACATCCCGGCAGCACGCGTCCGGGCGGGCCGCGTCCTATGGCTCGTCGACAAGGACGCCGCACCCCGGAACCTATGACCTCTGGTGAACCTGTGACCCCTTCGGGACCTGTGGGCTCTTCTGGACCTGTGGGCTCTTCGGGACCTGTGGGCTCTTCGCGACCTGTGGGCTCGCCTGGGCCCGCTTCGCACCCGGGCCACGGCCGGGGGTCAACCACGGGCGACGCGGAACTGGACGCCCGCCTCGATTCCCTGCTCGACGAGCTCGCGGTCACCGCCAACCGCGACCAGGTCCGCGAGCTGCTCATCTCTGTGGTCGGCCTGGCCCAGGGCCATCCCGACCGCCTCGACCTGAAGATCGCCGCCGCAGCTCTGCGCGAGATGCGGGAAGGTTTCGAGGTCTTCGCCCCGTACCGGGACGTCCGCAAGATCACGATGTTCGGCTCCGCTCGCACGCTGCCCACCGACCCGCTCTACGCCCAGGCTCGCGACCTCGCATCGATGTTGGCGTCTATGGGCTGGTCGACCGTCACGGGGGCTGGCCCGGGGATAATGGCGGCCGGCCTCGAAGGCGCTGGCCCGGAGCACGCGTTCGGGATCAACATCCGGCTCCCCTTCGAGCAGGAGGCGAACCAGTTCATCTCGTCTGACCCGAAGTTGGTCTCGATGAAGTACTTCTTCACCCGCAAGTTGCTGCTGGTGAAGGAGTCCGACGGTTACGCGGTGCTCCCCGGAGGGTACGGCACCCTCGACGAAGCCTTCGAGCTGCTCACGCTCCTCCAGACCGGCAAGGCTGAGCCCTCACCGGTGGTGCTGCTGGAAGTGCCCGGAGGGAGCTACTGGCATGCATGGGAGCATTTCGTGACCGAAGAGGTAGAAGCCCGCGGCCTCATCTCGCCGGGGGACGCAAGCCTCTACCTGATCACTGACGACGTCGCCGAGGCGGCCGCGGAGATCCTCGGCTTCTACCGCAACTACAACTCGCTCCGATGGATCGGCGACCGCCTCGTAGTCCGCTTGCTCGCGCAGCCGACCCCAGGCGAGGTGGCTGCCCTCTCCGAGGAGTTCGGCCATATTTTCCTCCGGGGGTCGATCGAGATCCTGCCCGGCCCGCTCCCCAGCGAGGTTCGCGAAAACGACCACGTCGACCTGCCACGGATCGCCTTACGCTTCGACCGGACGTCCTACAGCCACCTCCGCCAGCTGATAGACGCTCTCAACGCCCTGCCAAGCGCTCCCCCGCCGCCGCCCGGGCTGCCGGTCCCACCGCGTCACCTGGTTCGCGAGCGCTGAGCCTCCGCCGCGCTACCTACTCAGCGGCGAGCTCAGTGCAGGGCGGGCATGTCCGAAGCTCTTCTTCGGCGACCGCCGCCAGCACTCTTTCGCAGACTTCGGCAACGGTTTCAAGCTGTTCGGCCGCCAGCAGGTCGATGAACAGGCGCCTGACTGCCTCGAGGTGGCCAGGGGCGGCCGCGGCGATCTCTGCTCGGCCGCGGGCACTCACGCCGACCACGGCCCCACGCAGGTCAGAAGGGCATTTGAGTTTTTCGACGAGCCCGCGTTCAGCCATTCGGGTGACCTGATGGGAAAGGCGGCTCTTTTCCCAGCCCAGCTGGTGACCCAGCTCGAAGAGCCGCATCCGTCCCTCTGGCTGCGCCGTTAGAGCGACGAGGACCATGTAGTCCTGGTAGCTGAGCTCAGAACGCGCGGCGAGGTCCCTCGCCAGCTGTGCGTTGAGGCGCATCTGCATGAGCTGTAAAGAGCGCCACGCGCGCTCTTCCCTCTCGTCTAGCCATCTGACTTCGCTCATGATCTTTCACCGTACCCGGAATAGTGGACATGTCCCCTATGTTGCAGAAGTAGGTGACACGTACACCACCGACACAAGGAGATCGTTCAAAATGACCACCACTGCAACTTCTGTAACCCAAGAGACTCTAACTGGCGACTACACCCTCGATCTTGCGCACACGCGTATCGGCTTCTCAGCCCGTCATGCAATGGTGACAAAGGTGCGGGGGCAGTTCAATGAGTTCACCGGCTCAGTGTTCCTCGACGCTGAGACCCCGGAGAACTCGAAGGTCGAGATCACCATCAAGGCCGCCAGCATCGACACCCGCAATGCCGACCGCGATGCCCACCTCCGGAGCAACGACTTCTTCGCCATGGAGGAGTACCCCGAGATAACCTTCCGCTCCACCCGCGTTGAACAGGCGAGCGAGAACGAGTACTACGTCACCGGGGACCTCACCATCCGCGGCACCACCAAGCCAGTGACCGTCAATTTCCAGCTGAACGGGAGCGTCGTCGACCCCTGGGGCAACTTCCGGGTCGGCTTCGAGGGCCAGACCACCATCAACCGCAAGGACTGGGGCGTCAGCTTTAACGCTGCCCTGGAGGCCGGCGGCGTCATGGTGAGCGAAAAGGTCAACCTGGAGTTCGAGGTCGAGGCCGTCAAGGTCCAGCCGGCCGCCTAATAGGACCAAACAAGTCCTATACGGCCCTGGGAGCCCTAATCGTTACCGTCTTCGGCGTTAGCGCCGGCGAGAAGGGCCGCAGCTTTTAGGACAGCGCGCCGCGCGCGAGCGAGACGGCGCTCCTCCGCCGCGGCGTGCGCGTTGTCCTCCCTCACCGCCTCCTTCAGCTTGGCGAGCCCGATGTCGGCAAGCTCCTCGGCAATGTCGTCGAGCCTCGAGCGCAAGTCCTCCAGACGGTCGTCACCCATGGCAACCAGTCTGCTTCGCCTGCGCCCGACACCGCCAGAGTTGCTCGCCCCGTCGCCGCTCGTCCGCTGACAAGATGGCAGGCCACCCGTCACTCACTTTCTACTTTCCGGTCCTGGCAACTAGTGTCAATATGTGGACGACCTCGCCCTCGCCGGCTATCTCGAGCGTTCCAAGGACCGCATCCTCGCTACGTTGTGCGATTGGCTCCGGATCCCCTCCATTTCCGCCGACCCGGCCCACGCCGGTGACGTCGCCAACTCGGCGGAGTTCTGCGCCCACCTGTTGAGGGAGGCCGGGCTCCATGAGGTAGAGATCATCCGGGCGGACGCCGCCGGGGCAGATGGCGCCGGGCTGGCGCCGGCAGTTTATGGTGAGTGGCTCGCGGCCGGCGACGGCGCACCCACGGTTCTCGTCTACGGCCACCACGACGTCCAGCCGGTCGACCCGCTCGATGAGTGGACCTCACCTCCTTTCCAACCGCTCGTCGTCAATGGACTGCTCCTGGCGCGCGGCTCGTGCGACGACAAAGGCCAGGTCCTCATGCAGACCGAGGCGGTACGCGGCCTGCTCGGGGAAATGGGGGCTCTGCCTGTCAACCTAAAGTTCCTGATCGAGGGCGAAGAGGAGGTCGGCAGCCCTCATTTCGAGGACCTCCTCGAGCGCGAGCGCGAACGGCTCGCCACCGACGTCATCGTTGTTTCGGATACGACGATGGTCGCCTCCGATATCCCCTCGACCACGCTCAGCATGCGAGGGCTCGTTTGTTTCGACGTGGCCCTGCGAACGGCAAAGTCCGACCTCCACAGCGGGCTCTGGGGAGGGACAGTCCCCAACGCCGCCCTCTTGGCGGCACGGATCGCGGCAAGCCTCCACGACGGGCTCGGCCGCGTGACGGTGCCCGGTTTCTATGACCGCGTCAGGGAACTTAGCGACGAGGAAACACGCTCGCTCGGCTCGGTACCTTTTGACGAGGCCGCGTTCTGCAGCCAGGCCGGCGTTTCTTACCTCGAGGGCGAAGCCGGCCGCACCCCTTACGAACGCACAGGCACTCGCCCCACAGCCGAGGTCACCGGTCTCCACGCCGGCTACGGCGGACCGGGCATGAAAACCATCGTGCCCGCAACCGCCAATATAAAAGTCGCGATCCGCCTCGTACCGGACCAGAGCCCCGAAGAAATTGCAGCGTTGTTCCGAACTTGGCTCGCCGCTAATATCCCAGAAGGAGCCGAGGTCACGGTGACGCCGCTGGGCGGCGTGGCACCCCTTCTCACGCCGCTCGACCATCCTGCGGTCCAGACGCTCTGTAGCGCCATGGAACGCGTGTGGGGCAAGAAGCCGCTGTTTACAAGGAGCGGGGGCAGCGGGCCGGAAGAGGCACTGGGCAGAGTCCTTGGGGCACCCGTCACTTTTCTGGGCGTCGGGCTACCTGGCGACAATTTCCATGCCCCCAACGAACGCCTGGAGCTCGACCAGTTGTGGCGGGGCATTTTGGCGGCCGGGGAGCTCCTCCTCGACCTCGGCACCTTGAAAGTGGGCCAATGACCCGGGACGGGCGTAGCAAACATCACGACAAACGCTCCAAGAACGGTGCCCACACGGTCCCGGAGATGAAGTCCTCCAACGGCGCGAACGGCGCTAATGGCCGTAGTGGCACGAAGCGTTGGCGCCTGAGCCCTGCCGACGCTCACGAATGGGTGAGCTTCGAGGACCCCACCGAAGCACGGACATGGCGATTCGACGTGACATTTCTCCTGTCACACTGGGAATGCATTTATGGCAAAGGCTGCCAGGGTGTACTGACCGCACCAGCGCCGGAACTGGCGCAGGGGTGCTGTTCGTACGGTGCGCATATGACCGGTGACGAGGACGTCGCCCGAGTGAAGGCAGCTGCAAAGACTTTGACGGACGACCAGTGGCAGTTCGCAGAGCAAGGGCGTCGTGGAGGGGTTGCACGGCGCGGGGCCGCCGGTGTCACCGTCACGAGGTTGGTGGAAGACGCTTGCATTTTCCTCAATAGACCGGGTTTCCCGGGTGGCCCGGGCTGCGCCCTTCACCGAGCCGCTCTCGAGCGCGGGGAAAAGCCGATGGACCTAAAGCCCGACGTGTGCTGGCAATTGCCGCTGCGGCGCGAGGACACGGTCCATCCTGACGCTTCTGTGACATCGGTGGTCGGTGAATGGGACAGAGCCCACTGGGGCCACGGGGGCGAGGAATTTGCGTGGTGGTGCACGGAGGCGCCCGAGGCGTTCCGCGGCGGCACGGCGGTGTGGCGGCAGATGCAAGACGAGCTGTGTTCCATGGTGGGCCCGGCCGTTTTCGCCCTACTGGCGCCGTACTTGGAGGTCCGGGAGGCCTCCGGAGCGCTGCTCCCCCACCCTACGGTCCGCCAGCGCGGGTAGAGCCCCTTCGCTCCGCAATCGGGGGTAAGGTTGAATCGATGGCCCGCAAGGAGCATTGGAAGACCGAGCCTGACGAGCACGACTACCCGGCGGCCCACGATTATTTGACGCTTGTTATGTCCTCCGCAGCGGCGAACGGCCTCGTCGAAGCGTTGAAAACCGCCCCTTTGATGCATAGGGCGGCTAAGGATCTGCTCCGTGCGAGCGCTTTGCCGCTCCTGCCCGAGAACAATTACCACGTCGCCAAGGACCTCGCCAAGGTCAAGAAGGGCCAGCTGCTGTCACCGGTCCTCCTTGTTGCCGGCGACGCCTCCCGCGGCGCTCACCTCTCCATAGCCGACGGGTACCACCGGATTTGTGCGAGCTGGTACTTGGGGGAGGACGCCTCCATTCCTTGTCGCTTGGTCGACCTGCCCTAAGGGTAAGGGAGGATTTCGGTAGTGGCATTCAACCGGCTAGCCCTCGAGTTCCCCCGCTTGGCCGTCGAGCTCGAACGGCTCTCGGGCGACGACCTTGAAGCGGCCGTCGGGCGGATCGTCGAGGCGGCGTTGACCGCAACTGGTGTACAAGTCACTGACAGGAGCCC
>Ga0209415_10015652_pt1 | contig 12271 bp, 7 predicted proteins | sample PeaSoiSIISIP2007_FD_187696 | JGI IMG/M metagenome (GOLD analysis project Ga0209415, IMG submission 187696) | Peat soil microbial communities from Weissenstadt, Germany - SII-SIP-2007 (SPAdes) (version 2) | ecosystem: Environmental > Terrestrial > Soil > Wetlands > Peat | place: Germany... | reverse complement strand
ATCCCCTCTTTCCCCGTAAGAGTGCACGCGCTGCCGCAAGGCCAACCCGGCGATCCATTGCTCAATGCATACGACACGTACCGCGGCCATTGGAACCCCGGCGTGGTGAAAGCCGCAATCCTCGGGCGGATAGGAGGAGACCCGAGGCTTCTGGCCGAGGAAGCCCGCCCCACGATCGAGGCCCTCGAGCGGATCTTGCTCGGGCGCGACGGCGCCCCACCCTCCGGCAAAGTTTCGCTCTTCGATCTGCCAATTTCAGTCGACGTGGACGAAAACCTGTTTTGGCAGGCATATGAGATCGTAGAGGCGTTCACGCTGGAATACGCCGACGCCATGCCGCTTCAAGAGGTGGGGTGGGGGCGGGTTACAGAGGCTGACATCAAGCGGCTCGCGCCTTTGGACACCCTGTTCTTCGACCTCTACAGCTGCACGCCTTATCTGGCGCAGATTCAGGCTTCGGACCTGGCGGACCACATTCTGGCGACCTTGGAGCAGGCGGCGCTCGGCCGGCCGGTGACCGGCGCGATCGGATCGCCCGGCGGCCGGATGGCCATACTGGTTGGCCACGACGACAACATAATCCCCTTGGGGAAACTCCTGGATATAGGTTGGCGGGTGCCCGGAGCGGCCGCCAACCTGGCGCTTCCCGGCGGGGCGCTGGTCTTTGAGTTGCGCTGCGCGCGGGGCGATGGACGCCTCTTGGTGCGCACGCGCTTTGTGAGCGAGACGCTTGAGCAGATGCGCGATGCTGCGCCGCTCACGCTGGAGAATCCCCCGGCGGCGGAGCCTATCTTTGTGCCCGGCTGCAGCCTGGCGTCCCCGGGATACGACGCTCCGCTCGATCTCTTTGCCGTTCGCCTGCGCCTCGCGATCGATCCGGCGTTCACCTCACCCGAGCCGCCAGGGGTCCGATGAAGGCCGGGTCCGTTAGAGCATGGACTCCGTTGGCCGGACGCCCTTTCATGCGGGACCTGGGACGGGCTCGACATACAGTATCCGTGAATTGCCTTTCGCGGGACTTGACGTGATAAGTGTTCATTTTCCTTGCTGTTGTTTTCGGCACAGACCTAGTAGACCGCCCTTCACCCCGTGGATTCACGTCGCGAGTTTCTCAAGAAGGCTGCGCTGCTAGCGGCCGGAGGAGGGATCGGCGCTTTTCCCGCCTCGATCCAGAAGGCCTTCGCCATTGATCCCGCGCCCGGCACCACCTACCTCGATGCCGAGCACGTGGTCATCCTCATGCAGGAGAACCGGTCGTTCGACCATGTTTACGGGACCCTGCGGGGAGTTCGGGGCTTCAATGACCCGCGGGCCGTCGCGCTTCCAAACGGCAATCCCGTCTGGCTCCAAAGCGACGCCGCGGGTGCGACGTACGCGCCGTTCCGGCTCAACATCAAGGGCACCAAGTCGACATGGATGGGAGAATTGCCGCACGGGCGCCAGGACCAGGGTGAGGCGCGCAACGACGGCAAGCACGACCGCTGGCTGGTCGCCAAGCGTGCCTCGGACGTTAAGTACGCGGGCATCCCGCTGACGCTCGGCTACTACAATCGCGCCGATTTGCCGTTTCATTACGCCCTTGCGGACGCGTTCACCGTCTGCGACCAGAATTTCTGCTCCGTTATCGGGCCGACGATTCCAAACCGCCTGTACCTCTGGACGGGCACGGTCCGCCCGAACAAGTCCAGCCTGTCAAGGGCGCACGTCCAGAACGAGGACACGGACTTCGGCGCGGAGGTGAGCTGGATGACGTTTCCCGAGCGCCTGGAGGAGCTCGGTGTTACGTGGCGAAATTACCAGAACGAGCTCGGGGTGGCGAACGGCCTTGAGGGCGACGCGGACGCATGGCTGTCGAATTTTGCCGACAACCCTCTGGAGTTCTTCACGCAGTACCGGGTGCGTTTCGCGGCCACGCACCGCCGGCATCTCGCCGAGAGTGAGAAGAAGCTCGCCGGGGAACTGGCCGTGCTCGATTCCTCCGAGCGGCCCGGGTCCGGGGCGCAGGCAAGCCGGCTGGCGGCCCTACGCGTCGACCTGCAAAAGGTCCGGAGCGACATGGCCCTGTGGAGCGATGCCAACTTCTCGAAGCTTTCGCCCCATGAGCAAAACCTGCACCTCAAGGCGTTCACGACCAATGAGGCCCGGCCCGACTATAGGGAGCTGACGACGCTCTCGTACCGCGACGGCGGCGAGGAGCGTCGGATGCTGGCGCCCAAGGGCGACGTCCTCCACCAGTTCCGCGAGGACGTCCGCACGGGGAGGCTTCCGACGGTCTCCTGGATCATCGCCCCGGAGAAGTTCTCCGACCATCCGTGTTCGCCCTGGTACGGCATCTGGTACCTCTCGGAAACGCTCGACATTCTGACCCAGAATCCAGACGTCTGGAGGAAGACGATCCTCATTCTCTGCTACGATGAGAATGACGGCTATTTCGACCACGTCCCGCCTTTCGTGCCGCCTTGCCCGGGCCGGGCCGGGACGGGAAGGGTGTCGGCGGGAATCGATACGTCGATTGAGCACGTGCTCGAGGACGAACAGGGTGATGTCCGGCGCAACGGCCCGATCGGCCTCGGGTACCGCGTGCCCCTGGTGGTCGCCTCGCCTTGGAGCCGCGGCGGCTACGTCTGCTCGGAGGTTTTTGACCACACGTCCATCCTGAGGATGCTGGAAGATTTCCTCACCCACAAGATCGGGCGCCCGGTCATGGAGACAAACATCAGCGACTGGCGGCGCACCGTTTGCGGAGACATGAGCTCGGTGTTTCGCCCCTTTTACGGCGAAAGGATCGAGCTGCCCGCCCCCCTCCGGCGCGAGGCCCTTCTCGCGGAGATCAACCAGGCGCAGTACCGGCCCGTTCCCGAGGGCTTCAGGAGCCTGAGCGCCGCGGAGGTCGAGCTGGCCCGAAGCCGGCCGGATTTCGCGCCCGTCCTTCCGCGCCAGGAGAATGGCGTGCGGCCATCCTGCGCCCTGCCTTACGAGCTCGCCGTGGACGGCGCATTGAGCGGGGATGGCAAGTCCTTCACCGTTCAGTTTTGCGCCGGAAGGGAGCGGTTCGGCGACCACGCGGCGGGAGCGGCGTTTCACGTCTATTCGCCGGGCAGGGTGCGCCCCGCCGACGGCCACTCTGGGCAGTTTGAGGCTGGTCGCACCTGGGCCTATGCGGTCTCCGCAGGAGGCCGGATCTCGGATGCATGGTCCCTGGGCGATTTCGAAACGGGTGGCTATTTTCTTCGCGTGCACGGCCCCAACGGCTTCTTCCGCGAGTTCCGGGGCACGGCGGGGGACCCGCCCGTGGAGGTTTTGTTTATGGCCGCGCGTACCGCGGAGGCCTCCTTCTGCGGCGGCGAGTTTCGGCTGGCAAACTCCGATCCAGGCCGCCCGTTGACGGTCCTCGTGGATGACCTGGCCTATGGCGGCGGCCAGCGAGTCGTTAACCTGGCCCCATCGGGGAGCAAGGAGGCCCGCTGCGTCCTGAAGCTCGACCTGGGGAAGAGCTTCGGCTGGCACGACCTCGCCGTCCGCGTGCAGGGGTTTCCGGATTTCGAACATCGATTCGCCGGCCGCGTCGAGACTGGGGCGGATGGGTTCAGCGATCCGCACATGGGCCGGGCGACGGGCTAGAATCCGAGGTATTTCGCGACGCGGACGGAACAGGCCGAGACGGCATGCGCCCGCGTCCAGCCGACCATTGCCTGAACATTGCGGGCCGCGGCGTCCATCGTGAGCGACGAGCCTGCAAGATATCCCGTCGAGCCCGGCTGGCGGACGACGCCGTCCTCGCCGACGCGGGTGACCATGCGGCCGAGCGTGTACCGGCCTGGAGGGGCGCCGGCGGCCGCCATGCAGTCCGTGGCGAAGAGCACCCGATCCACCGGCTTGGCCCGGACGAAGTTCCTGAGCACGTTCGGCGGCAGGTGAATGCCGTCCGGAATGAACGCCGCGTACAGTTCGTCCCGGGCCAGCAGCCGCTGCACGACGTTATCGTGCCGGTCGAGCTGCCGGGGCACGGCGTTGCCAAGGTGGGTGCAGAGCGTCAGCCCGGCGGCGACCGCCTCGTCGATGGCACGCTCGTCCGCATCGGAGTGCCCTATCGCCGAGCGGACGCCGCGGGCGGCCAGGTGGCGGATGAATTCGGCTGAGCCGGGAAGCTCCGGGGCTAGCGTCACCAGCCGGATTCCCCCACCGGATGCGTCCCAGAGCCTTTCAAATTCCCTTATGCTCGGTCGGCGCATCAGGCGGGTGTCGTGCGCCCCGCCGAAGCCGGGCTTCGGCAGCAGGTAGGGCCCCTCGATGTGGTAGCCCGCGATGGTCGCGGCTCCGGCCCGGCTTGCCCGGCGGAAGGCCTCGATCTGCCCCAGCTTCGCGCAGAGCCGGTCGATCGTGTCGGTTATGAGGGTGAGCAGGATTCTGGCCGTCCGCCTCGCGCGAAGCGCCTCCACGGCCCTGGCGAGTTCCCGGGGGCGCAGGTTGGGCTGCTGGAAATCGACCCCGGCAAACCCGTTCACCTGCAAGTCAAACAGGCCGCCGGACGGCAGCGCGGCCTCCGCCTGTGAACCGATCCGGAAGTCTTCGCGCGCGTGCATATGGCGACGGGAGCCGAGACTGCGGCTCTCCGGGGAACCGTCGCCATGCCAGAGGAAACAAGGGCGTTTATCGATTGCAAAATAGGTCAACGGTTGACGGGGGACTCTGAGGAACGGGGCTAGGGCCTGTCCTGGCATCCGGCCGGGAGTGCGGGATGCCCGGAGTGAACTGTTGACCAAAATTGCTGTTGGAGAAAGTTCCGGCCGGCGGCACATCGGAGCCCGGGCGAACCCTGCATCCCTGGAGGCAAGGACGCCAACCAAAGCAAACCACATTGGACGGCGCGCAACGCGAACTCCCGACCATGCCTTCCCCCGAGCATCCCGTTGATCCGAAGGCTGTGCCCCCCCCCGCCCATCCGCTCGAGCCCCTGTCGCCCGTGGAGATCCGCTCGGTTGTCGAGTTGGTCCGCCAGAGCGGCAGGATCAGCGGCAAGGCGCGGTTCATCGTTGTCACGCTCCACGAGCCGCCCAAGAAGGACGTGCTGGAGTTCCGGCCCGGAGCCGCCCTGGACCGCGAGGCCTCGGTCGTCCTCCTGGACAACGCCGACGGGGCGACCTACGAGGCCGTCGTTTCCCTGAACCGGCGCGAGATCAGGCACTGGAAGCACGTGCCCGGCGCGCAGCCCTCCATCACGCTCGACGAGTTCTTTGAGTGCGAGGAGGCCCTGAAGAAGGACCCCGGGTTCCAGGCGGCGCTGCGCAAGCGCGGGGTGACGAACTTCGACCTCGTCATGGTCGATCCCTGGTCGGAGGGCAATTACGGGCTTCCGGGTGACGTAAGCGGCCTGCGTTTGACCCGCGCCCTGACATGGATGCGGTCGGAGTCTGGCGACAACGGGTACGCCCGGCCCGTGGAGGCGCTGGTTGCCGTGGTGGACCTGAACCGGATGCGGGTGCACAGGATCGAGGACCACGAGGTGATCCCGCTGCCGCCGGAGGCGGGCAACTATTCCCGCAAGTACATCAAGGAGTTTCGCGCGGACCTGAAGCCCATAGAGGTCGTGCAGTCCAGGGGCCCGAGCTTCGTGGTCGAGGGCACACAGATCCGCTGGCAGAAATGGAAGCTTCGCATCGGCTTCACCCCCCGCGAGGGCCTCGTGATCCACCAGGTCACCTACGACGACGCCGGCCGCGAGCGGCCCGTGCTGTACCGTGCGTCGCTGTGCGACATGGTCGTCCCCTACGGCGATCCGCACCCCTATCACTTTCGCAAGAACGCCTTCGACTGCGGCGAATTCGGCATCGGCCTGTTTGCCGACTCGCTCGCGCTCGGCTGCGACTGCCTCGGCGAGATCCGCTACTTTGACGCGCACCTCGCGACCAGCCGCGGGGAGGTCTACACGATCAAGAACGCGATCTGCCTGCACGAGGAGGACTACGGCATCCTGTGGAAGCACATGGACTGGCGCACCAACGAGACCGAGGTGCGCCGCAACCGGCGCCTGGTGGTCTCGTTCATAGCCACCGTCGGCAACTACGAATACGGCTTCTACTGGTATTTCCAGCAGGACGGCCAGATTCAGTTCGAGGTGAAGCTGACCGGAATCATGCACACCGGCGCGCTGCGGCCGGGAGAGAGCCGCCCCTACGGCCGCATGGTGGCCCCGCAGCTCTACGCACCGAACCACCAGCACATCTTCAACGTGCGCCTGGACATGATGGTTGATGGGATGAACAACTCCATCTACGAGGTGCACAACGAGAGCGATCCGCTCGGCCCGGGCAACCCGCACGGGAACGCCTTCCGCTCCAGGGCCACGCTGCTGAGGACAGAAAGCCAGGCCCAGCAGCTCGTCGATCCGCTGGCGGCGCGCACGTGGAGGATCGTCAACAACGCCCGCCTCAACCGCTTGGGCGATCCCGTGGCGTACCGCCTGGTCCCCGGCGACAACGTCCGCTGCTTCCTGCACGAGAGCTCGACCGTGATGAAGCGCGCGGCGTTCATGCGCAGGCACCTGTGGGTGACGCCGTACCATCCCGATGAGAGGTACGCGACCGGCGATTACCCCAATCAGCACCCCGGCGGCGCGGGCCTGGCCGCCTATGTGCGCGACGACCGCCCGATCGAGGACACCAATCTTGTCCTGTGGTACACGATGGGCGCAAACCACGTCCCGCGGCCCGAGGACTGGCCGGTCATGCCCGTCGTGCACATCGGCTTCATGCTGAAGCCGGACGGATTCTTCGAGCGCAACCCTGCGCTGGACGTGCCGCCGGCAACCCCCGGGCACTGCTGTGATGGAGACAAGGGCTAAGGCGCTCGCCTCTTCCGCGGCCCTCGGCGCCCAGGGCCCGATGCTCGCCTATCTCTCGCGCCAGCCCCTAGCCGGCTGGATCCTGCTTTCGGGCGCGTTTCTTTGCGCGGCCCTTGGCCTTTACGCCCACCTGACAAGACGGCCGGCGGCAGCCGGCGCCACCGAGAAGGCCCTCATGGCGACGGTCGGAGGCATGGCGATGCTGGCGGGATGGTTCGCCGATGCCGGGTTCGCGCCATTACTGGGCGGCGGCATCTGCCTGTGCGGCTGTGCCGACTCCCTGAGCGGCCTTGGCCTGGTCAGCCGATTCCACTGGATGCAGGCGTCGATGCTCCTGGCGTGCGCCGCCGTCACCGCCATGGAGAAGGGATGGCGGCCGGGGCGGTCCGGATTGTGCGGCGTTGCCGGGAGGGTAATGCTCTCGTCCATTGGCATGCTGGCCGGGATGGCGGCCGCCGGACGGGCCGTCGGGACGATCCAGTTCAGGAGTCCGGCCTCGGCGCTGGCCGCCTCCTACCTCGCGATGTGCGCTGGAATGTACGCCGGAGGCTTGCTGGCATCCCGTCTCGGCGAGGCTACCAGGAAGCCGGAAGGCGGGAAAGAATGCGCGCTGCCGCTCTACCCGCTGTGACGAGCGCGCCGCCCCGCAATTCGGCCGGGCCCAAGGCGAGGGGCATCTGAGGCCGGCCGGATGAGCACTGAAACGGAAGCCGCGCATGCGGGCCTGGGGCTCAAGAAGACCCTTTCGACCTGGCACCTGTGGGGCATCGCGGTCGGGCTGGTCATTTCCGGGGAATACTTCGGCTGGAGCTACGGGTGGGCCCACGCGGGCACCCTCGGCTTTGTCGTCACGACGCTGCTGATCGCGCTGATGTACACGACGTTCATCTTCAGCTTCACGGAGCTGACGACCTCAATACCCAACGCGGGCGGGCCATTCGAATATGCCCGGCGCGCGTTTGGGCCGGCGGGTGGCTACTTTGCGGGGATGGCGACCCTGGTCGAGTTCGTGTTCGCGCCGCCCGCCGTCGCGCTGGCCATAGGCGCCTATTTCAAGGTGCAGTTCCCGTCGGTTGACCCGAAGAACATAGCCCTGACGGCTTTCCTGACCTTCATGGCGTTGAACATCTTCGGGGTGCGGGCCGCCGCGAACTTCGAATTCTTCGTGACCGTCCTGGCCATCTTCGAGCTGCTGGTCTTCATGGGGGTCGTTTCGCCTGGCTTCTCTATGGCGAACTTTGTCAAGGGCGGCTGGTCGGGCCCGGTGCATTTCGAGGATCATTTCGCCATGGGCGCGTTTCCGGGGATGTTCGCCGCGATTCCCTTCGCCATCTGGTTCTTCCTGGGAATCGAGGGGGTGGCCATGGCGGCGGAGGAGGCGAGGGAGCCCAGGCGATCCGTGCCCACCGCCTACGTCGCGGGGATACTCACGCTGGTGCTGCTGGCCGTCGGGGTCATGCTGTTCGCGGGCGCGGCGGGCGACTGGCAGAAGCTGTCCGACATCAACGACCCGCTTCCGCAGGCGATGAAGTTCATTGTCGGCGACAACAGCGGCTGGCTCCACATGCTGGTTTGGCTGGGCCTTTTCGGCCTCGTCGCCTCATTCCACGGCTCGATCCTTGGCTACTCGCGGCAGGTGTACGCCCTGGGCCGCGAGCACTACCTGCCCCATTGGCTGGCCGGGATCCATCCCCGCTTCCGCACGCCCCACCGCGCGATCCTGGCCGGCGGCCTGGTCGGCATCGCGGCGATCTACAGCGACGGCCTGGAGACGCTCAGGCTCGCCGGCCATTCGCTGACCGAGAACATAGTGACGCTCTCGGTGTTCGGTGCCATCCTGATGTACATCATAAGCATGCTGGCGCTCTTCAAGCTGCGCCGCTCCGAGCCGGGCATGGCCCGGTCCTTCAAGGCCCCGTTTTACCCGTATTCCCCTCTGATCGCGCTGGTCGGGGCGTGCATCGCCATGATCAGCATGTTGTATTACAACCTTGAGATAGCCTGCATCTTCACCGGCATCCTTTTGCTGGGATTCGCCTATTACAACATGACCCACCACAAGAGAAAGCCGGCGCCCAAGGCCTGAAGGGATCCTCGGTCCCGGCGCCCCGTGCGCCCGGCAAGCCCCAGGGCCGCGCGACGGGCCGGGCTTTAGGCCAGCGGACGGGCGATCGTCTGGGGGCGTATATAGTCGTAGAAGGTCTCGGGGCTGTTCACGCCGCCCCCGGTTCCGCTCAGGTTCACCCCCCCGTAGGGCAGCCCGTAGGCGAAGACGTTGTGCGCGTTGATCCAGCTGTTGCCGGCCACCATTCCCTCGGCCACGCGGTTGGCCCGCCTGAGGTCGCCGCTCCAGACGCTGTTTGCCAGGCCGTAGCTGAGCTTGTTCACCTGGCCGACGACCGCGTCCTCGTCCCTGAAGCGCAGGAGGTACGCACACGGCCCGAAGATTTCCTCCTGGCAGCAGACGTTGTCATCCGGGCCCGCGAGCAGCGCGGGCTGCACGTAGAAGCCCTTCTCAACCCCCTTCGGCGCGGCGCGCCCGCCCTCCAGCACCACCGCCGCGCCGCCGGCCCTGCCCCGCTCGAGGTAGCCGAGGACGCGTTGGCGCTGCGTCTCGCTGACCAGCGGACCCATCTGCGTTTCGCGGTCCATGCCCGGGCCTATCCTAGTCCGCTTGAGGGCCTGCGCCGCCTTGTCGACGAACTTGTCGTAGATCTTCTCGTGGATCATCCAGCGCGTGGCGGTGCAGCATACCTGGCCGGTGTTCAGGGTGATCGCGCCGGCAAGCTGCGTCGCCACCGCCTCCACGTCGACGTCTTCAAACACCACCGCCGCGCCCTTGCCGCCAAGCTCGAGCTTGCAGGGGACCAGGTTGCGCCCGCAGGCCTCGCCAACCTTCCTTCCGACCGCGGGCGAGCCCGTGAACGACATCCGCTTGATGCCCGGGTGGGCGGACAGCGCAGCCCCTGCCGTCGGGCCGTCGCCCACTACGACGTTGAGCACGCCCTCGGGCAACCCGGCCTCGATTGCGATCCTCGCCGCGAAGAGCGTGCTCAGCGGCGTCACTTCCGACGGCTTGACGACAACCGTGTTCCCCGACGCGAGCGCCGGGCACGTCCCCCACATGAGGAGAATGAATGGGAAGTTCCATGGGAACACGAATCCGCAGGCGCCGTAGGGCGAGAGGTAGGTGCGCGCCTCTATGTTCTTTATCGCCAGGGGCACGCTCATCTGCGCCTGCACCGAAAGATCGGCGAAATACCTCAGACACTGGATGCCAAAAGGGATGTCATAGCCCTCCGCCGCTGTGATGGCCTTGCCGACGTTCAGGGATTCCAGCTGCACCAGGTCCGCCTGGAATTTTTCGAGGCGGTCGGCGACCCGGTGCAGGATCACCGCCCGCTCGTTGGGCCGCAGCGCCGACCAGGCGGGGAATGCCTTCCTGGCCGCCGCCACCGCCGCATCGACCTCCGCCGGGCCGCCCATCGAAACATTCACCAGGATGGACCCGTCAGATGGATTCAATACCTGCGCCGTCGCGCCGTCCGCGCTGGCTAGGGATTTTCCGCCGACGCAGTGCAGCAGCGGCGTTGATAGAAACCGGGAGACATTTGGGGTCAGCGGGGTGATCATGGCATGATGCGGGTTGAGGTTGGGTTTCTATGCGTTACCGGGCGCCTTCGCGCCCGGCGAGCGGCCGGTCGGCCTCCTAGACCGAGCGCAAACCGCCCAAGAGACGCCGCCGGCCTATGGCTTTTGCCTGGAGGGGTTAAGTTTGAGCAGGGATGCGGAGTCCGCGTCGAGGAACAGCTCGGCGCGCGGGTGGGTGCGCAGGATGGAGGCGGGGCATGCGGGGCCGATCGGACCCAGCAATGCGTCGCGCACGGCCCGCGCCTTCCGGGTCCCCGGCACGATACAGCAGAGGCTCGCGGCCCCGGCGAACACCGGGACGGTTATCGAGATCGCCACCCGGGGAACCAGTGCCAGGGACGGGAAACAGCCGTCGTTGACCTGCTGCTGGCGGCAAACCTTGTCCATCTCGACCACCTTAACGAGGACGGGGTCGGAAAAATTGGCGACCGGGGGATCGTTGAAGGCGATGTGGCCGTTCTCGCCGATGCCCATCGCGATCGCATCGATCGGGCCCTCGGCCAGCAGGGCGGCGTAGCGTGCGGCCTCGCCGGCTGCCGGCTTCGCCTCCCCGCGGATGGGGTGGAAGCAGGCGACCTCGACATGGTCGAGGAAGTTTCTCTTGAGGTATGCCCGGAAACTCTGGGGATCGCCTTCCGTAAGTCCGACATAGTCATCCATGTGAAACACCTCGACGCGCTTCCAGATACTGGATCTGGCACCGGCTTCGCCCACGAGCGACCTGAAGAAATCGTCCTGCGAGGGCGCGCAGCCGAAAATGACCCTGCAGCGCGGCTTCGCCCGCAGGCTCTCCTCGACCAGCCGATGGAACCGGCGGGCGGCCGCGGCGCCCATGGCGGCACGGCTTTCGTGAATTTCGACACGAGGGCTCTTTGCGTTGATCATGTTTGTTGAGATACCCCCAAGACGAGCGCAGATTCCACCTTCTGCGCGAACCGGGTTTCTTCTCGCGCAGGCGTGTGGCGGGATAAAGCTGATATCAGGGTTTCCTAAAAAAACGCCGCGATCCAAGTAATGCGGCGGCGTTTGGCGATTGCGTAATCAGTCAACTGTTGACATCGACGCGGCGCAGCGACCGATCCGCCACCCACAGGCTCTCAATCATCTCGATGCGGGGGTTGGCGGGGATGCCAAGGTCGCGATTGGCAATCCGCGCGGCGAGCAGCTCGACCGCCCACGTGCCGATAAGTTCCTGGTTCTCCTGCAGCCCCGCGAACCCGGTTCCCTCGAGTATGGGGCTGATCACGGCGACGCCCAGCTCGTCGGGCACGCGCACCCGGTTCTTCTTGAGCACCGAGCGAAAGTCATCGAGCACATCCCTGAGGTGGTGCACGAATATGAGGACGTCGGGCCGGTGGCGCTTGAGCCATGCGACGAGAGGGCGGGGCTCGACCCGGTCAAGCCGCAGGATCGGCGGCGTCTGCGCGAGGCCGATCCGGTGCTCGCACCAGCCGAGGTAGGCCGCCGAGTGCGCATGGGCGCCTCGTAGGTCCTCATAATGGCCAAGCACGAGGCCCGGGCGGCGGTAGCCGAATTCATGTAGGCGGTTTAGCGCCTCCACTGTATCATTGTAGGCGTGACTGATCACCCGGTGCAGCGGCGTGCGGATGCTCAGCCCAAGCGTCACGATGGCGCATCGGTCAAACTCGGCGGGAAAAGTCTGGTCCAGGTCGGGGCTGCCAAAACAAAGGAGCCCCTCGATGCCGCGCGCGTCGAGGATTGTCCGGAACCGCCCGTAGGTCATTCCCGGCGCCCGCAGCCAGAGCGGCTCGAGGCGGT
>Ga0209415_10015651_pt1 | contig 12272 bp, 12 predicted proteins | sample PeaSoiSIISIP2007_FD_187696 | JGI IMG/M metagenome (GOLD analysis project Ga0209415, IMG submission 187696) | Peat soil microbial communities from Weissenstadt, Germany - SII-SIP-2007 (SPAdes) (version 2) | ecosystem: Environmental > Terrestrial > Soil > Wetlands > Peat | place: Germany... | reverse complement strand
CCCGATCTCAGCGATCATAGCCGCGCCCTCCTCGATAGCGGCCTCGATTCGCTTGATTACACAAGAGTCCTGATGGCCGTTGAAGACCACTACAAGATCGCCATCGCGGACAATGAGCTTGATAAGTTCGGTTCCGTGGACAAGATTGTGAGCCACCTCGAGGAGTGGGTCGGTGCCTGACGGATACGGCCCAAGCGTCTCTGAAAGGCGCGCGGGTGAACCTCGATAGCGCACCACATGTTCGAATGCTCTTCGAGCGGATGACGGCGCGCGCGGGCGAGCCGGCCCTTTTTCGCGACGGCGCGGAAGTCAGCTTCGACGGCCTCTTGTCACGCGTCGCGGCGTGGGAGCGCGACCTGCTGGAGCGAGGCATCGGCGCGGGCACGGTATGCGCGTTCGCCGGTGATTACGCCCCGGACACCATAGCGCTCATGCTGGCGATTATGCGCCTTGGAGGAATCTCGCTTCCCCTAACGCCCGCCGCCGAACAAGGGCTACTTGAGTTGCTGGCGATTTCGGGCGCCCAGTGGCTGATCCGGTTCAGCGACAACCTCGATCGCGCCGGGGCGTCCGTCGAGCCGCTCGGCGCTCCCGCGCAGAATGAGCTTATCGAGCATTTCCGTGCCACCGGCCATCCCGGGTTGATCGTATTCACCTCCGGTTCGAGCGGGCGACCAAAAGGAATCCTGCACGACTTCGACCGGGTGCTCGGCAAATTCGCCGTCAAGCGTCCTGGCTGGCGCACAATTTTGTTCCTGTCGATCGACCATTTCGGCGGCATCAACACGCTCATGGCGTGCTTATCTTATGGAGGAGTCGGCATTTGCGTGTCGCAGCGCACGCCCGATATTGTGTGCGGGGCCGTTGCGTCGGCACGCGCCACACTCTTGCCGACCACGCCAACCTTTCTCAACATGCTGCGTGCGTCCGGTACCTGGCGGCTCCACGACCTGTCGTCGTTGCGGCTCATCACTTATGGAGCAGAGCCGATGCCGGAGGCAACGCTCAAGTGGATCGGCGAAGCTGTGCCGAATGTCGAACTAAAGCAGACCTATGGCCTCTCGGAGCTCGGGGTCCTGCATTCGCAATCTCCGGAACGGCGGTCCCTTTGGCTGCGCATCGGCGGGCATGGATTCGAGACCCGGATTGTGGACAATGTGCTGCATATCCGGTCGGAGTCGAATATGGTTGGCTACCTCAATGCGCCGAGCCCGATCGACGAGGACGGTTGGATGAATACCGGGGACATGGTCGAAATGCGCGATGGCATGGTCCGGTTTCTCGGCCGCACCTCCGAGGTTCTCAACGTGGGCGGCCAGAAGGTCTTCCCGGCCGAGGTCGAGAACGTGCTGCTCGGTGCGGAAGGAGTCGTTGAGGCTACTGTGTTTGGCCGGCGCCATGCCTTGCTCGGTCAGGCGGTTTGCGCGCGCGTATCGCTTGCGCGGGGAGAAGACGCCGGGGCGGCTGCTGAGCGGCTGCGGCTCTATTGCCTGGAGCGGCTCGCCAAATTCAAGGTGCCGATGCGGATCGAGGTGGTCCAGCATTCAGCCCAGGCGAACGAACGCAGCAAGAAGGTCCGCCGCGTGGGCGAGGGACCGTCCGCGGAGGAGCGGTTGATGGATCGCTCCATAAAGGAGAATCCCGTTTAATACACATCCCGCGGATTTCTCGTATTCGCCCCCTAAAGCCCGAACATGGCGGTCGGAGAGACGGCGTGAGGGCTGCCAGAACGCGGTAATCGCAGGCAAATTCCAGCCCCACCCTCGCCCCACCAGCTAGGCGGCCAAGAAATCGCCGGGGTCAAGATTGCGCCAAAGGCAAAAATGCATTGTACATACTCGGCCATAACCTCGTACTATTACCCATCATTTCTACTATCGGGCAGGTGCCGACGAGGGACCGGGCAGGAGGCATGCGATGGCCAATCCGCAACTGAAGCAAAAACGCGCCGCATCAGAGCAAAAAAGAAGCGAAGGTACACTTGCGCCGGCCGACGAATTCGCCAGCGCGATGTCGAATATCCTTCGCTCGATAGCCAATGGCTATGGCGCGAACAAGCGCCTCGCTCCGGTAACAGACCGGCATCCGACGACCATCGGGCGATATCGGCATGGAAGTTGTCCAAAGGCGTGGTACGATCTCGTGAGGCTTGCGGGCAGCTATCCCGAAGTGCTTGAGCTCGTCCTGAGAAGATCGGGGCGTGATGACTTGGCCGAGCGCGCGCGGGAGAGTGCCTCGGATAAAAATCTCGGCGGCGCGCTTCCCCAGCTCATCGAGCGCATGATGGCGAAGCTTGCCGGCGAGGCGGTGGGAGATCGATGGTTTTGGGCAACCGACGTCGGCGACATGGAGCATGCCCCGGCAGGGCATGCGGAGTTCGCGCGGCGCAAGCTCGGACTGTCGAAACAAAATCCCACCGATCAGGCCGCCTACGTGATGCGCAATCTGGGATGGATTGCCGTTACGTTGCGGGCGGACCGGACGGTGGTGCTGGCGTATAACGATCTCGCCGTCGATAGTGTCGCGGCGACCCGTGCCTACGAATGGCTGCTTTCCGAACAGAGTGGCATCACCTCGGTGCAACGTCGCGTGGAGGTCGATGACCGGTGGATCGAGGCGACGCATCCGACCGTTGCGTCCGCGATCGCGGCGCTGGAAGTAGTGCCGCGCATGGGGCCTCGCCGTAGAGATTTCAAATGGCGGACCGAGCGCCTTCCTCTCGACGACATCAAGAGCAAGCGCATCGGCTCCTTGCTCGGAGCCATCCGTCTGACCAGGCGCCAGCCGGGACGGCTGCCGCAAGTCGCCGCGCGCTTGGGCCTCCTCGATTTCTCGGGATTGTTCCGTGTCGAGGGCGACAACGTGACGACCCTGTGGACGGGATCGCGCCTCGGATGCCATGGTCCCACGGTCATGGGCAAGAACCTCCGCGAGCGCGCGGACCTCCGCTACGCCGAGATGGTGCGCCTTCACGTTCTCGGCGCGGTTGAGGAGCCGGAAGGAACTTACTATCACAATGTCGTGTCTATGGATGGTCGTGGCTATGAATATGTGCGCCTTGCGCTCGCGGACCCCGCAGACCGCAATGGCGTCCAGCTGGTCCTCACAACCGCCGAGATTCTCAAGGAGATCCCTTTAGCAAACGACGGTTGAAAAGCCATGGACCACTATCAACAATACTTCCGCTTCACCAGACAGGGAATCGACAGAGAAACACACAGAATGGCCTCCCGCACTTTGGTTCCGCCGCTCGTGCGCGCGCTCGAGCACCTGGATTTGGAACCGCGGGCCACCCACGACGTCGCTCACCTTGTTCGCTTCCAGGAGGCGCGCAAGGACCGCATGCATCTCTTCCAAATCGCGAATCCCGCCTACCAGAACGTCTTGAATGAGACGAACTTCTTCACCTTGTTCCTCTACCGAGGCGACAATCCGGTGGGGTGTGCCGGCTTGCGCCTCAAATGGATCGAGAGGACGCTGGCGGAGGAGCTGACCTCCCTCCGTTTCTACTACGACGACGTGCCGAGTATGGCACGGGAGCGCGAGCGCTGCATCGTCACCGCCCCCACGGCACGCCTGATCGAGGCCTGTCCGGTTTTGGTCTCGCTCTCGCTCTGTGTCGATCGCGATCAAGCCAATTTTGCCGCCGTGCCGCCGCTCATGCGTCTGCTTTTCCTCTGGGCCGCCGTGCATTGGCGTTGGAGCTGGCTCATCGGCATAGCGGAACGGTCGATCGCCCGCCTTTACACTTACGACATCTACGGCTTCGCGGGGGCCGAGCTCGGAGTATGGCGAAACCGGCCATCGGACGGTTACCAGCCGGATGGCGAGCTGCCGCTGACCGAGTTCATACTCATGACGGCCCCTCGCCGCCATACGATGGCCACGTTTCTGCGCGCCGACGTGTGCGACGTGGGACGTCCGCTCGGACAGCCCATCACGACGACCGTGGATGCCGCGGCGGCATGATAAGCGGGCTGCCGTTGTGAGTCCCATGCAGCGATCGCGACAGGGCCCGGGACGCACGCTTGTTGAGAAGGCGTTGCGGTCCGGGGCCCCGATCGCGACGGCGCACGCTTGCACCTCCCCGGAGCCGCCCCGCGCGGCTCCGGTTTTTCTGCGCCGATCTTCGGCGCTTGCGGCGCCAACGGCTTAGCGAGCATGGGCCGCTGTTCGCCGCGCGCGCCGGATATGGACAAGGAGGCCGCAAAGCGCCAATAGAGCTCGCCTGCCACCACGCTCGCCGCCAGCAACAAATCCGCTGGGCCCTGGCGAATGCCTTGCCGGAAAGGATTGGTGGGCGCACCAGGACTCGAACCTGGGACCCGCTGATTAAGAGTTAAAGGCGAGCCTCTTGCTCAGCGCTGCCAAAATCAGCCCTTTTTAGCATTTGTCCATAAGAACGTGTGGATTTTCATTGCCTTCCCACATCCTCCGTCGTAACCTCTAATTCTCTTGCTTATCCTTCCGCGTGTGTGCACAGTGTGTGCAGGGAAGACTTTGTGTGCACAGTGTGTGCATGGGAGACTTTCTGATTTTTCTGGATACGCAGGATGAGAGCGAAGATCACGAAGCGGCGGGTAGACGCGTTGAGACCCGGCAACATCTTGGTGGATGACGGGATCAAAGGCTTTGTCGCCCGGCGGCTGAATAGCGGCGTAGTTTCCTACGGATTTCGGTATCGCCACAAGACGACGGGTCGTCAGCGATGGATCGGGCTGGGGTTACACGGCTCGATTACGCCGGACGAGGCTCGCAACCTTGCTAAGAGGTGCGCTGGCGAGGTTGCCGCGAAGCGCGACCCCATGGCCGAACGTAAAGCCGAGAGGGCCGAGGCTGCCAGGGCGAGAGACGCCGACGCCATCACGGTCGATGCGATCCTCGACAACTTCCTTATCAGATATGTCCGCAAGAATGCGTTGCGCCGTGGCGACGAGGTGGAACGCGTCTTCAAGGTCTATGTCCGGCCGCGGATCGGCAAGAAATCGATCTACGAACTGCGGCGGCGCGACGTTGTGGAGATGCTCGACGCGATCGAGGATGAGAATGGCCCCGTTATGGCTGATCGCGTGCTGGCCCACATGCGCAAAGCTTTCAACTGGCAGGCTGCGCGGGACGATCAGTTCATCCCACCGATTGTGCGCGGCATGGCACGGACGAAGCCGTTGGACCGCGCCCGCAAGCGCGTCCTGTCGGATGAGGACATTCGCGACCTGTGGAAGGCGCTCGACGAGGTGACCGCGCCGACGCCATTTCCGGCGTATGTGCGGGCACTGCTGCTGACGGCACAGCGGCGCGATGAGGTTGCGCGTATGCGCTGGGAGGAGATTGAGGGTGAAACCTGGATCATCCCGGCCGAGCGATACAAGACCAACGTCGCCAACGCGGTGCCCTTGACGGAGGCAGGGCGGGCTTTGCTTGGCACCCTCCAGAAGAAGGGCTACGTCTTCTCCACCACCAAAGGGAAACGGCCTTTCAGTGGCTTCTCGAAGGCGAAGCGGGCGCTCGACGAAAAGATCGCCGAGCTGCGGAAGAAGGACGAGCGCAAGCCCATGCCGCATTGGGTCCTGCACGATCTCCGCCGCACCGCGCGAAGCCTCATGTCGCGTGCCGGGGTACCGAGCGACATCGCCGAGCGCGTGCTAGGCCATGCGATCCCGGGCGTCCGCGGCATCTACGACCGCCACAGCTATGAGGCGGAGAAGCGGGATGCGCTCGAGCGGCTTGCCGGCCTTGTAAACCGGATACTCAATCCTGCCTCCAATATTGTGTCTTCGCCGGCAACGGCATGACGGCGCGTTCTCGGATCAAAGATTCCCCGATTGTGATCTTTCGCCGGGGTTAGTGCATAGTCTCACCCTTTGTCGAGGGGCCGGGTGACGAGGGCGGCCGAACCGGCCGGCGACGCGGTTCGCTCGATGCGGTGCGCCAAATTGTTGCGGCAGAGACTGGTGACTACTGTCTTGGGAAGAGCGGTCCCGGCTGCTATTTCGTGTGCCCCAAAAGCGGCTGCCTCTAGCGATCATCGACAAACCGGCGCCGCCCGCCGGGCCGCCATCACCACCATTCGTACAACGCATCTGCCCTTCGCAACAGAACCTCTGCGTTTAGCCACTACACCAATCTCGAACCCGCCGTCGCGGGCCCATTAGGCTGATTTCGAAATCGCCTTTCTCAGATCCTCGTGCTCAAAGGCGGAAGCCATCCGGTCGGTCTCCCTAGCGGCAAGGCCGGTCGCCGCGGCGGTTTCGCGCCAGCGCGCCACGGCGGCGCCGACTTCGCGGACGATGCCCTTCGCCTTATCGGGCTTCACGCCGAAATGCGGCGCAACCACAAAGGCGAGATCGAGTGATGCCGTGCCGTCGGCTTCGTCAATCGCCGTCGTCAGGATGCGTGGCTTGATATCGACCGGAACGGGATTCAGGTCGTAAGCCGGCGACAGGCGCCAGCCCGCCGCCGGCTCGTACAGGAAGCCGTGGTTGCGCAGATGATCGTCGGTGTTGGATATGAGAATACTGAAGACGATCCGCCGCCAAAGCTGCGCGCAATCTGCGTCGGCCTTCGCGCCATATTGGCGCAAGGCGTCCGCAATTTCCATATAGCTGTGCGGCTCATTGTCGGTCGTGTTGAGCAGGCTCATCGCCGACAGGAACGGGATGCGCACATGGCCGTGCCGGTCGAACCGGCGCAGCAGCATCACGTCGCGATCGGCGACGTTCTTGAGGCGCCAGTCGGGCGTCGCTATGCCCGCGTAAGCCGCGAGCCGCAAGGCGACGGCTTCCCAAACTGTGACCCGGTTCAGATCGCCATGCTGCGGGAATTTCGCGACCGCGAGTTGGCCGTCGCGGTCAACGACCGATGCCTTAGGCCGCGCGCCGCCGAGCGACGAGCCGGGGGCGAGCAGCAGGCGGAGATCGTCGTCGCTGCCGCCATCATTTTCGCTCAAGCGCATCGCGGCGCCGAGCAGCGCGGGCAATTGAAGCAAGGGCGGAATTTGCACCCCGGCCGCGAGAAACGGCCCGCCTTCGCGTTCGGCAAAACGCAACGCGCCCTGGCGGGCGATATCACCGACGCCGAGGAGGTAATCGACTTCGAGAAGCGTGCGCGGCGCGCGCTTTTCTTCGCGCGCCTTGCGGCGCTCTTCGCGCTGGATCAGCACGCGGCCCCAGCGATCCGGCGCGGAGTCGCCGATCGCGCCGAAGATCTGCCGCCCGGCTGCCGTATGGTGCGGGCCTTTGCCGAGGGTCAGCGCCGGCTCAAGCGCGAAACGAAGAGGGTTGGCGAGCCACGCGGCGTCGTATTCGAAGGTGGCGCTTTCCCTGCCCTTGCGGCTGCGCGCCCAAAGACGGCCGGCGATATGCGGCGCAGCTTCGAGATCGACATAGACGAGGAGGCTGCGATCCGTCATGCCGGTTTCCTGCGAGTCGTGCCGCGCTGGCGGATACGTTTCGGAAGGCGCTCCTCTTCGAGCTGAAGACCGACCTCATCCGTGCGTGTATCGGCGAGATCGGCAAGGCGCGGCGTCAGTCCCAGGACGAACATGACCGTGGCGTAGATGCCGAGTGCGACGCCCGGATTGCCGTGCTCCACTTTGCGGAGGGTCATGCGCGTGATGAAGGCGCGTTCCGCCATGGTGGTGGTGGTGATGCGCCGCCGCAGCCGCGCGCTACGGATGTCCTGGCCGATCTTGGCAAGGGCGCGCTTGACGGGTAGCGGCAATGGCGGTGTCGAACGCATGGCACGAATTCTCTCTAATGGCTCTTTATATAGCCATAAACAGGCGTAATGTAAATGAAATTATCCATCATAACGAGGAGGGCTCTAATTTTTCAGCGGAGTTTGCGTAGCTATGTCCTTGCTAATATTCATAAATTGTTCTATCAGAGTCCGTCAGGCTACCGGGGCTGATTCCTTAGCGGACATCGCGCCTGTTGTTCGAGACGACGAAAGAAGCCGCCAACTGATGGCTGCCTCCTAAATCAGGCGATCCAGGTAATTTCCGCAGCGGCTATGGGCATCTAATGTCGGATGCCCGAGCCCGCCGCCAAAATCGGGCGCCGTTGAGGCTTGATATTCTCCTATACAGGAGTATAGTTGCATCAGAATAGGAGATATCGATGCCCCAAGCTTCTACCTATCCCGAGACACGGTACCAGCCGTCGCCCCTGATTGACCTCGCATCGAAGGGTGAACGGGAGCGGCTCAGTCCCGCGGCAATCCGGACGTTCTTCAACATAATGACGCACTGGGAAGTCCGCGACGAAAGTGCGCGCGCGCTCCTCGGCGGCATTTCGAACGGCCCCTTCTACGAAATGAAGAGGAAGCCCGATCGGGTGCTCGACACCGACAGGCTGACACGCATTTCGTATCTGATCGGCATCTTCAAAGCGCTCAACGTTCTCTATTCGGACGAGCTGGCGGACAAGTGGGTCCAGTTGCCGAATAGCAACCGGATTTTCGGCGGACAGACGCCATTGGCCTACATGGTCAAAGGCGGACAGCCGGCGATGCAGACGGTGCGACGGCTACTTGATGCACGGCGACGCGGGATGTGACTCTCCCGCCCACAAGCCTTGTCCGACAATATGACACACACCGCTTAATTCCTGCCAAATATAGTGCAGGCGGGGACCGTGTCCTCGTTCGGGTGGCTGATAGCGATGAAGATCTGCAGAAAATTTTCGATCTCGATAGCGCAACGAACGATCGGCTGCTCGCCGAAAATGGGCTGCTGCCTAGCATCGGTATCCATGAGCTCGTGTTCGGCGTCCCGAATTATCGGATTGTGAATGCGGCCTTCTGCCACGCGCACCCGCTTGGTAGTCGTTTTAACGCGCCAGATCGCGGCGCCTGGTATGCGGCGTTTGAGCTAGAGACTGCTCAAGCCGAGGTCGCTTATCACAAATGGGGTGAGTTGGTTGAAGTGAACCGGCTCCAGGAAGAAGTTACCTACGACGACTACTTCGCAGATTTCAGCACGGAATTTCAGGACATCCGCGGTGACGATGCATTCTGCACGTGCTTGGCTCCCGACAGCTACGTCGCGTCACAGGAGCTCGCGCAGCAGCTCCTCGAAGCTGGTTCTCTTGGCGTGGTCTACTCTAGCGTTCGTAAGCCCGGCGGGACATGTCTCGCGTGCTTCCGTCCCGCTCTTGTGACCAATGTTCGCAGGGGCTCTGCCTATATATTCCGGTGGGAGGGGAAGCCGGAGCCTACCGTCTTCTCGCGCGCCTAAGCAGCGCGGCTTCGGGCGCGAGTTTGCCCGATAATCCGTCGGAGGCTTTGCGCCCAACAACCCCTTTCACTCCGATCGTCGTCGATTCCACACGAGCTGTGCATCCTTCCCGTCTGTGCCTTCAAACATCGCTGCCGACATCGGCTCGGGCAGGCTGGGATCATCGAGCCGGACGCTGAGATATTCGCGCGGATTGTCGCCGCTGGTCCGCTCGCGCCAGGCAGCACCCAGCTCCGACCGCCCCGCAAATATCCTGAACGCCGGCGCGCGCTCCCTGTCCTGGTTGTCGTTGGGGACGAACCTGGCCTTCACGTCGATGGTGAGGGTGCGGATGGTTCCGGCCCAACCGCCGTCCTTGGTCGGCGTGAATGTTCCGATGACAGACATCTAATTGCCCTCCGTGCTTGGGGTTGATGATGGTTCGATCGTGTTGCGCCGCCGGCGCCGTGCAACAGGCGGAGCGGGGTCCGTTTCGATCACGCTGCCGTCCAGCCCGCGTTCCCTGCGTGCCTTGACAAAGCCGCGGTCGTTCCCGAGGAAACTCTCCAGGATGTATGGGATGAGCTCCGCCACGGACTCGGCCTTGCCATAGGTCTCGCGGTAGAGTTCCGCGTAGGCATGGAGCGCCTTGTTGAGATCGGGACTGACGGTGATGTTGATCTTGAACGGCGTGCGGTCGGGCAACCGGGCGAGCTTGAGATCGGGCACGGGCGCTCTCCTTCAGCCGCGATAGGGCCGCAGCACGAGATCCTTGTGGACCACGACGCGGACGGGCCAGCCGGGGCGAATGGCGAGGGTCGGCTGGATGTTGAGGTTCTTCTCGGTGAGCCGCTGGCCGGCCTGATTGACGCTGCCTTGAGTCGACTCGCGGATGGCCTGGACGAGGTTGCTTTGCTGGCTGCCGAACGTGATCTGGGAGCCGGTTCCAAGGAGCGTGGAGAGCGCCACGCCTTCGAGGAGCCGCCAGGTGTGGTAATCGACCTCGTCCTCGAGCCCGCTGTATCCGGCCGTGTCTGTTGCCGGCAGATTGTCGATCTGGATCGAGGAACCGTCCGGCATGATGATGCGCTGCCAAACGACGAGCGCGCGGCTCTGCCCGAAAGCGACCACGCTGTCGTAGGTGCCGATGAGCCGGGATCCTTGCGGCACGAGCAGGGTGCGGCCGGTGACCGTGTCATATACGTTCTCGGTCACTTGCGCGATCACGGCGCCGGGCAGGTCGGAATTGATCCCCGTCATCAGGCTCGCGGCGATGAGGGTGCCGGCGAGCACTTCGTAGGGCGAGGCGGGATCCTGGAGGCCATGCGGGTTGTAGATGTCGCGATCGACCTTGCGGTCCAGGAAGTCGAGCTTGCGCTGCTGGTCGTTTTGATCTCTTGCCGGATCGAGATTGAGGCGGTCGTTGGCGGTGGCCGCGACCTTGGTCGCCGAGGCCGAGAGCTCGGCCTGATCGTTTGGCGGCATCGCGGTTGGCGGCACGTTGCCTCCTGCCGCGCGGTCGCCGCGCGAGATCGGGAAGAACACGCCGGCCTCGCGCGCCTGGCGGGCCTGTTGTGCCAAGCGCATCCGCTCCGCGCGCGCCGCGTCCTCCTCGGGATTGGGGCGGAGGCCGAGGTTCCGCTCCTCCCGCACCACGGGCGGGCCCAGGTCTCCGGGCAGCGGCGCTCCAAGCTGCGGCGGCTTCTTGATCTGGTCGTAGCTGCCGGGAAGCGATGCGAGCCCATCGGGCGTTGCCTTGCGCTCGGTGCTGAAGAGCTGCTGGTCGCTGAGATGCCGGCGCAAAGCCGGAGCGTTGAGCGCCAGCCAGGTGGCCCCGAACACCGCGATGCAGACGATCGCCGCGACCCCGATCACGACGTGGCGCTTGAAGCGCACCACGCGCCGCGGCCGTCCCCTCAGCACAAGCGAGTCGGGGTCGATCTTGGGCAGCTCGGGGTGCTGAGAGCCGTTGTCGCTCATTGGCCGCTTCCCACTCAACGATCGAGCCGCGACGGCGTGGTATCGGCGGCCGGACTCGGGTGAACCGTGTCGGTGCGGCTGATCCTGACGACTTTCTGCGGATCCTGGCCGAAACGCAGCTCGGCCGCAGCGAAGAGGCGATCGACGATGTAGTAGTTGCCGTGGACGCGGTAGTTCACCAGCTCGTTGCCGCCGTCGGCACCCACCACGAAGAGCGGCGGTGCCTCGCCCTGATCGATGCGCGCCGGTAACTCGATATAGACCTTCGAGCCGTCGTCGAAAGCGCGCAATGGCCGCCAGGGCGGGCTGTCGCCGGTGATGACATAGCGGAACTGCAGATTGCCCAAGGACAGGCCGCTCGCGATCGGGGCGGCGGCCTCGGCCCTGTCGTTCTGCTTTTGAAGTGCTATCAGCCCATCCTGCGCGTAGGTCCAGGAGAGGGCCGCCATATAAGTCTGATCGGTGCTCTCGAGATCGAGGTGGTAGCTGCGCCGGTCGGTGGTGATGACGAGGTTGCTCTTCAGCCCGGGGGCGAAGGGCTTGACCAGCACGTGGACCTGCTTCCCTGCCCCGCTCCCGCTCGTGGTATCGCCGACCACCCAGCGCACCGTGTCGCCGGCCGAGATGGCCGTGAGTATCTCTCCCGGCTGCAAGGCGATGTCGCTGACCTCTTCGGGGGAGGCATAGAGCCGGTAGAGAGCGCCTTCCGTGAAGGGATAGACCTGCACCGCATTGACGTAGCCGGCCTTGGTCGGCTCACGGAGGGCGGCCTTGTTCGCGGCGTTGACGCGGGCAGTCGGTGGCCGCGGATCGGTCTTGGACCTGGGAGGCTGCTTGAGCTGTCCCGGCAGCGGCAGCGGCTCGGGAATCTGCACGATCTCGACCGGCTTCGACGGTTCCGGCTCCGCGACCGCGGGCTTGAAAGCGGCGCTGTCATAGGCGATGGCAGGCGGCGGGGTCTTGACGTCGCATGCGGCGAGCGTGAGTGCGGACACGGACACAAGGAGTATGTGACGGACGAAGCGGGTCATGGGGTCTCTCCGGGGTTGAGCTCGCGCGACCAGTTGAGGCCGTTGAC
>Ga0209415_10015650_pt1 | contig 12272 bp, 10 predicted proteins | sample PeaSoiSIISIP2007_FD_187696 | JGI IMG/M metagenome (GOLD analysis project Ga0209415, IMG submission 187696) | Peat soil microbial communities from Weissenstadt, Germany - SII-SIP-2007 (SPAdes) (version 2) | ecosystem: Environmental > Terrestrial > Soil > Wetlands > Peat | place: Germany... | reverse complement strand
TGGCGCTCGTGTTCGTCGCGGTCGCCGCGGTCGAGTACGCGAGCCGGCGGCTGATCTTCCATGCGGCGCTCAACGGCAACGAGCGCTACTTCCGCGTCAACTCCCTCTTTTACGACCCCAACATCTACGGTCGCTTCCTCGCGCTGACGATGGTCCTCCTCGCCGCCGCGCTGATGTGGGAGACGCGCCTTCGCTCGGTGGCGGTGATGGCGGCGATCCTCGCGGTGCTCTGGCTCGGGCTGCTCGCCTCGGTTTCGCAGTCGAGCATCATCGCTCTGCTCGCCGGCCTCGCCGTGATCGCAGCCGTGCGGCTTCCGCCCCGCGCGACCGCCGCCGGCGCCGCTGTCGTGGTCGTCGCCGTCGTGGTCGTCGCAATCGCCGCGTCCGGAAGGCTCCACCTGAACCTGAGCGACACCAGCGCCGCGAACAACACCACCGGCGGACGCGCGTCGCTGGTCAGAGCGGGTGCCGACATCTTCGCGGCGCGGCCGCTGGCCGGCTTCGGCTCGGGCTCGTTCTCCTGCGAGTACCTCCGCCGCGGGACGCCGGCCTACATCTGCGGTGCGCCAGGCCCGCTCGGCGTCACCTCCGATTCACACACCACGCCGATCACGATCGCGGCCGAGCAGGGCGTGCTCGGCCTGCTCGCCTACGTCGCGCTGCTGGCCGCCGCCGTGCTGACGCTCGCGCGCGGCGGGCTGCGCTCGGCGCCGGCGCGCGTGGCGATCCTCGCCGCGTTCGTCGGCCTCGTCGTGCACACCTGGGCCTACGCGGACTTCCTCGAGGACCCGATCGCGTGGGCGCTCTTGGCGGTCGGCGCGGGCCTGGCGCGCGCCCCGAGCGGTGCGGGTGCGCCGCGCGCGTGACGTGCTCGGCTATCTGAAGCGCCTCGTTCGCGCCGGCCTCGCCTACCAGGCCGGCGACATCCTCTCCAAGGGCGTCGCGGTGTTCACGCTGCCGCTCTACACCCGCTACGTCAGCGCCTCCGGCTACGGCTACGTCGAGACGCTGCTGACGGCGGTGATCCTGCTCTCGATCGTGCTGCGGCTCGGCGTCGGCGAGGCCTTCATCCGCTTCTACTACGACGACGACGACAGCGAGCGCCGCGACCGCATCGCCGCCGGGGCCGTCGCCTTCGCGTTCGTGACGACGACGATCGCGGCGCTGCTGGGCGTCGCCTTCTCGGCCTCGCTGTCGCGCAGCCTGCTCGGCGTCCGCGACCCGGTGCTGTTCGACTTCGCGATGCTCGGCGTCTGGGCGTTCACCAACCTCGAGATCGCCTACGCGCTGCTGCGCGCCGACGAGCGCACCCGCACCTACATGCGCGCATCGCTGGTCAACGTCGTGATCACGATCGGCCTGACGATCTATCTCGTCGTCGGTCGCCACGACGGCGCGCGCGGACTGCTCGCCGGCAACTACACGGCGTCGGCGCTCGTCCTCGTCGGGCTCTGGTGGGGCGAGCGCCGGCGGCTGCTCGCTCCCTTGCGCGCGCGCGTTCGCACGCCCGGGCGGCGGCTGCGCGCGATGCTCGCCTTCGGCCTACCGACGGTGCCTGCCGACGCGAGCGTCTACGCACTGCAGGTGATCGACCGCTGGTATCTGCTGCGGGCGCAGTCGGCCGCGGCCGCGGGCCTCTACGCGCTCGCGGCCAAGCTCGCGACGGTCGTCTTCGTCGCCGTGCGCGGCTTCCAGTACGCGTGGCCGCCGCTGGCCTACTCCGTCACCGACGACGCGGTCGCTGCGCAGCTCTACGCGGTCGTCACGACCTACTACGTGCTCGCGACCGGGGCGGTCGTCGCCGGCGTCGCGCTGCTCGGCCGCTGGGCCGTGCGCCTGCTGCTCTACCACAAGTACGGGGCCCACGACGCGCTGCCGTGGCTGGCGCTCGGCTGGGCGCTGTATGGGCTCTACCTGATCTTCGTCGTGATCTCCGGGCGAGCGCGGCAAACCCGGCGCAACCTGCCGGCGGCGCTCGCCGGGCTCGCGGTCAATGTCGTGGCGCTCGTCGTGCTGGTGCCGGCGCTGGGGATCTCTGGCGCCGGAATCGCGCTCGTACTCGCCTACGCCGTGATGATCGGCGTGATCTACATGCTGACGCGCTCGCTCTTCAGCGTCGGCTTCGAGTGGGGGAGATTAGGACGGCTGTTGGCCGTGCTGGTCGGCGTGTCCGTCGCCGGCGAGCTGCTGCTGCCGACCGCCGGGGCCGGCGGCTTCATCCTGCGCGGCCTCGCCTGGTGCGCGATCTGGCCGCTGCTGCGCGTCGTCGGCTTCTTCAGCCGCGCCGAACTGGCCCGCCTCGGCGCGCTCGCCTTCAGGCTCATCGGCGCCCGCCGCCGCGACGCCTGAGCGCCGCGTCGCGTTGTAGGCGTCTGCGGCCTCGCGCAGCCCCTCGCCGCGCGCCGGCCGCAGCGCCGCGACCGCGTGCGCGCGGTAGCGCGCCGCATCGTGCCCGGGCAGCACGAGCGCCGCCAGCGCGCGGAGGGCGTAGGTCCAGGCCGTCAACAGGCGCACCACGGCCGCCGCCGCCGCGCCGTGGTGCTTGCGGACGTAGCGATCGCGGCCGCGCGCGTTCTCGACGATCCGCGCGAGCGGCAGCGCTCCGGTCGACAGCTGCTCGTGGTGGATCGCGACGGCGGCGGGCACGTAGAGCGTGTGCCAGCCTGCGAGCGCGAGGCGCTTCTGGAAGTCGACCTCCTCGCTGTACACGAAGAAGCCGGTGTCCATCCAGCCGACCGCCGCCGCCGCCTCCCGCCGCACGGCCAGCGCGCACGACTGCCCCCAGTCGACCTCGCGCACGCGCGTGCCGGTGCTCTGCACGCTGGCGCGCCGCGCCAGGCCGAACGCCGCGGCGAGCGCCGTCGTCACGCTCGGAAACCGCCACGCCGAGGCCTGCGGCGTGCCGTCGGGGCGCCGCAGCGCCGCGACCGCGCAGGCGGCCCGGCCGTCGTGCTCGAGCGCGTCCAGGAGCGCCGCCGCCGCCCCGGGCATCAGTTCCGAGTCCTCGTTCAGGAGCAGGCAGTAGCGCCCCCGCGCGCGCTCCATCAGCTCGCTGTCGTTGAGCGCCTTGCCGCGCCGCTCGCCGAGGGCGATCAGCTCGATCTCCTCCCCGCGCGCACGGACGGCGTCGGCCGAGCCGTCGTCGGAGCCGTTGTCGAGCACCAGCACCTCGTTGTCGCCGGGAAGCTCCGCGCGCTGCGCGCCGATCGCGTCGAGGCAGCGCATCAGCAGCTCGCGCCCACCGGTGTTGACCACGCAGAAGGAGATATCGACGGCCACCCGCGTATTGTCGGGCTCCGTGAAGGTCCACGTCGTCGACCCCTCCGCGTACACGCCGCCGTACGACCACGCCCTCTGCGCCGCGCTGGCGGACGCCGGCCTCGACGTCGAGCTCTACACCAGCCGCTTCGCCTACGGAGCGGCGCCGGTGCCGGCGGGCTATCGGCGGCGCGAGATCTTCTACAGGCTCGCCCGCGGGGCGGCCGTCGGGCGCTCCGCCGCCGGCGCGCCCACGCCGGCCCACCGGGCGCTCGCGTCTGCGCGCCGCGCCGTCAAGCTGGCGGAGCACGTCCCGGACATGCTGCGCTACCGCGCCGCCGCGCGCACCGCCGAGGTCGTCCATTTCCAGTGGCTCGCGCTGCCGCAGCTCGACGGGCTGCTGCTGCCGCGCGGGCGCCCGCTCGTGCTGACCGCGCATGACATCCTCGCGCGCTACGCGACGCCCGGCCAGCGCGCCGCGCAACGGCGGCTCTACCGCCGTTTCGACGCGGTGATCGCGCACTCGGCGCACGGGCGCACACGCCTCCTCGAGGAGCTCGGCCTGCCGGGCGGGCGCGTCCACACCATCCCTCACGGGGCTTTCGCGCACCTGGCCTCGACGCCGCCCGCTCCCCTGCCGGCGGAGCTCGCGGACGACGGCACACCGGTGGTCCTCTGCTTCGGCCTGATCCGCCCCTACAAGGGCATCGACGTCCTGCTCGAGGCATGGCGGCGGGTCGAGGGCGCGCAGCTGTGGATCGTCGGCCTGCCGCGCTACGACATCGCCGCGCTGCGCGCGGCCGCCGGCGCGAGCGTCGGCTGGGTGCCCCGCTTCGTCAGCGACGGCGAGCTGGCCGCCTGCTTCCGTCGCGCCGACCTCGTCGTCGCGCCCTACCGCGAGAGCGAGCAGTCAGGTGTCGTCGCGACCGCGCTGGCGTTCGCCTCGCCGCTGCTGGTGAGCGACGTCGGCGGGCTGCGCGAGGTGGCGCAGGTGGGCGCCGCGGCGCTCGTGCCCGCCGGCGACGCCGGCGCGCTGGCGGCGGCGATCGCTGGGCTGCTCGGGGATCGGGCCGCGCGCGACGCTCTCTCGGCGGCGGCTCGCGGCCTCGCCGAGGGGGAGTGGTCCTTCGAGCGGGTCGCGGAGCGCACGGCGGCGCTATACCGCTCGCTGCTTTAGCTGACGCCCTTGATGTTGGCCTGAAGCGAGGAGTACGAAGGCGGTCCCTGGATGGCCGGCAGCGAGCCCTTGGGCCCGCTGATGAGGATCGTCGGCGTGGCGAGCTGGGAGATCACGTGGTTGGCGAGCAGCTGGTTCATCTGCTGGCCGTCGGTCGTCACGTAGCCGCTCAGGTTCGGGTTCTGCAGCTGGGTGTTCCACGCGGAGTAGTTGAGCGTCGGGATCTGCCTGGCGAGACCGGCGAGGAACGAGGCGGTCACGTACGGCGTGTCCTCGCTCTGCTGCTGCTCGTACCAGAGCAGGATGTAGTTCCAGCCGAGCTTCTGCAGCCCGGCCGCGCGTGCCGCGACCTGGCCCGCGCTGTACTCGCCGTTGTTGGCGGTCTGACTCGCGGTCTCCTCGGCCCTGTAGACCAGCTTGACCTTGCCCTGGCGGACCTCGTTGGCGATCAGCTGCTCCTCGGCGCCGACCGCGAAGCTCTGGCAGACCGGGCAGACGAGGTCGCCGTACTCGGTCACCGTCACCGGCGCGCTCGCAGCGCCGAGCTCGATCCCGTTCTGCACGTTCGAGCTCTGCGGGATTCCCTTCAGAAGCGCGGCGACCTTGGCCTGCGCGGTTTTCGCGTTCACGGTCTTGGTGCCGTTGCCGCCGCCCACCGCGATCACGATGATCACGATCGCGAGCGCCGCGGCGGCGACCAGGCCGGCCAGCCAGATCAGCCGCATCCGGCGCGCCTGCGCCGCCGACGTCTCGCGCTGCCGCGCCTCGCGGGCAGCGCGCGCAGCAGCCTTCTGTTCGGCTCGACTGGCCATCCCGAGGATCTTATCGGTCGGCCTTAGGCGCCGGTTAAGCGCCCGGTCGGTGACAATCAACGCTCGTGAACGCCCTCGCGGTGGTCTTCTGGGTAAGTGTCGCCCTGCTGCTCTACGCCCACGGCGGCTACCCGCTGCTGCTGCTGGCGGCCGCGCGCGCGGTGGGGGAGCGCCCGCAGGCGCACACCGGCGCGACGCCCTCGGTGTCGCTGATCGTCGCGGCCCACGACGAGCGCGAGGTGATCGCCGCCAAGGTCGCCGACGCGCTTGCGCTTGACTGGCCGCGCGCGCAGCTCGAGGTGGTCGTCTGCTGCGACGGCTGTCGCGACGACACGGCGGCCGTTGCTGGCGCGGCCGGCGCGGACCTCGTGCTCGAGCTGCCGCGCTCCGGCAAGGTGCGCGCCCAGGACGCCGGCGTCGCCGCCGCGCGCGGGGAGCTGCTCGCGTTCTCGGACGCCAACGCCAGCTGGGAGCCCGACGCGCTGCGCGAGCTGGCCGCCGCCTTCGAGGACCCGGCGGTCGGCTACGCCTGCGGCCAGATCCGCTTCGTCCAGGCCGCCGCGGGCGCCGCCGCCGATAACCAGGAGGGGCTCTACTGGCGCTACGAGATGGCCGTCCGCGCCGGCGAGTCGCGGCTGCGTTCGGTGACCGCCGGCAACGGCGGCATCTACGCCGTCCGCCGCGAGGCGTATCTGGTCGTCGACGAGCGGATGGGCCACGACCTCAGCTTTCCCTTCAACATGGTCAAGCGCGGATGGCGCGCCGTGTACGTGCCGAGCGCGCGCGCCAGCGAGAAGATGGTGCCCTCGATCGACGGCGAGTTCACGCGCAAGCGGCGCATGATGAGCCACGCCTGGCCGATCGTCCTGCGCGGCGGCATGCTCTCGCCGCGCGGCTACGGCCTGCGCTACGGCTGGATGATCCTCAGCCACCGCGTGCTGCGCTACGCCGCGCCCGCGCTTCACCTCGTCGCGTTGGCGTCCAACATCGCGCTCGTCGGGCGCGGGGTCGTCTATCAGGCGTGCCTGGCGGCGCAGCTCGCGCTGCTGCTCGCGGCGGCGGCGGCGGCGCGCGTGCGCGCGCGGCCGCTCCTGCTCGCGCGCTACTACGTGCTGATGAACGCCTCGCTGGCGGCCGGGCTGTGGGACTACCTGCGCCACGGCACGCCGGCGGGCTGGGAAGCGCCCGAGGGCACGCGGTGATCAGGCGCTCGCTCGATGTGCTCGTCGCCACCGGCGTGCTCGTGCTGGCCTCGCCGCTACTGGCGCTCGCCGCGATCGCGATCCGCCTCGAGTCGCGCGGGCCCGCGATCTATCGACAGCGCCGCGTCGGCCAGGACGGCCGCGAGTTCGACGTGTTGAAGCTGCGCACGATGGTCGCCGGCGCCGAGCGGATGGGCGCCGGGCTCGCCGTCGACGAGAACGACGCGCGCATCACGCGCGTCGGCGCCCTGCTGCGCCGCAGCTCGCTCGACGAGCTGCCGAACCTCGTCAACGTGATCCGCGGGGAGATGTCGCTGATCGGTCCGCGCCCCACCGTTCCTTCCCAGGTTGCGCTCTACGACGAGCGCCAGCGCGGGCGCCTCGCGGTCAAGCCGGGGCTGACCGGCTGGGCACAGGTCAACGGCCGCGCCTCGCTGCCGTGGTCGGAGCGGATCGAGCTCGACCTCTACTACATCGCTCACCGCTCGCCGCTGCTCGACGCGCGGATCCTCGCGCGCACGCTGCGAGCGCTGCTGCACGGCGGCGGTCTCTACCGCGGCGAACGCGGCGGCTGGGACGGCGGCCGCTCCGGCTAAGGCCGCCTCCGCGCCCGCTCTGGCTAAGGCCGCCTCCGCGCCCGGGGCCGCTCTGGCTAAGGCCGCCTCCGCGCCCCCGGGGCGCCCCGCGGTCAGCGACGGCTGCGCCGCTGCTGGCCGCGCGCCGGCGGCCGCGCCGCCGGCACGGGCGCCGGCATTGCGGCCGCGGGGGGATCCGCCGGCCCGGCGCCGGCGGGCAAGGGCTGCCCGGGCAGCGGCGAGCGCAGGTAGCGGAAGAGCGAGAGGATCAGCAGCACCGTCAGGATGATCGCCGAGCCGACGCACCACTCACAGTAGATCGGGTGGCCGATGATCGTGAAGGTCTCGCGGTAGGTGAGGTAGGCGCTGAAGCCGAAGCCGAACAGCGCCAGCGCCAGCGTCGCAAGGCGCGTCCACTCGCGATCGCGGACGAGCAGCGAGCCGATGATCAGGACGTAGCCGATCGCGCCGAGCAGCGCCACCGGTATGCCCGCGAGGAAGGAGTATTTCGACGATTGGACCGTCGCGCAGGGGTTGCCCTTGCCGGCGCAGACGATGGTCAGGCCGGCGTAGTGGACGACCGTGAGATAGGTCGCGTCGCCGAGCCCGATCAGCGCGAGCACGAGCATCACGCGAACGAGCAGCTTTCCGTTCATGGCCGCCTGCCCTCGTCTGGGAGCATCCGCGGGCAGCATACGACGCCGTGCGCTCGCCCGGCGCCACCGACTCCGCTCGCCGTTGCAAAACCTCGAAAATCCGCTCTCAGCCGAGCCCGCGGCGCCACACGAGCCGCGTGGCCTCGCCCGCCTGCTCGCGGTGGCCGGCTCGCCGCAGGCGCGCGGGCTGCTCGCCGCGCGCGGGATCGGCTCGCTCCCGGTCGGCATGGTCCCGCTCGGGATCATCCTGCTGCTGCGGGCGCTCGGCGACAGCTACGCCCTCGCGGGCGTCGCCGACGGCGCCTACGCGGTCGGCGTCGCGATCATGCAGCCGCCGCTGGGCCGGCTGATCGACCGCTTCGGGATGACGCGCGTGCTCGCGCCGCTGGCGATCGTCTTCCCCGCCACGGTCGTCGCCTTCGCGTTCGCGGCCTCGGCGGGCGCGCCGGCCGCGGTGACGGTCGCGCTCGCGCTGCTGAGCGGGGCCGCGCTGCCCCCGCTCGGCGCCTGCATGCGCGTGCTGTGGCCGCGGCTGATCTCGAGTGAGTCGCTGCGCCCGACGGCGTTCGCGATCGACGCGACGCTCCAGGAGCTGCCGTTCATCGCCGGGCCGCCGCTGCTCGCGCTGATCGTCGCGATCGCGAGCCCGAAGGCGGCGCTGCTCGCGGCGGCCGCCGCGGGCGGCGCCGGCACCGCGGCGTTCGTCGCGCTGGCGCGGCGCCACCGCGTCCAGACCGCCCGCGCGGGCGGCGCGCTGCGCTCGGCGGGCGTGCGCCGCGTGCTCGCCCTCAGCTTCCTGCTCGGCGGCGGCTTCGGCGCGACGGAGGTCGCAATGCCGGCCTTCTGCGAGTTGCACGGAGCGCGGCCGGCGGCCGGGCTGCTGCTCGCCGCGCTCGCGCTCGGGTCGGGCTGCGGCGGGCTGATCTTCGGCGCACGCGCTGCGCGCATCCCGCCGGCGCGAAGGCTGCTGGTCGCGCTGTGCGGCTACTCGCTGCTTGTGGTGCCGCTGCTCGCAGCGCCGTCGATCCCGCTGATGGCGCTCTGCATCTTCGTCAGCGGCCTCCCGATCGCGCCCGCCTTCGCGGGCTCCTACCTGCTGCTCGACCGCTTCAGCGTGCCCGGCGCGCTGACTGAGACCTTCGCCTGGAACACGACGGCGATCTTCGTCGGCGCGTCGCTCGGGACGGCCGGCGGGGGCGTCCTGATCGCGCCCGCGAGCTACCGCGCCAGCATCGCGGTGTCGGTCGTTCTCGGCTTCGCCTGCGCGATGCTCGTCGCCGGCTATGCGCGCAACGCGCATCTCGAGAGCTGACCGGGCGGCCGCCCCACGCACTACGATCTGGCGCGTGAGAATGCGCGCCGCGGTGCTCGAGGAGTTCGGCCGGCCGCTGGTGGTACAGGAGGTGGAGCTGGCCGATCCCGGTCCGGGCGAGGTGCTGGTCGCGCTGCGCGCGTGCGGCATCTGCCACACCGACATGTACACGGCCTCGGGCGTGGACCCGTCGGGCTATGCGCCGACGGTGCTCGGCCACGAGGGCGCGGGGGTCGTCGAGCGCGTCGGTGAAGGCGTCACGATGGTCGCCCCCGGCGATCATGTCGTGACGCTGTTCTCGCCGCAGTGCGGCGAGTGCGTGCACTGCCTCAGCCCGCGCACCAACCTCTGCCTCGCGATCCGCGAGCGCCAGAACCTGGGCTACCTCCCCGACGGCACGACGCGGCTGTCGCTGGACGGCGAGCCGCTGCGCCACTTCATGGGCACCTCGACCTTCGCGGAGTACACCGTGATGCCGCAGATCGCGCTGGCGAAGATCGACCCGCGCGCGCCGTTCGAGGCGGCGTGCCTGTTCGCGTGCGGGCTTTCGACGGGCCTGGGCGCGGCGCTGCGCACGGCGGCGGTGACGCCCGGCTCCACCTGCGTCGTGTTCGGCGCTGGCATGGTCGGCCTCGGTGCCGTCGCCGGCTGCCGCCTGGCGGGGGCGGAGCGGATCGTCTCTGTCGACCTCTCGCCGGCGCGACTGGAGCTGGCGCGCGGCCAGGGCGCCACCGACACGCTGCCCGGCGGCGAGGACGCGGTCGCGGCGATCCTCGAGATGACCGGCGGCTTCGGCGCCGACTACACCTTCGAGGCGACCGGCAACGTCAAGGTGATGCGACAGGCGGTCGAGTCGGCGCGGATGGGCTGGGGGCTGTGCACCGTCGCCGGCGTCGCCGGGCGCGGGGAGACGCTCGACATCATCCCGCGCTACCTGATCACCGGCCGCCGCGTGTGCGGCTCCTCCTTCGGCGGGCTGAAGGGACGCGACGACGTTCCCGCGCTGATCGAGCGGATGCTCGCGGGCGAGATCGACGTCGCGCCGTTCATCTCGCACCGCCTCACCCTCGACGAGGTCAACCACGGCTTCGAGCTGATGGAGGCGCAGGACGGCATCCGCAGCGTCATCGAGTTCTCCTAGAGCGATCGGATCCGGCCTCCGGCCGCAGTCCGACCGCGACGCCGGCGCTGGGGGTGCGATCGTCCTGGTTGATGACCTCGTGCTGGAGGGCGACTGCGCGGAGGTCCTGCCGCGTTTGCCGGAGGGCGCGTTCGAGCTGATCTATATCGATCCGCCGTTCAACACGGGCTCGACGCGGAGGCACCGCCGGTTGGCAGTGACCCAGGACGACTCGGCGGCACGGGTCGGCTTCGGCGGCCACCGCTACCGCACGAGTGAGCGCAGCAGCATGGACTACGAGGACAGCTACGACGACTACGTCGGCTTCCTCGCCCCCAAGCTCGCGCGCGCGCGCGAGTTGCTGTCCCCGGAGGGCACGCTGTACGTGCACCTCGACTACCGCGAGGCGCACTACGTCAAGGTCGCGCTCGATTCGATCTTCGGCCGCGACTGCTTCCTCAACGAGATCGTCTGGGCCTACGACTACGGCGCCAAGCCGGCGCGGCGCTGGCCCGCCAAGCACGACACGATCCTGGTCTACGTGCGCGACCGCGACCGCTACCTCTTCGATGCCGAGGCGGTCGAGCGCGAGCCCTACATGGCGCCCGGCCTGGTCTCGCCGGAGAAGGCCGCGCGCGGCAAGCGGCCGACCGACACCTGGTGGCACACGATCGTGCCGACATCGGGCCCCGAGCGCACCGGCTACCCGACGCAGAAGCCCGAGGGCGTGCTGCGGCGGATCGTCGCCGCCTCCTCGCGCCCCGGCGGCTGGTGCCTGGACTTCTTCGCCGGCTCGGGCACGCTCGGCGCCGTCTGCGCGAAGCTCGGCCGTCACTACGTGTTGGTCGACTCCAACCCGCAGGCGGTCGCGGTGATGCGCGCGAGGCTCGCAATCTAGAGTCCGGCACGTGCTGCCGACCCATCACCTCTGGGAGTTCCTGGTCACGGTCTACGTCGTGATCCTGATCCCCGGGCCGAGCGTGATCTTCGTGGTCAGCCGCGGTCTCGCGCTCGGGCGCCGCGCGGCGCTGGCGACGGTGCTCGGCAACGCCGGCGGCCTGGCGCTGCAGCTGATCCTCGTGTCGGTCGGGCTGGGCGCCGTGATCGCGAGCTCCGACACGGTGTTCGTCGCGCTCAAGCTGTTCGGCGCCGCCTACCTCGTCTACCTCGGCGTGCGCAAGATCCGCGACCGCAGGGCTCTCGCCGCGCTGCTGGGGGCCGGCGCGCTGGCGCCGCGGAGCGTCCGGCGGACCCTGCGCGAGGGCTTCGTCGTCGGCGCGACCAACCCCAAGGGCTTCATCATCTTCACGGCGATCCTGCCGCCGTTCATCGAGCGCGCGCAGGGCCACGCGACCCTGCAGCTGCTCACGCTCGGCTTGATCTGCGTCGTGATCGCGGTGCTCTCCGACGGCGCCTGGGCGCTCGCGTCGGGCAGCGCGCGGGAGTGGCTCGGTCGCTCACCGCGGCGCCTGGAGCGCCTCTCGGCGACCGGCGGTGTGATGCTCGTCGGCCTCGGCGTCGGGCTCGCCGTGACCGGGCGCAACAAGTAGCCGTAGTCTCAATATCGCGAGCGCCCCGCGAACCGCGCCGACACCCAAAAGGCGAGAGGCGCGCTCAGGCCGCCGCGCGGCGGGCCTTCATCGCCTCGAACGTCTTCTCCCAGTCGTTGTGGCGGCGCTTGGCGTCGCCGATGAACGGGGAGAAGGCGATCGCCCAGAGCACGGCGGCGTTGAGCCAGCGCGCCGGCGCGCGCAGCGGCCGCACGAAGTCGACGAACAGCACGACGCGCGTGCGGTCGGTGTCGTTCCAGGCCTCGTGCTCGTAGGTGTCGTCGAAGATCATCGAGGCGCCCTCGGCCCAGTGGCGCGTCTCGGTGTCGACGCGGATGCCGCATTGGTCGGCCGGCTCCGGGATCAGCAGGCCGAGGTGGTAGCGCATCACGCCCTTGTAGGGGCCGCGATGTGCCGGCAGGTGCTTGCCGGGGGCGAGGATCGAGAAGAACGCGGTCTTCATGCCGGGGATCTGCGCGCACAGCCGCGCGGTCTCGGGGCAGCGCGCGCAGTTGGCCTCCGACTTGAAGCCGTAGCCGTAGAGGAAGTAGGTCTTCCAGCGGTCGTCGGTCGTCATCGTCGCCTGGTCGACCGAGATGTCCTGGAAGTT
>Ga0209415_10015648_pt1 | contig 12272 bp, 10 predicted proteins | sample PeaSoiSIISIP2007_FD_187696 | JGI IMG/M metagenome (GOLD analysis project Ga0209415, IMG submission 187696) | Peat soil microbial communities from Weissenstadt, Germany - SII-SIP-2007 (SPAdes) (version 2) | ecosystem: Environmental > Terrestrial > Soil > Wetlands > Peat | place: Germany... | reverse complement strand
GAGGCGATGGGACTCGAACCCACGAACCTCTTGACTGCCAGTCAAGCGCTCTACCAGCTGAGCTACGCCCCCGGGGCCGACCCGACACGTTATCAGGCTGGTGTCGATCTGCACCCCGTGTTCCCGTCGCCGGTGCCCGGCCTGCGGTTCCGTACAATCGAGGGATGGCGCGGGCGTACGACGTGCAGGCGGTCGAGGCGAAGTGGCAGCAGCGCTGGGCCGACGGCCATCTCTACGAGGTCGATGTGGACGGAGCGAGGCCGTCGCAGTACGTGCTGTGCATGTACCCCTACCCCAGCGGGCCGGCGCACCAGGGCCACGTCCGCAACTACACATTCGGCGACCTCGTCGTCCGCCACCGGACGATGCAGGGATTCGACGTCCTGTCGCCTTTCGGCTTCGACTCCTTCGGCCTGCCGGCCGAGAACGCCGCCATCCGCACCGGTGAGCACCCCCGGTCCTTCACCGACGCCCGGATCGCCGAGCTCAAGGCCAGCGTGCGCCGCCTCGGGGCCGTCTACGACTGGCGGCGCGAGATCCGCAGCCACGACCCCTCCTACATCCGCTGGAACCAGGTCATCTTCCTGCGCCTGCTCGAGGCGGACCTCGCCTACCGGGCCCTGGCCCCGGTGAACTGGTGCCCGGGCTGCCAGACGGTGCTGGCCAACGAGCAGGTGCTCCCCGACGGCACCTGCGAGCGGTCCGGGGACCTGGTCGTCCAGCGGGACCTCGAGCAGTGGTTCCTGCGGACCACGGCCTATGCCGACGAGCTGCTCGACTCGCTCGACGGGCTCGACTGGCCCGAGCGGGTGAAGACCATGCAGCGCAACTGGATCGGGCGGTCGGCGGGGGTGGAGTTCGACCTCCCCGTGGTCGGCCACGAGGGCCTCGCCCTCCGGGTGTTCACCACGCGCCCCGACACGAGCTTCGGGATGACCTATGCCGTGGTCGCCCCGGAGCACCCCGTGGTGGACGTCATCACGACCGCCGCCCAGCGCCGCGCCGTCGACGTCCTGCGGGCCACCGCGGCGGCCACCAGCGAGCTCGACCGGACCTCGGAGGGGGGGATCGACACCCTGGCCAAGCGGGGTGCCTTCACCGGCGGCCACGTGGTGAACCCGTTCACCGACGAGGCCATCCCGGTCTACATGGCCGACTACGTCCTGATGCGCTATGGCACGGGGGCCATCATGGCCGTCCCCGCCGAGGACGACCGAGACTGGGACTTCGCCCGGGCCCACGGCCTGCCGGTGGTGCGCACCACCCGGCCCCCCGAGGGCTTCGAGGACGGGGCGTGGACCGGTGACGGGGTGAAGATCAACTCGGGCTTCCTCGACGGCCTGGACGTCGGCGCGGCCAAGGATCGGGCGGCGGCGTGGCTGGAGGAGCGGGGAATCGGGCGCCGCACGGTCAACTACCGCCTGCGCGACTGGCTCGTGTCGCGCCAGCGCTACTGGGGGTGCCCGATCCCGGTGGTCTACTGCCCCGACGACGGGATCGTGGGTGTGCCCGAGGACGAACTGCCGGTCCTCGCCCCCGACGACGTCGAGTTCCTTCCCACGGGGGAGTCGCCGCTCGCCCGGCATCCCACCTTCAGCCACACGACGTGCCCCAAGTGCGGCGGCCCCGCCCGGCGCGAGACCGACACCATGGACACCTTCGTGGACTCGTCGTGGTATTTCCTGCGCTTCTGCGACCCGTGGTCGGAGGACCAGCCGTTCGACCCGGCCGCGGCCCGTTACTTCATGCCGGTGGACCAGTACATCGGCGGCATCGAGCACGCCATCCTGCACCTGCTCTACGCCCGCTTCTACACCAAGGCCCTGGTCGACATCGGCCTCGCCCCCGGCGTGCCCCGCGAGCCGTTCGGCCGCCTGTTCACCCAGGGCATGATCCGTATGGACGGCAAGAAGATGTCCAAGTCGAAGGGCAACCTCATCACGCCGGCCCGCTACTTCGACACCGTGGGCGCCGACGCCCTGCGGCTGTTCCATCTGTTCGCCGGGCCGCCCGGTGACGACATGGACTGGACCGAGCAGACGGAGAACGTCATCGAGGGGTGCGGTCGCTTCCTCGACCGCGTCTGGCGCCTCACCGTCGAGGACGAGGGCGACGCCGCGCCCCGCCAGGGCGCGGCCACCGCCGTCGACGTCGAGGTGTCCCGCGCCACGCACCGGTTGGTGGCCAAGGTGAGCGAGGATGTCGAGCGGTGGTCGTTCAACACCGCCGTGGCCGCCTGCATGGAGTTCTCCAACGCCCTGCAGCGCTACCGGCGCGACACCCCCGGTGGCCCGCACGACGCCACCTACGCCGCCGCCGCCGACGCCCTTCTGCTGGTGCTCGCCCCCATGGCACCCCACGTCAGCGCCGAGGCCTGGGAGCGACGCCACGGCCCGGACTCCATGGTGCACGCCCAGCCGTGGCCGTCGTTCGATCCGGACCTGGCCCGGGCCGAGCGCGTGACGATGGTGGTGCAGGTGAACGGCAAGGTCCGGGACCGCATCGAGGTCTCGCCCGACATCACCGAGGACGACGCCGTGGCCGCCGCCCTGGCGTCGGAACGCGTGGCCAGCGAGCTGGGCGGTGCCGAGCCGTCGCGGGTGGTGGCCCGCCCCCCCCGGCTGGTGAACGTCGTCCGCTGAGACGGCGGCGCCCGGTGCGGTGTCGCACCCGGTCGCCGCTACGCCGCCCGGAACCCGTCGAGGAGCTGGCGGATGCGGTCGCGCTCCAGGCGGTAGGGGGCGTAGAAACTCACCCGGGTGACCATGTCGCCGTACCGCTCGACCACCTTGGCCGGGATCTCCTCGAGCTCACCCGTCACGGCGAAGGCGTCGAGCATGTCGTCGGGGATGAGGTCGGCCATCTCGACCCACTCGCCGCGCTTGGAACGCCGGTTCAGCTCCGGGAACAGGTCGCCCCATCCGTGCAGGTCGAGCACGGGGCGGTAGGCGGGCGTCGACGCGTAGAACGCCAGCTGCGCCTTGACGGCCTGGGTGGCGGCCTGCATCTCGGCATCGTTGGCGCCGGTCACCATCATGGCGGGGTAGGAGATCTCGAACCCCTCGCGGGTGCGGCCCGCCTTGGCCAGGCCGCGTTCGAGGGCGGGCAGGGTGACGTCTCGCATGTACCGGGCGGTGGTGAAGCCGTGCGCCAGGAGCCCGTCGGCGACCTCGCCGGCCACCTCCGTCATGCGCTCGCCCACGGCGGCGAGGAAGACCTTGGGATTGCCGTGGGGGTTGGGCCCGGGGTTGAAGAACGGTGTCATCAAGGTGTGGGTGTAGAAGTCCCCCCGGAAGGCGAGCTTGGTGCCGTCATGCCACGCCGCCCAGATGGCCCGCATGGCCACGATGAACTCCCGCATGCGGTCGGCGGGGTGCGACCACGGCATGGAGTAGCGCTTCTCGATGTGGGGCTTGATCTGCGAACCGAGCCCCAGCATGAAGCGCCCCTTGGAGAACGCCTGCAGGTCGTTGGCGAGCACCGCCGTGCTCATGGGGTTGCGGGCGAACGCCACCGCGATCCCGGTCCCGAGCTCGATGCGCCCGGTGTGCTCGGCGGCGAGCAGCAGGGGGAGGAACGGGTCGTGCCCCGTCTCCGCGCACCACACGCCGTCGAACCCGTCCTCTTCGGCCCGCCTCGCCGTCTCCACGGCGTCGCCTGGGTCGAACCCGATCCCTCCGTCGACCTGCATCGGCGCACCCTATCTGAAAGCCCGGTCCCGGAAGGTTGCGGTTCTCCCCGGCGTGTCGCAGAATTCGATGATGGCCGACGACCTTGCGTCCGAGCGCGAGGAGTACCTGCGTCGGGTCCTCGACGCCTTCGAGCACGGCCACATCGAGCCCTACGAGTACACGCGGTGCGTGCTGGCCGTCAACGCCGCGGCGTCGGTCGAGGAGATGGCGGCGATGGCGGCGCAGGCCTGGGGACAGGCCGGCGATGCCCCCGTCGCCCCCCGCCGGGCGCTCGATCCCGTCGACCTGGCGCTGCTGCGCTCGCCGCCGGGGCGCCAAGCGCACAGCTCGGGCCACCGCTACGTCGCCCTGGTGCTCGTGTTCGTCATGTTCGTGGTGCTCATCGCCGTCGGGATGTGGTTGACGGTCCACGTCCATACCGTCGGCGCCTCGTCGGCCGGGACGGTGACGGGCGCACTGGGCCTGGGCGCCGCCCGGGTCCCCGGCCCGGGCTGAGGCCTCCGTCGCTCAGTCCCGCGGCTCGGGAGCGGACGCGCCCGCCGCTGCGTCGCGGCGCGGGGGCGGGCCTCCCGCCGCCGTCTCCCACCCGGCGGGAAGGTCGACCCAGGAGCGGTCGAGCGCGCCCACCGAAGGGCATCCCATGAGCGCCAGGGTGCGCACCATCTCGGCTCGCAGGATCTCCACCACCCGCTGCACCCCGGGCCGGCCGCAGGCCGCCAGCCCGTAGAGATAGGCGCGCCCGATCATGACGGCGTCGGCCCCCACCGCCAGTGCCTTCACCACGTCGCTTCCCCGCCGTACGCCGCCATCGAGCAGCACGGCCGCCCGCCCGGCCACGGCGTCGACCACCGACGGGAGCACGCGCAGCGTTGCCGGTGCCCCGTCGAGCTGGCGCCCGCCGTGGTTGGAGACGACGACAGCGTCCGCCCCCGCCTCCACGGCCAGGCGGGCGTCACCGGCGCCGAGCACCCCCTTCACCACGAGTGTCCCCGGCCACCGCCGCCGGATGGCGGCCACGTCGCCCCACGAGAACGGTGACGCCGCCATGACCACCCCGGTGGCCGTGGGGCCGGCCGTGGTGGGAGCGGACGCGCCCCGCCGCCGTGCCCCCGCCTCGGCGCGTGCCATGCCGAGCAGCCAGCGGGGCCGCGCCGCGAACTTGGTGCCGAGCCGCAGTGCCCCGGTCGGGGTGAGGCGCAACGGCGGCACCACGCCGTGACGGACGTCGCGCTCGCGGTTGCCGAGCGCGGCCGTGTCCACCGTGACCACGATCCCCGTGTACCGGGCTTGGCGGGCACGGTCGACCAGCTCGTCGCTCTGGGACGGTCCCCCCGGCGCGTAGAGCTGGAACCACATGGGACCGGTGGCGGTGGCGGCCACGTCCTCGAGCGACGTTCCCGCCACCGTGCTCAGCACGGAGATGGTCCCGGCGTCCGCCGCCGCCCGGGCCACGCCGGCGGCCCCGTCGGGATGCATGACCCGCACCAGGCCGGCCGGGCCCAGCACGACGGGCAGCGACAGAGGCGTGCCGAGCAGCGTGGTGGCGGTGTCGGGGTCGACCGGTCCGACGGCCATGCGGGGACGGAAGGTGATCTGGCGGAAGGCGCGGACGTTCTCGCCCATCGTCACCTCGTCGTCGGCGCCGCCGTCGATGTAGTCGAACACCGGGCGGGGGACGGCCCGCCGGGCGCGGCGCCGGGCGTCTTCCACGCTGTGGATGCCGGAGTCAGTCGTCGTCGGCCCGCCCCCCGCCACCCGGGTCGTCGCGCAGGTAGCGCTCGAGCTCGGCCGCCAGCTCCTCCCCGGTGGGCAACTGCCCCACGTCGAACGGGTTGCCCTCCGCCGCGTCGACGCTCCGCTCGAGCTGCCGGACCATCGAGGTGTGCTCGTCGCTCCGGGCGATGAGGTCGTCGACCTGGCGCAGCGACGCGTCGGCCGACGTGTGGAGGTCGGTCGAGTCGAGCGACAGGCCGGCCACGGCGGCCAACCCGTCGATGAGGACCGCGCTGGCGGAGGGGAACGACATGCCCGACACGTAGTGCGGGACCCGGGCCCACAGCCCGACGGTGGGGATCCCCGCCTCGCCGAGGGCGATCTCCAGGGCGCCCCACACCCCCGACGGCACGTCGAGCTCCCCCTGGACGACCCCCACCTCGGCCACCAGGTCAGCCGACGCCCGCGGTGCGGTGGCGGCCAGGCGCACCGGGCGGGTGTGCGGTGCGGGGGCGGGGAAGGCGCCCATACCGACCACCATGCGCACACCGAGCTCGCGCACCAGGTCGAGCACGGCGGCGGCGAAGCTCGGCCACCGGAAGTCCGGTTCGGGGCCCACCAGGTAGCAGACGTCGGCCCCCACCCGGTCCGTGCCGACCCGCATCTGGATGACCGGCCAGGTGAGCCCCTCGTTGACCCCGTGCGAGATGTGGACCACCGGCCGCCGTGCCCGCTGGTCGATGAGCGCCTCCCCGTCGAAGGTCGCCACGAGCTCGGTGGGACCGGCCGACAACAAAGCGGTGATGGCACCGTCGGCCCCGAGCCCGGCGTCGACCCATCCCTCGAGCACGACGACCAGCACGGGGTGGTCCAGCGGGCGCCCGAGATGGCGCTCGTACAAGGTCACGGTCCGGCCCGCTCAGCTCGCGTCCTGCGTGTCCAGCGTGTCCTGTGCCAGCTCCGCCAGGCGGATCACGCTGCGGCCGAAGTCGTCCACGCTGGAGCGGTCCCCGGCGGCGGCACCCCCGACATAGCGGGCGTAGACGCCCTGGATGATGCAGGCGAGCTTCCAGTACCCGAAGGCCACGTAGTAGTCGAGGCGTCCGAGGTCGCGCCCCGACGCCGCCTCGTAGCGCGCCCGCATGTCGGCACGTCCGGGAAAGCCCGGCACCGTGGTGGGGGTGACCCCGACGAGCGCCCCCTCGTCGCCGGGATCGGTCCAGTACACCATGAGCAGGCCGACATCGGCGAGAGGGTCCCCGAGGGTGCAGATCTCCCAGTCGAGCACCGCCCGCACCGTGCCGTCGGGACCGAGGACGGTGTTGTCGAGGCGGTAGTCGCCGTGGACGATCGAGGTGCCGATCTGTGCCGGCACGGACGCCGCCAACCGGTCGTGCACGGCGGTCACGGCGGATGCGGTGTCGAGTCCTTCCACCTGCGAGTTGCGGAACTGCTCGTGCCACCGCCGCAGCTGACGCTCGATGTAGCCGTCGCGCTTGGCGAAGTCCCCGAGACCCACGGCGTCGACGTCCACGGCGTGGAGTGCGGCCAGCGTGTCGGCCAGCGACTCCCCGGCGCGCCGGCGGGTCGCCTCGTCGAGCTCCTCGGCCGCGCCTCGGGCGTCGCGCACGATGTGGCCCTCCACGAATTCCATGACGTAGAAGGGGCTGCCGTTCACGGCGGGGTCCTGGCACAGCCCGAAGGTGGCCGGCACCGGTACCGCCGTGGGGCCGAGGGCCGTGATCACCCGGTGCTCGCGGGCCATGTCGTGGGCGGTGGGCAAGACGTGGCTGAGCGGTGGCCGGCGCAGGGCGTAGACCTGCCCGGCGTCGTCGACCACCCGGTACGTCAGGTTGGAGCGCCCGCCGGCGATGAGCGTGAACGACAGCGGGGGCTCGCACCCGGTGACGTGGGACGAGAACCAGCGTGTCACGGGCCCGGCGTTGATGCCCTCGATACCGTCGTCGACCAGGTCGGTCGTGGTCATGAGGTGCACGCTACCCGCAACCCGGCGCGGCGCATCGGCCGATGACCGGAACCGGTATCGTCTCCGCCGTGACCGACGTCACCGATGCCACCTTCGAGCAGGACGTCCTGGTGCGATCCGAACAGGTCCCCGTGGTCGTGGACCTGTGGGCGCCGTGGTGCGGTCCCTGTCGCACCCTGGGCCCCATCCTGGAGAAGGTGGTGGCGTCGAAGAACGGCTCGGTGGAGCTCGTCAAGGTCAACGTCGACGAGAACCCGCGAGTCTCGACCACGTTCCAGGTGCAGTCGATCCCTGCCGTGTTCGCCATCCGCGACCGCCAGGTGGTCGACGGCTTCGTCGGCGCCCTCCCCGAGCCGCAGGTGGCCGACTTCGTGGCCCGCCTCGTGCCCGAACCGTCCGAGGTGGACAAGCTGGTCGCCGCCGGCGACGAGGCGTCGCTCGAACGGGCTCTCGAGCTCGAGCCCGACCACCCGGTGGCGGTGCCGGCCATGGCCCGGCTGCTGCTCGACCGCGGTGAGGCGGCCGAAGCGCTGCGGGTCCTGGCCCGCGTGCCCGAGACGCCCGAGGTGCGCCAGCTCGCCGCCGAGGCCCGTCTGGCCGCACAGCAGGTCGAGGTGCCCGCCGATGGCGTGGACGTCCTGCTCGACGCCCTGCTGCCCAAGGTCAAGGGGGACGAGGCGAGCCGGCAGGAGTTTCTCGACCTCCTGGAGACCCTCGGCCCCGACGACCCGCGCACGGCCCGGTACCGCAAGGCGCTCGCCGCCCAGCTGTTCTGACCCGGCCCCTGCCCGTGGCGCCGGCGTAGGTTCTCGCCATGCACCTCCGCATCGGGGACCGGTCCCACGACCTCACCACGCGGACGCTCGTGATGGGCATCCTCAACCGCACTCCCGACTCCTTCTTCGACAAGGGGGAGACGTTCGCCCTCGACGCCCTGGTGGCGCGGGCCGACCGGCTGGTGGCCGAGGGCGCCGACATCCTCGACGTGGGCGGGGTCAAGGCCGGCCCCGGGCCCGAGGTCGGGGAGGCCGAGGAGCTCGACCGCGTGGTGCCGGCCGTGGCCGCCCTGCGCGCCCGCATCGACGTGCCGATCTCGGTCGACACCTGGCGGGCGTCGGTGGCGGCCGAGGCGTACCGGGCCGGGGCGGTCATGGGCAACGACATCAGCGGGTTCGCCGACGAAGGCTTCCTCCCCGCCGCCGCCGCCGCCGGGGCCTCGGTGGTGGCCACCCACATCCGCATCGGGCCGCGCGTCGCCGATCCCGAACCCCACTACGACGACGTGGTGGCGTCGGTGCGGGATTTCCTCGCCGAGCGCGGCGCCCGGGCCAGGGCGGCGGGCATCCCCGCCGACCGCATCGTCGTCGACGCCGGCCTCGACCTGGGCAAGACGGCAGACCACTCGTTGGCGCTGCTCCGGGCGTCGGGCGAGCTGGCCTCCCTCGGCTACCCCCTCCTGCTGTCGGCGTCCAACAAGCCCTTTCTGGGCGTGCTCCTCGGCCTGGCCGTGGACCGCCGGGCGGAGGCCTCGCTGGGGGCGACCGCCGTGGGCGTGTCGCTCGGGTGCCGCATCGTGCGGGCCCACGACGTGCTCGGCACCCGACGGGTGTGCGACGCCCTGGCCGCCGTGCTCGAGGCGGCGTGACCTCCCCACCGCTTCCCCAGGCCGCCTACCTGGTGCGCGGCGACGACGCCTCGCTGGTGGGGCAGGCCGTGCACGACCTGCTGGGCACGCTCGTGGGCGACGGGGACGCCGGCATGGTGGTGGAGGAGCACGGCGGCGCCGGCGGTGACGAGCTCGACGTGGGCATGGTGGTCGACGCCCTCACCACGCCGCCGTTCCTCACCGACCGGAGGATCGTGGTGGTGCGCGACGCCGGGCGCGTGAGCGCCGCCGACGGGGCCCGGCTCGTCGCCTGCCTCGACGACCCCCTTCCGGGGGTGGCCATGGTCCTGGCGGCGGGGGGCGGGACCGTCCCGGCTGCGCTGGTGAAGGCGGTCGAGCGCCAGGGGACCGTGATCGACACCGCCGTCGGTACCGGCCGGGCCCGCACCCAGTGGCTGACCGAGCACCTCCACCAGGGTCCGGTGAAGCTCGACGCCCGCGCCGGGGCCCGGTTGGGGGAGCACCTGGGCGGTGACGTGAGCCGTCTGCGGGGCATGCTCGAGGCCCTCGCCTCCGCCTACGGCGAAGGGGCGTCCATCGACGTCGATCGCCTCGAGCCGTTCCTGGGGGAGGCGGGCACGGTGGCGCCGTGGGACCTCTCCGACGCCATCGACGCCGGCGACACGGCGGGGGCCCTCGACGCTCTGCACCGCCTGTTCGGACCGGGTGGCTACCACCCGCTCCAGGTGATGGCCACGCTGCACCGCCACTACCAGGGCATGCTGCGCCTGGACGGGTCCGGGGTGACCACGCCCGAGGAAGCCGCGGCCCGGCTCGGCACCCGCAGCGTCTTCCCGGCGCGCAAGGTCCTCGAACAGGGACGGCGTCTCGGGCCGGCGGGCATCAGCCGGGCGGTGACCCTGCTGGCCGAGGCCGACCTCGATGTCCGCGGTCGCAGCGCTCTGCCCGAGCAGACCGTGCTCGAGGTACTGGTGGGCCGCCTCAGCCGCCTCGGCGCCGGGCGTCCGGGCTCGGAACGCCGGCTCGGAGCCGGGGCGCGCCCGGCGTCGCGGCGCCGGGCCTGAGGATCAGTCCCCGGCGGCGGCGGCGGCCCGCCGCATCAGGCGGGACTTTCGGTTGGCGGCCTGGTTCTTGTGGATCACACCCTGGGCGGCGGCCTTGTCGATGCGCCGCACGGCGGCCCGCAGGGCGTCGTCGGCGTCCTCCCCACCGGTGTCGAGGGCGGTGATGGCCGTCTTGGTGCGCGTGCGCATCTCCGAGCGGACGCCCTTGTTGCGCAGGCGGCGTCGTTCGTTCTGGCGGTTGCGCTTGATCTGGCTGCGGATGTTGGCCACGTGGCTCTCAGTGCTCCGGGACGTGCGCCGCCGCCGGCGTCGTCGAAGATGGGAAGGGATCCCTCCGGCCGGGCTGCGCCGTCCGAGCTGCGCCGTCCGACCCTGGGCGGGGGTGCCGGCAGGCACCTCCGAAGGCTCGATCGTAGCAGGACGGCCACCGGCCTTCCTGCGAGTCCGAGGGGCCGTCCCTCGGGGTCCGAGGGGCCGTGCCGCCGCCGGTACGCTCCCGGTGTCGTGCTGAGCCCCGACCGCATCCGCAATTTCTCCATCATCAGCCATGTCGACCACGGCAAGTCGACGCTGTCGGATCGCATCCTGGAGCTGACCCATGCCGTCGACCCGCGCCTCATGCGCGAGCAGTACCTCGACTCCATGGACCTCGAGCGCGAGCGCGGCATCACCATCAAGGCCCAGAACGTGCGGGTCCACTTCAAGGACCACGTGCTGCACCTCATCGACACCCCCGGGCACGTCGACTTCGGCTACGAGGTGAGCCGGTCCCTCACCGCCTGCGAGGGGGCCGTGCTGCTGGTCGACGCCTCGCAGGGGATCCAGGCCCAGACCCTGGCCACCTGCTACCAGGCCATCGAGCACAACCTCGAGATCGTGGCCGCCCTCAACAAGATCGATCTGCCCGCTGCCGACCCCGAGCGCTACGCGTCGGAGATCGAGCGGGTCCTCGGCATCCCCGTCGACTCGATCCTGCGGATCTCGGCCAAGACGGGGGAAGGTGTCGAGGCACTGCTCGACGCGGTGGTGGCCCGCGTGCCGCCGCCGTCGGGGGACCCCGACGCCCCGCTGCGGGCGCTCATCTTCGACTCCTCCTACGACCAGTACCGCGGGGTGGTGAGCTCCCTGCGGGTGATGGACGGCGTCCTGCGGGCGCGGTCGAGGGTGCGCTTCATGCAGGCCGACTTCACCGAGGAGGTGGAGGAGATCGGCATCCGGGCGCCGATCCCCACGCCCGTCGACGAGCTCGCCCCGGGGGAGGTGGGCTACCTCATCGCCGGCATCAAGGACGTGGGCCAGGCCCGCTCGGGCGAGACCGTCACCGACGCCGCCCGCCCCGCCCCGAAGGCACTGGAGGGTTACCGCGACCCCAACCCCATGGTCTTCTGCGGGCTCTACCCCATCGACGGCGACGAGCTGCCCGCCCTGCGCGAGGCGCTCGAGAAACTCCGGCTCAACGACTCCAGTTTCACCTTCGAGCCCGAGTCCTCGGGCGCGCTCGGCTTCGGCTTCCGGTGCGGTTTCCTGGGCCTGCTGCACATGGAGATCGTGCGCGAGCGCCTCGAGCGCGAGTTCGACCTGTCGCTCATCGCCACGGCCCCGTCGGTCGCCTACGTGGCCCACCTCCTGAGCGGTGCCGACGTCCGCTTCGACAATCCGAGCGAGATGCCCGACGCCAGTCAGCTCGACCACATCGACGAGCCCGTGCTGCGGGCCACGCTCATCGTCCCGACCGAGTACATCGGGCCCGTGATGGAGCTGTGCCAGGCCCGCCGGGGCGAGCTGGGGCACATGGAGTACCTGTCGCCCGAGCGCCTCGAGCTCGTGTACCGCATTCCCCTGGCCGAGGTGGTGGTGGACTTCTTCGACCAGCTGAAGAGCCGGACCCGAGGCTACGCCAGCCTCGACTACGAGGCCGACGGCTACGAGACCGCCAACCTGGTCAAGGTGGACCTGCTCATCAACCACATCCCCGTGGACGCCTTCTCCACCGTGGTGCACCGCTCCCAGGCCGACGCCTACGGCCGGCGCATGACCGAGAAGCTGCGCGCCCTCATCCCCCGCCAGCTGTTCGACGTGCCCATCCAGGCGGCGGTGGGGGGGCGGATCGTGGCCCGGGAGACGGTCAAGGCCAAGCGCAAGGACGTCCTGGCCAAGTGCTACGGCGGTGACATCACCCGCAAGCGCAA
>Ga0209415_10015647_pt1 | contig 12272 bp, 13 predicted proteins | sample PeaSoiSIISIP2007_FD_187696 | JGI IMG/M metagenome (GOLD analysis project Ga0209415, IMG submission 187696) | Peat soil microbial communities from Weissenstadt, Germany - SII-SIP-2007 (SPAdes) (version 2) | ecosystem: Environmental > Terrestrial > Soil > Wetlands > Peat | place: Germany... | reverse complement strand
TTGGTCTTCAAGGTCATTCGCGACCGCTTCGGCGAGCCGAAGACCAGCACTCGCGCCGACGTCATGGAGCGCTATCAATTCGTGTTCCGTCACGACCGCGCCGGCCGTCTGGTCGACGCGCAAGAATTCCGGCGTCTGCGCCTGCCGCGCGCCCGCTTCATGCCGGCGCTCGCCGAGGAGTTGCTGCGCGATGCGAGCGAGAGTTGCCGCATCGAGGGCGAGGATCTGATCGTCGAGCACTGTTACATCGAGCGGCGCCTGCGGCCGCTCAATCTATTTTTGCGCGAGGCCGACCCTGCCGCGGCGGAGGCCTCGATCATCGACTACGGCAATGCGCTGCGCGAATTGGCCGCGAGCGACGTATTTCCAGGCGACCTGCTGCTCAAGAACTTCGGCGTAACCAGCCACGGCCGCGTGATATTTTACGACTACGACGAGGTGAGCCTGGTGTCCGACTGCGTGTTCCGCGATCTGCCGCAACCTCGGTACGAAGAGGAAGAGACCAGCGCCGAGCCCTGGTTTCATTGCGGACCACGCGATGTCTTCCCCGAGCAATGGCTGCAGTTTCTGTCGATTCCGCCGGCGCTGCGCGATGTGTTCATCCGGCATCACGCGGAGCTGTTGACGGCGGCCTGGTGGCGAGCTCAAGCCGCGCGCTCGGCCGATGCGTCGGCGGTGTATACATTGCCGGAATCCTTAAGCGCGCCGGCGGCGTAGCCGGTCACCTTTACTGCGGGGCAATTGCGGCCGCCGCCGCCCCCGCTACTCCGTCCGGCATCGCCGATGGCTGTTTTGGGATCAACGTGCGGCTGGGATCGATCTTCAGCCAGAGCCACGCGCCGAACAGGAGCAACGCCGCCATGGGGATGAAGGGCAGGTCGTAGCTGCCGTAGCGATCCACCAGAAAACCGAACGCGACCGAGGACATCAGCGAGCCGATTTGCGCGGCGGTGTTCATCGCTCCGACCACGGAGCCCGCATACTCGCCGCCGATGTCGAGGCACGCCGCGAACATCGTCGGCTGCTGAAAGCAGATGCCGCCGTAAATGACCGACAGCAGGATCAGCGCGCCGAGCCATTGCTGGGTGAACATGACCGCGATGGTGCACAGTCCCGCGGTTCCCATCCCGAACGCACCAATCGTGCAGCGAGCCCACTTGAGCCCCCGCCTTTTCACCAATGCCTGACTGGCGAGCCCCCCGCCGAGGTTCGCACCTGCGCCGATGAGAAAAGGCAGCGACGACAACAACAGATCCGCCTCGCTGTAGCCGCGCGCCTTCACCAGGTAGGTGTGGAACCACGATTGGAAAAAGTAGTAGGTGTACACATAGCAACCCGCCACCGCCATCGCCGCCCACAGATTGGCGGAGCGAAGGGCAATCCTCCACGGAAGGCCGTGATGCGCTTTGGCCGGCATGTCGCGAGTCTCCGCCAGCTCCGCCTCACTGACGCCGGGCTTCTCCGCCGGCGAGTCGCGAAACCACCGGTACCACACCAGGCTCCAGGCCACTCCCAGGATTCCGAATAGAAAGAACGAGGCGCGCCACCCGTACCGAATTTGGATGGGCACCACCAGCACGGGCGCAAACGCGCCGCCGAGTTGGCTGGCCATCAACGAGATTCCAAAGGCCCTGCCGCGCTCGTGAACCGGAAACCAGCGTGCCACCGCGATCGAGGCGTTGGGAAACGCGCCCGCCTCACCTGCTCCGAATAAGAACCGGGTCAACAGCAGGGGAGCAAAACCCGTGACCGCGCCCGTCAAGGATGTGAATCCGGACCACCACAGCACGATCCGCGTGAGCACGCGGCGCGGACCGATGCGGTCGCCGAGCGCGCCGCAGGGAATTTCGAATGCGGCGTAGGAGAGCGTGAAGACGCCGGTAACCCAACCCCAAGCCAGCGGCCCGATATGCAGAGCCTCCTGCATCCGCGGCCCCGCCACGGAAATACAGACGCGATCGAGGTAAGTGATGACCAGCAGCAGCGCTAGCAGCCCGAGAACTCGATGACGGTATTTCGTGGCTGGTCCCCCGCGCGGCTCAATCGAGCCAGCGCCAATTGCGGATTTCGGGCAGGTCCTCGCCGTGGCGGCGGATGTACTGCTGGTGCTCGATCAGCTTGTCCTTGAGTTGCTGCTTGAGATAGGCCCCTTCGCTGCCGGTCTGCGGCAGACGATCGACGGCATCGATCACCAAGTGAAAGCGGTCGAGATCGTTGAGCACCGCCATGTCGAACGCCGTGGTGATTGTGCCCTCCTCCTTGTAGCCGCGCACGTGCAGGTTTGCATGATTTTGCCGCCGATACGCCAATCGATGGATCAGCCACGGATAGCCGTGAAACGCGAATATGATCGGCTTGTCGCGCGTGAACAGCGAATCGAAATCCTCGTCGCTCAATCCGTGCGGATGTTCCGACGGCGGTTGCAGCTTCATCAGATCGACGACATTGACCACGCGGACCTTGAGCGCCCGAAGCCGCTCGCGCAATATCGATACGGCGGCCAGCGTCTCGAGCGTCGGCACATCGCCGGCGCACGCCATGACCAGGTCCGGCTCGCCACGGCTGTCGTTGCTGGCCCACTGCCAGATTCCGGCGCCCTCGCTGCAATGCTTGACCGCGGCATCCATCGACAGCCACTGCGGCGCCGGATGCTTGCCCGCCACGATCACGTTGACGTAGTGCCGGCTGCGCAGGCAGTGATTCATCACCGATAACAGGCAATTGGCATCGGGCGGCAGATAAACCCGCACGATCTCCGCCTTTTTGTTGACGACGTGGTCCAGAAAACCCGGATCCTGGTGCGTGAAGCCGTTGTGATCCTGCCGCCAGACGTGCGAGCTCAGGAGGTAATTGAGAGAGGCGATTTTGCGCCGCCACGGCAGCGCCGCCGTGACCTTCAGCCACTTCGCATGCTGATTGAACATCGAGTCGACGATATGGATGAATGCCTCGTAGCAATTCATGAGGCCGTGCCGGCCGGTAAGCAAGTACCCCTCCAGCCACCCCTCGCATTGGTGTTCGCTCAGCATTTCCATGACTTGACCGGTGCGAGCGAGGAATTCGTCATTTTCCGCCATCGCCGCTTGCCACTGACGGTTGGTCACCTCGAACACGGCTTCCAAGCCGTTCGAGAGCGTTTCATCCGGGCCGAATAGCCTGAAATTGCGTTGCTCGGCGTTCATGCGGGCAACATCGCGAAGAAATCGTCCGAGCACATGCGTGTCGCCGATCCCTAAGGTGCCGGGCTTCGGCACCTCGACCGCGTAATCGGTAAAATTCGGCAGCCGCAAATCACGCAAGAGCATTCCGCCGTTGGCGTGGGGATTGGCGCCCATGCGCCGATCGCCCTTGGGCGCCAGTGCCCGGAGTTCCGGCCTGAGCCGCCCCCGCTGGTCGAACAGCTCCTGCGGACGATAACTGCGCAACCACGCCTCCAGCTGCTCGAGGTGCACAGGATTCGTGGCCGGATCCGTCAACGGCACCTGATGAGACCGAAATGTCCCCTCGACCGCCCGGCCGTCGATGAATTTAGGTCCCGTCCATCCCTTGGGCGAGGCGAGTACGATCATCGGCCAGCGCGGCCGCTGTGTGTTGCCGTTGAGGCGGGCATCCTTTTGTATGGCGCGGATCTTTTCGGCGACCTGATCGAGCGTCGCCGCCATCGCCGTGTGCATGGCCATCGGCTCATGCCCCTCGACGTAATGAGGGGTCCATCCGTAGCCGCGCAGCAGCTGGTCCAGTTCCTCGCGGGATATGCGCGCCAGGAGGGTCGGGTTGGCAATCTTGTAGCCGTTTAAATGCAGGATCGGCAAGACCGCGCCGTCGGTCGCGGCATTTAGAAATTTGTTCGAATGCCACGCGGTCGCGAGCGGCCCCGTTTCGGCCTCGCCGTCGCCGACCACGCAGGCCACCACCAGCGTCGGGTTGTCGAAAACCGCACCGAACGCATGACTCAACGAGTACCCGAGTTCGCCGCCCTCATGGATCGAACCCGGGCACTCCGCGGAAGCGTGACTCGGAATTCCGCCGGGAAACGAAAACTGGGTGAACAGGCGTTTGAGTCCGGCCTCGTCCTCACCGATGCTCGAGTAGATTTCGCTGTAGGTGCCTTCCAAATAGGTGCCGCTGACCACCGCCGGACCGCCGTGCCCGGGACCGGACATGTAGATCATGTTGAGATCGTACTTGTCGATGATCCGGTTCAGATGCGTGTAGATGAAATTTTGGCCCGGCGTCGTGCCCCAGTGTCCGAGCAGCATGCGCTTGATGTGCCCGGGCGAGAGCGGCTCCCTGAGCAGCGGATTGTCGCAAAGATAGATTTGCCCCACCGAGAGATAATTGGCCGCCCGCCAGTAAGCGTCCAACTTTTGCAGAAGCTCGTTGTCGATCGGCGTCGCGGCAAAGGCGTCATCGCGCGTCATGGCGGTATCTCGCGTCACGGTTCATTCCCGTTCACTTTCAAGCCGAGCGCGCCGACGGTCAACCCCGCAATCACGGACTCCTCGTCGGTGCGTATGACCCGCACCGCCACCCTGGCGGCACCGCTCGAGATCAGCGGCGCATTGCGCGCGTTTCGCCCCTCGTGCAGCTCGATGCCGAGAAACTTAAGTCCGTCGCAGATCCGCGCTCGGATGGATGCCGAGTTCTCGCCGATTCCCCCCGCGAAGACCAGCGTATCCAGGCCGCCGAGGGCCGCGGCATACGCCCCAATCCACTTCTTCGCTTGGTAGCAAAAAAGCGCTACCGCTTCGGCCGCACGGACGTCGCCGTGTTCGCGAGCCAGTAAATCGCGGATGTCGGCACTCGTCTCGGACAAACCGAGCAGACCGCTTTCGTGATTCGTCATGTTCTGAAAACCTGCGGCATCCATCCCCTCGGTAAGCGCCAGGAAGCACATGAGTCCCGGATCGAGATCGCCCGAGCGCGTGCTCATCGGTATTCCCGCCGCCGGCGTAAAGCCCATACTGGTATCGATGCATCTGCCCTCGCGCACGGCCGCGAGGCTCGCGCCGCTGCCGAGATGCGCCAATACGACGCGTCCGCTCGCGGCCGCGGGGTCGCCCCGGCGCGCGAGCTCCTGAAGCAGGAACGTATACGACAGCCCGTGAAACCCATAACGCTGCACGCCGCGCGACTGGTAGCGGCGCGGAATCGGCAATATCGTGGCGACGCGCGGCATGCTGCGATGAAAAGCCGTATCGAAGCACGCCACCTGCGGCAGCCGCGGAAACCTGCGGCCCACGGTCTCCATCAGTTCGATTTCCCGCGGCAGGTGTTCCGGGTCATAGGGCGTGATCGCCTTGAGTTCCGCCAAGAGCCCTTCGGTCACACGTTCCGGACTCGTATGACTCATGCCGTGCACCACTCGATGTCCGACTGCCTGCACATCCGCAAACAGCGGGTGCGCTTCGAGCCATCTCATCAAAAAGTCGGCGGCCGAATGCCAATCGGCGGCATCCATCGCGAGGCGCGGCGGCGGATCCGTTCCGGGTTCGGTCGCGGCGATCGATAGATTCGTGCCGCCCTGACCGATGCGCTCGATCTTTCCGTCCAGCATTTTGGCCGGCGGCGAACCCGCTCCATGGAAGGAAAAACGAATGCTCGAGGAACCCGCATTGATGGAGAGAATAGACATGACGTCAGCATGCCACAGCCGCGGATTGGCGCCTAACCCGGCGCGATTACTCGCTGCGCCGCGCCCAACTGCGCTATATTCCGGCGTACTTTCCGCTCACATCCGCTCCGCTCATCACAAGGCATTGCCATGTCGCATTTCCACGCCGTTGTATGGATCGATCACCAAAAGGCCACCGTATGGCAGTTCACCCCGACCGAACAGGAAAACACGGTGGTTCACGCGCACGGCCAATCCCGGGTGCATAGCCGCAAGAGCACGCATGGCGGCCACAAATCGCCCACCGATCATCAATTCTTCGACGAAGTCGCGCATGCGCTCACGGGAGCGCACGAAATATTGATCATCGGACCGGCGCAAACCAAACAGGAATTGGCGAATCATTTACGCGCGAAGCATACGGCGCTGGGCCGCGGCATCGTGGCGGTGGAAAGCGCGGATCACCCCAGCGATCCCGAAGTGCTCGCTTATGCCCGGCGCCACTTCGCGGCCATCGACCGGATGTTCGCACCGGAGCGGAACTAACCGCGAACCGCGGCTAATTGGGCTTGATGTTCGAGTTCTGGCGAAACAGGTTCGTCGGATCGTACTTTTTCTTCAGCTGGCGCAGGCGCTCATAGTTTGCGCCATAGGCTTCACGCACCGGCCGTTCGCCCGCTTCCAGCGCATCGCGCGATCAACGCGGGGCGTTTATCGATCATCCCGTTCCAAACTTTGCGCGCGGCGTCGTATTCGCCGTTGGCGGGCCCCAGCAACACACCGCGCAGACCCTGTTTCAGAGTCGCAATCCCCGCAGCAGTGAGCATGTCAGCGTCCTTGGTTTTGTTATGCTTGTTGCGGCCGTGAATGCCTCGCCGGCCGCGATGATCGCTTGATCATGAACCTAGCACGGTGAGGCGCCGCTGTCGACTTCGCTTGCTGCGCCGCGATGAGAGAGGCATGCTGCACTTGGCGCGCATCGGTCGATTAACAACACCAAGATCATTGCGGGATTCCTTCCATGGAAGCTTTCTTCGTATCGATCGGCACCATTGCAATCGCCGAAATCGGCGATCGCACGCAGCTCTTGTCGCTCATTTTGGCGGCGCGCTACCGCCGGCCGCTGCCGATCATCGCGGGCATCGTGTGCGCAACGCTCGCCAACCACACGGTCGCCGGTCTCGCCGGGCGCTGGTTCGGCGCGCTGCTCAAGCCCGATGTGCTCATGATCGCCGTGGGGGCCGGCATGATCGCGATGGCGCTCTGGACCCTAAAACCCGACCAGCTCGATGAGCAGTCTGTGCCGAGCGGTGCCGCGAACGCGTTCGTCGCGACGCTGACGAGCTTTTTCCTGGCCGAGATCGGCGACAAGACGCAAATCGCCACGCTGGCGCTTGCGGCGGCTTATCCCAGCCTCGCAGCCGTGGTGTCCGGCACGACGCTCGGCATGCTGGCCGCGAACGTGCCGGTGGTGATTCTCGGCAAGGCATTCGCCGCCCGGCTTCCGATCAAGCCGATCCATTACGCGGCATCGGCCTTGTTCTTGATCCTGGGCGCTGTGTTCCTGGCCCGGGCGCTATGGCATTAACCGGGCGGATCTAGGCTAGGATAGCGCGCCGGCACCCTGGAGGATTTTGGGCCAATGAATCACGTTGCAAAGGAAAAGACCAAACTGCTGAATCGCCTCAAGCGTCTGCGCGGTCAGATCGATGCCCTCGAGCGCGCGGTCGAGGCCGACCACGAATGCGCCGGCGTGCTTCAACAAGCGACCTCCTGCCGAGGCGCGTTGGACGGCTTCATCGCCGAGGTGATCGAGGATCACATTCGCGAGCACATGCTCGATCCGCGCGCGGCGCGGGATGATCCGCGTGTCGTGGCCGCAGAGGAACTGGTCGACATCGTCCACGCGTATCTCAAAAAGTAAATTTCGTTCCGGCGAGCGCGCCTGTCACCGTATTGTCACGGCTCGCCCACAGGCTGCGGATGCCAAATAGGCTGTGGGCGCCGATCGGGCTGCGGCGCCAAATTCAACAACTCATGTTGAAGTATAGGGGGGTATACTATATTGTTGGCGCCATGATCCGCACCGCGCTTCAAGCCATGATGACCTCGTGCACGCGTCCTGCGCTGAAGGCTTGCGCGGCCGCCCTGCTCGCTGCCGCCTTGACCTGCATACAGGGTGGGGCCCGAGCCGCGGACCAACCCGAGGACTATGCGGTGCATGGCCAGTTCACCTTCACCGAGCAGCAAACCTCCGGCTTCAACGCTCCCTACGCGGGCACGAACAGTCTGACCCCTCACACCAACGAAGAAACCGTGGATGCGACCCTATTTTTGGGTCGGCGCCTGTGGTCGGGTGCGGAAATCTGGATCGGCCCCGAAATCGATCAGGGATTCGGCCTCGATGACACCCAAGGCGTCGCCGGGTTTCCGAGCGGCGAGGCGTACAAGGTGGGGGAAAATCACCCCTATGTGCGGCTGCAGCGGGCGTTCGTTCGCCAAACCCTGAATCTCGACGAGCGTCGAGAGTGGGCCGATCCGACCCAGCTTCAGCTCGGCGGCACTCGCAGCCCGAATCGCTTGGTGTTGACGGTGGGCAAGATCAGCGTGGCCGACATCTTCGACAACAACCAGTACGCACACGATCCAAAAAATGACTTTTTGAACTGGGCGACAATCGATGCCGGAGCCTTCGACTATGCCGCAGATGCCTGGGGCTACACGGTGGGCGCGGCGCTCGAGTGGTATCGAAACGCGTGGGCGCTGCGATTCGGGGTATTCGATCTCTCCAATGTGCCGAACAGCCCGCACCTGGAGCCCGGATTCCACGAATTCCAATACGACTTCGAGGTGGAAAGGAGCTTTGAGATCGGCGGCCGGCCGGGCAAGCTTCGGCTCACCGCGTTCGACAGCCGCGGCCGCATGGGACTGCTCAATCAGGCGGTCGATCTCGCGGCCAGCACCGACACGCCGGTGGACATCGCCGCGGTGCGCGGCTATCGAGATCGGCTCGGAGTGGGTCTTAACCTCGAACAACAGCTGGCGACGGATCTCGGGATGTTCGCACGCATCGGCAAGGCGGCGGGAAATGTCGAAGCCTATGAATTCACCGACATCGACCGCAGCGTGAGCACCGGGCTGTCGCTGCAAGGCACGCGCTGGGGCCGCCACGACGACACGGCGGGGCTCGCCGCAATGCTGAACGGCATCTCCGCGGACCGCGAGCGCTACTTGAACGCCGGGGGTCTCGGCATTCTCGTCGGCGACGGCAAGCTTCCCTTTCCGGGTCCCGAAAAAATCCTCGAGACTTACTATTCAATCGCCGTGCTTCGCTTCGCGCAGCTCACGCTTGACTATCAATACGTCGGCAATCCCGCGTATAACACCCAACGCGGTCCGGTTTCGGTGTTTGCGCTGCGCATTCATGGGCAGTTCTGAGCTACTGCGGACGCAATGGGGCGCTCTTGCGCGGGCAGGCGTGCTCGGTGTCGCGGCTTGCTCGCGGGCGCGCTGCTCAGTACCATCCCATCGACGCAATCGAAGGAGAGAACCGTGAGTCTAGCTTCGGAATTCAAAGAATTCGCCATGAAGGGCAATGTGGTCGATCTGGCGGTCGGCGTGATCATCGGCGCCGCATTCGGCAAGATCGTCTCTTCCTTGGTGGGCGACCTGTTCATGCCGACGCTCGGCAAGCTGATCGGCGGAGTGAACTTCTCGGATCTGGCCGTCTCCTTGGGCAAGGATCCCGCCGGTAAGGAAGTACTGATCCGCTACGGGTCCTTCCTGCAGACGATGTTCGATTTTCTCATCATCGCATTGGTGCTGTTCATCACCATTAAGGGCATCAACCAATTGAAGAAGCCCCACGCAGCGGAAGGCCCCCCGCCGGCGCCGCCGAAGTCCGAGGTGCTTCTGGAAGAAATACGCGATCTACTCGCGAAGCGCCCTTGAAATCGCGCCTGTGCGCTGCGCGGGCGCGCTGACGCGCGCTCGAGCGGTACCGCACGAGATTAACCGCCGACGCGGCGGTCGACTTCCCTTTCGGCTGCGAACCAGTCTTCCAGCTCGTGCCCGGGCTCAAAGCCGCGAGTTTGTGCGACGAAGTACGCGGCCTCGGCAATCATCGCGAATCGGTCCCGTTGCGTCAGCGGATTCAAGGGCGGCTTAGGGGCCGAGAAGCCGCGCGCCTTCTTGGTCGTTTCGTTCATGCTTACCTCCTTGCAAGCCGCTCTCGGATGAACGGTAACTTAGAGCAACCGCCAAAAGTTCATCCCTTGACACCCCCGGGAGTCTTACCGTCGGTGCCGGCCAGCGTATCGGTGTCCTCGCCGATATCCAGGCCATCGTTGTACAAACTGTCGTCTTCGCCGTCTAAACGCAGTTCTGTATCGGGATTGCGGGATTTTTTGTAGCTGACGTGGTCGGCAGCGATTTTTTGATCCGCTCCTTCCAATTCAGCGCCCCGCAGGCGAGATTCTTCGGCGGACGCGACGCTCGGGACATCGCTCGATTTAGGGTCCTTGGGATCGCTCATATACAAAGTCTCCCTGATGTGCAAATGCTAATCCGGCGCTCGATTATACGCCAGCCGCAGGTTATCAGAACGCCCGTACGCCATGCCGCAGCGCGAAAATCCAAGCGGCGGCGACCAGGCCGAGCGCGGCGGCGCCTGCGCAAAGTTGCAGGCCATTGCCACGGCTCGGTGGCACCTTGGCGCGCGCATAGATCCAGCCGAGCCCGATGCCCATCGCAAATCCAAGCGCATGGCCCAGCACATCGACGTGTTCGCCGCCGGCGCCCAGAAAACCCAACAAGCACACGCCCGCGAACAGGGGCGCCCAGCGATACCTGAACCGCTCGCGCAGGGTAAGGCGCTGGCGCCATGCGAAGCCCGCGAGCAACCCCAGGGCGGCAAACACGGCGGTGGACGCACCCACCGCGCGATGCGTCGACGGCGCGATCAGCATCTCCAGGTAGTTCGCGACGGCGCTCGCGCCGAGGATGCTCGCCCATGCGAGGCCGGGACCGAACACCCGCCCGGCCAGAATTCCGATGCCGACGCCGAACAGCAGATTTCCGAGCAAGTGGGCTTGATCCAAGTGCAGGGTCAGCGCGGTTACGGCGCGCCACCATTCGCCCGCGCCCGCTTGGGGCTCGAGCGCGCCCGATTCCAGCCAATCCATGCCCAACCATTGGATTCCGGCGCAATACGCCGTGAGCAACAACACCGCCGCGTAGATCCCGGCACCCAAGCCGGCGCCGCCGAAGGGAATGACGGCCGGCGGCGCATCCCGCACGATGCGGCGCTCCGCCGCATAACGAGCGAGCTCCTCGCGTGCGCCCGCTGCCGCCTCGGGCGATACCAGCAATAGCCATACGCCGTCGAGTTCGATCACATCGTACGGCAGACCCTTCGCTTCCAAGACCAATCCGGACTCGCGGCAGGCCGTCTGCGAACCGCGATACACGGCGACTCGCTCCGCCGCCGGTTCGATGTCCATGCCGTGCATTATCGCATGGCGCCGCCCGCGCCTTAGGTCGTACGCGGCTGTTCCGCCAGCATTCGATAGATCTTAAGCACCCGCGGCACGTACGCCATGGTTTCCGCAAATGGCGGAATCCGGCCACCGTTGCGGTCCACCGCCTCTTCGCCGGCGTTGTAGGCGGCGAGCGCCAGACCGATGTCTTGACCGAAGCGGTCGATCAGAAATTTCAGGTAGCGCGCGCCGGCATGCACGTTCTGCTTGGGATCGTACGGGTTCGACACACCGAAGCGGGTCGCCGTGGCAGGCATCAATTGCATCAATCCGACGGCGCCGCGTTTGGAGACGGCGCGTGAGTTGAACCCCGACTCGACCACGATGACCGCTCGCAACAGATTCGGCTCCACCGCGGCGGAGAGCGCGGCCTTCTCGATGATCGAATCGTATTGCGTGGCTCGCGCCAACAGCGACAGGTCGTAATATTGGCCGCTTTCGGTCCTGTCCTGGGGCGACAACACCAGCAGCTTGTAGCGGTTGTTGTCCGGCACGTCGGTGTAATGCCTGAGGCCGTCCGCATCCACGTACGTGTAAATCTTCGAGCCCGCCTCGGCAACCGTTGCGTAAAGCGCGGTCGCAATCAGCGCCGCGGCAAATAACATAACGGATTTCGACGGCATAAGGCGGCTTCCTAGTGCAGGAGCCTAGCGCGGAGCGGGCGGCGCCCGATGGGACCTGCATCAAGAAACGAACTATCCGAGTTAACATAGCGCGCCTCCGAACCGCCGTTCCGGGCATCTCGATCGCCCGCCGGGCCGCCCCTCGAGCGTGAGCCTAGATAACGGATATTTAACGTACCTTTTGCGGCTCCGGCACGGATTTTTCGTGGATCGGGCAGATAGAATCATGCGCATCGGACTGGTCCGCCCAACAGAGCTATAGGCCTTTTTCTCTAAAATAAATGAGCGTTCCAAAACCAGCCCTCGCACAATCCCTGACCGAAGCGGCGATCTCGCCCGGCATCGTCTATATCGACGGCCGCGCCGACCGGCGCAGCGCCTTAGGTTTACGGGAATGGGTGCTGACCGCCGTTCTATTTCTGGTGCCGTTGGTCACTTACTGGCCGGCGACGTTCCACGATTACGGCTTGCGCGACGACTATTCGAATCTGCGCGAGG
>Ga0209415_10015645_pt1 | contig 12272 bp, 9 predicted proteins | sample PeaSoiSIISIP2007_FD_187696 | JGI IMG/M metagenome (GOLD analysis project Ga0209415, IMG submission 187696) | Peat soil microbial communities from Weissenstadt, Germany - SII-SIP-2007 (SPAdes) (version 2) | ecosystem: Environmental > Terrestrial > Soil > Wetlands > Peat | place: Germany... | reverse complement strand
CGCCAAAGGACTTACCCTCGTTCGCGCGGCGCTCGCGCCTCCGGATTCGGCCTTACGAACGTCATTGTACTCGAAGGCTAAAGGCAAAGGCCAAGACGCCCGATGTCGTATGCTAAGCCTATCTCGTGACCGGCAATCCCGTGCCAGAATGAGCGTCCTATGAACCGTGAACTGCTTCCCGCGAAAAATGTCCTCCTGAGGGGCGCGGCAATTCTTGTCCCACTCGCCTTTCTACTCGGCCCAACCAGCGCGCAGACCCCGCATAAGATCGATGCTGCAAACGACACGCGAAGCATCCAACTGGAATTGGTGCGCACCGAGACCGGCTTTTTCGAAGCCTGGAAGACAAAAGACCAAGCCTACTTCCGCGAGCACATGCCGGAGAACGCAATCTTCTGGGGCGAGAACGGCACGCTCTCGCGCGAGCAGCAACTCGCCGAGCAGCAAACCTCGGCGAAAACCTGCACCGTGGAAGGCTACGGCCTCTCCGACTTCGGAGCGCTCCCGCTTGCCACCGGCGCGTATCTGCTCACCTACAAAGCCGAGCAGTATGCCACTTGCAATGGAGAAAAAGTGCCGGTCCACATGAACGGCAGTTCGATTTACATCTTCAAAGCCGGCCGCTGGCAGGCCATCTACCGGGCGGAAGTGGCGTTGAAGAATCCTTAGGCTCTCGATTTGCGCCGACCTAGAACTCCCGCTTCGGCGGGGTCTGTTCCGTGCCTACGCGTCCAATCACGATCTCAGCCTTGTAGTAGTTCTCTGCCTTCACGGGTTCTCCCGCCAGGCGTCGCAGGATTGCAATCTGGCCGACGTGAGTCAGCGCGTCGGCAACGGGTCCCTGAAAGAGTTTTTCCACAGGCGCCTGCAAGGGCTCTTCAGAAGCCAGGTAATCATCGAACGACTTCAGCGCCGCGAAAAAACGCTCCACCTCCTTCTCCCACGCCAGCGGTTTGGAGTCATGCCACTCACGTTTTCCATTCGCCATCGAGAGCCCCCAATCCAACAGATCGCCAATGTGCGAGAGAACCTGGCCCGGCGCGCGCACACCCTCGTCGACGTGAAATGGGGCAAACCCCTCAGGCGCGTCGCGAACGGCCTTGCCTCCGCGATAAGCCAGCGTAGCCAGGGTATGACGCAGTAATTCGCGTTTCGGATCGGAATTCGAAGGATTACTCATGAAGTGCCTCCCAGTTCTCAGTACTTGGTACTCGAAACTCCGGACTCACAACTGCTTGCGTCCCACGACGCCAGCCGCGCGCAACATCCCGCGCAAGCGTTCTCCTAAACTGCGGGCAAATTGGAAGTCGACGAACCCTTCCATCTGCAGGACAAAGCTTACGCCGTACCCGTACCACCAGACTTTTTTCATGCCAGGCATCAGGTCCGCGTCCACATACTTCAGCCGTACCATCTCCTCGAGGCCGAAACGTCCGTGAGCGCGGCCCACGCCGCTCGACTTCACTCCGCCGTGCGGCGCCTCGCTGATGCCGAAGCAGGAAATCACATCGTTCACCATGACGGTGCCCGCCTGAATCCGCCGCGCCAGGCGCTCGCCGCGGGCGCGGTCGCGAGTCCACACACTTGCCGCAAGCCCGTATTCGGAGTCATTGGCCAGCCGCACCGCCTCTTCGTCCTTGTCGAACGCCATTACGGGCAACACCGGGCCGAATGTTTCCTCGCGCATGATGCTCATCTCGTGCGTCACATCCGCCAGCACTGTGGGCTGATAAAAGTTCTTCCCCAGTTCCGGAAGCCGCGACCCTCCGACCAGAACCCTTGCTCCGCGCGCCACTGCGTCTTTCACATGCGCTTCGACAATGCGCAACTGACGCTCGTGAATCATCGGCCCCACGTCAGTCTCGCGATCCAGTCCGTGCCCTACGCGCAGCTTCTTCGTCTTCTCGGCGCAGGCGTGAAGAAAGTTTTCATACAGGCTGCGATGCACGTAGCAGCGCTCCACCGACAAGCAGGTCTGACCGGCGTTGACGAACGCCCCCCAAACTGCGGCGCTCGAAGCCACGTCTACGTCGGCGTCGTCAAGCACCAGCATGGGATCTTTGCCACCCAACTCGAGCACCACGGGCAGCAGTCGCTCCGCCGCAGCCGCCGCGATGTGCTTGCCTGTAGCCACGCTGCCGGTGAAGACCAGTTTGTCGACCTTTGATTCGCCAACGTCCGAATGAATGAGCGCCGCTCCGGTTGCACCATCGCCCGCCACGACCTGAAAGACATCCCGGGGCACGCCCGCAGCGTGGAGCAGCGACTCCAGTTCCAAAGCAATGAGAGAGGTAAACTCCGACGGCTTCAGTACCACGGCATTCCCCGCTACCAGAGCCGCAAGTGTCTCTGTCGCGGGAATCGAAAAGGGATAATTCCACGGCGAAATGATCCCCACCACTCCATAGGGTTCGCGGAGCAGCCGCCCGCTCTTGAGCTTGGTGGCAAGATTTCCGTGCGGAAGCGGTTCATCGCGGAGCAAGCGGTAGGCGTTGTCGATCAAGAACCGCACTGCATCCAGGACTACCAACACTTCGGTGGTGAGCGCCTCAGCCACAGGCTTGCCAGCTTCCCGGGTAATGGCCTCGGCGATCTCTGATTTCCTCTCATGCAGCTTCCTCTGAAACTCGCGCAGCGCCGCGATCCGTTTCTGCACGCCGAGATCGCCCCAGGCCGTTTGCGCTGCGCGCGCCCGCGTCACCGCGGCCCGAACTTCACCCGCGCTCGTGCATTTGAACTCGCGCAGAGTTTCCCCCGTCGCCGGATTCACCGACGAAATCTTCCGCACCGCGATTTGTAGATTGGCGGCCATGACCGAAATTCCTAAAAGGCGTGGTGGCTGCGTCGTTCGGGCCTACCGCATCCCCGGATACTTCCCCAAATACATCAATAGCACATCCAACGTATCCGTCATTCCGTGCGCGATAATCGGCGCGGCCAGATTACGCCCGCACGCCAGATACAGAGCTCCGAGCAGCAGCCCATCCCAAACGTTTTCGAGGACTCCCGTGGCCCCCTGGCCGATGTGGGAACATCCGAAAACTATGCTGATGACGAGCAAGCTGACCGCCCACGACGCTCGTGTCTCGTGAAATATTCCGGCCACGCGATTCATCAGATACCCTCGAAAAACCAGTTCCTCGCCAATCGCGAAAAGAGTCCAGGTCAACGACAGGAAAATCAGCGTCAGCTTAAGATTTCCGTGGGCCGCGGTGAAGTGCGAGAGATCGGGCATTCTACCCAGCCACCGAGCAAGCAATGGCTGACTCACGAACAGCTCGAACATTTCGATGCCGATCCCAGCGGCAACTCCTGCCAATAGCGCGTTGCCCCAATTGCTTGGCCACCCGAATCCAACGTCCTTCCATCGCAGCCCCCGCCATCGCAGCGAAATCCATCCCAGCAGGAACAAGTAGGGAACCTTACTGAAAAAGATGTGATGGTACACATCCGCGACAAACAGCCCGGCAACAATGGCAAACTCGGCCACGACCAGCCATCCGCTGTCGCGCCGTCCACTCCCGCCAGCAACCATCTCTTCCATGCGTTCTCTCTTTCGTGCAAGGTCTCTATTCCGGGTACTCCACCGCCACTAGATACAATCCGCTGGCTGGCGCTGTTGCGCCCGCAGTTGAGCGGTTGCGCGCCTTCAGAATACGCGTCACATCATCGGCCTGCAGCGTTCCCTTGCCCACAAGAATAAACGTCCCTACCAGATTTCTGACCATGTGATGTAGAAAGCCCGATCCGCTCACCGTGTAGACGAACTCGTCCGCCTGCCGTAGCCAGCTGGAAGAAAAAATCCGCCGCAGATTCGAAACCGGCACACCTTCGCGTCCCCGCTCCGGATCCACCGCGGCAAACGAAGTGAAATCGTGCTCGCCCTCCACGCATCCGGCAGCCTCCACCATCGCCTGCTCATCCAACGGATACGGATAGTGCCAGACATACCTCGCCAGAAACGGCGGACAGATCGCCGCCCGATAAATCCGGTACCGGTAAGTCTTTGCCCGCGCCGACTTGCGTGCGTGAAAATCAGCCGCGACCTCTTCCACTTCCAGAACCCGCACCGATGCAGGCAAAACATCGTTCAGCGCCTTCACGAAATTCGCCGTGGGGACCGCGGACTCAGTGGCAAATGTCACTGCCTGCCCCAGCGCATGCACTCCGGCATCGGTTCGTCCCGAGCCCTGCGGCAATACCTTTTCGCCGGTAACTCGTCCAATGGCTGAGGCCAGCGTGCTCTGTACCGTTACGGCATCGAGCTGCACCTGCCAGCCAGCGAATTCCGAACCGTCGTAGGAGAGAATCAGTTTGAGATTGCGCATGCGATCTTTTATTTCTTACAGATGCGAGTCCCCCAGCCGCGTCAGTTCATCCAAGTCATTTCATGGGACGGGTTTGCGCGCAACTGTGATTCCGGTCCCTGGAAAGACACTTGACCATCGCCAGCACTTTATCAGTTTCAACTCCCCAGAGCGCTCGAAAGACACGCCGCGGGGTCGGATATACTGGTGCGTTTTAATCAAGCGTTCGTCTAGTGGTGGTTTTAACGAGCTTTTGGGAACGCATTTCCAGGAACCAAGGCGCTGCTGCCTGCGTATCAATGATTGAGTAGAACCGCGACTGAGTAGAACCGCCATTTTGGATGAATCCGGCTGTCTCGTTTACAACCGAGTTTCTTGTTGCAAAGTCTTAACGAACTGGTCCTAACGAATTTCGTCCTAACGAACGGAGATGAGTAGATGCCATTCGCACGCTTAACCTCAAATATCCGGCTGACCATGGCCGCAGTTTTATTCGGAACGCTGACGATCGCAGGTTGGGCTCAGGAACCGCCCGCCGCGCCCACGCCGCAAAATACGCCGGAAACGCGGCCGCTTCCGGTGATGAATTATTCCAAACCAGTGTCTCATTTTCCTAACCCGATTGGGCCTTACGAGGCGCGGCATCTGGCCGACCCAAGTCTGGCCAACACGGCGCGGATTGACCAATTCATGCACGAGGGCAAGCTCTATCTTTCTCTCAACGACGCGATCGCTCTCGCGCTTGAGAATAATCTCGATATCGCCATCGCGCGTTACAACCTGAACATCGCCGACACCGACGTGCTGCGCGCGAAAGCCGGCGCTAGCATTCTCGGCGTCAATGCAGGAGTTGTGCTGAACACGCCCGGCGGCGGAATAGGTGGCATAGGGGCGACTGCCGGAGCTTCCACGGGCGGCACCAGCCTAGGGGCAGGCGGCATCGGCGCCGGCACCAACGGATTGGTTAGTTCGACGCTCGGCCTTGGGCCGAACATCACCAGCTTCGACCCGGTCGTCACCGGCACTCTGCAGGAAGATCATTTCAGCCAGCAAGCCACCAGCATATTCCAGGGCGTCCTTCCGGGGACCAGCCTGGTTCAGAACACGGGTACGGTAAACTTCGCTTACAACCAGGCATTCCAGTGGGGCACGAATCTAACCGTGGGTTTCAACAACACCCGGCAGACGACGGACAGCTTTTTCTCGAGCGTGAGTCCGGCACTGAACTCCAATTTCAAGGCAACCGTCACCCAGCACTTGCTGCAGGGGTTCGGATTCGCGGCCAACACCCGATTCATTCGTATCGCCAAAAACAATCGGGAGCTTACCGACGTAGCCTTCCGCTTGCAGATCATCGACTCAATTGACCAGATTGAAAACATTTACTGGGACTTGGTCTACGCCTACGAGAATGCCCGCGTGCAGAATGAATCGCTGGCTTTCGCCCAGAAAACGCTCTCCGATACGAAAAAACAGGTCGAGATCGGCAGCCTGGCTCCCATCGAAACAGTTCGCGCGCAGAGCACCGTGGCTCAGGATCAGCAGTTGGTCACGGCGGCGCAAACCAACCTCCAGTTGGAACAACTGCTCATGAAGAACGCGCTGACACGCACCCTAAAGGACCCCACGCTTGCGACCGCCGAAGTCATCCCCACTTCCACCATGGACGTCCCTGCTCAGGAACCAGTGGTGCCGACAGAGGACCTGATCAACGAGGCGCTCCGCCATCGCGCCGAACTGGTGGAATCCCGCATCGATCTGAACAGCCGCGAACTGAGTAACAAGGCCGTTCGCAGTGCGCTGTTGCCCACGCTGGATCTGTTTGCCTACTACGGTGGAGCGGGGGTGGGTGGCAATCAGAATCCAGCTAATGCATGTTCGACGCCTCCGACGGCGCTGCAAAACGAATTCGGCTGCGCCAGCAACACGCTTCCAAATGAGCCGCCGACATTTCCTACGACCAGCATCGGAGGTACCCTCAATCAACTGGTTAACTCCACGGCACCCGACAAGGGAGTCGGCCTGCAACTCAACATCCCGCTGCGCAACCGTGCGGCGCAGGCCGTGCAGATCCGCTCCGAACTGGAATACCGCCAGGCTCAGATGCGGCTGCAACAGATCGAAAATCAGGTGGGGATCGAGATCCGCAACGCGCAATACACCGTGCAGCAGAACCGCGCCAGCGTGGATTCTGCCAAAGCAGCCGTCGAGCTGGCGCGGCAGTCGCTTGACGCCGAGCAGAAGAAATATCAGTTCGGCACGTCAACCACAACGCTGGTCCTGCAATACCAGAGCCAGTTGGCAACGTCCGAATCAACCCTGGTGAATGCCACAGTCTCCTACGAAAAGTCGCGCATCGAACTGGACCGCGCGACCGGCACGCTGCTCGATCATCACGGCATCAGCGTGGATGATGCAGCCAGGGGCCAGGTCACGCGCATGCCCAGCGTGCCTTATGTCGCACCGCGCAAGGATATGCCGTCCGTGGCCCAGCCCGCGCCGCAGGCAGCGCCTCGGCAGCAGCCTCAATGAGGCGGTGCGAACGAAACAGGGCGCGGTTCGTAGCCGCGCCTTATCTTTCTACCTAACAATTCTTTACAATCTGCGTCCACTTCCCCCGCTCCCTCCCGCTAAGATGGAGTGACGCTTTTATGCTTTCCGCATCCAACTCTCGAAATCCATATCGTCGTATCAACACGATGCACGACCGTGTTTACTCAAGGAGACGAAACATGCCTTTGCTTCTGCCCCGAATGATCTCGGCCGACCGGCGCGCCACGCTGCTGTTGACGGCCTTTGCCGTCCTGGCCTGCGCGCAGTTGCGGCCGTTCATGCACGCTCAGGATGTTCCCGTTGCCCCAACGCCTCAGACTGCGCCGGCTCCCGCCCAGCCGCAGGCAGTTCATTTGCAGGATTATTCCAAGCCGCGCTCGGCCTTCCCTAATTTCCTGCAGCCCTATCGCCCACAGGAAGTCGCACCACCAAACCTGGGCAACTCGCCGCGCGTCGACTCGCTCATGCACGACGGCAAAGTTTATCTTTCGATTGACGACGCCGTTGCTCTCGCTCTGGAGAACAATCTCGACATCGACATCGCCCGCTACAACCTCAACATCGCCGACACGGATTACTTGCGCGCCAAGTCCGGCGCCAGCATCCTCGGGGTCAACGCTGGAATCGTGCAGAACACTCCTGGCGGCGGCGTAGGCGGCCTTGGTGGCACGGTGGGCTCCGGCACCGGAGGCACTACCGTAGCTCCAAGCGGTGTAGGCACCGGCACCAACGGCTTGGTAAGTTCCACTCTCGGCATCGGCTCGACCATTACCAGCTTCGACCCGGTCGTCACCAGCACATTGCAGCTCGACAAGAACGATTCCGAATCTGTCAGTAGTCTGGCCCCAGTGCCCATCCTTGCTCAGAACACCTATACCGCCGACTTCGCCTACACTCAGGGTTTCCAGTGGGGCACCGCCATGTCCGTGGGATTCAACAATACCCACGTCACCACCAACAGCCCCACCAGCCTGCTGACTCCAGACTTAGCCTCAAACTTCCAGTTCAAGATCACGCAGAACTTGCTGCAAGGCTTCGGTTCGCTTCCCAACCTGCGCTTCGTCCATATCGCCAAGAACAACCGCGAGATTTCCGACGTCGCCTTCCGGCTGCAAATCATCACTACCGTAGACCAGATCGAAAACATCTACTGGGACCTGGTTTACGCCTACGAAAATGTCCGTGTGCAGGAGGAAGCCCTTACATACGCGCAGAAAGCGCTGAATGATTCTAAACAGCAGGCGCAAGTCGGAACTGTGGCTCCCATTCAGGTGGTGAGCGCGCAGAGCACCGTGGCAACCGACCAGCAAAACCTGATTCTGGCGCAGAACAATTTGCAGCTTGAAGAGTTGCTGATGAAGAACGCACTCAGCCGCAGCATCGAGGATCCTGTGCTCGCCGAAGCCGCCGTGATTCCCACCTCCACCATGCAGATTCCGCAGCAGGAAGCAGTCATCCCTACGCAGGATCTGATCAATCAGGCCCTCGATCACCGTGCCGAACTGGTCGAATCCCGCATCGATCTGAATTCTCGCGACCTCAGCAGTAAGGCCGTGCGCAACGCAATGCTGCCCACACTCGATGCCTTTGCCTACTACGGCGGATCGGGAGTGGGCGGAAATGTGGCTCTCCCCGCCTGCCCGGCCGGCACGTCCTCGCCCACGTGCTACACGACTCTTCCACCGCCATTCCACACCACAAACTCTGTAGGCTATGGCGGGACGCTGAACCAGCTCGTCACCTCGACTGCACCCGACAAGGGCATCGGCCTCACGCTCTCCATCCCGTTGCGCAATCGCGAAGCCCAGGCCAACCAGGTGCGCGCGGAACTGGAATACCGCCAGGCCCAGGTGCGCCTCCACCAGCTGGAGAATCAAGTCCGCATCGAGGTACGCAACGCGCAATTCGACGTGAAACAGAATCGCGCCGCCGTGCAGGCCGCCCAGTACGCGGTCGACTTTGCCCGGCAGACGCTCGACGCCGATCAGCAGAAGCTGAAAGTCGGACTCACCACGCAAACCGCAATCCTCCAGGATGCTTCCGTGCTCACCACCTCCGAGTCGAATCTGGTCTCAGCCAAGGCGGCCTACGAGAAATCACGCATCGAACTGGATCGCGCCACGGGCCTGCTGCTCGATCACTCCGGCATCGACGTTGCCGACGCTACTCGCGGCCAGGTCACGCACCTGCCGAAGGTTCCGTACGCCGCGCCACGGCAAGACGTTGTCCCAGGAGGACAGCCTGCGCAGCAGCCGCCGGCAGTCCAGCCCTAGAACGCGCAGTGGTCATGTGTGGACAGCCGCCCTTCGACTTCGCTCAGGGCAAGCTCTCGGCTGTCCCGCAGGAGTCTGCCCTCGGCGAAGTCAGAGGGGCGAAGCCCGGCACCGAGCGTCCTTGAAGACCTGATAAACTCCCGGTGATGGAACGACCCGGCCAGCCTGCCATCCCGCGATCTGTGATGTGGATGGTGCTGCTGTCGTTCCTTTTGCAGTTAGTGGCGATCGGAGTTTTCCGCCAATACCGTACTCGCCCTGGAGAAGATAACTTCGGATTTGGCTTTGAGATGGGCCGCGTGGGCCGTTCCATCGCGCTGGGGCAGGGTTTCAGCAATCCTTACGGAGGGAACACAGGCCCCACCGCCTGGGAGCCGCCACTTTATCCCTATCTGATTGGCGGAGTCTTCAAAGTTTTTGGCATCTACACTTACGCTTCCGCGTGGGTTCTGCTATCGATCAACAGCCTGTTCGCATCCCTCACCACCCTCCCGGTTTTTCTGATCGCGCACAGAACCTTCAGTCCGCGGGTAGCGCTTTGGTCCGCCCGGGCGTGGGCGCTCAATCCCTACGTCTGGTACTGGTCCATTCATTGGATATGGGACACGACCTTCACTCCGCTGATGCTCGCGCTAATTTTTTCGGTTTCTCTAGAACTGCAGCAGTTGCCCGGTTGGCGGGGATGGGCACTCTTTGGCGCATTGTGGGGCGTAGGAGCCCTTGCCAATCCCTCGATGCTGTCCTTTCTTCCCTTCTGCGGAGTGTGGGTCTGGCGGCAGAGATACCGGCGCGGCTTGCCGTCGCTCGGCGGTGTCGTGCTTTCCTCGTGCGTATTCTTTCTGGTTCTTTCGCCTTGGCTGATTCGAAACTACGAGGTCTTTGGGCGCTTCGTCTTCATTCGCGACGATTTCGGACTGCAGTTCCGTCTCGGCAACAACAAGATGGCCGACGGCATGCTCATCGCCACGCTGCAGCCCAATCTCAACAAACTGGAATTCGAGAAGTTTCAGCGCCTCGGAGAGCTTGCCTATGGCGTCGACTGCAAACGGCTGGCGTTCGACTGGATTCGCGAGCACCCCGGCCGATTCGCAGTGATCAGCATGAAGCGTTTCTTTTATTACTGGAACGGCGTCCCCCGGCCCACCGACAGCCGCGCTCCCTGGGATTTCCGAAGTTCCTTGTTCCTGGCCACGTCGGTGCTGGCAATCTGGGGGCTCGGTCGCGCGCTGCGCCAAAAGCGGCCTGGGGCCTGGCTTTTCGCCGCACTCGTCGCAACTTACCCGACGGTTTATTACTTCGTCTTCCCTCATGCCCGCTACCGCCATCCTATCGAACCTGAGTTGTTCATCCTGGTGGTGTTCCTGCTTTGCGAAGCTCGCAGCCGGGCAGGACGTCTCTCTGCCAATTCTCTCTCTGCTGGCTGACGTTGTATCCTTCCCCCCGTGACCTTATCCGTCGTCATCATCACCCACAACGAGGAAGCCAATCTCGGCCGCACGCTCGAGAGCGTGAAGCCTCTGGTCAGCGACGGCAAAGGAGAAATCATCGTCGTCGACTCAGGCTCGATCGACCGCACCGTCGAGATTGCCCAATCATTCGGGGCGAAAGTGTTCGTCGAGGAATGGAAAGGCTTCGCCGCGCAGAAGAACTCGGCCATCGATAAGGCGACGGGCGAGTACATTTTTTCCCTCGACGCGGACGAGGAGGTCAGCTCCGACCTCGCCGGGGAGATCGAGCGGACAGTGCGGTTCCGGCCCGCAGTTCACAAGATTGCGCATAGGACACCAGACGGCCATCTCGCACCCATCTATATCAACGGGTTCTGGATGCCGCGGCAAAACTACTTTCTCGGGCGGTGGATTCGACATGGAGGCTTCTGGCCCGACCGCAAGTTGAGATTGTTCCGACGGGGCACCGGAAGATGCAAGAACGCGGCGGTCCACGAAATATTAGAGGTCGAGGAATACCGAAAGGGCGGCATCACGGTGGTCTCGAGGCGATTGCGCGGTGCGCTGATTCACCACTCCTACCCCACGCTCTCCGACTACATTGAGCACATGAACCGCTACTCGTCGCTGGGCGCAGAAATGGTTGTCGCCAAGGGACGCCGCCGCTTCAACGTGATCGACATCGTAGTGCGCCCTCTGGCGACGTTCGTCTACAATTACTTCTTCCGCCTAGGCTTCCTCGACGGCCGCGAAGGCCTGTTGCTGCACCTCTACCACGCGGTCTACGTGTCGTGGAAATACGCTAAGGCGTGGGAACTCTCGCGCAAGCTGCCGGAATGACACACTGTCCGGTACTGACCGATCGGTCGCTCTGACGGCAATCGTCCGCCTTGCCCGCTGGCGCGCGCTTCCCTATCATCACAACAGAACACTGGGGTCATCATGTCGGACAAGAAGCCCTCCAAGCCGCAAGTTGCCGAAAGTCCCATCGCCGACGTTTTTGAAAGCCGTCATCCCTCCGCCAACGAAACAAAGTGGGCCGAGAAGACGCTCGCACCTACACTCGAAAAATCTCCCGAGCGGCCGATTGGCGCGCCTACCGGGGTGAATCTCGACGAGCACGGGCACGCTCGCTTTACTACGATTTCCGGCATCCCAGTGCGCCGCCTCTACACGCACGCCGATCTCCCCGCGGATTGGAGCGAGGAGAAATATCTCGGGTATCCCGGCGCGCCTCCATTCACCCGCGGCATTCACGCTACCGGATATCGCGGCAAGCTCTATACCATGCGGCAGTTCTCTGGCTTCGCGTCGCCCGAGGAAACCAACCAGCGCTACAAGTATTTACTCGAGCATGGCGGTGGCGGGCTTTCCGTTGCATTCGATTTGCCCACGCTGATGGGCTACGACTCCGATCACGCAGCCAGCGAAGGCGAAGTCGGCAAGTGCGGCGTGGCCATCGATTCGCTCGAAGACATGGAGATTCTTTTCGGCGGCATCGACTTGGAAAAGACCACGGTCTCGATGACGATCAATTCGCCCGCGTCCGTATTGTGGGCGATGTATCTGGTAGTGGCGGAGAAGCAAGGCGCGGACTGGAAAAAGATTTCCGGAACGATTCAGAACGACATTCTCAAGGAATACATCGCGCAGAAGGAATACATCTATCCGCCGGCGCCGTCGATGCGGCT
>Ga0209415_10015644_pt1 | contig 12274 bp, 9 predicted proteins | sample PeaSoiSIISIP2007_FD_187696 | JGI IMG/M metagenome (GOLD analysis project Ga0209415, IMG submission 187696) | Peat soil microbial communities from Weissenstadt, Germany - SII-SIP-2007 (SPAdes) (version 2) | ecosystem: Environmental > Terrestrial > Soil > Wetlands > Peat | place: Germany... | reverse complement strand
GCCAAGACCAGCCGGGCCAAGACCAGCCGGGCCAAGACGAGACTGACGGCACGGGCGGGCGCCGCGTCCTCCGTGCGCGCCGTGTCCTCGGCGCGATCGACGGTCCGCACGAAAGCTGGCCCCGTCTCGGCGCGCCCGACGGTGGCGCGTCCTCGCGGGTACGAGCGCCGGGGCGCATCGTCACCACCCAAACAGGACCGCAAGGCGCGCCCCGTCACGGGGGGAGCCCCTCGCCGGAGGATCGGTTGGATGCGCGTGGTTGTCGTCCTCGTGTTCGCCGCCCTGGCCCTGCGTCTCATCGGTGTCCAGGTTTTCTCGAGCGGGCGCTATTCGGCCATGGGAGCAGCCGAGGTGGACCGGACCGTGACCGTCTCGGCGGTGCGCGGTGGCATCTACGACCGCGACGGGGCGCCGCTGGCACTGTCGGTGCCGCGTTCGAACATCGTTGGCGACCCGATGCTCATCTCCCATCCGGGTTCCGTGGCGCGCGCTCTGTCGTCGGTGCTGAACGTCTCCGCCGCGCCGTTGACGGCCGAGTTGTCCGAGCACTCGGGGTACGTGCTTCTCGCGCACGAAGTCGGCGCTGCGGTGGCCAACAAGATCACGGCACTCACCCTGCCGGGGATCAACGTGCTCCCCACCACCGAGCGCGTGGACCCGGCCGGGTCGCTGGCGGCTCCGCTGATCGGCGCGGTGAGCGCCGCCGACGCCGGGCAGTCTGGCCTCGAGTACCGGTACAACAAGCTCCTGGCGGGCCAAGACGGTATCGCCACCGAACAGGTGTCGCCCGATGGCGTCCCCTTACCGGGAAAGACGACCCAGAGCTCGGCGACCGTTCCCGGCGACGGTGTCGAGCTCACCATCGACGAGCCCCTCCAGTACGTGACCGAGCAGTCCCTCGGCGCCGAGATCCTGGCGTCGCACGCCAAGAGCGGGATCGCCATCGTGATGAACACCCGGACCGGCGAGATTCTGTCGATGGCGAACCTGGTGTCGAAGACCGTGCAGCCCCCGACACCCAAGCCGGCGCCGTCGCCGACCGTGACGGCCTCACCGGCGGGCACACCGGCGGCACCCACGACCACCACCACGGCACCCCCACCCCCGCCCCCGGTCACCACCGTCATTCAGGCGCCGCAAAACCTCGCCCTCACCCAGGTGTACGAACCGGGATCGGTGTTCAAGTTGGTGACGTTCTCGGCGGCGCTGCAAGACGGGATCATCTCCCCCGACGAGGTCTTCACCGTCCCCAACACCCTCACCATCGACAAGTGGGTGTTCCACGACGCCGAGAGCCACCCGACCGAGAAGCTCACAGCCACCCAGATCCTGGCCCAGTCCTCGAACATCGGGACCATCGAGATCGCCCAGCAGCTCGGTGAAGGCCGGTTGGCGGCCCAGATCTCCACGCTCGGCTTCGGGCGCAGCACCGGCCTCGGCTTCCCGGCCGAGTCGGGCGGCCTCGTCAAGAGCAACCCCGCCACGTGGCACGTCTCCGACATCGGCTCGACGCCCATCGGCCAGGACGACGCCGTTACGGCGCAGCAGGTCCTCGACATGGTGAACACGGTGGGGACCGGGGGGGTGTTCGTCCCGCCCCGGTTGGTGCAGGCCACGGTGGCCCCCGACGGGTCGGTCACCAAGACCCCGACGGCCACGACGCACCGGGCCCTGTCGCAAGAAGTGGCGTCGCAGCTGACCACGATGATGGAGCAGGTGGTCCAGGACGGCACCGCCGTGACCGCCGGCGTGCCCGGGTACACCGTGGCGGGCAAGACGGGGACGGCACAGATTCCCGACCCCGTCCACGGCGGGTACATCCCCGGTGCCTACGAGGCCACGTTCGCGGGGTTCGCCCCGGCCGAGAACCCGACCCTGTCGGCCATCGTCGTGCTCGAGCGGCCGAACCCGATCTACGGCGGCATCGTGGCCGCGCCGGTGTTCTCCCAGATCATGCGGTACGCGCTGCATCGCTACGGCATCCCGACGTCGCCGGGGGGCGGAACCACGGGCGGAACCCCCATGTCGGTGCCGTTTCCCCAGGTCTCGCCGCCGAAGGCCACGTCCACCAACGCCCCGAGCACCACCCCCACGACGACTACGATCGTCGCTTCCCATGGGAAGCTCCCAGAAAGAGCGTGACCGCCCCCGCGGGTCCCCCATCGTGCACATGGACCGCTTGCTCCGCGAGGTCGAGGTCATCGAGGCATACGGGGATCCCGCCAGCACCGAGGTCACCTCCATCGCCTTCGACAGCCGACGCGTCGAGCCCGGAGCGCTGTTCTGTTGTCTTCCCGGTCGTAGCGGTGACGGTCACGACCACGCCGCCGAAGCGGTTGCGCGCGGCGCCCGCTCTCTCCTCGTCGAGCGTCGGCTGGCCCTCGACGTGACCCAGGCCGTCGTGGCGCCGGGGACGACCCGTCCCGCCATGGCGCGGGTCGCCTGCGCGTTCTTCGGGCAACCGGCCCGGTCGTTGCTGAGCGTGGGGGTGACCGGTACCAACGGCAAGACGACGGTGACGCACCTGCTGGCATCGATTTTCGAGGCCCATCGATGGCCGACCACGGTCATCGGGACACTCGACGGTGCCCGGACGACACCGGAGTCCCCCGAGCTCCAACGGCTGTTGGCCGAGGCGCGTGACAACGGGCGGCGGGCGGTGGCCATGGAGGTGTCGTCCCACGCGCTCACCCAGGCCCGTGTCGACGGGATCCGATTCGACGCCGCGGTGTTCACCAATCTGTCCCACGACCATCTCGACTATCACGGGACCCTCGAGGCCTATTTCGCCGCCAAGGCATCGCTATTCACCCCGGAGCGAGCCGCCCTGGCGGTGGTCAACGCGGACGACGCCTGGGGCCGGCGGATACTCGACCGGGTCGATGTACCGACGGTGGGGTTCTCCATGGCGCAGGTGAGCGCCGTGCACAGCACGGCCGGCCACACCTCGTTCACGTGGCGGGAGGGTCGTGTCGAGCTCGCCCTCACCGGGTCGTTCCACGTCGCCAACGCCCTGGCCGCCGCCACCACCGCCGCCGCCCTCGGGGTGCCCGATGACGCCATCGTCACCGGTCTCACCCGAGCCGCGGTCATCCCCGGACGCTTCGAGGTCATCGACACGGCCGCGCCGTTCACGGTGGCGGTCGACTACGCCCATACCCCTGAAGGGCTCCGGGTCGTGCTCGACAGCGCCCGTGAATTGGCGGTCGGTCATCGTGTCTTGTGCGTGTTCGGGTGCGGCGGCGACCGCGATCGCGACAAGCGCCCTGCCATGGGGGCCGTGGCCGCCGCCCACGCCGACGTCGCCGTCGTCACGTCGGACAATCCGAGGAACGAGGATCCCGACCTCATCATCGCCGACGTAATGGCGGGCGTTCCCGCCGGGGCCCAGGTCACGGTCAGGCCCGAGCGCGCCGATGCCATCGAACTCGCCATCGAGCTGGCCGCTGAGGGCGACGTCGTGGTGGTGGCGGGCAAGGGCCACGAGCGCGACATCGAGCTGGCGAATTCGCGACTGCCCTTCGACGACCGTGAGGTGGCGGCCGCGGCGGTGGCACGACGATTCGCTCCGGCCGGCCCGGGAGCCGACACGCCGTGATCAGCCTCATGACCTCGGGCGGCATCGCCCTGTGGGCGGCCGCGCTGGGAACGCCGCTGCTCATCCGATGGCTGGCGAGCCGGCGCTTCGGGCAGCAGATCCGCGAGGACGGCCCCTTCATGCACCTGGCGAAGGCCGGGACCCCCACCATGGGCGGCCTGGCCCTCATCGCGGCGGCGGCCATCGGCTACCTGATGGGCCACGCCGGTACTCACGTGGCCTTCAGCCGCCCCGGTCTGCTCGTGATCGCGGTCACGCTGTGCGCGGGCGTCGTGGGATTCCTCGACGACTGGATCAAGATCCGTCATCGCCGCAGCCTCGGCCTCAACAAGCGGACCAAGCTCACTGCCCAGATCGGCATCGCCCTCGTGTTCGCACTCCTGGCCGAGCACTGGGCGGGGGTGAACACGCATTTGTCGTTCACGCGCTGGGACTCGCTGGGGGTCTCCCTCGGACAACTGGGGTGGATCGTGTGGGCGGTGGTGATCCTCGTGGGCACGGCCAACGCCGTGAACCTCACCGACGGGCTCGACGGGTTGGCGTCGGGGTCGGCCACGTTCTGCTTCGCCTGCCTGGCCGTGATCGGATACTGGCAATTCCGTCACTATTCGCTCTACCACGTGTCCTCGGCCCTGGACATGGCGCTCGCCTCGGTGGCGCTCGCCGGCGCATGTCTGGGCTTTCTGTGGTGGAACGCGGCGCCGGCCCGGATCTTCATGGGCGACACGGGCTCACTCGCCATCGGGTCGGGCCTGGCCGCGCTCTGCCTGCAGTTGAACCTTCAGCTGCTCCTGCCTGTCATCGGCGGCCTCTTCGTGTTCGAGACCCTGTCGGTGGTGATCCAGGTGGTGAGCTTCCGGGTCTTCGGCCGGCGCGTGTTCAGGATGGCGCCCATCCATCACCATTTCGAGTTGGTGGGCTGGCCCGAGACCACGGTCATCGTGCGTTTCTGGATCATCGGCGGCCTCTTCGCCGCGCTCGGGCTGGGCGTGTTCTACGCGGACTTCCTGTCGGCCACCGGGCTGCACTGAGACGCGCCACGGTGTCGGATCGCGTCCTCGTCTACGGCCTCGGTGTCAGCGGTCTTGCCACCGCGACCCGACTGCTGTCCGAAGGAGCGGAGGTGGTCGCCGTGGACGACGACGCCGGTGAACGGCCGCGGCGCCAAGCCGCCGGACTGGGCATCGAGCTCGTGTCGGCGCCGGACAAGGCCGCCCTCACCGAGCTGGCGCGCACCGTCGACGAGATCGTCGTGAGCCCCGGCGTGCCCGCCTGCCACGCCGTGTTCTCGTTGGCCGTGGCGGCGCCGGTCATCGGCGAGGTCGAGCTGGCGTGGCGGCGGGCCCGGTGCCCGATCGTGGCGATCACGGGGACCAACGGCAAGACCACGGTGACCACGCTGGTCCAGGCCATGCTGGCGTCGTCGGGGCGCCGGGCGGTGGCGGCGGGCAACATCGGACTGCCCCTGCTCGACGCCGTGGGTGGGGACGCCGACGTGGTGGTGGCGGAGGTGTCGTCGTTCCAGCTGGCGCTCACGACCTCGTTCCGTCCCGCCGTGGGCGCCTGGCTGAACTTCTCGGCCGACCACCTGGACTGGCATGCGACGGTCGATGACTACCGCAACGCCAAGACCAGGCTGTGGGCCAACAGCGGGCCCGGCGACGTCGCCGTGGTGAACATCGAGGACCCCGTGGTGCACGGCGCCTCGGAGGTGGCCCGCACCCGAGGGGCCACGCTGCGGACCTTCGGGCTCTCGGCGGGGGAGTACACGCGGCGCCACGGCGCGCTCGCGGGGCCGGACGGGGTCGCGGTGGTCGAGATCGGCGAGCTCGCCCGGACCATGCCCCACGACGTGGTCGACGCGTTGTGCGCCCTGGCGACGGCCACGGCGGCGGGGGCGACGCCCGACGGGTGCCGGCGCGCCCTGCTCGGGTTCCGTGGGCTCCCCCACCGGGTCGAGCTGGTAGGCGAGGCTAGCGGGGTGCGCTTCTACGACGATTCCAAGGCGACCACGCCCGGCGCCGTGCTGGCTGCGGTCGAAGGTTGCGCTCCGGCGGTGCTGATCGCCGGGGGACGCAACAAGGGTCTGGACCTGTCTGTGCTCCGCCGAGCGGCGCCGCGGCTGCGCGGGGTGGTGGCCATCGGGGAAGCGGCCGAGGAGGTCGCTGCCGCCTTCACGGGGTTGGTGCCCCTGATGCGGGCGACGTCGATGGCCGATGCTGTCGATGCCGCCGCCGCGATGGCCGGTCCCGGCGACGCGGTGGTGCTGTCGCCGGCCTGTGCGTCGTTCGACTGGTACCGGTCCTATGCGGAACGGGGCGACGACTTCTCCCGGTGCGTGCGCGCCCGGCCCGGCTTCAACCCCGCTGTCGAAGGAGCATCCCGATGAGCACCGCCGCCACGCCTGCGCCATCGCCGCGCCCCCGACGTGACGGGCCGCCCCCGGCCTATCTCCGGCTCGTCGAGGTCGAAGGTCGTCGAGCCCGGGTCCCCGCTCCCGGCGTCGGGCGACGAGACCTGGTGTCGACGCGCACCGCCGTGCTCGGTGTGGTGGTGGCGCTGTGCGCCGTCGGGCTCGTGATGGTCCTGTCCGCCTCGGCGTACACGTCGCTGCAGTACTACGGGTCGGTTTGGTACATCTTCGAGCGCCAGGTCCTGTGGATGGGCTTCGGCGCCATCGCCTTCGTGGGCACTATCCGCATCCGCTACGACAAGTGGCGCCGGCTCCGGATCGTGCTGCCGTTGTTGACGTTGGGCCTTCTCGTGGCGGTGCTCGTGCCCGGCATCGGGATCTTCGCAGGCGGTTCCAGCCGCTGGATCGGGGTGGGTCCCCTGCGCGTCCAACCGTCGGAGCTCATGAAGCTGGCCATGACGGTCTTCGCCGCTGATCTGCTGGCCCGGCGTGCCGACCGGCTCGAGAAGCCGATCGCGGCGGTGGTCCCGCTGCTCGGCCTCCTGGCCGTGTCGGGCCTGCTCGTGCTGAAGCAGCCCGACATGGGAACGGCCTTGGTGCTTGCCTTCCTCACCTTCGCACTGCTCTATGCCGGCGGGGTGCCGCTTCGCCCGGTGGTCAAGGCGCTCGGGGTCACCGCCCTCATCGGCCTGATCGTTGGACTGGCCGAGCCCTACCGCCGGGCCCGATTGCTGTCGTTCCTCGATCCCTTCGCCCACGCCAAGGGATCGGGCTACCAGGTCGTCCAGTCGCTCGTGGGGCTGGGCTCGGGCCATCTCTATGGCCTGGGCCTCGGCGGGGGACGGGAGAAGTGGGGACTGCTCCCCAACGCCCACACCGACTTCATCTTTTCGGTGATCGGGGAGGAGGGTGGACTTCTGGGAGCGCTCATCGTCCTCGGCCTGTTCGGCGCGCTGGCGTGGTACGGGTTGCGCGCCGCCGTGCGGGCCCCCGACCGTTTCGGCGCGCTGTTGGCCGTCGCCGCGACGAGTTGGATCACGAGTCAGGCCGTCATCAACATCGGTGCGGTCATCGGCGTGCTCCCGGTGACGGGCATCCCGTTGCCGTTCATCTCCTTCGGGGGCTCCTCGCTCGTCATCACGCTGATGGCGGCGGGAATCCTCGTCAACGTGGCGTCACACGAGAGACCTCCTGGTCTCGCCACCCCGGCGCCGTCGTCGGTGCCGGCGGGCTCCAACCGGGCCGCCCCCAAGGGCATCGACACACTGCGTCGCCGCGACCGCGAGTGAGCACCCGGCGCTACGCGCTGGTGGCGGGGGGAGGGACCGGTGGGCATCTCGTCCCCGCGCTGGCGGTGGCCCGCGCCCTCGCGGAAGGACAGGGTCCCGACGCCGTCGAGCTGGTGGGGGCACGGCGAGGGCTCGACGCCCAGCTCCTGGCGGACGAGGGTGTCCCGGTGACGCTGCTTCCCGGGCGGGGCATCGCCCGTCATCTCGACGCCCGCTCCATGCTCGACAACGTGGGCGCCGTCGTCGGGCTGATGGCGGCCTTCGCCGCCGCCGTGGTGGTGGTGGCGCGTCGCCGCCCCGCGGTGGTGGTGGCCATGGGAGGGTATGCGTGCGTGCCCACCGCCCTCGCCGCCGCCGTGCTGGGGATCCCCGTGGTGCTCGTGAACGTCGACGCCGTGCCCGGTGCCGCCAATCGCCTGGTGGGACGCTTCGCCCGTGCCGCCGCCGTCGCGTTCGAAGGTACGGCCCTGCCGAGGTCGGTGGTGACCGGTGCGCCGGTGCGGGGCGTCATCGTCGACGGCGCCCACCCCGACGCGGCCAGCCGCGCCGCGGCGCGCGGCGCGCTCGGGCTCCCCGCCCATCGACTGGTGGTGGCGGTGGTGGGCGGTTCGCTCGGTTCGAAGCGACTCAACGAGGCGGTCATCGAGCTCGCCGGGCTCTGGGCGCGACGGCGCGACGTGGCGCTGTACCACGTCGTGGGGCGACGCGACTGGTCCTGGGCATCCGAGGCGAAGGTGCGAACTCCGCTCGGCGCGGACGAGGACGGCCTGTGCTACATCCAGGTCCCCTACGAGGAACGGATGACGCTCTTCTACCAGGCCGCCGACATCGTGGTCGCCCGGGCCGGCGCCAACACCGTGGCCGAGCTGGCCGTGGTCGGCGTGCCGTCCATCCTGGTGCCCCTGCCCGGCGCCCCCGGCGACCACCAGCGTGCCAACGCGGCCGTTCTCGAGCGCGCCGGTGGCGCGCTGGTCGTTTCGGACCCGCGGTGCACCGGTCCGCACCTGGCGACCGAGATCGACGGCCTGGCCGCAGACCCGGACCGTCTGCGTGCCATGGGGGCGGCGGCAGGCGGCGTGGGGCGCCCCGACGCGGTGGCGGCGGTGGCGGCGCTGGCCCGGTCCCATGCCCGCACCCCCCATCGTGGAGCCCGGGCTGCGCATGCCCTCTGACCCCGGCCCGGCCGACGATGCGGCGCAGACGGTGGGGGCCCTCGACCTGGCGAGGCCCCGACGCGTGCACGTGGTGGGAGCCGGTGGGGCGGGCATGAGCGCCATCGCGTCGGTGCTGGCCGCCATGGGCCACGTCGTCACCGGAAGCGACCTCAAGACGTCCCCCGCGCTCGAACGTCTGGCCGCCAGCGGGGTGAAGGTCTTCGTGGGCCACGATGCCGGCCACGTCGCGAATGCCGAGATCGTGGCGCTGTCGACGGCTATCCCCGACACGAATCCCGAGGTGCAAGAGGCTCGTCGTCGGGGGCTGACGGTGCTGAGCCGCGCCGATGCGCTGGCCGCCATCGCGGCGTGCCGACGTTGCATCGCCGTCTCGGGGACCCATGGCAAGACCACCACCACGTCGATGTTGGCGTTGATCCTCATCGAGGCGGGGTTGCGGCCGAGCTTCCTCATCGGGGGGGACGTCAACGAGATCGGCACCAACGCGGTGTGGGACACCGGCGAGTGGATGGTGATCGAGGCCGACGAGAGCGACGGCACGTTCTTGCACCTCGCCCCCGAGATCGCCGTGGTCACCAACGTCGAGGCCGACCACCTCGACCACTACGGAGATTTCGACCACCTCGTCGAGGCGTTCGACCGCTTCCTGGCCTCGGGCACGAGCGGCGCCGTGGTCGGTGCCGACGATGTGGTGGCGGCGCGTCTGGGGGCGAGACGCGGGGCGGATCTCGTCGGCACCGCCCCGCAGGCCACCCATCACATCGAAGACGTCGAGACCGGCAACGGCGTGTCGTTCTCGTTGCGGGTGCACGGCGAACTCCTCGGTCGGGTGGCGCTGCCGGTGACCGGGGCCAACAGCGCCCGCAACGCGGCCGTGGCCGTGGCGGCATCACTGCGCGTCGGCGTTCCGTTTGACGCCGCGCAGCGTGCACTGGCGCGCTTCGCCGGCGTGGCACGGCGCTTCGAATGGCGCGGCGAGACGAACGGGGTGCGCTTCGTCGACGACTACGCGCACCTGCCGAGCGAGGTGGAGGCGGTCATCGCGGCCGCCCGGGCCACCGCCCCGGGCCGTCTCGTCGTCGTGTTCCAACCCCATCGCTACAGCCGCATCGCCGCGCTGGGCGAGCGGTTCGCCGACGCCTTCTCGGGTGCCGACGTCGTGGTCATCACCGACGTGTTCGCCGCCGGCGAGACGCCGCTACCAGGAGTGACGGGGCGCGTCGTGGCCGACGCGGTGCGGCGGGCCCATCCCGCACTCGACGTCACCTACCTCCCCGGGCGCGCTGAGCTGCAGGCCTATGTGGCCGGGCTCCTGACCCCGGGAGATCTCTGCCTGACCCTCGGGGCAGGGGACCTGACGTCGCTCCCCGACGAGCTCCAGGCCACGACGCCGTGGTGAGCGCCGGCCTCCCCGGGTCGTCGGAGTTGGATGGGTCGCTCGACACCGTGGCTGGTCTTCTCGGCCGGCGGGCCCAGCGCCATGCCCCCCTGGGGGCGCGCACCACCTACCGCGTAGGCGGGGACGCCGGGGTGCTCGTCGAGGCGCACAGCGAGGACGATCTCGTCGCCGTGCACCGTGCCCTCGTGACCGTGGACGCGACCATCCCGCTGCTCGTCCTGGGGGAAGGCTCGAACCTCCTCGTCGCCGACGCCGGCTTCCCGGGTCTCGTCGTCCGCCTGGGCCGCGGTTTCGCCGAGGTCGAGATCAGGGGATCGACCGTGCGCGCCGGGGGTGGTGCCAAACTTCCTGTTGTGGCGCGGAGGTCGGCGGCGGCCGGTCTACACGGCCTGGAGTGGGGAGTGGGGGTGCCGGGATCGGTGGGCGGCGCGCTCCGGATGAACGCCGGTGGACATGGGTCCGACGTGGCCGCGGTCCTGGCTGGCTGGCGCCTCTTCGATCTCACCACGGGCGAGGGGGTCGACGCCATCCCCTCGTCGCTCGCCCTCGGCTACCGCACGTCGTGCCTCGGTGCCGGGGACGTGGTCGTGCAGGCCGATTTCTCGCTGCAGGCGGGAGACCGCCACCGTGCCGAGAAGACGGTGAACGAGATCGTGCGGTGGCGACGCGAGCACCAGCCGGGCGGGTCCAATGCCGGGTCGGTGTTCGTGAACCCCCCCGGTGACTCGGCGGGCCGGTTGGTCGATGCCGCCGGGCTCAAGGGGATGCGGGTGGGGTCCGCCCAGGTGTCGACCAAGCACGCCAACTTCATCCAGGCGGACGAGGGCGGGTCGGCCGACGACGTGAGGAGCCTGGTCGACCTCGTCCGGGCCGAGGTGCTCGAGCGCACCGGGGTCGGGCTCGTCCCCGAGGTGCGGATGGTCGGCTTCTCGCCGGAGGGACCGCCATCTCCCTCGACCTCTACTCGAGGTAGAGAGTCGTGACCGAGGTACCCACCGCCGCCCGCCCGCCCGAGACGAGGGTTTCCGACGCGGGGACCCCCGGGTCCGCCGTCGTGGATGAGACCGTCTCGGAGCAGGCCGTCGTGGAGGAGACTTTCTCCGAGGAGACCGTCCCGAACGAGGCCGTCCCAAACGAGGCCGTCGCCGGGCACGGCGCCCCGGAGACGGCTCCCGAGGCTCGTGACGGCGCGGTTCCGGAGGGGCACGACATCGTCCCGGAGGAGCGGGTCGAGCAGCCCGGCCCTCGTCGCGAGCCGAAGGTGGGCACCGTCCGGCCCCGCGACGGGGCGGGCCGGACTTCGCGGGGCGAGGCGGATGCCGTGCCCGCCCCGGGGACCGCCGACCCGGCGACGGTGGTGCATCCCCGGGTGTGGCAGCGACGCGTGGCGGTCCTTCGGGATCAGGGCGTCCGGCGGCTGCGCTGGGTCGTGGCCGGCGTCGCCGTGCTCGTGGTGTTGTGTGTGCTCCTGCTCGTGCTCCACACCCCCCTTCTCGCCCTGCGCAACGCCACGGTGCGCGGCGCCCAGCACACGGGCACCCAGGCGGTACTGGCGGCGGCGGGGCTCCTCGACGATCCCCCCCTCATCGACGTGGATCCCGGTACCGTCGCCGCCCGCGTCGAACGGCTCCCGTGGGTAGCCCACGCCGTGGTGGTTCGGCACTGGCCCGACAGCGTGACGATCACGGTCACCGAGCGAGTCCCGCTGGGCTCGATCGCCCGGCCGGGCGGGGGCGTGGCCGTGGTCGATGCGTCAGGGCGGATCCTGGCGTGGCAGTCGGCCGCCCCGCCCGGTCTGGTCCTCGACGCACCCGTGTCGCCGGGGCCCCCCGGCGCGGTCCTCGCCCCGACGGCCCGGCCGGCGCTGCAGGTCGGGGCTGCCCTCCCGGCCCCGTTGGCCGGTCGCGTGCGGGACGTGGCCGTCGACGCCCGGGGCATGGTCACGTTGGATCTGGGGGGAGGGGTCAGCGCCGCGCTGGGTACGACGGCCGAGCTCCCGGCCAAGCTCACCGCCGTGGCCAGCGTGCTGGCCGGAGCGCCGGTGAAGGGCCCGGCCGTGATCGACGTGACGGTGCCTGACGAGCCCACGGTGGGACCCCCACCGCCAGGGGCGCGACGGTAACCAAGACGCCGGTGACCTGGGTTTGGGCACCCTTCGTGGCCGTGGGTCTTCTTGACCGGTTCGCGGTGCCGCCGTATCGTGAGAGCACCTCGGCAGGCCCCGGAACCATCCCAAATGAAGCTGTGGTCGAGGGTGAGGTCACCTGGTGCTCGGAGCGGGTACGGCTCGATCACCGGGCGGGGTTCCACGATGAGGCTCGAAGTTCGGGTCGTGGCGAGGAGGGTTGATGACCGGTCCAGCGCAGAGCAGCTACTTCGCTCTCATCAAGGTGGTGGGTG
>Ga0209415_10015643_pt1 | contig 12274 bp, 8 predicted proteins | sample PeaSoiSIISIP2007_FD_187696 | JGI IMG/M metagenome (GOLD analysis project Ga0209415, IMG submission 187696) | Peat soil microbial communities from Weissenstadt, Germany - SII-SIP-2007 (SPAdes) (version 2) | ecosystem: Environmental > Terrestrial > Soil > Wetlands > Peat | place: Germany... | reverse complement strand
GGCGGTGGATCGGCGGTGGAGGCGCGCCGCATCGGGGCCGGTGACGCCCGGGCGGGGACAGACCCCCGACCGTATAATCGACGAGGCTCGGCGACCGCCGCGCAAGGGGGACGACCATGACACAGGCGGTGATCGTCGAGGCGGTGCGCACACCCATCGGCAAGCGCAAGGGGGCGCTGTCGGGCCTGCACGCCGCCCAGCTGTTGGGCGCGGCCCAGGTCGAGCTGATCAAGCGGTCCGGCATCGATCCCGCCGAGGTCGAGCAGATCTTCGCCGGGTGCGTCACCCAGGCCGGTGAACAGTCCTTCAACATCGCCCGTACGGCCTGGCTCAACCAAGGTCTTCCGTGGGAGGTGGCGGCCACCACCATCGACTGCCAGTGCGGGTCGGCGCAGCAGGCCAACCACCTCGTCGAAAGCCTCGTCTCCGGTGGCACCATCGAGGTCGGCATCGCCTGCGGTGTCGAGGCCATGAGCCGCGTCGCCCTGGGGCAGAACGTGGTCAACGGCCCCGGCCGCCCGTTCCCCCCCGACTTCCCCCTGGAAGTGCCGGACCAATTCCACTCGGCCGAGCGCATCGCCGAGAAGTACGGGGTCACCCGGGCCGACACCGACGCCCTCGGGCTCGCTTCGCAGCGCAACGCGGCCCAGGCGTGGGCCGAGGACCGCTTCGGCCGCGAAGTGGTGGCCGTCGAGGCACCGGTCGTCGGCGTCGACGGCGCCACCGGCGAGGTGCAGGTGGTGGACCGGGACCAGGGCCTGCGCGACACCACGGCGTCGGGCCTGGCCGCCCTCAAGGCGGTGATCCCCGACGGCATCCACACCGCCGGCTCCTCCTCGCAGATCTCCGACGGTGCCGCCGCCGTGCTGTGGATGTCGGCCGATCGGGCCAGGTCCGCGGGGCTGCGGCCCCGGGCCCGGGTGCTCGCCCAGGTCCTGGTGGGCTCCGATCCCTCCTACCAGCTGGACGGGCCCATCGCCGCCACCGCCAAGGTGCTGGCCAAGGCGGGCCTGACCATCGCCGACATCGACATCTTCGAGGTCAACGAGGCCTTCGCCTCGGTGGTGTGCTCGTGGCAGAAGGTCCACGACGTCGACGGGGACAAGGTGAACGTGAACGGCGGCGCCATCGCCCTCGGCCACCCGGTCGGCGCCACCGGCAGCCGGCTCGTCACCACCGCCCTGCACGAGCTCGAGCGACGCGACGGTCGGCTGGCGCTCATCTCGATGTGCTGCGGGGGCGGCCTCGCCACCGGCACCATCCTGGAGCGGCTCTGACCGGACTGGCCCCACCGCTGGCCGAGGTCCCCCTCCCCGCTCGCAACGTCGCCACCCTGCTGCGGCGCAACGCCGCCGATGCCGCCACCGCCGGCCGACCGGCGCTGCGCTTCGGCACCCGGGTGTGGACCCACGGAGAGCTCCTCCTCGAGTCCGAGCGCTTCGCCGCCCTGTTCCGCGCCCGGCTCGACCCCGGCCGCCCCCCGCACGTGGCCGTGCTCCTGGACAACACGCCCGACTACGTCTTCGCCCTGTGCGGCGCCGGGATGACGGGCGCCGCCCTGGTGGGGCTCAACCACACGCGACGGGCCGAGCACCTCGCCGTGGACATCACCCACACCGATGTGCAGCTGGTCATCACCGAGCCCCGCCACCAGGCGCTGCTCGGGCCCGCCGCCCCCGGGCTGGACCTGCCCGGCGGCATCCTGGTGTCGGGCCGGTTCGCCGACGCCGACGACCCGCCGCCGGCCCTGGGGGAGCCGCTCGAGGCTGCCCTCGACGCGGCGTGGGAGCGCGAGAGGTCCGGCGGGGGGTCGGGACGTCCCGACGGGACGCAGTGCGGGGCGGATGTGTTGTGGGCACTGCTGTTCACCTCGGGCACCTCCGCCGCGCCGAAGGCCGTGCGCTGCACCCAACGGCGACTGCTGACGACGGGCCGGCGGATGGCCGCCATGCTCGATGTGGGCCCGGATGACATCGGGTACGCGGCCATGCCCCTGTTCCACGCCAACTCCCTGATGTCGGGCATGGCGCCGGCCCTGGTATCGGGAGCGTCGTTGTCCCTGGCCCGTCGCTTCAGCGCGTCACGGTTCCTCCCCGATGTCCGGCATCACGGGGCCACGTGGTTCAACTACACGGGGAAGTTGCTGGCCTACCTCCTGGCCACGCCCGAGCGGGACGATGACGCCGACAACACGCTGCGGGTGGCCTTCGGCAACGAAGGGTCACCTCATGTGGTCGAGGCGGCGGCCGAGCGCTTCGGCATCCACATCATCGACGTGTTCGGGTCGACCGAGGGTGCGATCGCCCTCGACCGCTCGGGCGGTCCGCCCCCCGGGTCGGTGGGTCGGCTGCGCCAGGGGATCGTCGTCGTCGACCCCGACGGTGCCGAGGTCCCGCGAGCCAGCTTCGGCGACGGCGGCCGGCTGGTGAACGCCGGGGAGTGCGTGGGCGAGATCGTCAACACCCTGGGGGTGGGGCCGTTCGAGGGGTACTACCGCAACGACGAGGCCATGCGCCGCACCACCCGCAACGGCTGGTACTGGAGCGGTGACCTCGCCTACGTGGACGAGGACGGTTGGGTCTACTTCGCCGGGCGTACATCGGACTGGCTGCGGGTGGACGGGGAGAACTTCCCTGCCGCCCCGGTGGAGGCCGTCGTGGGCCGGCACCCCGACGTGATGATGGCGTCGGTCTACGGCGTCCCCGACGCCGATGCCGGCGATCAGGTCATGGTGGCCCTGGTGCTCCGCCCGGGGTCCACCTTCGACGGAGCGGCCTTCGCCGCCTGGTTGGACGGGCAGCCCGACCTCGGGCCCAAGTGGCGACCGCGCTACCTCCGCCTGTGCCGGGCGCTCCCCACGACGGCGACCAACAAGATCCTTACCCGCACCCTCGTCCACGAGAAGTTCCGCTCCGACCGCGTGGGCGCAGACCCCGTCTACGTGCGTGCCCGCGGTGCCGACGCCTACATCCGGTTCACGGTGGCGGACGACGACGCGCTGCGGCGGGCGTTCGACGCTAGTGGCCGGCGACCGGTCTGGGACCTCTGACGGCCACAGGGCCGAACGTCCGACCAGGCATCAGCTGCAGGCTTCACTCCCACAACGTCGGTGGTGAACGTGGGTACGGCGGTCGTCAGACCGGTGCCCGGCGGAAGGAGTCAGACCGACCGCCATGCATCACGCCGGTTCAAGATTGTGCAGCCGAACAACTCCGAACCATTCGCCGCTCTCGTGGCGCATCACCGCTTCGGTCTCGAGGGCCAGTTCCTGGACTCGCCGAAGGCTCTCTGCCGTGTACATCCGCCTTTCGCACTCCGCCAGTCGTTGTGTCATCTCGCCGTACCGCCTGGCGTGTTGCCGGTACTCCCGCTGAGCGGTGAAGGTCCCGACGGCCGCTATCCCGGCCGGCAGGATGATGGCGGCGTAGCCCACCGCCAATTTCCCGATCTTCACCGCGTGAAGGATGGCGGCAACGAGGCTGAGTCCCAGGAGGACCCAAGTCGCTATCGTCGCCAAGAGGTCTTGGCGCTCACAACGCTCGGCTCTCCTTTGGTGATACCTGACTTGGTCGTGGATCCAATTATCGGCGAGAAAGCGCTGGAACAGACCGGCATGGTGGTCGTCGGGTGCCACTCTTGGGCGCCGGGACCACACTTCCGCATATGCGCGCCGCAGCCATGCATCAGTCGGACTGGTCTCGGAGGTGCGGGAATCGGACCGGTCCCGGCCTTCGGAAATTCCGACCACCGCAAGAAACAGAGCCGAGCGCAGAGACTCGCCCAGATAGCGGGACGTGATCCACTGGTGGTGGAGACGCAGGAGGCGTCCAAAGAGCAATCCAAGCATCATCAGCGACAATGTGCCGACTTCGATCCAAATCAGGTAGTAGTGACTGCCGCGGAAAAACACCAGCTGGGCGCCGACCAAGGCAACCGCACTGAAGGCGAGCACGACGATTGTCGTTGATACGAGTAAGAACCACCTCTGGTAGAGGTTCGCCCGGTGCGTCGCTCGAGCGTAGTACGGAGCGATCCACTTGACCGCGTCCCGTACTGGACCAACGATCGCCGATTCGGCTGTCTCGAGCGACTGTCGAGCGAGGAGCGCTGCGAGGCGGTCCAGTCGCGCTTTGTTGTGAACGGAGCGATTGAACTCCTCGAGAAGCTTGAAACCCGGAACACTCAACGGAGAAAGCTCAGACCAATCGACTGGCGAATCGCCGATCTGGGGAGTCATTCGCTGCGTGCCATCGGTAGCAATCCAGACAAATGGCACCCCACGCTCGCGGGCGTACCCAACGGTGTCGGCAGTGCCTCCCACCCGGTGCGGGGGTTGCCCGTCCCAGACTGCGATGAGTACGTCACAGTGGTCAACGAGGGCGCGCCCGACCTGCCGATAGGCGAGTTCTCGGTCGTCCACCGATGAGATGACCGTCACCAGGCGCGCCGCTTCGCAAAGATCGTCGAATCTGGTGCGAGACTCGACTGTGCCGAAGTCCTCCTTGTAGTCATCGGCCTCGAGGGGAAGGACGACTTCGAGCTCAGCGCCCCGCTTCATCATCCGGTGGGCGACCAGTCGGTCTGCACCCTCCGCTAGGGCCGAGATGACCACCAACCTGATCTCGGTCAAGGAATCCGATGCAATCGGTAGTGTCCTCAGGAGACGGTCGACCGCCTCGTCGACTTGATCCCCGATCCGTTCCTCGTCGAGCAGGGTCCTATGTCCCGTCACTGCGACGCGCAGCGTGAAATTGATCCGTCCTTGGTCCGTGTCGGACTCCACCGGCTCGAACTCTGATCCCACAGGCGAGGAACTCTATCGCTCCAAATCGCCGTCGTCTCCCCAAAGATGGTTGGCCGAGCGCCCATCGAAGATGGATTGACGGTCACACTCGCCGACACGCAGACTCAGCACTGAGACTCACCACCCTGTCTGGCGATCGAACCGGCGGGTCCACCCGTTGGACCTGGCCATGCCCCCCTGGTAGCGTCCAACCGAACTCTTTAGCTCTGCAACGGCGGGAACAATGGATCAGATCGACCGGTCGCGAGGAACCCGTGGCGTGTTCATCAGCTACCGTCGCGGCGAGACCAGCGGTCAGGCCCGCGCTCTGCATGATCGCCTCGTGCAACGATACGGCCATGAGCGGGTATTCATGGACGTGGACTCGATCGAGCCTGGTGCCGATTTTGTCGCGAAGATCGATGAGGCCATTGAGTCGAGCGCGGTCGCACTCGTGCTCATCGGACGCGATTGGCTCAACCCTCAGAACAAGGTCCGCCTCACTGAGGACAGAAGTGACTTCATCCGACTCGAGATAGACAAGGCCCTGGAGACAGGCACCCCGATCATCCCCATCTTGGTCGAGCGTGCCACGATGCCTGCGCCAGAAGAACTTCCGGAGTCGTTGCGCCCGCTGACAAGGCGCAATGCCCTTGAACTCGAGAACCAGCGCTGGGATTACGACGTCAATCGCCTCGTGAGCGCCGTCGAGGGGCTCGTCAACCCTCCTGCAGAGCAAGCCACGACCACCGGCCAGGTGCATCAGGTCCCGGAGGTGCATGGTCCCGCACTCCCTCAGCCTTTGCCCGAGACGTCCCGGCCCGGCGGACTCGGGACCGATCAAACCGTCAGTCCGGAGGGTCGCTCCGGACTGCGTCCACCCCGTCGGGCCCTTGCGGCGATCGCCATCGCTGTGGTCATCGCGATCGTCCTTGCGGTCGTGGCGGCGCTGCCATCGTCGCCGCCGTCGAAGCCCGCCCAACTGTCAGCCGCCGCCGCCGTTGCCAGCGTGCCACCCGCCCGGCTTGCAGAGCAACTGGTGCAGCAGCCATTCGGCAAGACAGACGTTCCCGTCGACGTTACCCCCTCTGAGCCGCACCTGGACTCCGCCAGTGAACTGGGGTTGGTCGCACCGATCATCACGAATATGGCAGGTCCCGCTGCCGACATCTACGTGATCTACAACGTTTTCGCCAGCAGTGGAGCGGCAACCCAGTTCTTCGCCACATCCAGTCCACGGCCCGTTGGATTCGATTTGTCTGGCCAATTCGCGACATCCGGGATCGCGGATCAAGGCCGCTGCCAAACGAGCCATTCTCCTAAGCAAGGATGGGCATCGAGTTGCGCGGTGCAGAGCGGCAATGTTCAGAGCTTTGTCGTGGTGGACAACGATCAGAACACCGTCGCCACCGACAGCCGCTTGGCCTCGATTCTGACCCGCGCCGCCGTGCGTCATCTCCAGGTCGTGGCAAGCTCCTCACCTCGGACCACCGCCTCTGTTCCTCCAGGTTCCCTGAGCCCAACGGCACTCTTCGCGCAACTTGACTCGTCGTCACCGAAGTCCTATCTGCTCCCGGACGGCCTCCCGACCCCTGTCGTGACCGAGAGCAGCGCCGGCGCCAATCCACCTCAGGGTCTCGTCAATGGCTCATCCGTCGAGCTTTCCGTCACCGGGCCAGATACGTATGGCGACGCCATCGATTACGTCAATCTGTACGTCTTTGACAGTGCACAGGATGCGGCGTCGTGGTACGGGATTGGTCTGACTCCGATCGGATCGTCTCACACGGGGAACATCGATTCGTCAGGGTTCTCTCAACCTGCCAGCTGTGGGACGTATTCGGTCGGTCCGACATCGACGACTTCGGCGCTTGGGATCTCGTTTTGTGTGGTCCTCGAGGGGGACGTCGTCATGTCGAGCGAGACGGAGATGGACTCGACGTCCGCCTACGGCAACCAGGACCTCGCCGTCGTCCTTGCCAGGATGGGAATCATGTACCTCGACCTCACCGACGTGGCGTGACCTGGAGCGCCGTGACAACACCCACCGGGCACGCCGGGGGCGGGGCGGGCTACCCCGGCTGATCTATCTTCAGCCCCCGCCGGAGGGCGACGAGGAGTTCCCGGTGACCGCGGCGTGACACCGCCGCCGTCGGCACGGATGCCGACCCGTGGAACGTCCCCGGAAAGGCGTGCAGCTCGACGGACACGCCCGCCTCCATCATACGCAGCGCGTAGAGGATTCCCTCGTCGCGCAGCGGGTCGAACTCCATCGCCGTGACGTAGGCGGGCGGGAGCCCGCCGAGGTCGGTTGCGACGGCCGGCGAGGCGTAGGGCGACACGTCGTCGGCGTCGGGCCCTGGGTAATCAGGCCCGAGGTAGTAGCGCCAGCTCAGTTCGGCGTTGGCCCGGTTCCACATGGGAGTGTCGACGAAGGTCCGCATGCTCGTGGTGTCGAGCCGGTGGTCCAGCTCGGGGATGCCGAGGAACTGGAAGCACACGGGCGGACCACCGCGGTCACGGGCGAGCAGCACCGTAGCGGCGGCGAGCCCGCCCCCGGCACTCTGCCCGCCGACGCCGATGCGCGTGCGGTCGATGCCGAGCTCGTCCGCACCGTCGTGCATCCATGACAGCGCCGCATAGCAGTCGTCGACAGCAGCGGGGAAGGGGTGCTCGGGGGCGCGCCGGTACTCGACCACCACGACCACCGCGCCGAGCTCGCGGGCGACCTGCACGGCGAAACCGTGCTCCATGTCCATGTCGCCCACGACGAAGCCACCGCCGTGGATGTCGAGGAGCGCGGGCCGGGTGCCGTCGGGCACGCGCCCCGCCGGTGCGTAGACACGCACCGGGACGGCAACGCCGGGCCCCGGAACGGTGCGGTCGTCGACGTCGACCCCGGTGGCGTCGACGTCGGCATTGAGTGGCCCGATCAGCGTGTCGATCCAGACGCGGGCCTGCGCCACGTCGTGCAGGTCGCCGGCCGGGACGAGCTCGGCCACGGGTGCGAGTTCGGGGTCGAAGGCGTAGGCCACAAAGTGACGTTACTGCCCCCGATTCTCACGATCCCAGACCCCGAAGACGAGCTCCGACGACGCGGGGAAGACCCGCTCGACGTCCCGCCCCGCCGAGTCCTCCTCACCGCCCCGTACGGGCTGACCGAGGTCTCGTCCGGGAATGGATCAGACCCGTCGGCGGTTGCGCTGGGGGAGCTGTGCTCGAGACTTGTCGAGGGAGGTCCAGTGCCCCAGTCCCAGGCCCGGAAATCGCTCGCCCTGGTAGTCCTGTGCGCGGCCCAGTTCATGGTGGTGCTCGACGTCTCCATCGTCAACGTGGCTCTGCCGTCGATCCAACAGGCCCTGCATTTCTCTGAGCAGAATCTGCTGTGGGTGTTGAACGCCTACACGCTGCTGTTCGGAGGGTTCCTCATGCTGGGCGGCCGGGTAGCGGACAACCTGGGCCGGCGACGGGTCTTCATCATCGGCGTCGGTCTGTTCTCGACGGCCTCTCTGTTCTGCGGGCTGGCAACCAGTGCGGGCTGGCTCGTCGTGGCCCGGGGCGTCCAGGGCCTGGGCGCGGCGATCGCCTCGCCGGCGGCGCTGTCGATCCTCACGGTGACCTTCGCCGAAGGCCGCGAGCGCAACCGGGCCCTCAGCATCTGGGGGGCGATCGCCGGTGCCGGTGGTGCCTTCGGGGTCCTCCTCGGCGGCATCCTCACCCAGGAGGTCGGCTGGTCGTGGATCTTCAACGTGAACGTCCCCATCGGTGTGCTGGTCATCTTGGGGAGCTTCCTGGTCCTCGAGAAGCTGCCCGGTGAGGGCGGGCGGGGCTTCGACGTGCCCGGTGCCCTGACGGTGACGGCGGGGCTCGGACTGCTGGTCTTCGCCCTGGTGAAGAGCACTGATTGGGGATGGTCCTCGCCCCGCACCGTCTCGATCCTGGTGGGGTCGGCCCTCCTGCTCGCCGCCTTCGTCCTCATCGAGCGGCGGGTGGGGGCGCCCCTCGTGCCGCTGTCGATCTTCCGGAACCGGAGCCTGAGTGTCTCCAACGTGGTGTCGGTGATCCTCGGAGCGTCGATCTTCTCGATGTTCTACTTCCTGTCGCTCTACATGCAGCAGGTGCTGGGCTACTCGGCCCTCAAGACGGGGATCGGGTACCTGAGCATCGCCGGAGCGATCATCGTGGCGGCCGGGATCGCCCAGGCCCTGGTGGCCAAGGTCGGCGTGCGCACCGTCCTGGCCTTCGGCATGCTCCTGGCCGCGGGCGGCCTCGTCTCCTTCAGCCGGATCACCGTCCACGGCAGCTACGTCGGGACCCTCCTCCCGGGGTTCATCCTGGCCGGCGCCGGTCTGGGGCTGTCGTTCGTGCCCGTGACCATCGGCGCGGTGAGCGGCGTGAAGCCCCGCGAAGCGGGGGTCGCCTCCGGGCTGATCACCACCACCCAACAGGTGGGAGGCGCCTTGGGCGTGGCGGTCCTCTCCACCATCGCTATCTCCGCTACTCACTCGTTCCTGGCCGCCCACGGGCAGGCCGCGAGCCTGCCGGCCGGGTTGACCCACGGATTCTCCCTCGCCTTCCTCGTCGGTGCCGTCATCGCGGCGACGGGTGCGCTCGTGACCCTGGTGGGGTTCTCGGGCTCCGCCCGGTCCAGGCACGACGCCCCCGTGCTCGAGGTGTTGGTCCCGGAGGAAGCCTGACGACGGCGTCATCGGCGGGTGGTCCCTGATCCACCGACCCAGGTCTGGTCGCGTGGACGCGGTGCGGCTCCCTCAGACGGCGCTCGTGTCCAGCCACAGGTCGGACGGTGCGGTGAGGGTAGCGGGGGTCTCCCCGGCCGGGGACTTCCGACGAAAGGCCCGAACGGTGTAGCCCGTCAGACGGCACGGACCCTTGGCCCGGGCGCAGGCGCTGCGGGGGAGGTTCAGCATGGGCCCGAGCTCGCCGAAGTAGTTGCCGGTCCCGACGCGCGCCAGCGGGTCTTCGCCGCCGTCCGTCCGGACCTGGTAGATCTCCACCTCGCCGTCCTCCACCACGTAGATGAGGTCCCCCCGGTCCCCCTGGGTGAACAGCACCTCGCCGGCGTCGAGGAAGATCACCTCGGGCGCACGGTCGGCCGTGGCGAACTCGGGCGCGAGCTCGATCACCCTGTCGGCGATGTTGGTGATGCGGTCGTCGTGGGTCGACACGAGCACCAGGCGTCCGGGGGCGGAGAGCTGGCGGAGCAGGCGCAGCACCCCTTCCACCTGGATGTAGTCGAGGTGGGCGGTGGGCTCGTCGGCGACGACCAGCGGCGGGTCATGGGCGAGGGCACGGGCGATCGCCACCCGTTGCTGCTGACCGCCCGACATCTCCGCCGGCTTGTGGCCGGCCCGCTCGGCCAAGCCCACGGTGGCGAGCAATTCGTCGGCCCGGGCGTTCGCCGTCCTGCGAGGGACGTTGGCCAGACGGAGGGGAGCCGTGACGTTGGCCCGGGCCGACAGGCTGCGGATCAGGTTGAAGGCCTGGAAGACCACGCCCACCGTGTACCGGCGGTAGTCGCCGAGCATCGGCCCGGTCAACGAGCCGACGTCGATGCCGCGGAACATGATCGACCCGGAGGTCGGTGTCAACAGCCCGGAGAGACACGACAGCAATGTCGTCTTGCCGCACCCGCTCGGCCCCAGCACCACGACCAGCTCGCCGTCGTCGGCGTCGAACGACAACCCGCTGAGCGGGCGCACGACGTAGTCGCCGGACGTGAATTCGACGGTGAGGTCGCGGACTTCGAGCTCCGACACGAGTGTCCTTCCTCTGCCCGCGCTCAGCCCGCGAAGGCCACGGCCGGATCCACCGAGACGGCGCGTCGGAGCGCGGCCAGGCTCGACAGGATGCCGACCACGAGAGCGATCAGGGGCAGGATCACGAATGCGCTGGTGGGTATCTCGACGGGTTGGGCGAACAGGCCCTTCATGAAGTTGGAGATCAGCGCGGCGATGGCCGCCGCCGCCAGGGCCACCAGGACCGCCTGCACGGCCAAGCCGACGAACAGTGTTCCCGACGAGGAGCCGAGCGCCTTGAGCACGGCGAAGTCGCGGGTCCGCTCCAGCGCCGTGACGTACACCAGCGCCGCCACCAGGAGTGCGGCGATGACCCACATGAACACACGGGAGTTGTTGATGGAGGACACGGCGGGGGCCATCTGGTTCAAGCTGGCCGCCTCGATCTGGGTGTTGGTGTGCACGCTCATCCTCGCCGGCACGGCGGCAGGTGTCCCCGACGTGAGCACGGCGCCGATCAGGGGTCGACCGCCGTACAGCACGGCCTGGGCGTCGTGCAGGGTGACATAGGCGTTCGGCTCCCCGGCCAGCAGGGTGCGGTCGACGACCGTCCCGACCACGGTGAAGCGCAGTCCCGACACGGTGAATCGGCTGCCGATCCCGAGGCCGAGCCGGGCGTCGACGACGGCCTCGCTGTTGCCCCGGACGCCGTGACCGGTGCGGACCACGGCGCTGCCGAGACCGCCGAGCGCCGTGCCGATCAGGACCACGCTGCGACTGGACGAACCGACCTGGGCCGCCTGGGGTGCCACGACGACGGGATCCGCTCGGGTCACGCCCGGCACCCGGGCCACGGCGGCCACGCTCGAGGCCGGAAGAGCGGGCAGGGCCGCCACCCGTCCCGGTGATCCGGCGGCGAGCACCCACGAATCGGCTCGCATGGCCTGCACCGTCTGCACGATCTCGAAGGAGAACCCCGCCGCCATGCCGGACAGGAGCAGTCCCATGGCGAACACGAGCGCGGCCCCGACCACGGCGATGAGGAATTGTCGGGCACGGAAACGCAGATCCTGCAATGTGATGGCGAGGATCCCCACGGTCCCCCGCCCGGACGGCCGTGACTCCGGTACCCGGTTCGAAGAGGTCGTCGCGCTGCGAACTAACTCCATGGTGTCCTTGCCCTGAAGCTCGGAGATTGGACCGCGCCTGTGGGCGTTCGCCAAGGTGCACGGCAGCCTAGGACCTTCGGGATGGCCCGTCGAAAGTCGGTCGGGGGGCACAGCGCGGTGGGCCGGCATGGCTCCTGTGCCCCCCGACCCCATCGCGCCGACGTCATGACGGCGCGATGGGCGACGACCTGTCGTGCCGTTCCGGTCGCCTCCATCCCAGCCGATCGGCACGAGCCCTCGGCGTGCTTGCAAGTGCAGCGATCGGGAACCGGGCCGACGGCACGGGAGCCGCGGCCGATCGCCAGCCTGCACATGACATCCATCGTGAGGCTGGTGTTGTGCCAGTACATCATCGTGTCCAATGAGAAGTGATGCTGCCGGCCCGGGTCAGCGTGGCCTGACGCGATGGCACTGGTGACTGCCACGGCTGCGTGGAGACCCCGCCAGGTGCCGACAGGCGACCATGACCTCGGTCGTGACGGATACGGCCGGGAATTCGACGTTCGGTTAGGCTCTCGCACACTTCGCCACACGGTTTGTGTGAATTTGGGGGGTACCTGACGATG
>Ga0209415_10015642_pt1 | contig 12275 bp, 10 predicted proteins | sample PeaSoiSIISIP2007_FD_187696 | JGI IMG/M metagenome (GOLD analysis project Ga0209415, IMG submission 187696) | Peat soil microbial communities from Weissenstadt, Germany - SII-SIP-2007 (SPAdes) (version 2) | ecosystem: Environmental > Terrestrial > Soil > Wetlands > Peat | place: Germany... | reverse complement strand
CGGACCGGCTGCAGGCCGGGCGCCGCGTGCACGTTTGGAGCCACCCCACGGTGGGTGTTCCCCGCCGCCAGCACCAGTGCGATCGTCACGACGGCGCCCAGCAGCACAAGCGTTGCCGCCCAGCGCCAGGGGTGGCGCATGCGCCAGGGCAGCCGCCGCCGCGAGCGTCGCGGCAGCGTGCGCAGCACGCTCGTGACCTCGCCGGTCGCCTGCCCGGAGCGCGAGGTCTCGATTGCGAGCGCTTCCTCGAGGTCGGTCACCATGCTCGCCGCGTTGGGGTAGCGCTGCGTGACGTCGGTGGCGGTTGCGTGTTCGACCACGGCGGCGGTCGCGGCGGAGACTTCGGGCCTGCGCGCCTGCACGTCGGGCACCTGCTCGCGCACGTGGCGCATCGCCACGGCGACGGGCGTCTCGCCGCTGAACGGGACGGCGCCCGTCAGCATCTCGTACAACACTACCCCCAGCGAGTACAGATCCGACTGCCCGGTGACCGCCTGTCCGAGCGCCTGCTCGGGTGAGACGTAGTCGGTCGTGCCGAGCACGCGCCCGTCCATCGTCAGCCCCTCCTCGGTGAGCGTGCGCGCGATCCCGAAGTCGGTGATCTTGGCGGAGCCTTCGCTGCCGATCAGCATGTTCTGGGGCTTGACGTCGCGGTGCACGATCAAGCGTTCGTGCGCGGTGCCGAGCGCACGCGCGATCTCGATCGTGTAGGCGAGCGCCTCGGTGATCTGCAGCGGTCCCTCGCGGCGGATGAGCTGCTTGAGCGTCTCGCCGTCCACGTACTCGAGCACGATGTATGGCGTGCCGACCTGAGGCTCGTGACCCTGCTGGCCGATCTCCGATCGGTCCTCGCCGTGCGTCGAGGGCTCCTCGCCGGCGTCGATCACCGTCACGATGTGCGGATGGTTGAGTTGCGCGACCGCGCGCGCCTCGCGCCGAAAGCGCTCGAGCTGGTCGGAGTCTGCGGCGATCTCGCGGTGCATCAGCTTGATCGCCACCGGCCGTTCGAGCACGGTGTCGAACGCGCGGTACACGGTCGACATCCCGCCGCGCCCGATCTCGGCGTCGAGGCGGTAGCGCCCCCCAAGCAGGGTTCCGATCAGGTTCATCCGTCCCTATTTTGCGTCCTGCGCAGACGCATGATCGCGATGGCCGCGATCATGCAGCGATAGACGGCATATGGCAGCAGTCCCCGCACGCTCACGGATGGGCGGCGCAGCAGCCTGGCGCTCGCCGCTGTCGAGACGAACGCGCTGCCCGCGCCCGCAGCGAGCGTCGGCGAGGCTTTGTCCGGAACGCCACACCGGAACAAACGCCACGCCTTCAACGCGCTCACGCCCAGAATCACCGGGAGCGCTGCGTGCCAGGACAGCCTCTGGGCGTCCTCGCGCCGAAATCCGCGCGCGCGCCCGGCCGTGAGCGTCGCGCCGTTGCGCGACACGCCTGGGACCAGCGCTGCGGCCTGGGCGAAGCCGAGCGCCAGTCCATCGCACGGGCCTGCTTCCTCCTCGCGGCGCGTCCCTCGTGCAAAGCTTCCATCCGACTCTCTGCATCCCTCCGGTGCGTAGTCCCCATACCGCCCAGGACGTTGGTCTGCGAGTGCCATTGCGATGGCCCCTGCGATCAGCGCAACCGCGATCGAGTGCGGCCCGCCTAGTCGTCGCTCGATCGGGCGCTCCAGCGCGAACCCCGCGATCGCGGGGGGAGCCAGCGACAGCGCGATCACCGCCGCCCGCCGCCGGTCCAGCTTCCGCGCCGCCTCGATCAGCTCTGTGCGCATGTCGATCGCCAGCGCCGCGCCCGCGCCCGCGTGCAGTGCGACCTCGAAGGACTTGCGCAGCTCGGAGTCTAGCTCTGCGTAGGACCAGCCCCCGAGCCACGGGATCAGGAACGTGTGAGCGGAGGAGGAGACCGGTAGCAGCTCGGTCGGACCCTGCAGGAGCCCGAGCGCTACCGCCTGGCACAGCGAAGGTACGCTGTCAGCCCGTCGTCGCATCGGCGGCCGGCTCGCCCGTGTCGCCGCGACCTCGACGCCGGCGGATGACCGCGTAGATGATGCCCAGTACCACGAGCGCGATCACCGCGTAGTCGACGTACTCGAAGCTCTTGCGCACGCTCGTCCATTCGCCGCCGACCGCTTCTCCGGCGAGCGCCAGGCCCAGGACCCAGGGCAAGCAGCCCGCGAGCGTGAACACCGTGAAGCGCACGAACGGCATCTTGGCGACGCCCGCAGGCAGCGAGATGAACGTCCGCACGATCGGCAGCATGCGGCTGAAGAAGACCGCCGGCGCTCCGTAGCGCGCAAACCAGCGGTCCGCCCAGGCGATGTGGCTAGGCTTTAGGTGCAGCCAGCGTCCGTGGCGTTCGATCAGCTCCAAGCGCCCCGCCCGCCCGACGCCGTAGGCGATCCACGAGCCCACGAGGTTCCCGAGCACTCCAGCGGCGACGATCCCGGCCAGCGTCAGGTGATGGTGCGCGGAGCTCCCGCCCGGGTCGGCGACGGCGAAGCCGGCGAACAACATCGTCGCCTCGGACGGAATCGGCACGCACGCGCTCTCGGCGAGCATCAGCACGAACACCGCGGGCAGCCCCGCGTCGCGCACGAAGTGCCAGGCGACGTTCACCAGCGATTCGGAGATTGAGGCGAGAACCAGCATTGGCGGGCCCAACGATACCGGGGGTCGGAGCAGATGGCCCCCGTAGCGTTACCGTCCACTGGCCATGCGCATCTGGATCGACCTCACAAACAGCCCGCACGTGCTCGTCATGCGCCCGGTGATCGAGCGCCTGCGCGCGGACGGCCACGACGTGTGCGTGACCGCGCGCGACTTCGCGCAGACGATCGAGCTGTGCGAGCGACTGCACATCGACCATACCCCGATCGGACGCCACCGCGGCGAGCGGCCGGCGGCCAAGCTCGGGGGACTGGCCTCGCGTTCGACCGCGCTCGTCCGTTGGGCGCTCGCCGACGCCCGCTCGGTGGGCGGCGTGCGCTTCGATATAGCCCTCGGGCACGGCTCCAACGATGTGTCGGTCGCGGCCGCGACGTTGCGCATTCCGTCCTCGACGATGTTCGACTACGAGTGGGCGTCGGTCCAGCACCACGTCAACTGCCGCCTCGCGCGCGCGGTCGTCGTGCCCGATGCTATCCCGCCCGAGCGCCTGCAGCCGTACGGTGCGGATGGCAAGATCCGTGCATACGAGGGCCTCAAGGAGGAGTACTACCTCGCCGACTTCACGCCAGACCCGGCGGTCCTCGTCGAGCTGGCGCTCGACTCGCAGCGTCCGCTCGCGGTGATCCGCACGCCGCCGGAGGTGTCGCTGTATCACCGCTTCGCCAACGACCTGTTTGCAGACGTGCTTGCGCGCGCAAGAGATGCCGCCGCAAACGAAGGCGTCCAGGTCGTCCTGCTGCCCCGCACCGCCGAGCAGCGCGCCGAGTGCAGCGGCGTCCCCGGATTCGTAGTCCCGCCCCATGCGATCGACGCCCAGTCTCTGATCGCCCACGCCGACCTGGTGATCTCCGCCGGCGGCACCATGAACCGCGAGGCGGTCGCCCTTGGAGTTCCGGTGTACACGACGTTCGAGGGACGCCTAGGGGCTGTCGATGAGCGCCTGATCGCCGAACGCCGCCTGCGTAAGCTCACCGATCCCGCCGAGCTGAGCTTTGCCAGGCGCGACCCCGCGGCCGTGCCCCCCCGAACGCGCCGTGACCCCGGCGTGCTCGTCGATCTGCTGCTATCTCCGCTTACGGCCGTAGAATCCCAGTAATGCGCCGAAGGCTCAGATCGGCCGCCCTTACACCCCTGCACCGCCGCGCGCTTCCCCAGCTCGCCGTGGATGGGGCGCTGGTCGCGCTCGCCTACTACCTGGCGTTTCAGCTGCGCTTCGACAACGGCCCGACCGGCCATTACGCGGAGCTGCGCGAGCGCACGATCTGGTGGGTGCTCGCCGGCAGCCTCCTCGTGCTCGTCTGTTCGCGTGTGTATCAGCGGCGCTGGCGCTACTCCGGCCAGCGCGACTACGAGGCGGTGACGCGCGCGATCGTCGTGATCGTGCTGCTCGCTGTCGTGGGCATCGAGGCGCTGCGCCCGGTGCAGCGCTACTCGGTGCAGCACTCCGTGCACGGGACCAGGACCGTGGTAACCGCGACGGTCGGGCTGCCGAACGGGGTGATTGTGCTGTTCGGCCTGCTCTGCCTGCTGTTCCTGCTCGGCGTGCGCGTGCTCGCGCGCACGATCTACGAGCGCCGTCCGCTGGCGGCGTTTCGCGGCGTGCGCGAGGGGGAGCGCGGTGTGCTGATCATTGGCGCCGGCGACGGCGGGCGCCTGGTGCTGCGCGAGATCGCTCGCAATCGTGGGCTCGGGCTCTCGCCGCTGGGCTTTCTCGACGACGACCCGAGCAAGCGCGGTCTGCGCATCGACGGGGTGCGCGTGCGCGGCGACACACAGGCCGATCTGCCGCGCATCCTCGACGAGTCAGAGCCCGACGAAGTCCTGATCGCGATTCCCTCCGCTCCCGGTTCCACACGCGCGCGCGTCGTGCGGGAGTGCCGTGCGCGCGGGATCGCCGTGCGCACGCTTCCGACCGTGTTCGAGTTGCTCCAGGACCAGGGCACGATCACGCGGCAGATGCGCGAGGTGCGCGTCGAGGACGTGCTCGGACGCGAGCCGGTGCACATGGAGCTCGACCGCGTCGGCTCCTATCTGGCCGAGGAGACCGTGCTCGTGACCGGCGCGGGCGGCTCGATCGGTGCGGAGCTGTGCCGCCAGATCGCGCGCGTCGGGCCACGCAAGATCGTGCTGCTCGACCACGCCGAGGACAACCTGTTCCAGATCGAGCGCGAGTTGCTCGACGAGCGCCACATCCAGCCGTCGGTGCTCGCGGCGGTGTTGGCCGACTGCAAGGAAGAGGAGCGCATGCGCGAGGTCTTCTCCGAGCATAGGCCCACGGTCGTGTTCCACGCCGCCGCCTACAAGCATGTCGGCCTGATGGAGGCCAACCCGGTCGAGGCGGTGCGCAACAACGCGATCGCCACGCGCGTGGTCGCGCACGTCGCGGGCCAGCTCGCCGCGCGACGGTTCGTGCTCGTCTCGACCGATAAGGCGGTAGCCCCGGCGACCGTGATGGGCGCCTCGAAGGCGCTGGCCGAGTTCGCGCTGGACGCCGCCGCCGCACGCTGGGTGGGTACTCGATACAACGCCGTGCGCTTCGGCAACGTGCTCGGCTCCTCCGGCAGCGTGGTCCCGATCTTCGAGCGCCAGATCGCGCGCGGCGGCCCGGTGACGGTCACCGACGAGCGGATGACCCGCTACTTCATGACGATCCCGGAGGCGGTCCAGCTGATCATCCGCTCCGGCTCACTGGTCTGTGCCGGGGACGAGCGCGGGGCGGGCGTGCCCGCCGTGGGCGCGGCAGCCCTCGGCCCGGCGAAGGATACGGATGGCACCCCCGGCGCGGAGGTGTTCGTGCTCGACATGGGCGAGCCCGTGCACATCGTCGAGCTGGCACGCGCGATGATCGAGCTGTCCGGCCTCGATCCCGACCGCGATATCGACATCGAGATCGTCGGGCGGCGAGCCGGCGAGAAGCTCAGCGAGGAGCTGTTCAATGACTACGAGCGCGCGCGCCCGACACCGGCGGAGAAGATCATGCTCGCCGAGCGTCCCCCGCTCGGCGCCGAGGCCGTCGAGTCGATGTTCGCCGAGATCGGATTGCTCGTGCTTGAGGGCGACGCTGCCGGCCTCGCCGCGAAGGTGTCGGCCCTGTCGGCCACGCACGGTGGTGGCCCCGCGGACGGTGGTGGTGTCACAGACGGCGCCGATACCGCAGACCGCGAGGGCGACGTCACTGACGTCGGCCGCGGCGCAAGCGGTGGGCATCCCCGGCCCGCGGTACGCGACGAGCGCTCCTCTGGTCAGCGCAGTACGCCTGAGCCGCTCGTACACTCCCAGGATTCATGACCGCCGCTTCGCTACTGGCGCTGTCGCTTTCGAGCTCGTTCACGAAGATCGGGGCGATCGCCGCGTTTGCCGCGCTCGTAGGGATCGCGGTTCTGGCGCTGCTCGTGTTCGCGCAGGCGCGCGAGCTTAAGCGGCTGCGCGAGTGGGCCGGGCGCGCACCCGAGCGCGCGGCCGAACAGGAGCAGCGCGTCAGCGCCGAGGCCGCCGCGCGGTTGCAACGTAGCGCCCCCGGCGCCTCCCCGGTGCGTCAGGTTCCGCGCACGACACCGCTGAACGCGCGCCCCGTTACCGCCGGCGGGCAGCCCGCGGCGCCTCACCCGGCCGCGCCTGCGCCGGTGGCGCCCACGCCCGCTACTCCGTCTCCCGCCCAGATCGCGGCTGCCGCCGCCAGTGCGACCGCTGTGACCGGAGCCACCGCCGTGACCGGACCCGCTCTCCAATCGGCGGGGGCCGCTGACTCTCCGTTGGCCGCGGGTGCAGCCCACGGCGCCCCTCAGCCAGGCGCAAACGCCCTCCAACCTGGCGGGGCAAGCCCCGCAAACCTCGCTGCTCGGACTCCTGCCACAGCTGCCGCAACGCCGCGAGGAGCTCCCAGCACACCGCCGAGCGCGGCTCCCCTGACCGCTGGCGCTGGCACTCCCGCATCCGCCAACGTTCCGGCTGCCGCTAGGCCCATCGCCCAGCCACCGGCGGGGGCCACCCCGGCCGCCCAAACGCATGCCGCCACCTCTGCTCCGACACCTGTCTCCGACCCTGCATCCCCGTCAGCCGGCGCTCCCCCCAGCCCTGCGACCTCGCAGGCCTCCTCGCCTGCTCCAGCCACAGCCGCTGGTGCCGCCAAGGCCGTCCCGCGGGCGCCCGCTCCACCACTACCGCCGCCACCACCCGCGCCCGCCGCATCGGCGACCCCGGCATCCGCGAGCCCTGCTTCCCCTCGGCCGGCGACTGTCCGTGCGGCCGCCATCCCGACGCCGCAGGCCCGTCGGCCCCCGACTCCACCACCGTCGAGCAGGCAACGTCGTCCCTCCCCCTCCGCGCCGGAGGCCCCCCCGCGCATCGCCCCGCGTGGTGAGAGGAGTGGGCGATCCCCCGCTCGGGTGACCGCCCTGATCGCCGGGGCCGTGATCGCCGGAGTGGTCGTGATCGTGCTCGTCGTCAGCTCGCTCGGCGGCGGATCGAGCAAGAACGCGACGGGCACCTCCGCCGCCTCTACCACGACGGTGCACTCGCACCACAGGCACACAGGCGCCTCCACGAGCCCGCACTCGAGCGAATCCTCGACGCCCGCCCTCAGCCCGGCGGAAACGCAGGTCGCGGTGCTCAACGGCACGAGCACGACCGGGCTTGCGCACCGGCTGTCGGCGACGCTGCAGCAGAGCGGCTACTCGCAGGCGGCCCCGCTTAACGGCACCCCGCCGGGTTCTCATCAGACGACGGTGGTCCAGTATGCCTCCGGTCACCACGCTGAAGCCGCACGGGTAGCGCAGGCGCTCGGCGTGAGCGAAGTGCAGCCGATGGAAGCGTCCGTGTCCCCGCTCGTCGGCAACTCGACGGTGGTTGTGATTGCCGGCCTGGACAAGGCCGGCACCTCGGGCGAATCCTCCTCCTCCTCCTCGGCGTCACCGTCACCGTCATCGTCGTCGTCCTCCTCCAACGAAGCGGTTCCATGATCGCCTCCGCCGCGCGCAGCGCCCGGTGAGCGTTCCCGGAGCGGACAGATAGCCGGTTTCCTCGACATCCCCGCGCGCTCGGTCAAGCCGCGCGAGCACGGCATCACACACGTGATCGACCGCGGGCTGTCGGTCGCCGAGGTGGACGGCCTGCTCGAGGTCGCGGGCGACGCGGTGGACATCGTCAAGCTCGGCTGGGGCACGGCGCTGGTGAGCGCGAACCTGAAGCCCAAGCTCGAGCGCTATGCCGCGCACGGGATCCCCGTCGTGCTGGGTGGCACGCTGACCGAGCTGGCGATCAGGCAGGGCCGTGTCGAGGGACTCGTCGCGTGGCTGCACGAGCTGGGGTTGCGCCATGTCGAGGTCTCCGATGGCACGATCGCGCTCGAGCCCGAGGTCAAGACGTACCTGATTCGCCAGCTCTCCTCCGAATTCACCGTCCTGTCGGAGGTCGGCAGCAAGGATACCGACTTCATCATGGCCCCATACGTGTGGGTGGAGCAGATCGAACGCGACCTGCAGGCGGGCGCGTGGAAGGTGATCGCCGAGGCACGCGAGTCGGGCACCGCCGGTATCTACCGCGCCGACGGCGAGGTGCGAACGGGGTTGATCGATGAGATCGTGCACGCGATTGACGCTGATAAGTTGATCTTCGAGGCGCCCCGGCGCGAGCAGCAGGTGTGGCTGCTGCACCGGTTCGGGACCGAGTGCAACCTCGGCAACATCGCGCCGGATGACGTGCTCTCGTTGGAGACGCTGCGCCTCGGACTGCGCTCGGACACGGTCGAGCGATTCGCACCGGGCGGGAGCGATTGAGCGCGCCGGCCGCCGCCGCGGACGGGCCGGCCGCCGGGGGGGACGGGCCGGGCACGGACAGGCTCGCGCAGGCCGTGTTCGCGCTGCTGGTCATCGCCTGCTTCGCGGCGTTCATCATCACGCAGCGGCTCAAGCACACGCCGACGGCGGTGCAGAAATTCGAACTCGCCGGACGCTTCTCGCCGTACGTCGCCGGCGGCCAGGAGCCGATCTCGTTCAAGCTTGCAGCGGCCGATGAGGTGACCGTGACGATCATCGACTCCAACGGCGACACCGTCGCCACCCTCGTGCGCGCGCACCTGGTCGTCCGCTACAAACAGTTCTCTCTGCGCTGGAACGGCCGCCGCGGTATTGCCTCCGGCTACGCGACGATGAGGAGTCCGAGGGGACGGACGATCCTCGTGCCCGATACACGGGGCGCGATCGCGCCGCCGGGCGAATACCGCGTGGAAGTGAGTCTGCTCCACCAGGGTCGGACCGTGCGCTCGCCACGGAGCTTCACGCTGGTGGGCCGGTGAGCAGCATCGCGGGCGCGACGCCCGCTACGAGCCTGCCCAGCGCCGGGACGACCGCCATGGCGCTCGTCGCCGCGCTCGTCGCGATCGCTGTGCTCGTGGTTGTCATGCGGCGGCACAGCGACGCATTTCCGCTGCTCGCGATCCTTGCGCTGCCGTTTCGGGTGCCGATCTCCACCGACGGCAGGACGGTCAACCTGCTGATCCCGCTTTATCTGGTGATTGCCGCCGGAACGCTGGCTCAGCTCGTGCCGCGATGGCTGAATCATGACACCTCCAAGGCGCCGCGTCGCTCGCCGATCACGCTGGAATGGCTGCTGCTCGGCGCCGTCGTGTTGTACGCCCTGCAGGCGATCTACTCCCCCGACCAGGGGAAGGCCGCGGAGAACGTCGCGTTCTTCTACGTTCCGTTCGGGCTGCTGTTCATGCTGCTGCGCGACGTGCGCTGGACAAAGGAGCTCGTGCTGGCGTGCCTGGGCGTGGCGGTCGGGCTGGCTGTGGTGTTCGCGGGAGTCGGGTTTGTCGAGTATGCGCGCAAGGAACTGTTCCTGAACCCGAAGGTGGTCGCGGCGAACCAGTACGACAATTATTTTCGCGTGAACTCGGTGTTCTTCGACCCGAGCATCTACGGCCGGTTCCTGGCGATCGTGATGATCGCGACCACCACGGTCGTACTGTGGACCCGCCGCCGGCGCGACGTGCTGCTGGGCGCGGGCGTGCTGGCGTGGCTGCTGGCGGGGCTGATTACGAGCTTCTCGCAGTCGAGTATCGCGGCGCTGCTGCTGGGGCTGGCGGTGCTCGCGGCCTACCGCTGGGATGTGCGCGCGACCGTGTATGTGACGGGGGCGCTGATCGCGATCGCCGCGGTGGTCGTGCTCGTCGCGCCGCCGAGCCTGCACTTCGGTCTGAGGGGTTCGGGTGGATCGACGAGCAACGCTACGAGCGGTCGCACGACGCTGATCTCCGGCGGGCTGGAACTGTTCGCCGATCGCTCGCTGTACGGGTACGGGTCGGGGTCGTTCGAAACCGAGTACAAGCGCCACGGCAAGACGAGCACGACGGCCGCAAACGCGACTTCGGCGTCGCATACGATTCCGATAACGGTCGCCGCCGAGCAGGGCATCGCCGGTCTGACCGTCTACATGGCGGTGCTGATTGCCGCCTTCACCGTCCTGTTCGCGGGCGCCGGCCGCTCGCCCCCCCGCATCGCCCTGGCCGCGTGTTTTGCCGCCCTCGTGTTGCATAGCTGGACGTATGCTGACTTTCTGGAGGACCCGATTACCTGGACACTTCTGGGAATTGGAGTCGCTTTGTCACGCGCGGGCTGTTTTGATGGGTAAGGCGTGAGCCAGTTCTTTCATCCATTGCGGTCCAAGCCGCTTACCGCAGCGGTTGGCGTTGCGGGAGCGTTTTTTCCCACGCGGACGGCATGCCCGCGTGCGGGCATGCCAGGTGGTTAGGTTGCAGGCGTGCTCGCCTACCTAAAGCGGCTCGTCACGACGGGAGCGGCGTATCAGGCCGCGGAAATATTCGCCAAGGGGATCGCGCTTGTCACGTTGCCGCTGTATCTACGGCATGTCGACTCGGCCGAATATGGCGCGTACACCGTGCTGTTGACGGCGGTGATCCTCGGGAGCATCTTCCTGCGGGCGGGCGTAGGGGAAGCGTTTGTCCGGTTCTACTTCAACGACGAGGACGGGGAGAGGCGCGAGCGGGTGGCTCGCACGGCGACCGCGTTCGTGGCGTGGACGACGACCGTGGCGTCGCTGCTGGCGGTGGCGTTCGCGGGCCAGTTGTCGAGGCTGCTGCTCAACATGGACGATCCGACCCTGATCGATTGTGCGGTGCTCGGTCTGTGGGCATTTACCAACCTGGAGATGGCCTACGCTCAGCTGCGCGTGGACGAGCGCGCCCGGGCGTATATGTACGCGTCGGGTGCGAACGTGGGGATGACCATTGTGTTCACGGTCTCGCTGGTCGTGCTGGCGGGCCAGGGCGCGAAGGGTCTGCTGCTCGGCAACTTCGGCGCCTCGGCGATGGTCGTGCTGGGGCTGTGGTTCCTGCTGCGCGCGCGCGTCTCGCTGCGCGTCAGGATCGCCGACCTGCGCCCGATGCTGCACTTCGGACTGCCGACGGTGCCGGCGGACGCGAGCGTGTACGCGCTGCAGGTCCTCGACAGGCTCTATCTCTATCGCGACTACAGCCAGCGGTCCGCGGGCGAGTACGCGGTTGCTTTGCAGCTCGCGACGGTCGTGTTCGTGTTCGTCAGGGGCTTCCAGTACGCGTGGCCGCCGCTGGCGTACTCGATCGACAGCGACGCCGAGGCGTCGCGGCTGTACTCGCTCGTCACCACCTACTTCGTGCTCGCCACCGGCGTGGTCGTGGTCGCCGTGGCGTTGCTGGGACGCTGGATGGTGAGACTGATAGCGCCCCACGAATACTTCGGCGCCTATCAGGCGCTGCCATGGCTGGCGCTGGGGTGGTCGCTGTATGGGTTGTATCTCGTATTCATTGTGATCACCGGTCGCGCGCGTGTGACGCAGCGCAACTTCCCGGCCGCTGCGGTGGGACTGGGCGTGAACGCGGTGCTGCTTCTGGTGCTTGTGCCGTCTGGTGTGGCCGGCCTCGGTATCGCCGGTGCGGGGCTGGCACTGTGTGGCGCCTACGTGGCGATGATCTTGGTCATCTACGTGCTCACCCGGCGACTGTTTCTGGTCGCCTTCGAGGTGCGCCGGCTGGCTACCCTGGTGGCGCTTTTTGGGGGCGTGGCGGTGTCGGGCGAGGAGCTGCTCCCCACCGCGGGCCTCGACGGCCTGGTCCTGCGTGCACTGTGGCTCGCGCTGGTCCCGGCGCTGCTGCTGGCCACGCGCTTCTTCGCGCCCCACGAGCGTGCCCAGGCCAGAGCGCTGCTCGCCGATGGGCGCCGCCGCGTAGCGGCGTTCCGGACGGGGCATGGCGATGTCGAGGCATACGCCGAGGATCCCCTCAAAGACCTCTGATGGTCCGGAGCAGCGCCGCATGCGGCGCTGTCTTTCACGATTTATTTGTGTATGCCAGTCAGGAAGAGCGGTTGTACTCGTCCGCGGCCTCGCGCAGCCCTTCGCCGCGTTCGGGCCTGAGCGTCGCGGTGACGTGGCGCCAGTAGCGTCGCGGGGAGTGTCTCGGCAGCACGACCGATGCGAGCGCGCGCAGTGCGTAGGACCACGCGGTCAGCCAGCGCACCGCGCGCGCGGTGGCGGGCGAGTGGTGCTTGCGCATGTACAGGTCGCGGTTGCGCGCCATTTCCACGATGCGCCGCTCCGGCACGGTGC